>Ga0310900_10001036_pt1 | contig 10608 bp, 13 predicted proteins | sample C24D1metaG_FD_203879 | JGI IMG/M metagenome (GOLD analysis project Ga0310900, IMG submission 203879) | Lab incubated soil microbial communities from West Virginia University Organic Research Farm, Morgantown, WV, United States - C24D1 | ecosystem: Environmental > Terrestrial > Soil >...
GCCCAAAGGCGCATCGCCTCGGCACGCTGTTCGTGCCAGCGGAAGTGAACTCGGTCTTTCACCAGGAACTGCTCGAAGCCGCCTCTCGGAAGGCGGGATTCGAGCTCGTCTCGGTACCGGCGAACACGAGCCCGGAAGTTGCCGATGCGGCGCTCGCGCTCGTCAGCCGAGGAATCGACGCGATTTGCCAGATTCCCGGCAACCTGACGGCCGCCGCATTTCCGACCGTGGCACAGGTGGCCCGCCGCTCGCGCGTGCCTGTCTTCGCTTTTCAAAGCGCACAGGCGAAGGCCGGCGCTGCACTTGTGCTGGCGCGCGACTATCGCGATGGCGGCCGCCTCGCCGCGCTCCTGGCCGCCCGCGTGATGCGCGGCGAGCGCCCCGCAACGCTGCCGTTCCAGCAAGTGACGAAGACACGCATGTTCGTGAATCTTTCGGCGGCCCGTGAAACGAGCCTCGCCATACCGCCGGACCTCATCCGCCGCGCCGACGAAGTGGTAGGACGCTGAATGGAGATTCGACGCCAGGCAGGCAACGGGTGGCTCGAGTTGATCATCGAGGGACGGCTCGATGGATCCTGGGCCGACAGTCTCGACGCGGAGCTGGCCGAGACCGTTCGCGCCGGCCATCACCGCCTGCGTCTCGATCTCACGGGCGTGCGATTCATCAGCTCGGCCGGCATCGGCGTCCTGGTGAAGTCGTACAACCAGTTGTCGGCGATCAAGGGCCGCCTGGTGATTGGCGCCGCCTCCTCGCAGGTGCGAACCGTCCTCGAGATCACGCGCCTGCACGACCTCCTGATGCCGGTGACGGGCGACACGGCCCCGGAAACGCTGACTCAGGGCGCCACACTGGTGCGCGAAGGCCTCGTCGTCCAGGTCTTCGATCTCTCCCCCACTGCGCAGCTGACGTGCCGGTGGAGCGCTGACGACAACGAGACGGTGCTCTGCAAGGAGTCGCTGTTCTCTGTCGGCGTCGGCGCGTTCGGAGAAGAACGGGACGCGTGCCGCGAGCGATACGGAGAATTCGTCGCCGTCGCGGGCGCAGCCGCGTACCTCCCCGCCGACGGGTCCGAGACTGCGGATTACCTGATGGGGTCGGACGCACGGCCGGTGGAGCTCCACGCCCGGCGCCATTTGACCTGCGAAGGAGGCTTCGCCCACCTGGCACGGTTCGAACCGATGCCGCCGCGCACCACGGTGACACTCAGCGAGGTCGCGGCCGCCTGCCTGCAAGTCACGCGAGGGAACGCGGCGGGAGTGGTCGCGATCGCCGAGGCGTCGGGCCTCGTCGGCGCCGCGCTACGACAGGCGCCGGCGATGATCGGCGACGGCGACTTCTTCGCCTTTCCTGACGTGCGCACTCGCCTCACCTTCACGGCCGAGCGCGCGTTCGCCCGTTCCCTCGCCCTCATCGTCGGCGTCGTCCAGCGCGCGGGCGGACCGATATCGGCGACAGAAGTCCGGCCCCTCGATCCCGACGGCGGTTTCGAAGGCCACTTCCATGCGGCGGCGTTCCCCTATCGCGCGTTCAAGAAAGGACGGATCGATCTCGGCGAGGCCGTTCACGCGCTCTTCGACACCGGAGGGTTGCAGGGCATCCTTCATCTCCTCCACGACGACCGCGCGATCGCCGGCGTCGGACAAAGCGAGCTGACACGCGGGGTGTGCTGGATCGGTCGGATTGGAGGTCAGCGGTGACGCTGCTCGTCGGCGCGTTGACCATCGGGCTGATCCTGTCGCTGCTCGCCCTGGGCGTGTTCATCTCGTTTCGCATCTTCGAGTTCCCCGACATTACGGCGGATGGGTCGATCACGCTCGGCGCGGCCCTCGCCGCCGCGCTCCTCGTCCAGCAGGTGCATCCGGTGACGGCGTCGGTGGCCGCCTTCGCTGCCGGCGCGATTGCCGGCGCGATGACCGGCATCATCAACACCCGGTTCGGGATCAACCGGCTCCTTTCCGGCATCCTCGTGATGACGGCACTCTATTCGATCAACCTCCACATCATGGGCAAGAGCAACGTCCCGCTGCTGTCGGAGAGGACCCTCGCGACGATGGTCGAGCGGGCCGGCGTCGCGCTGACCGGCAGTTCGGCCGACGTCCTCATCGCCGGGTGGAGCGTCCCGGTGCGCGACGTGTCGGTGCTCGCCGGTGCGTTCGTCTTCGTGCTGGTGATCGCCGTTGCGCTGTTCGCGTTCTTCCGCACGCACCTCGGAATGGCGATGCAGGCGGCCGGCGACAACGCGCAGATGATCCGCGCGCTGGGCGTGAACGTGGACACGATGGTCGTGGTCGGACTGGCCCTCTCCAACGGCCTAGTTGCGCTTTCAGGCGCCCTGCTCGCGCAATATCAGGGATTCGCGGACGTCCAGATGGGCATCGGCATGGTGGTATGGGGACTCGCCAGCATCATCATCGGCGAAGCGCTCGTCGGCGTCCGCCAGCTCGGGCTGCTGATCGCGGGTGGCATCCTCGGCTCCGTGCTGTTCCGCCTCCTCGTCGCGATCGCACTCCGCGGCGGCCTCGACCCGAACGACCTCAAGCTGGTGACTGCAATCTTCGTCTTCGCAGCGCTGGTGTTGCCGCAGATGGCGCGCCACGCCGCCAGCCTTCGCCAGAAGCGAGCCGCCTGATGCTGGCCCTCACGCGCATTGCCAAGGTATTCGGCCGCGCTACGCCCAATGAGGTGCGCGCCTTGCAGGGTGTCGATCTCACGATCGAAGAAGGCTCGTTCGTCATCGTCATCGGCACGAACGGCTCTGGCAAGTCCACGCTCCTGAACGCCATCGCCGGCACCTTCTTCGTCGATTCCGGATCGATCGAGCTGGATGGCCGGGACATTACGGCCTGGCCCGAACACCGCCGCGCGCGGCTGGTGGGCCGGGTCTTTCAGAACCCGTTCAGTGGCACGGCGCCGGGGATGACGATCGCGGAGAACCTGGTGCTCGCCGCCCGCCGTGGCGAATCGCGGGGACTAGGCCTGGCATTGAAGGCCGATATGCGCAAGGAGCTGCAGGACCGGGTCGCGCGGTTGAACCTGGGCCTCGAGCGTCGTCTCGATAATGTGATCGGCACGCTCTCAGGCGGGCAGCGTCAGGCGCTGACGCTGCTGATGGCGTCGTGGGTGAGGCCGCGGCTCCTGCTGCTCGACGAGCACACGGCGGCTCTCGATCCGAAGAGCGCCGATCACGTGATTCATCTCAGCCAGGACATCGTCTCGCGCGATCGGCTGACGACGTTGATGGTGACGCATTCAATGCAGCAGGCGTCGAATCTGGGGGACCGTCTGATCATGATGCACCGCGGCCGCATTATCCACGACTACAGCGGTGCGGAACGCCGGCGTCTGCGTCCCGAGGACCTGCTCGCCCGGTTCGAGGCCGTCCGGCGCGCCGAGCAGCTCGATGAAAGCGCCGCGGAGATGCTGCGTCGCGCCTACGTCTAAAGACCGCGCGATGGGGTTCGGCCTCTCACCACTATCTGCGTCGGCCTGCCTCTTGCTTGCCGCACTCCAGACCGGCGTGCCGGTCACGGAGGAGCCGCGGCACAAGGTCGTCTTCGCGAACGGCTATGTGCGCGTGATCGATGCGTCACTGCCGGTCGGCGACGTTACCCTGTTCCATACCCACGAACTCGACAACGTGCCAGTTGTCATCACGGGAGGGACGATTCGCACCCAGGTCGTCCACGGGGCCACGAGCGACACCACGCTCGAAGTCGGTCGTGCGTGGTTCGCGAAGGCTGCCTACACGCACCAAATCGCCAATATCGGCGCAACGCCGCTCCGATTCATCGACGCCGAGATCCTTGCGCGGTGGCAATCGTCTGGTGCTGGATCGACGCAGTCCGGCCCTGAAACCACGATCGTTGAGAACGACATCGTGCGCGTCGCGAGGATCGTTCTCAACCCGCAAGTCAGCCTGGCGCCGCATGTCCACGCGCAGCCGCTGCTGCACGTGGAGGTCTCCGGCAGCGCCAACTCCGCGAGGCCGCGCACAGCGGGCAGCTTCCGGTGGCTCGATCCCGGCGCGCCGCACGGAGTGGCGAACACGAGCGACCAGCGGTACGAAGGCGTGATTGTTGAATGGAAGTAGCCCACTACATGAGGGAATCGCGATGTCGCCACCAAGACAGTCCACTGTCGGCCGTGCGTTCGAGCGTTTCTCAGGAACTGTCGCCCGATGGACCGGAAGCAGCGCCGCCTTCACGATCGCGTTCGCGCTGATCGTGGTATGGGGAGTGACGGGACCGATCTTCAATTACTCGAACACGTGGCAGCTCGTGATCAACACTGCCACCACCATCGTGACGTTCCTGATGGTATTCCTGATTCAGCGCGCGCAGAACAAGGATGCGCGCGCCATCCAGCTGAAGCTCAACGAGCTCGTTGCCTCGATTGACGGCGCCAGCAACAGGCTGGTCGATGTGGAGAATTTGTCAGAAGACGAGCTCGAGACGTTGCACCGCTTCTACGGCAAGCTGGCACACATGGCCAAGCACGACGCCGACATTCGTCAGTCGCACTCGATCGACGAGGCGCAAGAGCGTCACGCGCGCAAGCTGAAAGCCGCGAAGGCCGGCGCAACGCGACGATGACAGTCGCAATCGCAGACTGATCTTCCCGAATTGGCCAGGGGCGCATCCGAGCGCCCCTGGCTGCTCCAGCTACTTCCTACACGAGACCGACCTCGTTCTTCGAGATCGCCTCCACCAGCGCGCCGGTCGTCGTCGGTTGCGCGATGCGAGTGGCGACGTCCGCCTGCGCGATGATGCCGACCACCCGCCGCTGGTCGTCGATCACCGGCATGCGGCGCAACTGGTTGGCGCCCATCGTCTGCAGCGCTTCCTGATAAAGGTCGGTGGTCTGACACGTGACGACCTCGGCGGACATCGCATCGGCGACGGTCGCGTCGGCCGCGTTCCTGCCCTCGGCGACGACGCGGATGGCGATATCCCGGTCGGTGATGACCCCGACCAGCACCTGCGTCTCGTCGTCTTTCACGACCGGCAGCGACCCGACGTCATAGCTGCGCATCAAGCGCGCCGCATCCACGATCGGGTCCCCGGGCCGGCAGGTGACGGGTGCCGGCGTCATCACTTCGCTACACGTCATGTCGTTCTCCTTTGAGCGCGCTCAGGAAGAAACCGTCGGGGGCTTGCCGGCCGAGACCGACAGCATGATCCCGAGCCCGACGGCAATGACGAGACCGATGACGATCCACGCGGGAGCGATCGCCTGGAGCATTCCTGCGTACCACAAGGCCATCACGCCGCCGACGATCAAGATCACGTACCCGATCAGGTAGAGATTGATGAACTGCACAGGATCCTCCCCGGCCGATTGATAGCAAACGGGCGGCCACCGCGCCGGCGCTAGCGGAACGGCCCGGCCCTAGGCTCAAGCGCTCAGCGCTTCCTTTTCCTCGGCTTTCCTGCCGTTCCCTGGCGCCTCGCCGCGATCGTCGCGTTCCGGGGCGGTCTCGAGCCAGTCCTTTTCGAATACATCGCGCAACCTCTTCACGATGCGCGCGTCACGCACGATGATGCCGACCTCGCGCCGCGAGTCGAGCTCGAGCGCGCGCAGGCTCTGGCTGCCGAGAAAGGCGTGGGCACCGTCGCGGATGATGCAGCGCGCGTGCAGCCGCAGCCCTTTCAGCTTCGAGGCTTTCAGCACCTTCGAACGCGAACCGATAGAACCAAGGATGCGGATGTCGACGCCGTGCTTGACGCGATCCTCGAGCACGCGGACCATCGCGCGGTCCGAAACTTTGGGGTCGTAGATGCACAGTTCCTTTTTGGCCTTGCCGAGAAAGTCGGCCAGCTGCTTGCGCGCGTTTTCCGGACTGACGACGAGGCCCGGCTTCCCCGACGAGTAGTCCTGGCGCGTCACGTCCGCCTCGAACACCCGCATCGCTTCGGACACGAAGGCGCGCTGACGCGTGAACACGGCGAAGCTTCGGCTTTGCAGATCGAGGCCCGTGTAGTTGAACAGCTTCACGATCAGCGTCTTCCCGTCCACGATCAGCATCTTGCCGTGGTATCGCACGAGATCGTCGCCGGTGCGCGCGGTGGTCACGCCCGCCGCCAGCAGCGTCTGTTCGAGCTTGCGGAGGCGCTTCTCTCCACCTCGATTCGTGTGCGCGACGAGGGCCCGCACCTTGACCCCTCGCGCCACCGCCGCAGCGAGCGCCTTCTCGATCTCCGGCCGATCGAATCGGAAGATCGTGGTGTCGATGCTCGACTTGGCGCTCTTGATCGCGGCGAGCACGGGGCTCAGGCCGTCGTCAGGCTGAACGATGAGTTTCATGAAGCCTCACTTCTTCTCTTTCATCTCTTCCCAGTCCACGCTGACGCCTTTGCCCAGCGAGACCAGATTCTTCGAAATCGCGTCAGTGCCCTGCCCCAGCGGGATCTCCACCATGTAGTGGAGCTCGCCGGACGCCCAGCTCCGCAACTCGAATTGGAGATGCTGACGGCGCAGAGCTGCCTCGACGGCGCGCCGAATAGGGCCGACGTCCTCAGCCGTAACCTTCAGCAGGAATCGGACCGCGGGCGCGGGCTCGCTGGTCTCGAGCACGTAGAGCAGCAGCAGGAGAAACAGGGTCGCAAACGGCGACAACCAATACAGACCCACGCCCGCGGCGAGGCCCACGCCGAGCGCCGCAAGCATCACGCCTGCATCCTTCGGGTCGTCGATCTTTGCACGATACCGGACGAGCCCGGCGATCCCGACGACGCCGAACGCGCGGGCGAGGCTGGCGCCGACGACAATCATCACCAGGGCGCCGACGACGGCGAGGATGATCTGCGTCTGCACGACCGCCGGCCGCCGCGGCGGCGTTCCGGCGCGTCTCGGGCGCATCGCCAGCGCCGCGCCGAGTACGGCCGCCAGCGGGAGGCGTACGGCAGCTTCGAGCAGAGATTGAGTTTCGGTCACGAGGCCTTCCTCCGGGCCTCGAGCGCCAGGCCTTCTTTAACCTTCTCGCGAATCCGGCGGACGAATCGTGACGTCGTTTCCGGCGCGAATCCGCCGGCGCGGAACGCATCGGTCAACTGCGCATCCGTGAGACGCTGCAGCCGCCGGCAAGTCCACTGCACATCAGACACACGGATCCCCTGAAGCAGCTCCTGATGCCGCCCCTTGAAGTCGAACTCGACGAATTGCGCCTCGACCTTCTTGACGAACGGATGCTTCTCGAACGACTCGATGTCGCCGCGCTTCGGCGAAAAGCGTCCCGTATCGCCGAATGTCGCGCCCAGATCCTTAACTGTGTACCACAGCGTTTGACGGGCGCCTTCACGCCGGGCGAAATAGAGTGTGTTGTTGTCGTCTTTCAAGTCGGTGCTGTTGATGATCATCATCAGCACCAGCAGGCCGCGGTAGGGTTCGGTCCCGACGAACGGATTCTGCGCCCACTTCCAGACGCCGCGATTGTCGAGCCACTCGACGTCCGGGCGCAGGCGCGCCGGCCCTTCGTCCTTCACCTCGTCGCCCTTCTTCACCGGCAGCTTGAACACGTGGTACGAGGGCGGCTGCGGATAACCCATCGCCCAGACGATGCGTGAAGCGATCACCTCGGTCGTCGCTTCGGGACCGATCTTCGCGCTCCACTTCTTGCCGTGCCCGTCACGCACATCCATCGTGGTGCTGAACCCGCTTTCGTCCCGTTTCAGCAGCGTGTATGTCGTGTCGGGGTCTGGCGCCTCACTCTGCCCGCCAACACCGAAGTACAGGTCGTCGCGGCCGGTGGGCTCGCGCCAGAACTCGACGCTTGCGCCCGACGGCGCCTCGACGCGCTTCAGTTGCGGCGCGCACGCAGTCGAAGTGCACACGATCACCAGGACGAGGCGCAGGGTTTTCATCGATGAGGCAGCACAGCAAGTTGTGCGCCGTTGGGGAGCGATCCGTGTAAATCCTTCAGTGCAGCCAAGCTCTGCACGACCGGGGCTTTTTCCGGGCTGTTCAAAGATCGAACAATCCTGTATTTCGTGCCCGATCCAGGGAGCCGGGACGTCTTACTGGCCGTTGCTGCTCGGGACGCCAGAAGGCCGCTTTGGCTCCGGGCCGAGAGCAAACGTCCCCTCGTCAACTTTCTTGCCGAGCCGCGAGATCGTCTGAAAACGGAAGGTTTCAGCGCTCACTTCGGCCAGCATGAACGACCGATCCGTGTCGAACGCGGCCGCCGTCAGCGGGCTGCGGACAACGTCGCCTTCCCGCAATTTCGCGCCGCCGCCGCAAGTGAAATAGTGAATGCCCTTCTGCGGGCGGATGCGCTCGTAGAAGTGCTCGTGGCCGGCGAAGACTACGTCCATGCCGTACTTGAGGAACAACGGCTCGAGTTCGTCCCGCAGGTCCACCTCCGAGCCGTGGCGGCCGCCGGACGAATACATCGGGTGATGGAAATACGCCATCTTCCACTGCTCGGTTGATTTTTTCAGCTCGCCTTCCAGCCACGAGAGCTGCGCGAGGTCCATGTAGTTGCTGTCGAGGACGAAGAACCTGATCGGTCCCTTGGTGAACGTGTAGTAGCGCTCGCCGTTCATATTGAATGGCTTGTACAGGCGCTGGTTGGGATCGTCATGATTCCCGAGCGTTGCGTAGAAGTCGACCTTCGCGTCCAGGAGGGGTTTATACGGCTCCTCAAATTTCCGCACGTAGTCCTGCGGCCGCTCGGATCCGTAGAGGTTGTCGCCCATCATGATCACGAACGTGAACGGAAAGGTCTCGCGGCTCTTCAGCAGCACGCGCGCCACATCGTCCTGATACTTGTCGCCCGTGCCGGTATCGCCGATGACGGCGAAACGTGTGGCATCGGGCTGACTCGGCCCCTGAACTTGACCGGCCGGCGCCGCCGCGGCGGCGCCAATCGTGGCGCACAGGGCCAGGAGCTCGGCGACGCGGCGAATCCTCATGAACGGCCTCAAGTCGGAATTACATTCCGCAGAATGTCCGCGACGATGTTCGCCTTGACGTCGCGGAGGATCACATGATGCCCGTAAAACCGGTACTCGAGCCCCTCGGGGAGCGGCGGCAGGGACTGCAGAAGGGACGGCGGGAACGTGATCAGAGGGACCGCCGCCGGGTAGACGGCATTCACCGTCAGTGGCGGGACGTGGGCCGGCATCTCGGCAAACAGCGCCTTGCGATCGGCACGCGAACGGCGGGCGAGATCGGCACGCACGAGACTGGTCACTCGCGGCGCGATCTCTCCGAAAATCTCGCCAGGGCGCGCGGATGCGCGCGCCTTCGCGATGCTCTCGCCGAGCAGCGTCTCGCGATCGGCGATCTTCTGTGGATCGTCGGTCTCTTTGAGGGGCGGCAGCTCGCCGGCGACTTTCTTGTGAACGGCGAGGTAGGCATCGGCCCGGTCGCGAAAAGCTTTCATGGCTGCCGCGGTCGCATTCACAGGCTGCGCGCCGGTAGCGGAGGCCAAGGTCAGGAGCGACAGTGCAGCGGTCGTGACCGACATCGAGCCAATCCGTCGCGAGAACCTCATGAGCGTGAATGAAATCAAGGTACGTGCCAGGGATCACCTCATCAGTCCGTCGCGGCACGCCGATTGCTGCCCCGGAACGACCGGAGGCGCCCTGTGTCCCCTCACGTCAACGACGATATGAAGTCCTGCATCGAGGCATGCCTGTCGTGCCACGAAGCCTGCACAGAGACTACCGCCAGGCTGCGCATGCAGGGGCCCGGCGACGAAGGACAGATCGGCGCGCTCCTCGACTGCGCGGAGCTGTGCCGCCTGACTGCAAGCTTTGTCTCCCGCGACTCGCCGCTGCACGCGATGGCGGCCGCCCTGTGCGCCGAGAGTTGCCAGCGCGCCGCGCGGGATTGCCAGCGGATCGACGACGATGCGCTGCGGCGCGTCGCAGAGACCTGCAGACGCACCGCCGATCAGTGCCGCCGGATCGCGGCGGGTGCCGTGGCCGCGATGTGAACACCGTCGTGTTTGGGGTACGATCGGGCCAGGGAGCGACGAAACGATGCCTGGCCGACACGAGGCCATCCAGCAATGGGTCGATGAGATCAGCCGGATGGTCACCCCCGACCACGTGGTGTACTGCGACGGATCGGAGGCTGAGCGGGATGCACTGATTCGAGAGTGCGTAGCCAGCGGCGAGCTGATCGAACTGAACCAGCAGAAGCGGCCCGGCTGCTACCTCCATCGCAGCGCGCCAGACGATGTCGCCCGCACCGAACATCTGACCTTCATCAGCACACGCAGCCGCGACGATGCTGGCCCCACCAACAACTGGATGGCGCCGGACGAGGCGCGAGCGAAGCTGACGCCGCTGTTCCAGGGGGCAATGAAGGGCCGCACGATGTTCGTCGTGCCCTTCCTGATGGGCCCTCCACATTCTCGATTTGCCCGCGTTGGCGTCCAAATCACCGACAGCCGCTACGTCGTGCTCAGCATGCGCATCATGACGCGCGTCGGCGCCGGCGCGCTCGAGCATCTGCAACACACGGGCGAGTTCACCAAATGCCTCCACTCGCTGCGCGATCTCAGCCCGGATCGACGCTTCATCGTCCATTTCCTCGAAGAGAACACCGTCTGGTCGGTCGGGTCGGGCTACGGCGGGAATGCACTTCTCGGCAAGAAAT
>Ga0310900_10001037_pt1 | contig 10607 bp, 9 predicted proteins | sample C24D1metaG_FD_203879 | JGI IMG/M metagenome (GOLD analysis project Ga0310900, IMG submission 203879) | Lab incubated soil microbial communities from West Virginia University Organic Research Farm, Morgantown, WV, United States - C24D1 | ecosystem: Environmental > Terrestrial > Soil >...
CGTTGTCTGTCTGCTTTACAGAGTTCTTTTTTAAAATCTATCCATTCTGATCTTTCAAGGTCTATTAACATTCTAAATGAGGAGACAGGACCACCCATCAGGCTTCACTCAAATTAACTAATCTTGTTGGTGGGAAGACTTTATCCCTGTCTAGATATGCCAATTGTTTGGTATTAACGCTATTTATAGAATTGTTGCTCTGGCATGCTACTATTTGTTCTATTTTAAAAATCTGTTCAGTTTTATTTTTATTTTTATTTTTATCGGTAGAGCACTGTATGCTGATAGCGTTATTGAATTTGAATGTTATAGAATTGTCCTTAATATTCTCACAATCATCGCAAGTTAGAATTACGAAATATTTTACTGAAAGACCGATCAAAACATCAATCATTTCATTGATTATGTTTATATTCTCTTGAATAGCATTTCTTGGTGTTTCTGAATAACCATTATTCTCAAATTTTTTCATTCTACTTTTTACATTTGAAGAAACCAAAGTATCGAACAGATCCAATACAATGATCTGTAATTTGTTACCTATTTCTTTTACTATCTTGGGAAGTTCATAAATTAACATATTAGCCAATTGCGAAAATGTGAAGGCTCTCGCAATGATAATCCCATCAAGGATACTGTTAAGGTCTGTTTCCTTCTTTATTGTTTGATTAACTAAATTGACATAGAAACTTCCTAGATTATTACCGCTTCCTGCATCTATTAGAATGGTTCTTTTCTTTTCAACCTTATTATCTTTATCACTTGTTTTACATGAATGATAATCAATGCAAATTCTTGCAATAACACGATTCAAAAAATTACTGCTTTGACGGGATTGATTTTGGATACAAATGTTTTTCTTATCTGAAAAAGATAAGAGTTTATCGATCTCAGGTACACCAAATAATTTCCTGTTTATATCATTAAATTCATCAAAGGCAGTACAAAAATTATTATCTACATTGTAATTGTTCTCTAGACAATAGGACGCTTGCATATTAACCTTTTACACCTCCGTAAAGTTATTTCAGATAGTTTCTGCACTAGACGATGAGCGCTTGAAGATTTTTCGAATTGGCTTTGTTGTACAAACTATGGGCAATTTTATTATTTTTTTTGAATTTGTCATACTACTATATGTTATAACATGTTAATATATATTACGCAGCGTAATACAAGTATCCATTATGTAATAATTATCATAAAACTAAACATCATGCTATCATATTATACCACCTAAAAGGCATCGAACAAATGGTGTAGAATTAGTTACCTTACAGGCAATTGCCGTAAAGCGCAAAGAGAAAAATGAAAAAGAGAGAAAGGTAAAAGAATCCATGGCTTTAACATGTTTAAGACTTGATTTACGGAACCCGAAATTGCACTATCCGCACCACACATATTCTTTCATTCATATTTAAAAGTAAATTATTTATTAAAATTAATTTTAAGGTTCTGCTAAAGGTAAAAGACAATAAACAAATAAGAAATTTGAATTCTTTGATATTAACATAATCATAAATACTCTCATTACCATATATTTTGGAAATGTATGATCAAATGCAATTCAAAAAAATTTTTGGTCCCTCTTTAGCTCTTATTTTTATTATCTTTTCTACAATTCCAATAAAAGCTTATTCGTATGATGGATTTTCAGTCACAAAAAATGATACAGTTCATGATGTCTCCAACTCCTCCAAAGTTTTAGTCAATATAACTTTTGATTCCCTTTTTATTAACAATGATAAGAATCTATTCGGAAAAGGTTTATGGAATTTTTCAGTTGATATAAATGATAAATCAATAGATCTACTTGTTAACGAAAAGGTAGACGAGGGACAAACAATCAGGTTTAACGGAAAAAATATCTCATTAGTAATACCAATATCAGATACCCTTTATTTGTTTTCTCAGCCTTATTATGTTCAAAAAACAGGAAAAATAGGTATTCTTGATTGGATATCTGAAAAGTATAATCAAACTAATAATTTTGGAAATGGAAGTCATATTGCAATTACCGATGATGGTAAAGAGGATACTGTTAATATTAATTTGGTGATTTACAAATACACTGCAATTATAAACAAAGATCCTGATTATGTTTTAAAATATCACATAAAAGCAACTCCAATAAGCAATAACAACCTGGCATACTAACTAACCTCCTCCTCCTCCTCTTTTATAATCATGTTATCTAGGACAATACATGATTCATAATTACTTTGTACTATCGTCAATATGTTTAATATTACAGGTGGAAATATACCATCATACTAACGTATTTTTTCATCTCTAATATATTTAAAATAAGTTCAAAATTGCATCATTAGTTAATGACAGTTTACGTCTGTTAGGAATAGTTCTGGTATTGATATTTTAAATAGGATTCTCAAATCAATAGTAGAAAAAAATACTTTCGCTTTCCATAGATAAACCAGAATTATGATTGACTAATTCTTTTTTGCAAAACCTGATACTTGACATCCCGGTAAACAATTTTGTACCGTAATATTAATGGTAATGTAATCATCAATATGCCTGTGATTTTCATGACCTATGATGGTTATAACATCATTAGATGAAATACTCGACGTAGTTCCCAATAAACATACATAATTCTTTGACTGATCTTTATTTAGAAATTTTTTGTATTCATCAAATTCAACAATAAGAAAAGGATCTCCGTTTAAAATCAAAGTGCCTTCGTTATTTTCATAAAGTGAAAGTTTCCCACTAAATTTCTTAATTCTTCCAGAAAAACACCAATTAGTAAATTCATGGCAATCCAATATATAATTACTCTACCGCTAACATATTAATGGTATCACTAGGATTTTGGGATTATTAATCCTGAAAAACTTGAAAATATTCAAACAAATAATAATGTAGTGTCAAAAGGCAAGATTGATTGCGAGCTAAAAATATTGATCATGTTCGCCCGTCAAATTTCTTACTAAATGCATATCTATCATCTATGACATTTGAAATAGAAAGATGGCTGAATTCATTAGCAGTAAGCAGCATAAACCTAACCACCAGCTCCCATTTGAAAGATTTGCATCAAGTATTAGATACACTGATTTTGACTTCTTCAAGAAAGATAATGATTGGATAATGTATATTTCAGACATCAATGGGCAGTTTAACTTATGGAGATATAACTCTAGTTTGACTTATGAGGGACAATGCTCTCCTTATCCATTAACTAATTTTATTGATCATTCTTTAAGACATTTTTTTTCTTCTCCGATAGATAACAGTTTAATCTTTTTCGCGGATCATCAAGGGGATGAAAATTTCCAGATATATAAAATTGATGATATTTTCAATTCATGGTATGAACCCATAACATCGGATCCAACGATAAGACATGAGTGGGGTTCAGAATGTTTTAGTCATGATGGAAAATACATTACTTATGGTTCGAATCGAAAGAATCCCTCAGACATGCTTATATATATAAGAAATATGAATCGTGAAAAAGATTTTTGCATTACGGATAATGAGGGTTGGTATATTCCTGGCTACTGGTCTCCCAATAATAAAAAACTAAACTGTTCTCAATTAATAACTTTAACTGATTATGCTATATGGATTCTCGATGTAGAAAATAGAAGTATGGAAAAAATTAATTTAGAGTATGAACAAAAAAGCAAATTTATTGTTGGACCCTGGTCCGTTAATCAAAATGGCTTTTACCTTTTATCCGATTTAAATAGAGAGTTCATGGGTCTTGCATTCTACAATATTGATACCTCAAAACTGGAATGGATATTAACCTCTCCTTACGATATAGAATTAATAGACATTAGTTTAGATGGAAAACTGCTCCTATGGACAGAAAATGTGGATGGTTATAGTAAATTGTACAAGAAAGACATGGTGAATCAAGAAATTATGGAAATTACTCCAACCATTAAGAAAAATAACAAGAGTATTCCTTTGAACGGCGTTATTGAAGATCTCAAATTATCTACAAACGGAAAAAGAATCGGCATCATGATGGATATGCCTACGTCTCCAACCAATATTTATTTGATAGATCTCGAAAAGAATGAGGAGGATAACAATTGTACGCGCGTTACTACATCTTTATATGGTAATTTATCTGATGATATACTAGTCAAGCCACAATTAATAAGATACAAAAGTTTTGATGAATTAGAGGTTTCTGCATTCTTATATGTTCCCAATAATACTAATTTCAAAAAAATAAATGAAAAGGATAAGGTAAAATATGGTGCTATTTTGTCAATTCATGGTGGTCCTACAGCTCAAGAAAGGCCATACTATGATTATTCCGGGTTATATCAATATCTTTCTAACAATGGATTAACAGTGATTGCACCCAACTTTAGAGGAAGTACCGGGTATGGTAAAAGTTTTGAAAAAAAAATATATCATGACTGGGGTGGCAATGAACTAAAGGATCTAGAATATGCAATTAAATGGCTCATGTCTCAGGATTGGATCGATCCTAAAAGGATAGGGTTATTTGGTGCTAGTTATGGAGGATTTGCAGCATTAAGTTGTATAACTCGTCTACCCCAATATGGATTCAGAGCAGCAGTGGATATTGTTGGTCCAAGCAATCTTGTAACATTTGTCAACACAGTACCTGAACATTGGAAAAGTCTCACTAATGAGCTGGTAGGAGATCCAGTCAAAGAGGAAATTTTTCTTAGGGAGAGGTCCCCTATTACTTTTGTAGATAATATCAATCCACTGACTAGTCTGTTGGTGATACAAGGAGCTAATGATCCCCGAGTAGTTAAAAGCGAATCTGATCAGATAGTTGAAAGAATAAGAGAAAAGGGAATGGACGTAGAATATATGATTTTTGAAGACGAAGGACACGGCTTTACCAAATACAATAATCAAATAAAGGCATTAAAGAAATCTGCAGAATTTCTCTTGGAAAAAATATCATCATAAATATTTCAAAATTTTCTGAGCCATTTCTGGGATACCATTAAACTGGTCAAAACTATTACGAATTCGATTAGAAGCTAGATGTTTTTCATATTTGATAATAATATTTGGTGATCAATTTTAATAAATGAAATAGTATCTACCATCATCACTAATGATTTCTAACGAGATTTCTTACAAAATTACAAGCGAGGAGTTTGGATTAGAAATAATGCCTATCAAGATGGAGCATCAACTTAAAAAAATATTCGTATCTGACAATCTGACAAACAAAGAGTATGGGACTGTGTCATTTCATATAGAAGAAGGATTTCCACTAGCACTTTTCACAGAGAGTTTTCTTATTTTTCCTATAAGATGCAAGCATAATGTCATAAATATGATCAAAATTCCCATAGAGTCGACCTATGAATGGAGGATTATGGATGGAATTACGACAGGTGCTATTAAGCATAACAGCGGGATGGATACAAAATACTCAGATAGTTATATTGGTAGCAATTGTGCTATTTATTTTCCTCAAAGAGGCAAGATGAAGAATCCAATTGGAACACGCAAAATTCAGATAGGTCTAAAAATTGAACCTGTATTTTTAGAGAACAAAACGAAGAATCCAATAAAAACCGAGTCAACAAGACCAGACGATATTTCTAACATGATCATTCTAGATTCTGAACAGGAGCGCAAATATCTTTTGGAAATGTTTCTTGAAAAATTGTGTGGATTTCGAAACAGAAATTCGTATGAAGTAAAGCTGCAATGCAAAAGTATGGTTAATGAGGGACAGTTTGAAAATAGCGAGATTTCTGTCTACTCACAAACGGAACCTGAGACCTGTATCGATCATTACCCTTATAGGAAGGTATTAGATGAGAACACTCTCTGCTTTACGTGTAATGATATCACCAAAAGCTGTATCATGTGCAATATTAAGCTAAATCTCAAGTTATGGCATAACGCGAGTCTTGATAAAGTTAGAATAAACTTAGATAGTGATCGATTCTTTACATCAGAGTACGTTAATCTCTCTACCAATTTATTTGATATCATGAAAGTTTATGAAATTGCTTTTTTTGAGATTGAAAACAACGGTAAATCAACTTTAAAGTTTAGAATATTGAACTGTCCCATTCTAAAGATTCTTGACACTATTTGGAGCGCCACTGGTGGTTCATTTCCTTGCGGGAATAAGGGAAATTCAGTAATATTTCAATCACCTCAAGAAAAGGAGTTGCGTAAGTCTCCAATAACTCTTTCAATATCCTGTATTTTTCCATCATCAACTTCTTATATATCTCCGAAATTAGTGGACCATAGAAAAATATTACTAATGAGAAAAATGGTATTTGGAGGATAAGATAATATCTGTGACACACCTCACATATGAAATCGTAAACTAGTTTCAATTACCTTGACATTAACTTTGACTTTTATACTTACGGAACCGATCTTGAGTTTGAAAGGTTACTAGAAGAACTTTAAATTTTTTTATCTAAAGTAGCATAATCAACTGGGTTAACACAGGAATGTAAAGGTCCAGAATGAACCTAAAGCCATGCATATATAGATTTGTTAGAATATGTTGTGGAATTGGTCCTAAACTGGTAAACCATTGAGATGTAGGAAAGGAGACAGGACCCAAACCAGGAAGAGTTATCAACAATATGATCTTGGCGATTTACATTATTCAGTCGTTTTGCAAGAGAATAAATTGTTCAACAAGAATCTGAGAATCAGTTTTTCGTTGAGGATCAATATTCCTGTAGACTGGACTTAGACGTTAACAATTATGTTTAGAGTGGGTATCAATCTAAATATGAAAGAAAACATATAGGACATTGTTCTAGGCTGCATCCATTCGAACTAAAAGAAGTGTGATTTTAATGTCTTTATTAGGATGGACCTAAATTATTTCTCAATACTTTTGAAATTATTAGTACCCTCCGTCTAGATATAGATAGCCAGGATTCTTTACCATGAATCTTAAATTGATATCGACGATGTAAGGAATTGAGATATTTTGACATCTTGGTCTAAATCAATTGCTATAGATTATATTACATGTTAGAGTTGAGATAGACTATATTACATAGTAGAGTTGATAATGTATAAAAATGGTAAACAAATCAAATCCTGACAATAACAATCTAAGAACCTGGAGTCACATCAACCTAAGAAAGCATGCACAAAATTACGAGAGACGTGTATTATTCTCAATTATTTCTGTATTTGTTTTATCTACAGTTTTCGTTTTAACAAATGCCTATCCTACAGGTAATGCACATGCACAATTATATCCTTTTATCGCATCTACTCGGGGATCATTTGATGTATCCAATGGGAATGATACTCAAAAAGTAGAATTGCCTTCGGTCCTTTCAATTTTAGATAGAAACGATTGTCCAGGAGAACTAGCAATCTATGTTCACGGCATATGGGCCAATGATTCGCAAGCAGAAGAGCAAACGGACAGAGTATCCCTATCATTACAGAATTCGGGTTATAGTATTCCACTGATAGGATTTAGTTGGGATTCAAATACGGCTTTCTCTCTTGATAACGTAACATTATCTTATCATGGATGGATGATAGCAAAAAAAATAGCTAATGAAAATGGTCCAATATTAGGAAAATTTATTTCTGATTATAAGACAGAGTGTCCCGAAGATAAGATAAGGATTATTGCGCATTCACTTGGATCAAGAGTAACTCTATCGGCTCTCCAATGGATTCATGAGAACATCAAAGATCAAAATAATAACAATGTTTCGAGGGAAATAACATCAGTACATCTGATGGGTGCTGCAGTTAACAATGACCAAATCTCAACAAACCCAAATGATTGTATTTCTTACACGCCTTATCTTCCCTGTTCCGGAGTGGCCATTCAGTCCGAAGTAGGATATTTTTCTAATTTGTTTAATCCCGAAGATAACACGTTAGCAGGTGAAATAAATCCATTCTGTTGGATATGTGGTTTAGTAAAAAGCCCTTATGAATTAAGTGAAGGTCATAATGCCCTTGGAGCTTACGGAGCTGCATCTACCATAGGTGTACCCTCTAATTTTGATGAAACGGATGTATCAAATCTAATCATTGTTGATACCGATTCAAATAAAGATGGCGAATGTGATATACTATATCCTGTTACTCATATCTGTACAATTTCTAAAAACGGGGATAATTATATGGGATACATAGGATATAGGGATGATATCGACAGGCAAACTGTGTATGATAGCGGGGCAATAAAACAAATAGTTAATGATTGGCAAAGTGAGAACAACTAAACTAATCAGATATTATTATATGATAGGAACAAACGTTGGAAATTAAAATACAAACCAAGTCGCTCTCCGTCGAGATTAAACTCCTATGGGCAGCAGGATTTGATAAATATCAAATGAATTAAGTTTACGTATTAATCTCTGTAAATGACGAAATAGGTTATGCAACATAATTATTTGTGCTTCTAATCACACTAACCATTTAAATTGACTTTTGCAACTCTCATTCGAACACAATGGAGTGTTATTAAAATTATGAAAGAGATATGAGCTAGAACTTCCAGCTCCCTATTAGAGAAAAGTCTTACAACCTTTAGGTTCATTTTGACTTTTGAGTCTATTATTCAGATACTCTATTCAAGTCATTTTGGAAATTCATCACATTCTTTATAAGCGATTTTATAAATTTGATATTACATGGTAATCAAACCCAATAACATAAATATTAAATAATAGTACGTTATTGTAATCTTATGCATAACATATACAAAATTAGCTTGATAGCAATAACTATTCTCTCAGTAATTATAGCCTCAACAGCTATAGTGGCTGAATCATTCGCAGACCACCCTGCTTCAAAAAAATTAAATGATCGCTCCAAAGCTTTAGATAAGGAAGCAGAACAGGCAAAAAAGGATGGTAACGACGTAAAGTCATTTGCAAAGAGTCTGACAGCTAAAAAATTGAGAGAGAAAGCCTAATTTTCCCTATCATCATATTTTTCTTTAAGACAAATATGATCTTCCATTGGTTCAAGTACAGCTGAATTAATAAATTTGAGTTCCAAAGTGGATTATTTGGATCAAGATAGTTTTATATGGTTACAGACATGCCCAAGTAGAACGAAGAATTTTTAGTTACCATACATATACTCTTATTATATCCCAATCAGTCATAAATTTGATATAATTATTATTTTCTTTTATTTCTGGTTTGAATGCGAGGAGTGCATAATCAACTGATGGAGTTTATGCTCATGCCATCTTCTTATAAGGTAGTAATTTTCAATACTATCTGTAATGGTTAAAATGATGGATTTGGACCCAAATGTAAATATTAAAACACAGTTAGAGGAAGGCAATACCAACCCAGTGATCCTATTAAACAAATTCATTGTAAGACCCGAGGATATAGAAATATTTCTTAAAGTATTTGAGAACACTACTAAAATAATGAAACAACAACCCGGATTTATATCAGCACAATTACATCAGGGTATTGCTGGAAGTCATACGTTCTTTAACTACGGAGTTTGGGAGTCTGCTGCACATTTTAAGCGGGCCTTTAATAGTCCTGAATTCCAAAAAGCCATGTATGAACTGCCAGAAGACACTGTGATGTCGCCTCATTTGTTTAAAAAGGTGGCAATATCTAACATATGTGTAGACTAGAGGCATATTTTTTTAATTCGGAATTTTTACTTTGAAATTACAACAAAAAGTGCTTTGGGTAATGGATTTAATGTGCCCTGATAAACGGTTTCCCTAATGCTTTGTACTTTGAATCCATTATTCTCAAATGTTTTTTTTATCATATCATATGAAAATCTGTAAGGTCCAGTATCTCTCATTGGTTCTTTTTCGCTAAAGCACTTTAAGAATAATAACCCTCCATCTTTTAAAATTCGGTGTACTTCCTCTGTATATTTTAATCTTTTTTCTGGTGAAATTACGTGAAAACATCCCCTATCAAAAATAAAGTCAAATTCGTTACTACATAGATGAGAATTTATAATATCATCAACTATAAACTTGATTTTATTGTTCTTTTTGCTATTATAACGAAATGATGCTTTACGGATTGATGTAGGTGACAGATCAGATGCAGTAACATCAAAACCTCTTTCAAAAAGTTTTATTGCTTGTGTCCCGGGTCCAGTCCCAAGATCTAGGAAGGAGCCTTTTTTGATTTTCATTTTACTCAATTCCAATTCTAAATCAGGATCAAGAGATTCATTATACCACGGCATGGATTTTACCTCTTGGTTCTTATATAGAGTTTCCCAGTCAGGAAATGACCTTGTATTTTCTGTCATAAACAACTTCTATGTAACAGGGAATAATATTAACAAAGTCTTTCTTTGGGATATTATCTTTTAGTTTCTGAAGCCATTAGGACATTGACAATCATAAATTCAGAGAATCGAACTTGGGACCAAAATTCCCTGAACGATAAGATTGTTGTTGCATCTCTGATATAATATACTTCACAATGGGTTAAAAAAAGATGCAATTATGAAGTGGACTGGTAGAGGTCAAGGTCTCAGTGGTAGTGGGGTTCTAATGCAATGGGATAATGAATGCGAAGATAGGTGTTAATGAAACCGCCAGTAGAGATACAAAAAAGGGTTAAAGTAATGGTGCTACTTGAATCCTGAATCAAAGTCTC
>Ga0310900_10001039_pt1 | contig 10602 bp, 6 predicted proteins | sample C24D1metaG_FD_203879 | JGI IMG/M metagenome (GOLD analysis project Ga0310900, IMG submission 203879) | Lab incubated soil microbial communities from West Virginia University Organic Research Farm, Morgantown, WV, United States - C24D1 | ecosystem: Environmental > Terrestrial > Soil >...
ATCCGTGCGGACCCGAGCCCGCGACCATGTACCATCGAGCATTGGTATGGGTGTTCTTGGCATCGCCGCTGGGACTGACCCTCACGATCGAGGGATAGCTCGTGGTCAATCCGAGAGACGACGAGGTGAAGGCGTTTAAGACTTTGGGATTGTCCGGATCGGTCACATCGAGCACGATGTACCCGCTGTAAAACGTTCTCGTGTCGTTCGTATCGGTCGTATTCCCGTTGGCGTTGAAATCTGCGGTGTACGTCAGGGCCGGCCCGCCGTTGTTGCCGGCTGAGACTGCCGCGCAGGAACCGCAGCTGCCCCCAAACCGGAGTCCAACGATAAGGATCGTCCCCCAGCCATCGGGGTGAATGCAGGTGTCGGGAACCGGATCCGTCGAACAGCCGGCTTCGGTGGCGGTGTAGGACGAAAAGATTCTCACATCGGTGGCTTTGGCTTTTAAATCGACGTACGACACATGCGTGTAATCATTCTGCGCCATCCAGCGCAATTGGGGTAAGAGATAATAGGGGATGAACGACCAAATCTCTTCTCCCAACGCAGGCTTGGTGGAATCGTTTGCAGTCGGGCCTGTCGTGTAAAAGCCGTGCTCGACCCCGTTACTGGGGTCAGCGTCCGCTCCACGATGGGAGTACCCTCCGTTAAAGGCATGAAGCATTCCGTCGTTCGCTCCGACATAAACCGTGAGGCGTCGACTTTTCCACCGCTGCGCGAATCGCCGATATCCTGTATCGCCGTAGAGCACGTCGAACCGTTCTTGCGGTGTGCCGACCAGCGTCGGTGTCGAATTCACGATATCGCCCAGGCGCCAGACGAATGTGCCCGATTCGCCTGGAATCGTCTTGGTTCGATTGCGCATGCTTGACACCGCGTTCCCGTTGACGTAGCTAATGATATCGGCTGCGGTAAAGCTCCCGCTCGCGTTCCCCTGCAGATAGGCCTTCCACTCGTTGGCCGATAAACCCGTCGTCACGCTTCCGCCGTTGATCGCAAAATCCTTCTGTTCATCCGTATCAACTTGCCCGTCGTTGTCCAGATCGACCCATGTAAAAATCTTTCTCGGTTTGGTCGAGAGATCTCGTTTTGCAAGCTTCTTCCCGCCCTCCCAAATGCCTTGCATCTCGCGTAGGTCGAATCCATCGGTATCGCACGACAACGACGTCACGCTGTCGTTTTTCTGCCCGTCTCCGTTCGAGTCGGGATAGCGGAGGAACTTCGTCGTCTTGTCGGTGGCGGCACAGGTTTCGATGATATTGTCATCCGCATAGACCAATCGACCGTCCTGGACCGTGTCCTCCCGCATGTTTCCGTAACTGTCCACCCACAGGCCCTGGATGTATCCGGTCCAGCGAACCTCGTTGGACACGCCCCCGATCGTGTCGAACTCTTCAGGGAAGAAATAGGCCTGGTAGATGCTTCCATCCCCTGTGGTCGACGACGCCAACACGGACAACGAGGTTCCGGAGGCGGCGCGCTTCATAATGTCCGCAATCGCCTTATTGATTTCGTTTTCGATATCCCCGTCCGAGGCGTCGAAATACGCGTCGGGCACACAATCGAAGTCCGAATCCCATTCCTTATAACTATAGTAGGGACCGGCGGTCGTAGGCTGCAGGTTCGACCCGGTCGGATAGTTGCAAGGGTTGATGTTGCCGAGATGGGTGATCCCATCCGATTTGACGTCGAGCGCATATTGCGCAGCGGTAGGAGCAAAGTTCGACGTATTGTCTTTGTTTTTGTCGTCGAAGCCGCCGTATTTCGAAGCGGAGGCCAGAATTTTGGCGCCGGTTTTTCCGCCCATTGCGTTCACGGCGTAGAACGTCACCGATTGCGTGCCCCCAATCGTCGAACGCACGTCGTTGGTGTGGCCGTAGAAGGCGACGTCATCGAGCCGGTCTCCGGCGGCTTTGGCTGCGGCTGTGCTCATGCTCTCAGGTGCCAACGTATAGTCGACTCCCGTATTGGCCCCGGTAAACAGGTTCCCGAATGGGGAGGTGCCAGGCGCATCGCCGTCAAGGATTCCCTGCCCGGGACTGATCATCAATACGAAATTTCGGCAACAGGGCACAATTGCACTCGAACTGGAGACATAGTAGGGATCGCCGGCCACACCGGTGGTACTGTTGTATCCCGTGCCCCACACACCGTTGCCATTGTCGTAACAGGCTCCTGACGATTTCCTGTAATAGCAGAGCGCTTCGTACAGCGACTCTGCGAGCGGCGCATTCGCCAATGTCGGCTCATTCCGGATATTCGTGAAATCGCTCATACCGACTGCGGAATCAAAGGCGATCTGCAGGCTGCCGCCCTGCCCCGTCGAACCGTTGATGAACATGATTGCGGCGCGGAACGCGTCTGCCCTCAGCCGTTGGAAGAGTCCCCATGAACGTTGCTGCAGATAGCACTCTAGCGTGCCCATATAATTCACGTTCCCGAACTCGCAGGTGTTCGCCAGACCGGATGCCGGAAAATCGTTCGGCTCGGTTAACAAATTCACTTGGATGGGATACTTATTGGCGGATGCCGTATCGAACGGATCGGCCGTCGTATTGTCATTGACGTAAATATTGCCCTGTCCGGTGCCGTCGCCCATGCCGAAGAATCTGCCCGTCGCCGCCAGGATGGGTCCTCCTGACGCCAGGTTGACATCCGATGTCGGCAGACTGGTGGGCACACGTCCGGTGAGCGTGGCAGCCGGCACAAATTTCACGAATCGCCAGCAGGTTTTGCTGTTATCCGCACACGTAGCATTCGATCCGTTCTCTCCGATACTTTTCGCACCGGCAAGGCTGTTCGCCGTCCCATTGGCGTTGGCCTGGGCCGGCAACGGACGTCCGCCGATCAACGCCTGATAGATCATCTCTTGCTTGCGCATCGTGAGCCAGTTGAGGAAATTCCCGTCCCACTGAGAGGTGGTATTGCAAGCGACGGTGTAATCAGGACTCGCTGGGCTGCCGCTCACTTTTCTCCACGCATAAACGAATCCTGTCGAAGTGGTGGTATAGCAGCGGAAGGGGTCGAAAATCCCGAAGTACTGTTTGCTGGAATTGAACGTATCGGCCGGGGTCGTCGTGTTCGCGGTCGCGGGGGAAATCGCCACCCCGTCGCTGTCCACCGCGACGAGGGCCGGTCCCGCGCTGCTAGTGACCGACACGTTCGCCGCATACTGATTACTGGTCGGAGTTCCCCCCTTGAACGAGATCGGATACTTATGGTTCAACCCGGTATACGCGGCTTCGAGGGTGTAGTTGGAAAAATCCACCAGAAACAGAATATTGATCGGTCCGGTCTTGTTCAGGAACATCGGATAGTTCGTGTAATTGACCATGTTCGGCGGAGCCGCAGGCGCCGGGGGGGCCGCGAACGCCTGTAGAACGAAGCCTGCACCAAGTGCGCTCGTCAAGACCGCGGTGCACAATACGGCTCGTAGCTGGGTTTTCCAATTGCTGCTCATGGTGCCCTCCCCCTGTTGCTTGGATCGCAACCATTTGGTCATGCGATCATGGGAGCCCTGTGATACCTTAAAGATCATATATTCTGGTGCTCTCTTTATGGCTGTTTCTGACAGCCGTCGGAACTCCACGTACAGGCATAAATAGCTGACACACGGCTTTCGGTTCCCGTGGCCGTATTGGTGGCCACGCAGGTGACCTTGTAATAGATATCCGCATCGCCGCCGCCTCCGGCGCCCACCCCTTCATAGCCTCCGAAATGGATTTGGCCCGTCCCGGCCTTCTGCTTGACATAAAGCCGGTCGATATCGCCCAACACGGTATAGCCGCCCAAATTCATCAACCCGGCAGGCATCCTGATGTTTTCGGAACCGGAAACGGGATTGTCAGGGCTGTTTTCCGGGTTTCCGATAATCTCGTTCTCCAGGATCGTTGCATTCGTACTCGGAACCGGTCCAGCCGGCGACGCAGTATCCAGGAGCGCGGCAGGAATCGTGGAGCCACTCTCCGGCAGCAACGTCTGCATGATGACGTTGGCGCTGGTGCCCAGACAGGACTCGGCGGCTTGCGCGGCGTTTTCCGTCGTACGCTGCAACCCGGCAATCTTGTTCTCAAGCCCGCTGACGGTGATTGCGGCAACGCCGAGCACCGTCATCATGAGCATGACCATGAGGACGACGAGCATGGCGACGCCACGTTCGTCTCCCCCACTGACACTCACGGCTGTTGGCTCGAATCGCACAGATGCTTTCCTCATCAGAATCCGATGTTCCTTAGATCGACGGTCTTGGTCAGCATGCGTCGCCGATGAGTGGCATTGGCGCTCAGCGTACGATCACCTGAGACTCCCAATCCTGCCGACCCTATCTGGAGTTTCGATGTTTCTCCGAAGCCCGCATCCGCCCGGGGCTGGGAGGCGACCAGTGCAATCTGCACCAATTTGATCTTGTCCGGAGTCAGCGGAGGAGTGGCCCATAAATTATTGCTTATGAAATCCGCCTGATCGAACCCGGCTGCCCCTCCCTGGTTGTCGATGATACGATCGGGATTGCCGCCGTTGATCGCCACCACGCAGCCGTCGCAGGCATAGGCCAACTGAAGCTCCTCAATGCCTTCAACGATGGGCGCCTCGGCACTCGGCCCCACTGTCACTCCGGCGACACCCCGGGTCAGGCAAGGCTCGCCGGATCCACAGACGGCCGCATTGATCACGACTTGATAGCGGATACATTGCAGGAGATACACCGGCGCGCTGGCCGGAAACCAGATTGGAGCGGGAACAGCGACCGTAATCGTGTTGCTGGAGGGAGTCACGGCCGTGACTTGTGCTGTATAGGCTCCATTGATTGAGATGTAGGAACCATTGACCAGGCCTGAGGCGACCATGTCGGTCACTGCGCCCGACCTCAATGTAATCGTCGCAGCTCCATTCGGACTCGTGGCAGACTGCAAAAGCCATGGCGTGGTTCCCGTGGCTTTCGTCGTCGGCACGAGGACTTGAATAGAGTCGGGACCGGTATCCGCGCCTGTGGGCGTGTTGTCGGCCGGCATGATGGGAAAGGTGCAGTTTCCAATGGCCACTCCGGGGTTGCCAAAGCCGGCCATCTTGATGTCCCGGCTCAAGAGTTCCATGGCAATGCGCACGTCCTGTTGGGTATCGACGACCTGCTCATTGGCCACCACGGCCTTGCTGGTGGTGGTGAGAATGGTAAATGCAGCGGCCGCGACGATGGCCGTCAGGCCGACGGCGACCATCACTTCGATCATCGTAAACCCGTGCTCATGAGCCGCCGGAAACTTTTTGCCTACGTGCTTCGCAGACATGCGCTCCTCATCCTTACTCGGGTGCCACGACACGTTGCATGGTCAGCGTCCGGTTGCGCTTGACACTCTGACCGGCCTTTAACGATCCCATCCACGTGATCGTGACCGTCACATTGCGTTGGCCCAGCGCAGCCGGACCGACGACAGCGGTCGAAACCGCGACGGTCCCCTGGATGTTCTGTAATTGGGTGGCGTTGACGAGGCCGGCCCAGAGCGTACAGTCGCCATTGGCCATCGGCTGTGTTGTGAGACTGATTGCGGTGCAGGTCGAGGCGCTTGTCGTATCAATGGCGTTATAGGCAGCCGCATTCCGTCGGTTGAAGTAAATCCGCTCCATCATGTCCGACGCGAGCGTGGACACCTTGGTCAACTCGTTGGCATCCACATTCTTCACAAGCGCAATCCCCTGCATGCCGGAGAGGGCCAGCAGGCCGACTGCGAGGATGACCGACGCCAGCATCCCCTCGATGAGCGTAAAGCCTTGATCGTTCCGCAACTGTGCGTGGTGCGCCCCAGTCATGCCTTTCACCATTTGGCCTACGGGCACGGTGTGGCCGTCGCCGTCGGGGACCAGTTCACGCGCCCGGCCGGAATGACTTGCACGGAGTACTGTTGCTTATTGACGTCGCAGACACCAAACGTCTGCGTGGCCGTCCCTCCGCTGGTTTTGACGCCAAGGGACGAAAAGGAGATGGTGACCGGCGCTCCGGTGACGGCTGTCACTCGGCTCGCCAGCCATGTCTTCGGAATGACCGACGAACCTCCGTTCGCGACGGCCCAAATATTCACGCCCCCGGACGCCATCTCAATCGTGACATCGACCCCGCGGTTCTTGTTCATGGCGGCCATACGCGCCATGGTCAGCTGCGAGGCGATCTCGGTCGTGGCTTGTCGAAGCTGCGTCCGTGAGTGCCAGCGAACAAATTCAGGCGCGGCCAGCGATGCGCCGACCGTGACGATCGCCACCGCGATCATCAACTCGATCAGGGTAAACCCAGCAATGCTTCGATGACCTGTTGGATTCGCCATAGTCATGTCCATACACCCAGAGCCCCGGGGCGGACATCGCAAGGGACATGCCGATCAGGGGCCTTCATGAATTCCTCTAACCTATTGAAGGATAGCGGATGATGGCCGGTTGGCAAGGCGTCTCCCGGCTCGAATGGCAATTTTCGTCGGCCGGTTTGAACAATTTCCGCCACATAGAGGGTCGGAGGCCCTCGTGAGATCCACGGCATCGAATGGCCTGTCACGAGGATGGAGCAAGGAGGAAAAGCTAGAGGAAACTACGTGAGAGCTACTGGCTTGCGACTGCACGCACCTGGCGATACGCGGTCAACCCTTGAATGACCTTGCGGATCCCATCGCGAATCAGGGTCTCCATGCCATGGCGAGCGGCCGCGCGAAGCAGCTCGGCGGTTCTGGCTCGGGATTGGATGAGGTGTTTGATTTCGGCGGTTCCAATCAGCAGTTCGTGGAGCGGAACACGGCCTCGAAAGCCAGATCCACGGCACACGTCACAGCCGCGTCCGCGGAACAGCTGGAGTACCTGGCGGTCGGGCAGAAGCGATTCGCCAGCGGCCATGCCCTGCCCCTCCAACAGCTCCTCATATTCTTCATCAGATGGCTGGTAGGGTTCTTTGCACGCCGTACAGATCCGTTTGCACAGCCTCGTCGCCAGTACGCCGAGCATGGCGTCGGCAAAGTTGAACGGGTCGCACCCAAGGTCCAGCAGCCGGATCACGGTTTCGACGGCGCCGTTGGTATGGAGCGTACTGAAGACGAGGTGGCCGGTCAGAGAGGCTTCGATGGCGATGTCGGCCGTTTCCTTATCGCGCATCTCGCCGATCATGATGACATCGGGATCGGCACGTAAAAACGCCCGCATGGCCGTCGCAAAATCCAACCCGATCTTTTGATGAATTTGAAGCTGCCGGAGACCCTCCTGCGTGATTTCGACCGGGTCCTCGGCCGTCCAGATTTTCCGTTCTTCGCGGTTGATTTCTCTGAGAATCGCGTGCAGGAGCGTCGTTTTTCCGGACCCGGTCGGCCCGACACACAGGAAAATGCCGTGGGGCCTCTCGGCCAACATCCTGATCGTTTGCAGCGTACCCGGCATGAACTCCATGGCCTCCAACGGCATCGGCTCCTTGGCGGTCAACAACCGCAGCACGGCATCTTCGTTCCCGCCGGTTGTGGGAAGTGTGGCCACGCGCAACTCGATGCTGCGCTGGCTGCCGAGCTTGAAGCGGATCTTCCCATCCTGCGGCTTTCGCCGTTCGGCAATATCGAGGTTTGCCATGATCTTGATGCGCGAGACCAGGGCGCGACGGTATGCAGCGGGCACCTTGGTATACGTGAAACAGGTGCCATCGACCCGGAACCGAATGTTCATGTCCTTCTTGCCGAGACATGGCTCGAGATGCAGATCGGAGGCGCCCAGACGATCGGCTTCGGTGATCAAATGACTGGTCAGCCGTACGATGAGGGAATCGTTTTCGTCAACTGGACCAGCGGGGAGGTCAGGCAACACCGGCTCAGGCGGCACGTCCTCCACCAGCTCGCTGAGCAAGGTTCCCATGGCGGACCCGCCTGGTTGTCCGTCAAGCGTGCCGAGAAACTGCTCGATGTCCCGGCGCAGGGCGACGGAATAGCGGATCGTCATCCCCGGGAAACTCCGTCGGACGTCCCAGCCCCGCTCGAGATCGTGGGGATCGTACGTCAGTACATCGAGGAGTTGTCCCCGGCGGGCGATGGGGAGCCAGAGATTTTTCTTCAGATAGTCGTGGCTCAAAGCCCGAACGAGATCGGCATCGATCACGGTCCGTTCGTCGAAGGGAAGATAGGGACATTGGTAATAGTCGCTGAGGATTTCGCCAAGCACACGCTTGGGGACGTGATAGCGGTCCAGCAGCAGGGTTTCGATATCGGCGCCCCCTCCAGCCGCTTCTTCGAGCGCACGGTCAAGTTCGGACTGAGGGAGCAGGCCTCGACACACGAGCAGATCAAGGACGTTTTGTTCAATCGAGAGGCGAGAAACCTTGCCGGCCCGTCCGGCTCTCCTGGCTGTCGCCTCGGCAGGAAGGGCGCCGCTCCTCTCGCCGGCTGAGAGATGCACGCCCTCCATCGGCCGCTCACATCAGTATTTCACTTGCCACGTGGACGCCGCGCGGTACACGAGGGGAAGACCGCGAAAAGACCCTCTCCCGAAATCGGAGTTGTACCAGACCTCCAGGAGTGACCTTGCCGCTATGGTGCCGGCGGCACAGAGGGCACCGTACATGCGGGTCTCACGTTCCACCGTGATGGTGCCCATGGCATACAGCAGGCCATTGAGATGAACACCGGATAAGGTGACCGGAATCCGGCTGCCGATTGCGCTGCTCCCCTCGGGCGGTGGACTCAATACGCTGAATGAATGCCCGACGCCGCTCGGCTTCAACACCACATGCCCTTGGACCACTAAGAGTCCTTCGACGTAGTCCGTATCAAGCACCAACGTTCCCAGATTATCCGGGCGAGGTGCTTCACCATCCAGAGTGTCGATGAAGAGCAGCCCGCGGGATTGTCCCACGGTTGCAGTAGCCAACACTTCGGCTGGCGAGAATCCTGGATCGGCATCGGCACTTCCCTCGGGATGGAGTCGTCCGTCCCGATCCAGTCGGTAGTAGGTCCCGTGACGGAGTGCCGTCCGCTTCAAGAGATCGTAGTCCCAGCGATCAAGCCGTACCCCCGGTGTCGGATGCTGATGGGTCAACACATTGGGCGGAAAGCCAGGACTCCCGGTCGCCGACGGAGACCGCAACAAGACACTGCCGCCGATCCAGTAGTCCACCCAGCGGTCTTCCAAGACCATCGATGGATCATATGAGTGACCGGTGACAGGAGCGCCGGTGCTTTTCACGACAAGATCATTGATGCGATTCACCATCAGATCGCCCATCACGCGAACATCCCCCCAATGAGTCAGGATCGTTGAAGTCTCTCCCGCGGTTCCCAATCCCAAACCAATTTGCACGGCGGCTCGGATCGCGGGGATATTCAACGCACCGAGCTGGAGCCGGATGGTACTTCTCAGCGGCCTGCTGCTTTTCGTTGAGGCGGTGACTTCCACAGCACCGAGCAGACCCGGTTGTGCCGGGCCATAGAGTTTCAGCCGCTCCAGACGCCCGAGTTCCGACAATGCCCCATTAAACCCAGTGGCTGACTCGTTCAGAAGGCGGGCATCGCGCTCATTGAACACATCGAGCAGAAGATCTGGTCGTTCAGGGGTTCCCACAAACTGCGATCGACCGGCGGCATCGAAAAAGGAAGGCCCGTCTCCAGCATCTTGCCGTTTGGCCAGCAAGCCGCTGAGTGCGTCCGGTGCAGCCGCTGGCTCGTGGAACCAGCTGACGAGGAGATCGGCGGCTCCCTCAGCCAAGTGTTGGGCCTGCGTTTGCTCCTTCAGGGCTGAAAGCCCCGGGGCATCCTGACCGACGAGATACAAGAGACTGAAGCTCAAGAGCGCGAGCACGAGTATCAGTATGAGCGCCGCCAAGAGTACATGTCCTCGAGGGTTATCAACCTTTGAGCCACGAGTCATTGTCCTCACCTCCCGAAGTGACTCACGAACGTAAGCCGATCTCTCTTGCTTCCTTCATCATCCTGCCCGGGAGCGCGATCTCGACCAACATTCGGCGCACCAGTTCGGCACGCATGACCGGACGTCCCTGCGCGTCCCAATATCGCAGTGTAAAACTCGCGATATTTCCCGCAATCACGCTGGCACCCCCATCGATTTGACGCAACCATCTCACCACTCCACGCTCATCCGGACGGCTATAGTAGCGGACACGATTCATGACCACGGCCGACGCGCCGGCGGGCACCGGCCGGGTCGCCGGCTCAACGAACGTCAGCAGATTCCGTTGCCCCGCGCGCGCCAAGGTAAACTGCTCGCACTGATCATTCCAGCACATCCTCACGAGCTTGTTGTCCGGCCATCCCCGTCCATCTTCGACGGGAACCGTGGTCTGCCCTGGCGCCATGGACGCGGTCACCGTAGTCGCAAGTCCGCCGACATTCGCCGTAAACTCGACGGCATCGGGGCGTACAATCGACATCGATGCGGGGCTGGTGAGACGAAGCTCCTGTTCGAACAGTTCGAGCCCCAGACGGACATCCTGTTGTTGGGTGAGACGCTCGTGTAGACGGGAAAACTCGCGCTGAAAATAGCCTACCGCCTCCAGCACGGCAGCAAGGACAACGAGTCCGGCCGCCATCGCCGCCATCACTTCGATCAGACTAAAACCGCCCGAGCTGCGCAAACGTGATC
>Ga0310900_10001047_pt1 | contig 10582 bp, 10 predicted proteins | sample C24D1metaG_FD_203879 | JGI IMG/M metagenome (GOLD analysis project Ga0310900, IMG submission 203879) | Lab incubated soil microbial communities from West Virginia University Organic Research Farm, Morgantown, WV, United States - C24D1 | ecosystem: Environmental > Terrestrial > Soil >...
GGCACAATGGTAAACCGGGCTTTCAGCTGGCTCGAGCATGAGCGCAATCCCAAGCCGGAGACGCTTCGTTCTGCGTCTGCTGCCCCGTTTGTATGGGAGCCGGAGACGCTCCGTCTCGATTCCAGCATCGTCTATATTAGGCCGTATCCCGGCTTGAACTACTCCTATTATGATTTTACGTCGCATCGTCCGAAGGCTGTGCTTCATGATCTGCATCATTCCGGAACGGCATGCGCGATAGAGGATGGTCCATACTCGCTCCTGCAATTTATCGCGCGCTGCAAAGGGCTTGGCATCGACGTCTACATATGTCCGATTAGAGACCGTTCGGATGCGCTTTATTCGTCCTCGCTCAGCCTTATTGAAGCGGGCGCAATCGTGATTGAGAAGCTGTCGGTGGAGGCGGCCGTCACGAAGCTCATGCTGGCGTACGGCTTATACGATGATCCAGCTCAGGCCAAAGCTTTCGTAACCGGAAGCTCTTTGTATTACGAGCATAATGAGGTGTAAAATGATTATTGAAAAGCTATTGTTAGTTACCGGAAACGCAGCAAGTATACAGCCTTTCTATAGCGATGTGCTGGGACTCCCGGTTGTTCGCTCCGGGCAGGGCAGTTTTACGGTGCAAGCGGGCTGGAGCGAGCTGACGTTTCAGGAGACCGGTCAGCCTGATGATGAAGATCATTATTATCATTTTGCATTTACCATTCCGGAAAATAAGCTGCCGGAAGCAAAAAAATGGATTGAGGCAATGGTTCCGATCGGTACCGAAGCAGGTGAGGACGTGTCGTATAGTGAGGCTTGGAACTCGCATTCCGTTTATTTCGAGGACCCGGCCGGCAATATTCTTGAGCTTATTGCCCGTCATACGATGAATAATAGCGTTGACCGGCCCTTCGATCCGAAGCAGGACATCCTCTGCATAAGCGAGATTGGCGTTCCGACTCGCGACGTTCCTGCAGCGGTCGATCATTTGGCCGGGCTCGGCCTTATGACTTATAAGACGCGCAATGACAGCTTTAATCCCATTGGGGACGATAATGGCTTGCTGATGGTGGTTGAGACCGGCAGAAGATGGCATTTTACCAGCAAAACGGCAGAGAGCTTCCCGGTCCGGGTGAAGGTGCGCGAGGCTGGAGAGCTGTATCTAAGCGAGAGTGAGCATGGTTTGTCGATTGAAAATATAAATTAGAGGAGCATGAACAATGGGAGAACAGTTGAAGATTGGAGACAAGGTTCCGAATTTCAAGCTGCAGGCGTCGAACGGCACGGACGTGGAGCTGGCAGACTATTCAGGCAAGAAGCTCGTCATTTATTTTTATCCGCGGGATATGACGCCTGGCTGCACGACCGAATCATGTGATTTCCGTGATTTTAACGGGCAATTTGGAGAGAACAACGCGGAGGTTATTGGAATCAGTCCGGATGATTTGGCTTCCCATGAGCAATTAAGGTATCCAAGCTGTTTGGCGTATGGAAGCTGCGAAGCCGGGATGGCGTGGAGTCTATGGGGATCGAGCGCTCTACTTTCCTGCTTGATGAGCAGGGCACGCTCGTTAAGGAATGGCGCAGCGTATCGGTTGACGGTCACGTCCAGGAAGTGCTTGAGGCGGTAAAAAGCATCTAGAGCTGCGTATTCATGAAAAAAAGGCTTACCTTGAAGCGCATATTGCGCTTCAAGGTGAGCCTTTTATAATTGTTTATTCCTTCTTCCAGCTTGGCAACTGGCTTACGTAGCTGTCGGACAGATTGAGCAGTTCCAGCGCGCGCTGGTACTCATCCTCCGTGGCCGCCTGCTCTTTGATGCCGTCGCCTGCCAGCGGGTAGTGCTTGCCATCCTCGTAGCCGCTGCCTGACATGAATAGCTCCTTGCTGCTTAAAAAAGAGCCGGTCGGGAGATAATAACGCTGTGGAAGCATGTTATATGATTGATTGAACAAGTCTTGGCCAAAGTGGATATGATCGTCCAAGGAGATGCCGAGCAGGTTCGCGATCGTTGGCAAAATGTCAACTTGACCGCCGAGCTGATCGAATACTTTCCCCTCAGTCAAGCCTGTTGATGCCACAACGAGCGGAATGTTCATCATATCGGTATAGCCGTATTCATGGCCGTAAATTTCAGCCATAAGCTCTTTGTCATCACGGTCCAGCGAGTAAATCGGGAGGCCGAGATGATCGCCGTAAAGCAGAATCAAGCTGTTATCCCAAATGCCGCGTTCCTTCAAATCGGCAATGAACTTGCCGAGCGCGAAGTCCGCATAGTTTTGCGCGCGGATATAATCGCCGACGAATGTGTTCTCATAACGCTCCGGGAGCGTCATTTGGTATTTACTTTCAGGAATCGTAAACGGATGATGCGATGACATCGAAATAACGTGCGAGTAGAACGGTTTACCGTTTTGGCTCATGCGTTCCATCTCGGCTGCTGTTTTCTTGTATAGCTGTTCGTCTGAAGCTCCGAAAAATACGGTATCTTCAGTGCCGAAAAACTTTTGATCATAATAACGGTCAAAGCCAAGCGCCTTGTACAGCTCGCCGCGGTTCCAGAACTCAACGACATTTGTATGGAACGTCGTTGTATCGTAGCCGCTTGCTTTCAGCATCTTCGGCAAGCTTGGAAGCTCCTTGCCCGCGTATATCATTGTTGCCGCGCCGCGCGGCGGAATGTAGAAGGACGTATTGACGACGAACTCGGCGTCGGATGTGTTGCCTTGGCCGACCTGCTGATAGAAATGTTTAAAATAATAGTTTTCATTCACAAGCTTGTTGATGTTTGGCGTAATTTCTTTCCCGTCGATTTTCAGGTTGACGAGGAAGTTTTGGAACGACTCCATTTGAATGATAATGACATTTTTACCGGCTGCTGTCTTCCAAAGCTGCGGTGCAGCTGGCTGCCCGATCTTTTTGACAGTATCGATTTTTGCTTGCGTTATATGGGTTGAATCAATGAAATCAATATCTTTTTTCGAGAAAATCGTATAAGCCTCGTAATTGAGAATGCCCATTTGCTCCGCTTTGACAATTTCATTCATGCTGGCGCGGTTTGGCAAAATGTTAAACAAGCAAAGCGCGATCGAAATGCTGAACAACGCAACGACAAGCCGTTTGTTTTCCTTGCGGGAGCTTTCTTTCTTCCAGTTAAGCGCCTTCTTGCGGCGAAACAACAAGGTTGCCATAATGATAATGTCAGTGAAGATCAGCAGATAGTAAGGGTCCATCAGCGAGAATACGCTATTACTTACCGCTGTGACTTGATTCACCTGCTCGAGCGCAAGATAGGTAACGATAACGCCATAATACTTGTAATACATAATGACGGCGAACAAGATGAGTGTCATCACCAGGTTAGCTATTAAATAGTAAATGAGCTTGCGTTTGGATGCGAAATATTCGATTAGACAGTACACGATCAGAACAAACGGGATTTCTTTTAATATCGTCGTCCATGAGAATCCGTCCTCAAAAATAACCATCCATGCCAGATAGCTTTTGAGAAGCATAATAAACGAGAAGAAAAGGATGGGCCTTGTGCTTAACAATCGTTTTGAAGTTAGAAATGTCATATAACCGCCTACCTTTCAAAGCAAAAACAGGCCGTCTCTCAGAGGCAGCCAGCCCGCTAATATAATATATATGCGTTTTGTAAATTCTTATCCATTATGCTCCTAATTGCAGCCCAATGTCAAAAGGCAAAAGGCACCTTCAAGCTCAATTAAAATGTCTGAAAATAACGAAAAAACAAACGTTTTTCGCCTTTTCCTTTTGCTTACTACGATTCCAGGCTATTAGATTGAAACATTGCGGCGGTTTTAGTAGTCTATTAACTAGCTGGTATTGGACTAGACATGAATACAAGCATAATTACATGAAAAATATGTAAAAAAAATAATAGCTGGAGGCGTATCATGCAAAAAAGAAAAGGAAGGCTGCTGCTGTTCGTTATGGTATGCGCCGCGATGGTGATTGGTTACTCCTTTATGAAATCGGGAGATTCGGCAACGATTCCGGGAAAGCAGGCTGCTGCTGCTGAGGATACTGCTGCAGAAATCGGCGGGGAAGTGACCGGCAAAACCGAGTCCGGCCCGAAGACCGAGCCAAGTGGTGAAACGACTGATGCAGCGGAGAAGCCAGCGGAAAACGCGGACAAGGATGATTCGCAGACGGCTAAGTCAGATAAGGAAACTGGAGCCGGACAAGCCGTGAAGACCGAGGACGGCATTGCGGTTATCGCTCAGCCAGCGGATATTGCCGTGCTCGTGAACAAGCAAAATAAGCTGCCGGAGGAATATAACCCTGCAGATTTAGTTTACCCGGACGTTCGATTTATATTTTCCGAAAAAGTGGACAAGCGTAAGATGCGGCAAGAAGCGGCAACGGCGCTGGAGAATATGTTTAAAGCGGCAGAGGATGACAGCATCCTGCTGGCAGGCGTATCTGCTTATCGCTCGCACAGCACGCAAAAGACGCTGTTTGACCGCTATGTGAAGAGAGACGGCTTGGAAAAGGCGAAAACGTACAGCGCTTTTCCCGGGACAAGCGAGCATGAAACGGGTCTTGCGATCGACGTTTCAGGCAGAGAAGGCAAATGCGCGGCAGCCGATTGCTTTGCGGATACGAAGGAAGCGCTATGGCTCGAGGAGCATGCGCATGAATACGGATTTATTATCCGCTATTTGAAGGGTAAGGAAGAGATCACCGGTTATCAGTATGAACCATGGCATTTGCGTTATGTAGGTAAGGATTTGGCTGCCGAGCTTGCTGAAAGCGGCGAGACGCTTGAAGAGTATTTTGACGCGGTTCCTGTCGCAAAATAAGAGCAATAGCAGCGGCGCAAGCAACACCTGTACGTGCCCGAAGCATTTGCGGACACTCGGTTCAGGGCGCTTACGCTGCTTCTATTGGTAAAGACAAACGTTAAATCTTTGGTTCAAACGTTTTGCAATCTGTTTCTTCAGAATTGCTGGCTTGCTTGCCGCGGTTGCTGACGACATAAATAGAAGAGGCGGCGCAATGATTCCCTGCAGCCCAGTACTTGCATGAATTCACTTCGCATAATACATCCTTAGCCATGATCAATCACCTCCTCCGTTATAGGATTGACAAACGATATATCGTTTTATACCCGGGAAGGATGGATAAATATGGGGTAAGGATTTAGCGGCGTGGTACACAATTATTTCAAAAAAAAGCGCAGCCGTAAATGAGCTTTTCTCATTCGCAGCTGCGCTTTTTTCGATTCCTTAATCCAATTCATATATAGAGCCTGACTTGCTGGCATAAAGCTCGGCGTAAACCTTCTCGGCGTATGCGTCGGTCATCCCTGAAATATAGTCCGCGACGAATCGCGGCCAGCTCCACTTGTTCTTATGGAGCTCGAAATTTTCGATCCAGTCCGGCGGAATAATGAGACGGCCGTATTCGGGCACCTTAAAGCTGTCCCACAGCCTGCGTATCATAATCTCGCTGCGCATTTGCAGGCGCTGAACGCGGAAATCCTTGATAAGCGTCACCCAAGCGAGTTTCTTCAATATCTCCATCGTCCGCAGCAGCTCGATATCCTGCTGTCCGCCGTTGACGAAAGTGACCGTCTTCCAGCCGCGCAATTTGTCGTCAATGATGCCGACCTTGCCTGCAAATAAGCTGACCCAGCGCGCCTTCATCTCCCGTCTCGTCCGGGAGGACTCGCGGTCGCAGCCGGCGTAGAGAGTTTCCCACTGCTCGAAATAATTGACAAGCACCCGCTTCACCATCGCGGGAATATCGACCTCTCCCCAGCCGATTTCGGTGTTGCCCTTGTCCTCGACAATTTCCTGAACGACATGGTCGATAAGCCTGCTGTCCTCGAAGAAGGTGCGGTTCATATGAATTTTGCCGGCACGAATGCCGTCTTCGATGTCATGCGTGGAATAAGCGATGTCATCGCACAGGTCCATCAGCTGCGCTTCCAGCGTTGAGCAGCCGACCGGAATTTTCCATGACCGGCGAAGCTGCTCGATTTCTCCCCATTCGGTGCTGTACAAGCCCTTTAGACGTCCGGGCTCATCGAGGCTGAACGGGTATTTGTTAATCGCGAGCAATACAGCAGCGGTTAAATCCAAGCCGCTTCCGCTTCCTGCGCGTTTCTCCAGAAACATCAATATACGAAAGTTTTGCGCATTTCCCTCATAAGGCATGCCATGCTCCTCCATGAGCACACGGTTGAGCACTTCCTCGCCTTTATGACCGAAGGGCGGGTGGCCGAGATCATGGGCGATCGCCGCAATTTCCACTACCGCAGGGTCTAATACGAGTCCGGGGTGCTCCTTGCGCGCGAGGAACTCATACTGCTTGCCAAGCCTGCGTGCAACTTCGCGCGCAATTTGCGACACTTCCAGTGAATGGGTTAATCTTGTCCTATAGTAATCGCCCGTACCAGCGCCAAACACCTGCGATTTGCCCTGCAGGCGGCGGAAGGCGGGAGATTGAATGAGCCTTGCATAATCCCGTTCATATTCGTCCCGCTCTTCACTAAAAGTGCCGAGTGCTTTCTCGTCGAGCCTAAGTTTGCGTATGTCCATCGTTGTTCCTCCAGTGCCACTTCTGCGGGTCATATTGGAATAATAAAGAATACTATTTTCACCCGGGTTGCCGGGCTTATAGATTATGCTGGTCGGATCTTGAGCCGTTATTAACAGGCGCAAGGCGTTTCTGCTTGAATTGTAGCATATAATCAGGCTTGAACATACACCGTGCTTAGAGTATGATCGCATTAGCTTTTACATAAAATTGAGGTGCTAATATACGGATGGCTATTATGCAAAACGCATACGCACTTATTATGCTTCTAAACATTTTTTTGGCGGTTACCGTCATCTTTCTCGAACGGCGTAACGCGAGCACGACATGGGCATGGCTGATGGTTCTTTTCTTTATTCCCGTCATCGGGTTTGTATTGTATTTAATATTGGGTCAGAAGATTCGCAGAAGAAAGCTGTACAAGCTGCTCGGCGATAGTCAGCGCATTATCGAGCATACGATCGAGAGACAAATGCGTCAGCTGCGCGACAACGAAATATCGTTTAATGATCCTGCCATGCACAGCTATCAGGACATGATCTACATGAACCTAAAGACGAGCTATGCGGTATATACGAGCAACAATGCGGTGGAGATCTTCACCGAGGGCAAGCAGAAATTTGATGCGCTGCTCAAGGATATCGAAGCGGCTCAGCACCATATCCATCTCGTGTATTATATCGTCCGCGATGATGAGCTTGGAAGAAAGCTCGTGAAGGCGCTCGCGGTGAAGGCGGCAGAAGGCGTCGAGGTTAAATTTTTGTATGATCATATAGGAAGCTCCAGCTTGCCGAAGCGGTATTTTCAAGAGCTGATCGCAGCCGGCGGCCAGGAAGCGGCATTTTTTCCGTCGCGAATTCCATATTTGAATTTAAAAATCAACTACCGCAACCATCGGAAGCTCGTTATTATCGATGGGCAAATCGGTTATATCGGCGGCTTTAATATCGGTGACGAATACTTGGGATTAAATAAGCATTTCGGAGAATGGCGGGATACGCATCTGAGGGTACTCGGCAACGCTGTTCTGCAAATGCAGGCGCAGTTTCTTATGGACTGGAACCTGGCGGCTTCCGGCAGAATCGTTTTGAATGAACTGTATTTTCCTATCTTGAGCGATAATACGGGCGCGATCGGTATGCAGCTGGTGGCGAGCGGACCTGATACGGAATACCAGCAAATTAAAGATGCCTATATCAAAATGATTTATGCGGCCAAAAAGACGATCTGCTTGCAAACGCCTTATTTTGTGCCGGATGAAAGCTTGATGACAGCACTGAAGATTGCTTCCTTGTCCGGGGTAGATGTGCGCATTATGCTGCCGAGCAAGCCGGATCATTTCTTCGTTTACTGGGCGACGCATTCCTATTTGGGGGAGCTTCTCGCAGGCGGGGTCAAATGCTATTTGTATGAGAAGGGGTTCCTTCATGCAAAAACGCTTGTCATTGACGGCAAGGTCGCTTCCGTTGGAACAGCCAATCTCGATATTCGCAGCTTCAAGCTGAATTTCGAGATGAATGCGTTCATTTATGATACGCAGACATCGGCTAAGCTGCAACGCATTTTTGAGGAAGATTCACAAAATTGCATTCAGTTGACAACCGATATTTATGCTAAGCGTCCGTTTATAAATCGTTTCAAAGAATCGATCTCCAGACTGCTCAGTCCAATCTTATAAACGCAAATAAACGCAAATAAGAAAGGCTTCTGCTTATCCGAGATAACCAGAAGCCCTTCACATGCTTGGTAGACTACTATTCAATTTATTCAAACGCTCCAATCCGCTGCTTGCCTATCTTCTTCTTCCTCTTCCTTTCGAATTTGTTACAAACCTTATCGACTTCGATCCTAACTTTCTTGACCTCGATCAACTTCCTTTCGATTTGTTTCAAATCCTTTCCTTCCATAAGTACCTGTCATCCAAGTGGCCGTCAACTTCACATTCACTGAAAGTACCTGTCATTCAAATGGCTGTCTACTTCATTTTCACTGAAAGTACCTGTCATTCAAGTGGCCGTCAACTTCACATTCACTAAAAGTTCCTGTCATTCAAATGGCCGTCAACTTCACTTTCGCTGAGTCCCCGCATGTCCAGTCGTTCCTTCGGTACTCTCCTTCCCGAGTTAATGGGACATGCATCGCTAACCTACGTCAATGGGCTATCCCCTCTCGTTTAAGATAGGTTTAGTATACACCTTTATTAGAATTTTGTAAATATTCAGATTATTAATTTCGACAATAAATTTAAAGCGCTTTCATAGAGTGAGAAAAAAGTAGATAGAGTTATAAGGTTTGTCATATCGGACATCGAGGTTGACCGTTTTGGCATATGATTTTATACTTAGTCTAAAGTCAGTATATAGAAGGAATGATGTTCTTATGAACAAAATTAACTTAACGATACAGCGTAAAGCGATATTTGAAGTGGTGCAGCATGCGGATGACCATCCTACGGCGGCGGATGTCATTGACCGGCTGCGCGGTAAAGGCTTCAACTTCGCCTACGGCACGGTGTACAATTCGCTTCGCTATTTAACGGATGTGGGACTCATTCGGGAGCTCAAGCTAGGTGAAGCGGTAAGCCGTTATGATGCCCGTACCGACGAACATCAGCATATCGTGTGCACCGTGTGCGGCCGCGTGGATGAAGTGCTTACCGAATTACCGGGAGACTGGCTGCAGAAGGCCGTTTTGGAGACGAAGTATAAAATTGAGCATGCACAGGTCGTATTAGAGGGGGTTTGCGAGCAATGCACGACGAAATAACTGTAAGAGACGAGGCTTTCGTGAATGTGAGAGCGTCGTTAGATCAGAGCGAGACGGCTGGGTATTCGGAGGAAGAGCTGCTTCAAAACGGGATGCTTTGCTCGATAACCCAGCGCGTCATGATTATTAGTCCTCTGCCTGAACGGGTTAAGAGCTTGCTTGTCGCTTTGTCGGGCGAATGCTTCGACGTGTTTTCGCTGCATGATTTTAACAAAGGCATGCTTCAAAGCCTGCAGCCGGAGCTGCTGATTTATGATGCGATACCTGTCGTACATGCTGCCACAGGCAATACGCTGCAGGCAGGAGCGGAATTGCTGGAATCTGCCGACTTTCACGCGGTGCCTGTTCTTATTCTGCTGGATCAGAAATCGTATGATTCGCGCGGCACCTTCGCTCTTGGAGCGGCGGAGCTGCTTGTATGGCCGGCTAAGCCTGAGCAAGCGATAAAGCAAATCAACCGGATGCTTCTGAATCGACCGGTTTCAACAGTTCAAGCTGCGGTCGAAGACATCCGATCGTTTAAGGATATTACGATCGACCTCAAGAAAATGACCGTTGATCGGGGCGGACAGCGCATCGATCTTACGAAGACGGAATACGATTTGCTGCTGCATTTCATATCATCGGACGGGTCCGTGCTTACGCGGGAGTCGCTGCTTGATACGGTGTGGGGCTTGCAGTTTTACGGAGGCAGCAACTTGGTCGATGCCCACATTAAGAGCTTGCGCAAAAAATTAAAGGACAGCGCCGTAGCTCCAAAATATATCGTTACAGTGCGCGGCGCAGGCTACCGGCTAGCGGATAATCGCGACCGGTAAGCGGCCGGGCTTTCCTTATTGATGTGGCTCTACTGTAGGGGAGCGCAGCTCATTAGGGCTCTTCGTACGGAGCAGATTAACGGGAAAATCTCCTGCTAATCGCGCTACCGTGCCTCTTTCCGGGCAAAAAGCAGGAATTACTCCCATTAAATCGATCGAAATGGGCTATTCCTCGAGTTTTATCCGATATTAGCAGGAGAAAATCCTGTTAAGTTGATTTTTCCACGATATACGTCGATTTAGCAGGAGAAATTCCCGCTATATTTGTTGGGATGTCCGATAACGGTCATTTGGGACGGGAGCGATTAGCTAGTAAAGTGAATTTGAACGGGGACTAGCCTTATCCAGTTGGTTGCCCTATAATCATAGATAAGAGACGAAGAACGTCCCGTTAACACTTCTAGGTGAGTGATAACGGGACGTTTTCTATTTTTCCGGAGAGG
>Ga0310900_10001056_pt1 | contig 10555 bp, 8 predicted proteins | sample C24D1metaG_FD_203879 | JGI IMG/M metagenome (GOLD analysis project Ga0310900, IMG submission 203879) | Lab incubated soil microbial communities from West Virginia University Organic Research Farm, Morgantown, WV, United States - C24D1 | ecosystem: Environmental > Terrestrial > Soil >...
GGAGCCCGAAGGCAGGCGGCGGCAAACCCGCCCCGGAACGCGTCGCCCGCGCCCGTGCTGTCAACGCACGGCACGGAGAACGCCGGTGTGCGGATCTCGACGCCGCCGCACCGGGCAAGGCTGCCGTCCTGCCCCAGAGTCATGCACACCAGCGGCGCGCGGAACTCGTCGGCGAGTGCCTGCAGGGCGCGGCCAGGCGATTGATAACCGGTGTACTCGCCGGGAAACTGTTCTGAGGCGATAATCGCGTCGACGTGAGCGAGCAGTTCGCCGATCCGAGGCCGCACTTTCTCGACGTCGACGATCGTCAGGCTGCCGGCTTCGCGCGCGAACCGGGCCGCGCGAGCTGCGGCCGCGGTTTCAAGGCAATCGACGATCAGTACACGGCCGGCGGTGACGGCGTCGTGCTCGACCGTCCCCGGATCGATGGTCAACCCGGCATGCCGCTGCCACAACACCGTCCGTTCGCCGGTGCTGGAGTCGACGATCACCACCGCGAATTGATTGGTCGCGCCTTCAACGGTTTTCGAACGCGTAATGTCAACGCCGACGCTGGTGAGGCTGGTCCGGGAAAGTTCGCCGAGGTCATCGTCTCCGAACCGGCCGATATAGCTGGCGCTCCATCCAAGCGCGGCGCAGACGCTGACCGCGGTCGCCGCCTGGCCGCCGGGCATTCGCTCGAAACGCTCGAGCCGCTGTTTCGAGTTGCGCGCCGGGTATTCGGAGACAACGGCGACCAGATCGATACTGTTGAGGCCGAGGCCGACGACGTCGAAACGGGTCGCGGCGGAAGGTTTCACGGAAAAAGGCAGACGCACGCGGGGATGCTAGCAGCCGACCGGTGGTTTCGACTATCGCCGGCGCCCCTGAGCGGTGTTAAGATTCGGGCCTTTTCGGCGCTCAAGTTCCATCCTGTCGTATGGTGAGGGGTTGAAGGGCCTCTACGGCGTGCGTTCCATGTCGGTGTCCGTCCTACTTGCGGGCGTCATCGCGCTCGCGGCAGGGGTCCGGATTTGGGGCTTGGGTTTTGGGCTGCCGCACAGCCAGGCGCGGCCAGACGAAACGCAGATCATCGACGTCACGCTCTACTTTCTAAAGGGCGATTTCAAGCCACCTTTTTACGATTACCCCTGGTTGTACATGTGGGTCCTGACCGGCCTGTATCTCGTGTACTACGTGTGCGGACTGGTCACCGGCTCGTTCCAGTCGCTGGCCGACTTCGTGGCGAGCTGGCCGATCAACTGGCAGCCGTTCTTCTTGATCAGCCGCGCTCTGTCCGCCGCGGCCGGCGTCGCGACGGTCGCCGTGGTCTACCGGTTGGCGCGAAAGCTGTGGGACGAGCAGACGGGCCTGGTCGCGGCGCTCTTCATGGCGCTCGCGTTCATGCACGCGCGCGACTCTCATTTCGGCACCACCGACGTCATGATGACGCTGCTCATCGTCTCGTCGGTGTCGGTGCTCATCACTGCGCACCTTTCGGGAAAGCGGTCGCTCTTCGCGCTTGCCGGATTGCTGGGCGGCTTCGCCACCGCGACGAAGTACAACGGGGCGTTTCTCGCCGCGCCATTCGTCGTCAGCCAACTGCTGCACGCCTACGCGTCGCCCGGGCGCCGTCTGGCGGCGCTCCTCGATGCACGCCTCGCATGGTTCGGAGTCCCCTTCGCGCTCGCGCTTGCGACGGGTATTCCGTTCGTGTTCACCGACGCCGACCGGTTCTGGGGCGCCATGCAGGCGCTGGCGCACTCGATGCGCGTCGGACAGGGATCGATGAACCCCGAAAACGGATGGGTCCATCACTTTACCCATTCGCTGCGCTACGGCCTCACGCTCCCATTGCTGTTTGCCGGCCTGGCGGGAGCCGTCGCCCTGGCGGTGCGAGAGCCGATCCGCGCCGCACTGCTGTTTGCGTTTCCGATCGTGTATTTCGGGGTCGCCGGCAGCTTCGGCAATCTCTTCTTCCGCTACATGATCCCGGTCGTCCCGTTCTTCGTGGTTGCCGCGGCCTGGCTGGTGACGACGACGATCCGCCGGCTCACACCGTCCGGGCTCGCGATCGGGGCGGTGGCGGGAATCCTCGTTCTGCCGTCCGCGATCAACCTGATAGAGTTCGACCGGATCGCGAGGGCGACGGACAACCGAGTGATCGTCGCGGAATGGTTCTCCCGGCACGTGAAACCGGGCGAATCGGTGCTTCAGAGCGGGTCGATCTACGGCTATGCTCAGATCGACAACCGCATCTGGTCTGTGTGGACATGGGACCGCTTCCGCAAGGCCTTCATTGTGCAAAACCGCCGGACCGAGGGCCGTCCCGACTGGATCCTGCTCCAGGAGTCGCCGCTTCCGAGCCTGACGCAAGACATCGTCATCGAGTTCCTGAAGGAGGACTACGAGTTCGTCCGGGATTTCACCGCATATACGCCAGGCCAGAGTCGCGTCTACGACCTGCAGGACGCGTTCTTCATTCCGTTCACAGGATTTTCGGGTGTGACGCGACCCGGACCGAACTTCACGCTTTACCGGCGGTCGTCAACCAGCCTCAAAGATGAAGGGCGCATCGGACCCTGAGCCGCAGAGTCGCGTCCCGACCACGCCGTGGTTGGCCGTGTCGTTCGGGATCTTCGTGGTGCTCGCGGTCATCCATACCTGGCCGCTCGCGTACGCACCGGGTCGCCTGTCGCGCAATGACGTCGCGGATACCGTGCTCCACGAGTGGATCCTGGCGTGGGTGGCTCACCAGCTCGTCACCAATCCGCTTCACCTGTTCGACGCGAATATCTTCTACCCCGAGCGATACACGCTTGCCTATTCGGATCACCTGATCGTTCAGTCCCTGATGGGCGCGCCCTTGACGTGGGCGGGCTTCTCGCCGGTGTTCGTGCACAACGTCGTGCTGATTGCCGGGTATGCCTTGACCGGTTGGACGACGGCTTACGTGCTGACGCGCTGGACGGGCAGCCGCGCTGCCGGCGTACTGAGCGGATCGCTCGTGGCGTTCAGTGCGTTCACGCTGACCCGCCTGCCGCAGATTCAGGATCTTCACTTCGAGTTCTTCCCGCTGGTCCTGCTGGCTCTCGATCGCCTGCTCGTCAACAGCCGCATGCGCGACGCGCTGGCGCTGGCCGGGTGGTATGTGCTGCAGTCGCTCACTGGAACCTACCTGATGGTCTTCACCGCCATTTCGATCGTGGCCGCGACGCTCGCGCGGCCGCGCGAGTGGCTGGGCGGCCGGTTCGCCGCCGTGGCGCCGAAGGCGGCCGTGGCGGCGGCGATCGCGATCGCGGTGCTGACACCGTTCCTGCTGCCCTATCTCGTCGTCAGCCGCGAAGCCGGCCTCAGCCGGTCTCTCGCGGAGACCGCCCGCTACTCTGCCGTCCTCACCGACTACTTTGCGGCCGCCGGACGGATCCATTTCGAAACGTGGAGCCGAAGGTTCTGGGACGGTGACGGGTTGTTTCCAGGCCTGACGTCGATGCTGCTGGCGGTCGTCGCACTCGGGTTGGGACCTGGCGTCCGCGATCGACGAATCCGCATGGTGCTGGTGATGGGCATCGTGACGTTCGCGCTGTCGTTCGGCCCGGCGTTTCCTCCGTATCGGTGGCTCTATCGCGTCTTTCCACTCCTGACCGGCATCCGCGGTGCCGTGCGTCTCGGCCAGATCGTGATCGCGGCAGTCGGTATCCTGGCTGGATTCGGTCTGGCCGCGATTCTCGCGCGCACGACGGCCCGGGTTGGGACCGCTATCGCGCTGGCCGCCATTCTCGCGGGCAACCTGGAAGCCTTCCGCGCGCCGCTCGGCTATACCGAGTACCGCGGCATTCCTGAGTTCTACGAGTCGTTGCGCAGCGCCGGGGACGATGCGGTGCTGGTCTCGATGCCGTTCTACGCGTCGCCGCAATTCCACCTGAACGATCGGTTCATGCTCGCCTCCACGCGTTTCTGGAAACCGATGCTCAACGGCTACTCCGGGTTCAAGCCGGCAAGCTTCTACAAGAACGTCGAGGCACTCCGCGGCTTCCCAGACGAGACGTCGATAACTCATCTGCGTTCGCTCGGCGTCACCCATGTCGTCGTGGACAGCCGCAACATGGCGCGGCCCGCGCTCGATCGGCTGGGCCAGTTTTCCGAGCTCCGGTCGCTCGCGGAGGACGGGAACCTTCGGCTGTACCTGTTGACGCGCGCGAACTGAACCGTTTGACCTTCGCCTTTCTTTTGCGTATAGTTCAGGGGCGAAAGGAGCGCGCATGCTGCCACTGACCAAGCGCCAGCGCGAGATCCTCGATTATCTGAACGAGTTCATTCAGCAGCACGGGTATGCCCCCAGTCTCGAGGAAATCGGACGTCGTTTCGGATTGTCTTCGCTGGCGACGGTGCACAAGCACCTCACAAACCTCCAGGAAAAGGGCTTCATCAAGCGCGCCTGGAACCGGAGCCGGTCGGTCGAGATGGTCCCGACGCGAACAGGCGGCCGAGCCATCGAACTCCCGCTGCTCGGCTACGTGGCTGCCGGCCTGCCGATCGAAGCGGTCGCGTCGAGCGAAACCATCGCGGTGCCGGAAGATCTCGTCGGCAAGCGCGACACGTACGTCCTGCGCGTCCGGGGCGACTCGATGATCGACGAACAGATCCGGGATGGCGATTTCGTGGTCGTCGAAGACCGCAAGAACGCCGATAACGGCGAGATGGTGATCGCGCTCTTGCGTGGCACCGATGTCACGCTGAAAAAGTTCTACCGCGATCCGGGCGGCCGCATCCGCCTCCAGCCGGCCAACGCCGCGATGCAGCCAATCTTCGTCGACCCCGACCAGGTGCAGATTCAGGGCGTCGTCGTCGGCGTGATGCGCAAATATTAAGGCGGGCCTGAGAGGGCCCGCCCCGACCAGAGCGCCGCTGCCATTACCAGTTACTATGTGGCATGGCCGATCAGCCCCAGCAGCCCCGACAGATCAACTTCACTATCGTTCCCGCTGACGACGATGGGCAGACGCCGCGTACCTACTCGAACTTCTGCTCCATCGCGCACACTCCGTTTGATTTCACCCTGACCTTCTGTGAGGTGATGCCGCTCTCCGACAAGGAGATCAAGGAAGCCGAGTCGGAACACATCGTCCGCGCACCGGTCCGCGTCAAGGTCGTTGTGCCGGTGCAGTTCGTGCCGAACCTGATCGGCGCGCTGCAGGAGCACTGGCGGGTCTTCTCCGAGTCGTACAACAACGTCGGCTGGAACAAGGGCCCCGGTCCGATTCACTGAGCGTGAAGACGCCAACCGAAACACGGACCATCCTCGACACCCTCGAAACGCAGCATCCTGGCGCCGACACCGAGCTGCGGTACGGGAACGCGTTCGAACTGCTGGTGGCGACGATTCTGTCGGCGCAATCGACCGATCAGCGCGTGAACATGGTCACGCCGGCCTTGTTCGGCCGTTATCCCGATGCACGCGCCCTGGCCAAGGCGACGGCCGCACGGCTCGAACCTCAGATTCACTCGACCGGATTTTTCCGGGCCAAGTCGAAGGCGCTGATTGGCATGGCGCAGGCTCTAGTCAAAGAGCACGGCGGCCAGGTGCCGGCGGAGATGGACAAGCTGACCGAGCTGCCAGGCGTCGGTCGCAAAACGGCCAATGTCGTGCTGGGCCATGCGCTCGGCGTGCCGGGACTGCCGGTCGATCGACATGTACTGCGGGTCGCCAACCGCATCGGCATTGCCGAATCGGACGATCCGGAAGGTGTCGAGCAGCAGCTCACCGAGGCGCTGCCAAAAGAGCGGTGGACGAGGACCTCTGACACCCTCATCCTTCACGGCCGCCGCATTTGTAAACCGAAGCCGCTCTGTCCAGCGTGCTCGGTCCAGGAGTCCTGCCTCTACTTCCAGACCGGTGCGGCTACCGCCGATCGGCGAGCCGATCGGAAGTCGGGCGCGCGCAAAGCCGTCCGCGTCGCTCGGACTGCGCGCGGCCGCACTCGTCCCAAGCGCGCGCGCCGCCGGCGATGACCCGCGAGGCGTTCGAGCGGCGAGTTGCCGAGGCGCTCAGGACGATCCCGCGGCGGTTTCGCGACGCCATGTCGAACATTGCCATCGTCGTCGAAGACGAGCCGTCGGACGAGCTGCTCGACGAAATGGAGATCGATCCGCCCGACACCCTCTTCGGGCTGTACCAGGGAACGCCCTTGACGGAGCGTGGCTGGGCATTCGGGAACGCCCTGCCGGACCGCATTCTGATCTTCCAGGGGCCGCATGAGCGGGAGGCCGAAGACGAAGACGACCTGATCGTCTCGATTGGCGAAACGCTCATTCACGAGATCGGCCATTACTTTGGAATGAGCGAAGAGGAAATCGAGGAGATTGAGGAAAACTACTGGCATCGTCGCTCGTAAGCGGTTTGGCCAGCACTTTCTCGCGAGCAGCTGGGCGGCGAAGGTTGCGCACGCCATCGGTGCGCAGCCGTCGGATGTGATTCTTGAAATCGGGCCCGGGCGGGGAGCGCTCACTCACCTCCTCAGCGAGGCGGCGGCACGCGTTCTCGCGTTCGAGATCGACCGCGATCTCGTTCCCCTGCTGCGGCAGACGGCCGGTCCGAACGTGACCGTCGTCGAGGGCGACTTTCTCGAGGTCAACGCCGGCGCGGTCCGCGCGGCGCTGAAGGATGCGGGCGTCGCAGCGGAGACGAGGCTGCGGGTTGCCGGCAACCTGCCCTACAACGTCGCCTCGCCGATCCTGTTCAAGCTGCTCGACCTCGGTGCCGATGGACTGCCTCTGACGGACGCCGTGGTCATGCTGCAGCGCGAAGTCGCCGACCGGCTGACCGCCATGCCCGGGACGAAGGAGTACGGCGTCCTCAGCATCCTGATCCGGCACAAGGCGGACGTCGATCGGCTGCTGACACTGCCGCCAGGCGCGTTTCGGCCCCAGCCCAAGGTTCACTCGGCGGTCGCGCGACTCCGGTTCCATCCGCCGCAACCCGCGCCCCGGCAGCCTGAGGTGTTCGAGCGGCTGACGAAGGCCATCTTTACCCGTCGCCGGAAGACGCTCGCGAACGCGCTTTATGCGTACAAGGCAGCCGGCGGCGATGAAGCGCTTCGCCGCGCCGGCATCGATGGCCGCCGGCGTCCTGAAACGCTGGACATCCCCGAACTCGTCGCCCTTGCAGACGCGTTTAACGAGCAATGATTCGGTTCACGACGTCGCAAGCGAGCGTGTCGGGGAGTCCGAGGGGCGCAGCCCTTGGGTTTATGCTATAGTCGGGCGGCTATCTGATTGTGGCGTGCGGCTTTAGCGTATCCACAGTCGGTCGCGACATTCATCCCGCCCCCTAATTTTCAGGCACGCCCAGTTGCCTGACGGCCGCGTGCGCGCGGCACACCTGCACCGGTCCGGTCCCGCCAGGGATCACACCGGAGGGGTGGCGTTTCCGCGTACTCAGAATGCTCGAAGTCGTGCCGCTCGGCGGTCTCGGCGAGTTCGGGATGAACATGCTGGCGCTCACCTGGGGTGAGACGACGGTCGTCGTAGACGCCGGCGTCATGTTTCCAGATCCCGACCTGCTGGGCGTGGACCGCATCATCCCGGATCTGACCTATCTCGAGGAGAAAGGCGGCGCGAGCGCGCTGGTCCTGACGCACGGGCACGAGGATCACATCGGCGGGGTGCCGCACGTCGCGCCTCTTATTCGCGGTGCGATCTACGGTACGCCGCTGACCCTGGCGCTGGTCGAGCCGAAGCTGCGCGAGCATGGCCTGACCGAGCAGGCGCTCGTGGCCGTACGGCCGCGCGATCGTGTCACCGTCGGCCCCTTCACGATCGAGTTCATTCGCGTGACGCACAGCATGCCCGACTGCGTGGCGCTGGCGATTCACACGCCGATCGGCGTCATCGTCCATACCGGCGATTTCAAGATCGACCAGACGCCGCTCGACGGCGAGCACTTCGACATCCATCGCTTTGCCCAGCTCGGCGCGGAGGGCGTCCTGGCGCTCTTCGCTGACAGCACCAACATCGACCGCCGCGGGTTTACCGGCTCGGAGACCGAAGTCACCGAGGCTTTCGAGGAAATCTTCACGAGCGCCACCGGCCGAATCATCGTCGCGGCGTTTGCCTCGAGCATCTACCGCATGCAGATCGTGGTCGACCTGGCCGCCCAGTTCGACCGCAAGGTGGCATTTCTCGGCCGCGGCATGATCGAGAACTCGCAGATTGCGCAGCGGCTCGGCTACCTGCGGATCCCCGGCGGAGTGCAGATTCGCGATTCCGAGGTGATGAGTTATCCGGCGCAGGACGTCCTGTGCCTGAGCACCGGATCGCAGGGCGAGCCGATGTCGGCGCTGTCGCGGATGGCCATCAACGATCACCGGCACGTGAAGATCGGGCCGGACGATACGGTCGTACTCTCGGCGCGCGCCATCCCCGGCAACGAGAAAGCCATCGGTCGCGTCGTCAATCACGTCGCCCGCCGCGGCGCAGACGTGATCCACGAGGGCATCAAGCACGTTCACGTGTCGGGGCACGGCAGCGAGGAAGAGCTGAAGCTGATGCTCTCGCTCGTGCGGCCGCGGTATTTCGTCCCGATTCACGGTGAATACCGCCAGCTTTCGCAGCATGCGCGCATCGCCGGCAAAGTGTTCGCCGGGCGCGATCCGCGGCCGGAGATCCTGCTGGCCGAAAACGGCGACATCGTCCAGTTCGACGGGGCCGGGGCGCGGCTCGCCGGAAAAGCGCCCGTCGGTCGCGTGTTGATCGACGGGACGCGCACCGGCGAGGTCGCGGACGAGGTCTTGCGCGACCGGCGTCATCTCGCGGAAGACGGCCTCGTCGTACCGGTAGTCGCCATCAACCGGCAGACTGGTGCGCTCGAAGGCGTCCCCGACATCATCACGCGCGGCTTCGTCATGGACGACAGCCCGGAGCTGCTCGCCGACGGCGCGCGCGTGCTGAGCGAGGTGGTCGAACAGGCCAGCCTCGAGGAGCGTACCGACCAGGGCCTGATCAAGGAGAAGGTGCGCGTCGAGTTGCGCCGCTTCCTGCGTAAGCGTTCGGGTCGCCGGCCGTTCGTGCTGCCGGTGATCATGGAGATCTAGTGTCGTGAAAGGATCGACTGTCTCACGCCGCGCCAGCGAGTTCATCGGCGTCGCTTTGTTCGCCGCCGCGCTGATCTGGATGGTCGCGCTCGCCACCTACGAGTCGTCGGATCCGGCCTGGTTCTTCACCGCCGGCCAGCATGCCGATCCGACGAATTTTGCAGGCCGCGTCGGCGCGTTTCTCGCCGAGCTCTCGTTCCAGCTGGTTGGCTACGCCGCGTATCTCCTGCCCGCCTTCTTCGTCGTCGTCGGCTGGCATTACTTCTGGTGCCGCCCCGTCGATGCACGCGGCACGAAGGCGACCGGCGCCACGCTGCTCTTCGTCTGCCTCAGCGCGTTCCTGAGCCTGGTGCTCGGCACGCGGCTCATCGGCGAACAGCCATTTCGCGCGGGCGGATACGCCGGTGAATGGCTGGCGTCGATGCTGGCCGGCTACCTCAATCGCACCGGCTCGGTGATCGTCGTCCTGACGCTGATCTTCCTGTCGATCATCATGTCGACGCAGTTCTCGTTCGGCCGGCTGTTCGGGGCGATTATCAAGGCCTTCACCTCGATTGCGGCGGGCGCCTGGAGCTCGTTCGGCGAATGGCGGGAGGAGCGGCGCCGCCAGCAGCAGCGCCGCGAGGTGATCGCGAAGCACACCAGAAAAGGGACGCTGCCGCCGGAGATCAAGCTGCCGTCGCCGGCCGTGGCCTCGGCGCCGCGCGGCGAGCCGCAGAAACCCGTTCGCAAGCGCGAGGATGAGCTGCCGGTCGCTGCCCCGCCATTCGTCGCAAAACCGCAGGCGCCCCCGAAGCCGCCCAAGGTGACGATGCCCGCGCCACCGCTGCCGCTCGCGGAGTCCGAGCCGACGACCAAGGCACCGGCCGAGCGTCGGAAGGGCGAATACACGCTGCCGCCAGCCGCCCTGCTCGATCCAGCGCGCACCGAGCGCAAGATCGACGAGCGCGAACTGATGGATGGCGCGCGCCTGCTCGAGGAAAAGTGCCGTGAGTTCTCGGTAGAGGGATCGGTCGTCCAGATTCATCCGGGCCCCGTGGTGACCACCTTCGAGTTCAAGCCGGACGCCGGAGTCAAGTACTCCAAGATCACCGGTCTGGCCGACGACCTCTGCCTGGCGATGCAAGCCGAATCGGTCCTGATCGACCGCATTCCCGGCAAGTCCACGGTCGGCATCCAGATCCCGAACCGCACACGCGAGCAGATTTCGCTGCGCGAGCTGCTCGAATCGGATCTCTACCGGCGTTCGGCGTCAAAGCTGACGATTGCCCTCGGCAAGACCATTCACGGCGAGCCGTTCATGGCCGACCTGGCGGCGATGCCGCACTTGTTGATCGCCGGCTCGACCGGCGCCGGCAAGTCGGTCGGCATCAACGGCATGCTGACCAGCATCCTCTACCGCGCCACGCCCGACGACGTGCGGATGATCATGATCGATCCGAAGCGGCTCGAGCTCGGGATGTACGAAGACATTCCGCATCTGC
>Ga0310900_10001058_pt1 | contig 10542 bp, 8 predicted proteins | sample C24D1metaG_FD_203879 | JGI IMG/M metagenome (GOLD analysis project Ga0310900, IMG submission 203879) | Lab incubated soil microbial communities from West Virginia University Organic Research Farm, Morgantown, WV, United States - C24D1 | ecosystem: Environmental > Terrestrial > Soil >...
GGAGAAACCGGCGATGAAGATGCCGATCGCCGTCGGCACGACGTGGGAGTTCGAGCCGGTCGCGCTGTACGGGGTGTAGAAGGTCCACCCGGTATCGACGCCGCCCGCGATCATGGCGTAGAGGGTGATGATGCCGCCGATCCAGTAGATGTAGAGGCTCAGCAGGTTGATGCGCGGAAACGCCAGGTCCTTCGCGCCGATCATCGGCGGGATCAAGAAGTTGCCGAGCACGGCGGGAATCGACGGGATCAGGAAAAAGAACACCATGATCACGCCGTGCATCGTGAAGAACTTGTTGTAGGTGTCGGCGGTGACGAAGTCGCCCTGCGGCGTGGCCAGCTCGAAGCGGATGCCCACGGCGAACAGGCCGCCGATGAAGAACATCACCGAGATCGACATCAGGTACATGATGGCGATCCGCTTGTGGTCCTTCGTCAGCAGCCACGACCTCAGGCTGTGGCCGTCGTGCAGGTAGTGCTGCTCGGGAATCTTGAGCTTGTCCAACATGGCTTACTGCTTCTTCTCGCCCGACGGCGCGGGCGGTTTCGGAGCGGTTAGTGAAGGCGTGGTGCCGGCCGGCTCGCCGGCGGCCGCTGACGCTTGCGGCGACAGCGATTTCACGTGTTCGATCAACGCCAGCAGGTTCTCCTCGCTGATCAGGCCCTGGAAAGTCGGCATCAGCGGCTGGAACCCTTTCACGATCTTCGCTTGCGACGTCAGGATCGACTCGCGCAGGTAAGCGTCGTCGACGACCACGGTGTTGCCGTCCTGCAGCGTCACCGTTTTGCCGACGATATCTTTCAGCGATGGACCGCGGCCCTGTCCGCTGTCGAGATGGCAGCTGCTGCAGGCCTGGCTTTCGAACATCCTGGCGCCGCGCTGCGCCAATGTGCCGCCCTCGTTGCCGCCCTGCAGCCATGCCTGGTACTGTGACGGCTCGAGCACGGTGACGCTGCCGATCATGCCCGCGTGGTTGGTGCCGCAGTACTCGGCGCAGAAAATGTGGTACGTCCCGGGCGTGCTCGCCTCAAACCAAAGCTCGGTGTATCGCCCCGGAATGGCATCCATCTTGGTCCGGAACGCCGGGAAGTAGAGGCTGTGCAACACGTCCTCTGAGCTGATGGTCACCTTGACGGGCCGGCCCGCCGGAATGTGCAGCTCGTTGATCTCGCGCTGGCCTTCGAGGTGCTGGAACTTCCACATCCACTGCTTGCCCACCGCGTAGATGTGCATCGCATCGTCGGGCGGACGGCGGAGGTGATAGAACACCGACGCGCCCCAGCCGAACATCACCATCGCGATGACGGTTGGAATGACGCTCCACAGCAGTTCCAGCGGCAGGCTGCCTTCGATGCGCGCACCGATCTCGCCGTCGTGCGTTTTGTGGTAGCGGATGCCGAAATAGATCACCGACACCGCCACGGTCAGCGCAAAGAACGCGCTGACGGCGAAGATGAAGAAATACAGCGCGTCGACGTCCTTGGCGAACGTCGAAGCCTGGTCGGGGAAAACCGGAATGCCGAATATTTTCATGATCTATCGGTGCGTCTCGGCGTTACGAACTTTTCTTTCACTAGAGAGTCTTCTCGCCCCGTGATCGCGCCGGATCGATACGAACACGAATCCGAATAGCGCCACGAGCGTCACTGCGCCGCCCAGCCGCACCGCGCGCATCGCCATCAACCCGTAATTGCCGGCCGCAGGATCGTAGTGATAGCAGTAGAGCAACAGCCGCTCCGCCAGCGTGCCGATCTTCTCGTTCGACGATTCGATCAGCGCGAACTTCACGTCGCGCGGCGAGTAGTCGATGCCGAAGAAGTAGCGCGACAGCTTGCCGGCCGGCGTCGCCACCACGATGCCGCTGGCATGCGCGAACTGGTGTGTTTGCTCGTCCCAGTAGAAGCTGAAGCCCGCCGCTTTCGTGAGCGCGTCGATCGACGCCTGCTCGCCAGTCAGGAAGTGCCAGCCCTGCTCGGCGCTCGGCCGCTTGTAGCGTTCGAGGTAGGCCTTCTTCTTGCCCGCCGCCAGCACCGGCGTCTCGCGCGGATCGAAGCTCACCGTCACGACGTCGAATTCCCTGCCGATCGACTCGTTGATCACCCGCAGCGCGCTTTCGAGGCCGTTGAGGACCTGCGTGCACAGCATCGGGCACTCGTAGTACACAAACGCAAGGACCACCGGCTTCCGCCCAAAGTAATCGCCCAGCTTCACGGCCTTGCCGTTCTCATCCTTGAACGGCAGATCCAGCGGCAGCGGCTCGTTCAGCCGCTGCTCGAACGCCACCTTCTGGAGAGCCGCGGGCGTCTGGCTCGACGGCATCCCGGGCGCCGGCCGCAACCCAGGGGCATCCCCCTGCGCCGACACCACGGCCGACATGAGCGCGAGACTCAAGACGACGAGCGCCGTTTGAAAACCTAAAACTCTAACTTTCACTTTCAACTCTCAACTCAACTGTCAACTCCCAACCGTCAACCGCCAACTATCTCGGCACCACCGTGCGCCCTGACGAACTGTCCTCGGTGACGACGTTCAACGCGTCGCCGCCGTCGGCACGGGCCGGGAAACCGCGCTGCAGCATCACTTCCATCGCGCGCTCGATCGGGATGTGCGTGATGCCGCCCTCCTTGTCGATCCAGCCGTAACCCGTCAGCTTCTCGTTCTCGGCTTCGCGCAGCGAATAGATGTCCTTGAATGGCTGCCTCTGCAGGTTCGGCGGCGGCGGATCCTTGGGCATCCCGACGGAGAGCGGGTACTTCTCCGCCAGCGAGACGGCTGCCTTTTCCCGGCCTTCGAATAACCAGAATGATCCGTAGACGATGCCCGCCGAAATCAGCATCGCCACGACCAGCCACGACGCGAACTGGTAGCCGATGTCGGGGTCGATGTCGGTGTGCTCGTGCTTCGCCCCGGGCGGAGTCGGCCCGTATTCGAGATCGTGCTCGGTCACGTGCTCAGTGGACATGGTGATGCAGCGCCTTATCGAGATCCGGATCGTTGACCGGCAGGAGTGATCGTCGGCCAAGCTGTGACACGAACATTGAGATGAAGATCCCGCCGATCGCCAGCGGCAGCGCGATGTCCAGCAGGCTGAAGCTGAAGCCGTCCTTGTGGAACTCCGGCGCCACGTGCCAGTAGTAATCGGCGACGCGGGCGCAGAGGATCCAGGTGGCGATGATGCGCAGCTTGCCCATGTTGCGCTTGAGATCGCGCGACAGCAGCAGCGCGTAAGGCAGCATGAAATGCCCGACGACGATGAAGACGCTGAGGTACTTCCAGTTGTTCTCCCAGCGATCCAGGTAGTGCGGGATTTCTTCAGGCAGGTTCGCCGACCAGATGATCAGGAATTGCGAGAACGACAGGTACGCCCAGAGCATCAGGAATGCGAACAGCAGCTTGCCGAGATCGTGGAAGTGATGGTTGGTGAGGACCTTGTTGAGCGGCGCCGTCTGCGCCAGCATCAACAGCACGATGATGCCGAAAGCAAATGCCGAGAGGCCCTGCCCGCCGGCGTAGAGCATGCCCCAGATGGTCGAGAACCAGTGCGGGTTCACCGACATCGTCCAGTCGACCATCGCAAACGTCATCGTCAATCCGTAGACGAGCAGCCCGCCCCCGGAGAGCTTGGACAGCTTCGTGAGTAGCGCCGGATCGCCGGTGCGATCGTGCTCGGCCGACCACTTGGTCAGCAGGTGGCCGATCGTGCCCCAGACGATGAAGTAGAACGCCGCGCGCGCGAAGAAGAAGGGCACGTTCAAGTAGAGCGCCTTCTGCTGGATGATCGGATCGTTGGCGGCTTCGGGCAGCGACCATTCATAGATCGAGTGCATGCCGAGCGCGATCGGCAGGAACAGCACCGCCATCAGCGGAATGGTCCGGACCGCCGCCTCGAACGGCCGGCGCAGCACGATGCCCCAGACGCCGCCGGACAGGTGCTGCACCATCAGCAGCGCGAGGCAGCCGAGCACCACGCCCATCCAGAACGTGTAGGCGACAAGGTAGGCCTGGAAGAAACGATCGGCGCCCGACATGAAGTAGCCGGCCACGGCCAGCACCACGCCGAGCACGCCGGCGATCATGCCGAACTGCCGCATGCCCGGCAGCAGCGGGCCGGAGGCGGTGTAGGTTTCCGAAGTCGCAGTGGTCGCTGACACTTAGTGTTTCTCCGCCGGTTTGGCCGTGCCGGTTTCCGGCTCGAGCGAGCCGCGGCGATCCGCGGGCACGTCCTCGACCGACGCATGCTGGCTCAGTTGCAGCGTGCGCACGTAGGCGACGATAAGCCAGCGGTCGCGGACCGGGATCTGTTCCGCGTAACCCTGCATGGCGCCGAAGCCGTTGGTGATCACGTCGTAGAAGTAGCCGGGCTTTTCCTGGCGCAGGCGATCCTGGTGGTACGACGCCGCCTGCCGGAGGCCACGCTGCACGACCATGCCCTGTCCGTCGCCGAGCCGCCCGTGGCACGGCGTGCAGTAGATGTTGAAGCGCTGTTGGCCGCGCGTGAGATCCTCACGGCCGATCGCGAACGGGAACTGATCGACCGTCTGGCCGTTGATCTTGCCGGTGTAGAGCGCCTCGTCGTCGCGTAGCCAGCCGCGCGCGACCGTGCCGGCCGGCGGCGTGCGCGAGGAGCGATTGTCGGGGGACCCCGATGTCGCCTCGAACGCCTCGTAGCGCGGCGCGTCGTGCATATCCTGGCGGCAGCCGGCAAGGATCGCCGTCGACGCGAGGAGCGCGAGCGTAAAACCTTTACTCCGCAACGTCGTACACTCCCTTCGCGCCCGTGTCTTTCAGGAACGCGGCGGCCCCGCCGAATTTCGGATCGGCCGATTCGATCACCAGGAAAAATTTGTCCGAGCTGGCCATCGAGAAGCGCTCGACGTTGAACACCGGGTGATACGGCCGCGGCAGTCCGCTCAACAGCACCATGCCGAAGGCCGCCGTCAGCGCCGCAAACAGAATCGTGAGCTCGTACGACGGCACGATGAAGGTGGTCCAGCTCGCCATCGGGCGGCCGCCGATGTTCATGGGGTACTCGATCACCGACGCCCAGTACTGCAACGCGAAGCCGGTCGCCATGCCGGTCAGGCCGCCGGCGAGCACCAGCTTCGGCAGCACCGTGCGCGTCTTGTGAATGATGGTGTTCAGGTCCTCGATCGGCAGCGGCGAATACGCCTCGACCCTCGTGTACCCCTGCGCCATCGTTTTGCGGGCCGCGTCGACCAGCTCCTGGCCGGTGTCGTACTCGGCCATCACGCCGTGCAACGCTGACGTTGTCTCTGGTGTGTGAGCCATCAGTGTTCCGCCTTGACCTTGCCCTGCGGCAACAGCGTCTTGACTTCGAACATCGAAATCATCGGCAAGAACCGCAGGAACAGCAGGAACGCCGTGGTAAAGAGACCGAACGTTCCCGCATAGAGGAGGTAGTCCCATCGCGTCGGCGTGTAATGCGCCCACGACGAGGGCACGAAGTCGTTGGCAAGCGACGTCACCACGATCACGAAGCGCTCGAGCCACATGCCGACGTTGACGAGCAGCGACATCACGAACAGCAGGCCGACGTTGTGGCGGACCTTCTTGAGCCACAGGAACTGCACCATCACGACGTTGATCGAGATGAGCGACCAGTACGCCCACGCGTACTGCCCGAACATGCGGTTCCACATCATGAACTTCTCGTGCGGGCTCGCGCTGTACCACGCGAAGAACGCTTCCATGGTGTAGCCGTAGCCGACGATCAGGCCCGTCGCCAGCATGACCTTGGCCATGTTGTCGATGTGGCGCATCGTGATCAGGCTTTCCATGCCGTAGAAGCGGCGCACCGGAATCGCCAGCGTCAGCACCATCGCGAAGCCCGAGTAGATTGCGCCGGCGACGAAGTAGGGCGGGAAAATCGTCGCGTGCCAGCCGGGAATCACCGACACCGCGAAGTCGAAGCTCACGACCGTGTGGACTGAAAGCACCAGCGGCGTCGACAGCCCCGCGAGAATCAACGACGCCACCTCATAGCGGTGCCAGTGGCGCGCCGAGCCGCGCCAGCCGAGCGACGCCATGCCGTACAGGACCGCCTTGAGCTTCGAGGTGGCGCGATCGCGCAACGACGCGAGATCGGGAATCAGGCCGACATACCAGAACACGATCGAGACCGTCGCGTAGGTCGAGACGGCGAACACGTCCCAGATCAGCGGGCTCTTGAACTGCGGCCACAGGCCCATCGCGTTGGGATACGGAAACAGCCAGTACGCCGCGAGCCACGGACGGCCGGTGTGGAACACCGGGAAGATCGCCGCGCACGCCACCGCGAAGATCGTCATCGCTTCCGCGAAACGGCTGATCGACATGCGCCACTGCTGCTTGAACAGCAGCAGGATCGCCGAGATCAGCGTGCCGGCGTGGCCGATGCCGATCCACCAGACGAAGTTGATGATCGGAAACGCCCAGCCGACCGGCTGGTTGGTGCCGAAGATGCCGATGCCGACCATCACCAGGTAGCCGAGCGCCATGTGCAGCACGCCGAGCAGGCCGAGTGCGGCGCCAATGAAGGCGATCCAGCCGAGCGGGTACCGCTTCGAAAGCGGAATCTCCGCGATGGTCTCGGTGACCGTCTCGAAGTCGTGTCCTGGAAGGATCACGGGCGTCTCTTGCAACGCCATGGGTCGATGGATGTTCGGGTCCATTAGTGTCCGCTGCCGTCGTTAGTGCCGTGCGTCGTCTCGTGATGCCCGCCCACCATCGGGTTCGGGAGCGGCAACCCGGGGTTCGGGTTCTTCACGGCCGCGAGATAGGTCGTGCGCGGGCGCGTGTTGAGATCCTCGAGCATCGTGTAGTTGCGCGGACTCGCCTTCAGTTTGGCCACGCGGCTGTTCGGATCGTTGATGTTGCCGAACACGATCGCCTCGGTCGGGCACACCGCCTGGCACGCCGTCACGATTTCGCCGTCGCGGATCTCGCGATCCTCGCGCTTGGACTGGATGCGCGCCGCGTTGATGCGCTGCACGCAGTAGTTGCACTTCTCCATGACGCCGCGGCTGCGCACGGTGACATCCGGGTTGCGCTGCATCTTGAACTGCGGCGTATTCCAGTCCTGGTAGAGCAGGAAGTTGAAGCGACGCACCTTCCACGGGCAGTTGTTCGAGCAATAGCGCGTGCCGACGCAGCGGTTGTAGACCATGTCGTTCAGGCCTTCGGCGCTATGCGCCGTCGCCGCCACCGGGCAGACCACTTCGCACGGCGCGTTCTCGCACTGCTGGCAGGGCAGCGGCTGAACGTAAACGTCGGGCGAGTCGGGGTTGCCGGCGAAATACCGATCGATGCGCAGCCAGTGCATCTCGCGGTTGGTCTTGACCTGCGTCTTGCCGACGACCGGGATGTTGTTCTCGGCAACGCAGGCCACGACGCACGCCATGCAGCCGGTGCAGGCGTTCATGTCGATCGCCATGCCCCACTGCTGGCCGCGATATTCCTTGTCGGCATAGAGGGAGATGCGCTTGCCTTCCGCGGCGTGCTCCATCTCCTTGACGAACGCCGGATTCTTCTTGAACTCTTCGAGCGTCGCCGAGCGAATCAGGTTGCGGCCTTCGATCGCCCAGTGCTCCTGCGTGACCGCCAGTTCGTAATCGTCGCCGGTGGCCGTCATCGTCGCCGCGCCGAAGAAGAGCGAGTTCGATCCGCGCAGCTCGTAGGCGTTGACGCCCAGCCCGTCGCCAAGCTGGCCGGCGTGCTTACGGCCGTATCCGACCGTGATCGTGATCGCGTCCTTGGCGTGTCCCGGCATCACGAATACCGGCGCGTGGATGCTGCGGCCTTCCTGGCTGATCGCGATGACGTCGCCGTTGTGAAGCCCGTGCGCCGCGGCCGTTGCCGGTGCAATGTGCGCGGCCGTGTCCCACGTCAGCTTCGACATCGGCTTCGGCAATTCCTGCAGCCAGCCGTTGTTCGCGTAGCGCCCGTCGTAAATGGTCGGGTCGCGACGGAAGTTGACCTCGAGGCCATCGATCGGCGCCGCTGCCTGTCCGACGCGTGTCGCCACATCAGGAACAACGGTCGTCGTCGCTGCAACCGCCGCCGAGTTCCCAATGAATCCGTCGTGAAGCCATTTCCTCCACGACTTTTCGAACCCGACTTCGCCGGCCTGAGCTACTGGAGCCGGCTTCGTCGAGGCAGGCTTTTCCGTAGCAGCAGTGGCGCTGCCCGAGCCTGTCCCGCCGAAGCGGCCGGAGGCGGACCAATATTCCCTGACGACGTCGTAGCCGGCGCGCTCCGGTTTGTCCGACAACGTCGCGATCACTTCGTGCGCCGACTTGCCACCGTAGAGCGGCTGAATCAGCGGCTGGACGATCGACACGGTGCCGTCAATCGTGCGCGCGTCGCTCCAGGCCTCGAGGTAGTGAGCGGCGGGAAGGTGCCAGTGGCTCAGCGTCGCCGTCTCGTCGAGGAACAGTCCGGAATGAACGACAAGGTTGACCTTGCGGATTGCCTCCGCGAACTTCAGATCGGCGGGCGCCGTATGAACGGGGTTCGATTCGCCAACGATCACCAGCATCTGCACCTGGCCGGCGTTGATGTCGGCGACTAGCTCGGTGAAGGCGGCGCTCTGTTCGGTCGGGACGATTTCAGGAGTCGCGACGTAGCTGACCGGCGCGCCGATCGCCGCGTTGATCGCATGCGCGAGTGCATGCACTGCCGGCGGCTGTGAATCGCCGACCATCACGACCGCGCGGCCCTTGTGCTCCGCCAGATCCTTCGCGACCGCTGACGCGAACGCATCCGATCCGGCGGGCGCTTGGCCGCTGACCCCGCTCACGCCCGCGCCGGCCGCGACCGCGCGCGCGAACGCTTCGATCTGGCTCGACTTGATCGGCAGCCGATGATCGGCTTTGCCTCCGGTGACCGTGTGGTCCGATTCGACGACGTAGAGACGGTTGAGATTGTCCGCGCCATCTTCAACGCGACGACGAGTCGCGAACTGGCGCATCGAACTCAGGTTGTGCGGGCCGTCCGACGCCAGGAAATCGGCGTCGAGCGAGAGGATGACGTCGGCCTTCGTCAGGTCGTAGAGCGGCTCGACGTACTGGCCGAACGCCGTACGCGCGCCCGCGCGTGCGTTGTCGCGGTTGACCGGCTCCCACTGGATCCACTTCGCGCTCGGATGCTGCGACAGCACCTGCTGGATCTGTGCCGCCAGCGTCGGCGAGGCCACGGTCTCGGTCAGGATGCGAAGGCCGGCGCCCTTCGATGACGATTGCGCCGACAGGCCGCCACGAATCGCGGTCGTCGCCGCGCTCCACGGCCGGATTTCGCCGAACTGGAGGATCGTCTTCGACCGATCCGGATCGTACAGAGTAAGCACCGAGCCCTGCGCGAACAGGTCGGTCGCGCCCTTGCTCGCCGGATGATCGGGATTGCCTTCGATCTTGGTCGGCCGGCCCTCGTGGCTTTCCACGAGCAGGCCCGATGCCACGCCGCCGAGCGTGATCGCGGTTGCGAAGAACAGCGGCTTGCCGGGAATTTCCTCTTCGGGCTGGCGGACGTACGGAACGATTAATTCCTGAGGCTGGACCGTGCACGCCGTGACGCCGGCGAGCGCCATTGACGCGCTCATCAACTTCAAGAAGCTGCGGCGGCCGACCGGATCGAGCCATTCCGAGGCGTTCGTCGGGAATTCGCGGTGCAGGTAATCCTTGAACTCGGGAGTGTCCGAGACTTCGTCGAGGCTGCGCCAGACCTGCGGGCCGCCCCGCTGCAACTTCGACCGAACGGCACCAAGATCAATTGAAACTGCCTTGCTTCGGTGAGCGGGCATTTGATCCGTGTTTTCTGTGCCTTCTGTGGCTCTGGTGTTCTTCTGCGTCATCGGTGGCACACCGAGCAATTGGTCAAGTGTTCCTTGTCGGCGATCTTGTATTCGCGAACGAGCTCAGGGCCGAGCTCGGCCTGCGCCACCGCCGGCACATAGCCCATCGTCGTGATCTGATCGCGCGGGCGCACGTAGCGTGACGGATCGCGGTGGCAGTCGAGACACCATTCCATCTGCAGCGACGCCTTCTGGATCATCAACGGCATGCGATCGACGCGGCCGTGGCACGTTTCGCAGCCGACGCCCTTGCGGACGTGGATGCTGTGATTGAAGTAGACGAAGTCCGGCAGATCGTGAACGCGGACCCAGTTGAGCGGCTTGTCGTCGCGGAAACTGGCGCGCACCGGCTCGAGATACGGGCTCTGGTTCCAGATCTGCGAGTGGCAGTTGATGCAGGTCTTGGTGGGCGGAATGCCGGCCGACGGCGAAACCTCAACCGAGGTGTGGCAATAGCGACACTCGATGCCAATACCGCCGGCGTGGTGCTGATGGCTGAACTGCACCGGCTGTTCGACGAACTGGTTGGCGCTGGTGACGAAATCGGATCGCTGCAGCGTGAGGACGATCCAGCCGAGGCCGAGGACCAGGAAAACGATCGTAATCAGGCTGGCTTTCGACCAGGCGTTGGCGACTTTCGGGAATACCTGCGACATGCGTTCCTGCGGTCCTGCGGTCCTGCGCGACGGGGCACA
>Ga0310900_10001060_pt1 | contig 10540 bp, 9 predicted proteins | sample C24D1metaG_FD_203879 | JGI IMG/M metagenome (GOLD analysis project Ga0310900, IMG submission 203879) | Lab incubated soil microbial communities from West Virginia University Organic Research Farm, Morgantown, WV, United States - C24D1 | ecosystem: Environmental > Terrestrial > Soil >...
ACGCACTCGGCGCTCGTCACGGCGGCGGTGCGCGAGCGGCTCGCGGCGGTCGGCACGGCCACGGCGGCGTTCGGCGACGAGCTGCTCGAGTTCTTCTGCCGCACGAACGCCGAGGTGTTCGGCATGCCCGACGGGCCGCTGCACGACCCGGTCGCCGTCGCCGTGCTCGTCGACCCCGAGGTCGTGACGAGCGTGCACACCCGGCTCGACGTCGAGCTCGCCGGCACCGAGACGGCCGGCGCCACGAGCGTCGACCTCGACGGGATGCTGCGGCGCGAGCCGAACGCGTGGGTGGCGACCGGTCTCGACGTCGACCGGTTCTGGGACCTGCTCGACGAGGCGATCGGCCGCCTCGCCTGACGGCGATCGGCCGCCTCGCCCAGCGGAGCGTCGGCCGCGCCATCCGTCGCCCGCGCCTATCGGAGCGTCGGCCGCGATTCAGGCGATCGGCCGCGCCTCAGGCCGATCCCACGGATCCGCGCCTGAATCGCCACCGAACGCCTGAACCCCGCTCATCCACAGCGTTGTCCCGGCGACCGAGCCCCACCCGCCGAGCCGCTAGGGTGTGCTCGGAGGTGCGTGTGGACTGGACGTTCTGGGTCGGTGCGGGTGTGCTGGTGGCGCTGTGGCTGCTGTTCCAGTGGCTGTTCTCCGAGCGGCGGTTCGCGCGCAAGGTGCGCAAGCTCGACCGCGAGCAGGCCGAGGCCATCATGGCGGCCGAGGAGTACCGCCGCGAGCTGAAGTTCTGGTTCCGCTGAGCGCGCTCGAGCCCTAGAGCTCGGTCTCGGCCGGCTCGGTCACGAGCTCGTGCACGCCCGCGAGGATCTCCTCGGGCCGGAACGGGTAGCGCTCGATCTCGGCCTGGTCGCTGATGCCGGTGAGCACGAGCACGGTGTGCAGGCCGGCCTCGATGCCCGCCACGATGTCGGTGTCCATGCGGTCGCCGATCATCGCGGTGTTCTCGGAGTGCGCGCCGATCTTGTTGAGCGCCGACCGGAACATCATCGGGTTCGGCTTGCCGACGACGTACGGCTCCTTGCCGGTCGCCTTGGTGATGAGCGCGGCGATCGCCCCGGTCGCGGGCAGCGGGCCCTCGGCCGACGGCCCCGTGGCGTCGGGGTTCGTGACGATGAAGCGCGATCCGTTCCCGATGAGGCGGATGGCCTTCGTGATCGCCTCGAACGAGTAGTTGCGCGTCTCGCCGACGACCACGAAGTCGGGGTTCGTCTCGGTCATCACGAAGCCCGCCTCGTGCAGCGCCGTGAGGATGCCGGCCTCGCCGATGACGAACGCGGTGCCGCCGGGCAGCTGCTGCTTGAGGAAGTCGGCCGTCGCGAGCGCCGAGGTCCAGATGCGGTCCTCGGGCACGTTGAGCCCGCTCGCGCGGAGCCGCGCCGAGAGGTCGCGGGCCGTGAAGATCGAGTTGTTCGTGAGCACGAGGTAGGGCGTGCCCGAGTCCTCCCACTGCTGCAGGAGCTCGGCCGCACCGGGCAGGGCGTGGTTCTCGTGCACGAGCACGCCGTCCATGTCGGTCAGCCAGGCCTCGACCTCTTCACGTCGTCCCATGCGTCAAGCCTAGGGCGCGCACATCACAGCACGATGAACGGCGGATGCCGCGGGCGCTTCGCCGCTCGCACGGCCACGTCGACCCCGGGACGTGCGGCTCAGTGCAGCAGCGACTCCCAGTCCTCGGGAACCCGTCCCTCGGGCCCGGGCGCGGGCTGCTCCTCGGGACGCGACAGCGGCGGGCTCAAGGGCACGCGCGGCGCCGAAGACTCCGTGACGTAGTTCCAGAACCAGTGCTCGCCGGGCTCGAACGAGGTGGCCACCGGATGCCCCGTCTGCTCCGAGTGACGTCGTGCGTGCTGCGCGGGGGAGGCGTCGCAGCATCCGACGTGCCCGCACTCGACGCAGCGGCGCAGGTGGAACCACCAGCCGCCGCCCTCGTCGCAGTCGCCGCAGCCGGTGCCCGACGGCGGCGGAGCGAGGTCGCTCATGCGAAGACCTCGGCCGCGGCGAGCGCCCGGTGCACGGAGGCCACGGCGCTCGACCCCTCGCCGACCGCGGCGGCGACCCGCTTCATCGAGCCGCGCCGCACGTCGCCGGCCGCGAACACCCGCGGCACCGAGGTCTCGAACGGCAGCGGCATGCGTCCGAGGTCGCGCCATGCGTCGTCGAGGGCGATGACGTCGGCACCGGTGTGCACGAATCCGGCCTCGTCGCGCTCGACGTCGGCGAGCCATTCGGTTGCGGGCTCGGCGCCGATGAAGCAGAACAGGCCTCGGCAGTCCACGGTGTCCTCGAGCGCGCCGCTCAGCGTCACGCGCTCGAGGTTCTCGTCGCCGTGCAGGCCGACCACCTGCGTGCTCGTGTGCACGTCGATGCGGGCGTCGTCGACGATGCGGTCGACGAGGTAGCTCGACATCTGGCTGCCGAGCTCGCTCGCGCGCACGACGAGGCGCACGTGGCATCCGTTCGCGGCGAGCGCGAGCGCCGCCTGACCGGCCGAGTTCGCGCCGCCGACCACCACGACCTCGGAGCCCGCCACCTGGCGGAGCTCCATCGTGGAGGCCGCGTAGTGGATGCCGGCGCCCTCGAACTCCTTCCAGCGGTCGAGTCCGAGCGAGCGGTAGGCGACCCCGGTGGTCACGATGACCGCGCGCGCGTTCACGACCGCGCCGTCGGTGAGCGTGAGGCGCAGTGCGCCGGTGTCGGACTCGAGTCGCACCGCCTCGCACGGGGCGACGACGCGGACCCCGAACTTGATCGCCTGCAGGGAGGCCTGTGCCGTGAGGTCGTCGCCGGACACGCCGAACGGGAAGCCGAGGTAGTTCTCGATGCGCGAGGTGGCCGACGACTGCCCGCCGGGTGCGACGGCGTCGAGCAGCACGGTGTCGAGGCCCTCGGATGCCCCGTAGATCGCCGCGGCAAGGCCGGCGGGCCCGGCGCCGACGACCGCGAGGTCGACGGTGGCGTCGTCCTCGGCGGCGTACGCGAGGCCGAGCAGCTCGGCGAGCTGGCCGGGGGTCGCGTGCGGGAGGTTCTCGCCCTGCACGATCGCGACCGGGAGGTCGTCGCGGGTGAAGCCGTGGCCGGCGAACGCCGCCGCCCGCTCGGGATCGTCGGCGTCGACCCATGTGTGCACGAGATCGAGGCGCTCGGCGTACCGCCGCAGCGCGACCGCCTCGCGCGACCGCTCGGATCCGATGATCTTCAGCGTCCACGCCGCAGGCCCGCGGCGCAGCTCCTCGCGGCGCGCCCAGAGCGTGCGGAGCATGAGGTCGCACAGTTCGTCGTCCTCGGCCATCATGCGCTGGAGGGCGTCGTGGTCGACCCGGAGCATCCGCCCGGGCTCGGCGACCCGGGCGGTGAGGAAGGCGCGCTGCCCGTTGAGCAGCCCGAGCTCGCCCACGAAGGTGCGCGGGCCGAGGTTCGCGATCAGGGTCTCGTCGATCCACTTCAGGGGATCGCGCACGACGTCGACGGAGCCGGACTCGACGAGGATGAGGTCGTACCAGCGGTCGCCGGACTTGAAGAGGACATCGCCCGCTTCGGCGGGGATGGACACGCCGTAGCGCAGCATCCGCTCCCACTGCGCGTCGGTGAGTTCAGGGGTCATCTTGGGTGCCTTGTGTCCCATCACACCATCGTGCACGACAGAGGCGCGGAAGGGGAGGGCGTTCGTCAGGGGCGGACAACGGGCTCGATGGAGGCGCTGTCGGGTGCCGTCCGTTCAGGCGGTGACCCAGATGGCCGCGGCCGCGTCGCGGGCGATGGCGCGGGTGGACCCGGCGACGGCGACGGCGACGGATGCCGCGTCGGCCGCGTCGACGGCGAGCTCGCTGCCCGGGCCGACGCCGGCCTCCTCGAGCTCGCGCAGCACGGCGGGGTCGCGGTCGCTGATCCGGATGACGCGTCCGGTGTGCCCGACGGGCGCCTCGTCGAGCCGCACCGCGGGCTCGGTGACCAGGGTGCCGTCGGCGCCCGGGATCGCGTCCCCGTGCGGGTCGCGCACCGGTCGCCCGAGCCGGGCGTCGATCGCCTCGAGGAGCCGGTCGGAGATCGCGTGCTCGAGCACTTCGGCCTCGTCGTGCACCTCGTCCCAGCCGTACCCCATCTCCTGCACGAGCCAGGTCTCGATGAGGCGGTGGCGTCGGACGACCGCGAGCGCACGTGCCAGCCCGGCATCCGTCAGCCGCACCGCGCCGTAGGGCACGTGCGAGACGAGCCCGGCCGCGGCCATCTTCTTCACCATCTCGGTGACCGACGACGGCGCGACCCCGAGCCGGTCGGCGAGCACCTTCGGCGTGATGGGGTCGGGCTGCCACTCGGTGTGGGCGTACACCGTCTTGAGGTAGTCCTCGATCGCGGGGCTCGTGGCTGGCATCGGCCTCAGGATAGCGGTGCCCGGACCCGTGAATCGTGTCACTCGTCCGACTGGGACTTGACCGTCCCTCGTGAGGGGGATAGTTTCGATCCCGCACGGAAAGCGCTATCCCACACCGGGTCACCAGCCCAGAGAAGGATTCGACGATGAATCTCGGACACCATCCGTTCCGCGCAGCGCTGGCGGTCGCCGCCGCCGGCTGCCTGATCGCCGGCGTCGCGCAGCCCGCGACCGCCGCACCTCCCGACTCCGTGCCCACGGGCGTCCCGCAGCTCGAGGCCCTCGACCGAGGTCTCGTCGCGGTGTCGACCGCCCAGGGCGTGTTCCTCAGCTGGCGCCTCCTCGCCTCCGAGGCGACCGGAGCCACCGACACCGGCCTGGCCGGTCCCGACTTCGCCGTCTACCGCGACGGCGTGAAGCTCGCGACCGTCACCGACAGCACGAACTACGCGGATGCCGCAGGCACCGCGAGCGCGCAGTACACCGTCGCCCCCGCGGTGAACGGCATCGAGCTCGCGGCATCCGACCCCGTGACCGCCTGGGCGCAGGGCTACCACGACCTGCCCCTGCAGAAGCCCGCCGACGGCGTCACCCCGAAGGGCGAGGCGTACACGTACTCGGCCAACGACGTGTCGGTCGGCGACGTCGACGGCGACGGGCAGTACGAGTTCGTCGTGAAATGGGACCCATCGAACTCGAAGGACGTCTCGCAGCGCGGCTACACCGGCCCCGTCTACCTCGACACGTACGAGCTCGACGGCACGCTGCTCAACCGCCTCGACCTCGGCGTGAACATCCGCGCCGGCGCCCACTACACGCAGTTCCTCGTGTACGACTTCGACGGCGACGGCCGCTCGGAGACCATGCTGAAGACCGCGCCGGGCACGAAGTCGATCCGCTACGCGGCCGACGGCTCGGTCGCGGGCGAGGCCTTCGTCACGATGCCCGAGGAGGACGTCGAGGCGGGCTACGCGCACACCGACGACTACCGGTTGAGCGCCGCCGGCTACCAGGACCACCTCGTCGAGATGTTCCAGGGCTGGAGCGAGCGCCCCGAGGTCGTGTCCGGCCAGTGGCCGGCGACGCTCGAGCAGGCGTGGGGCGTGCCCGTGACGCACGAGTACCCGCTGTCGCGCGAGAGCGCCGAGGAGCTGGCCGACTACTTCATCGACGTCTACGCGCCGAGCCGCAGCGCCAACAACCGCCTGCGCGAGTTCGAGGGGTTCATCGTCGACGGGCCCGAGTACCTCACGGTGTTCGACAGCGCGACGGGCGAAGAGCTGCAGACGATCCCCTACAAGCCCGGCCGCGGCGACGACGGCCTGCTCTGGGGCGACTACGCGATGACCCGCATCGAGCCCGGCAACCGCGTCGACCGGTTCCTCTCGGGCGTGGGCTACTTCGACGGGCAGCACCCGACCGCCGTGTTCGCGCGCGGCTACTACACGCGCACGACGGTCACGACCTACGACTGGGACGGGAAGCACCTGAAGGAGCACTGGTACGTCGACAGCGGCCACGTGCCCATGACGAACCCGTTCAACGACTCGCCCCACGGACGTGACGGCACGAACCCCGAGTACGCGACGATCACCACGCAGGGCGACCACTCGCTGAGCCTGGCCGACGTCGACGGCGACGGGAAGCACGAGCTCGTCTACGGCTCGGCCACGATCGACGACGACGGCAGCCTGCTGTACAGCTCGTTCGGCGTGCTTCCCGCGGGCAGTGCGGCGCCCGGCCAGAACGCCCGCCTCGGGCACGGCGACGCCATGCACGTCGCGGACATCGACCCGGCGCGTCCGGGCCTCGAGGTCTGGACGGTGCACGAGGGTGCGACCTCCGCGCCGTACGGCTCCGCGATGCGGGATGCCGCGACGGGCGAGGTGCTCTTCGGCGAGTACTCCGGTCGCGACACCGGCCGCGGCATGATCGGCGACATCCTGCCCGAGGTGCCCGGCATCGAGAACTGGGGCATGCGCCTGCGCGCGGCCGACGGCACCGTGATCCCGGGCGGTTCGCCGGGTACGAACATGTCGATCCGCTGGTCGCCCGACCTCACCACGCAGGTCGTGAACGGCAGCGGCAACCAGACGACGACCATCGACGACTGGAAGCGCGGTCGCGTGCTCACCGCCACGAACACGCGCACGAACAACGGCACGAAGGGCAACCCGTCGCTCGTCGCCGACGTGTTCGGCGACTGGCGCGAGGAACTGCTCGTGCGCACGGCGGACTCGAGCGCGCTGCGGATCTTCACGCCGACCGAGCTCACGACGCACAAGCTGACGACGCTCATGCACGACGTGCAGTACCGCGCGGAGACCGCGCGCCAGCAGACCACCTACAACCAGCCGGCGTACACCTCGTACTACTTCGCGAGCGACCTCGACTGGTCGAAGGTGCCGGTGCTCACCACGCCGGCCACGCCGGGCGAGCCGACGTTCAAGGATCGCCCCGGCACGGCCCACGACGAGGTGCAGGTGCCGAAGAACATCGCCGGCATCACGTACTACGTGAACGGCGAGGAGGTCACGTCGGCGAACGGCAAGGTCCGCGTCACCGGCGAGGCCACCGTGGTGGCCGTCCCCGCCGCCTGGTACTCCATCGCCGAGGGTTCGACCTCGCAGTGGAGCGCCGACTTCGACGACTGACGTCGTCGGAGCATCCGGGTGACGGATGCGCCGGTTCCCCCTCCGGTCGCATCCGTCATCCGGCTCGAGACGACCGCCCCGGGTTCCGCAATTCCGTGCCGGCACCCGGGGCGGTCCCCCATGTCGCGGCGGTTGTGGGCCGTTGCCGCGACGACCGCGGCGCGCTAGGCACCGGTGAACACCAGCCAGAGCAGCACGGCGTTGAGCGTGATGAGGAACACGGATGCCGCGATGCCGGCCGCCGTCGTCGCCCAGTGGTTGCGCCACCGGCCGAGCACGCCCGCCTTCGCGGTGAGCACGACGAGCGGCACGAGCGCGAACGGGATGCCGAACGACAGCACGACCTGGCTGAGCACGAGGGAGAGCGTTGGGTCGAACCCGAGCCAGAGGATCGCGAGCGCCGGCACGAGCGTGACGAGCCGGCGGAGGATGAGCGGCACGCGAACGCGGAGCAGCCCGTACATGATCTCGGCGCCCGCGTAGGCGCCCACCGAGGTCGACGCCAGGCCCGAGGCGAGGAGGCCGACCGCGAACAGCGTCGCGATGACCGGGCCGAGCGCGACGCCGAGGGCGTCGTACGCGCCCTCGAGCGTGTCGGTCCCCTCGACACCCGAGAGGTTCACGGCGGCGAGCAGGAGGATGCAGAGGTTCACGGTCCCCGCGATCGCCATCGCGATGGACACGTCCCAGCGCGTCGCCCGGAGGAGCCGGTTCGTCGGCACGGCGGTCGCGGTGCCGGGCAGGAGCTCGGGCGAGGCATCCGTGCCGCGGCGGATGCCGAAGCCGTGCCACGGACCGTCGACGCGTGCGCCGGCCTGCTCGCCGCGGTGGGTGGCGAAGCGGTCCCGGCTGAGCGCCGAGTGCGCGTAGATGGCGTGCGGCATGATCGTCGCGCCGAGGATCGAGGCGGCGAGCAGCACCGACGTGGCGCCGTCGAACCGCGGCACGAGGCCCGAGAGGATGCCGGCCGGGCTCGGCGGGGCGATGAACACGCCGACCGTGAACCCGATCGCGATGATCACGAGCAGGCCCATGATCACGAACTCGAAGGTGCGCGGGCCGCGCCGCGACTGCAGCACGAGCAGCACGATCGAGACTCCGCCCGTGATGAGCCCGCCCCAGATGAGTGGGACGCCGAACAGCAGGTTGAGCGCGACCGCGCCGCCGATGACCTCGGCGAGGTCGGTGGCCATGGCGACCAGCTCGGCCTGGAGCCAGTACGCCCGTCGTCCCCACGGATTGCGGATACGGCCACCGAGCACCTCGGGGAGGCTGCGTCCGGTGACGATGCCGAGCTTCGCCGAGAGGTACTGGATCAGCCACGCCATGACGTTGCCGAGCACCACGACCCACACGAGCAGGTAGCCGTACTGGGCGCCCGCCGTCATGTTGCTCGCGACGTTGCCGGGATCGAGGTAGGCCACGCCCGCCACGAGCGCGGGGCCGATCAGCCACGCGAGGCGCGGGATCGTGGGTCGTGCGGGGGTGCGGAGCTCGCGCGGCGCGGTGGCCTCGTCGGCGCGGGCGGCGGAATCGCCGCGCGGCTCGGCGTCGAGCCCGGCGGGGTTCGGGTCGCTCTCGATCGGGGGCCGCGTCGCTGCGGCATCCGTGGATTTCGGCATACCGAAAGATTACACGGATTTCGGTACACCGAAACCCTGCCGCCGCGTGTCGCTTCCGCCTCGCGATGTCACCCGGATGCGGGTAACCGGCTGAGGTGGTTGAGGAGTAGGTTCCGATGCATCGGGCGATCTCCCGGGGGCCGCGCGTCCCTGCCGACCAGGGACGGGCCGATGATCGCTCGTGGCTCCACAGAGAGGTGAGAACCATGAAGCGAGCTGTGATCGGATGCATCGTCGCACTCGGCCTCGTCGTCGGCGGAGGCGCCGGCGCCGCCTTCGCGGGCGAGACCAATGGCAAGGGCGATCCCGTGCCGGGTGCCGACCGGGCGAACTCGGCCTGCGCCTTCTCGGGCAGGGACCTGCCCGACGAGATCGAGGACAACCCGGTGCCCGAGGCGAACGACGACGCCGTCACGGGCGGACACGTGCAGAGCTACGGCATGTACGTGCGCGCCGGGCTCAAGGGCGAGGTCCCGAGCCCGGGTGACGCCTGCCGCGGTGGCGTGCCGTTCCCCGGATAGACGCGATCCGTCCGATCCACCAGACGGCCCCGGCATCGCGCCGGGGCCGTCACCATGTCGACGCGGGTAGCGTTGCAGCGTGACCCACGAGACCGACGCGCCCGCGGCCGACACCGACGCGGCGCACGACGAGCCCACCGTGCCGCAGGGCGTCGGACCGTGGCCGGGGGGTCGCGACGCGTGGCCCGACGACCCGCGGTTCGATCCCGAGCTGCTCGAGCACGGCGACCGGCGCAACGTCGTGGACCGCTACCGCTACTGGCGCCTCGAGGCGATCGTCGCCGACCTCGACACGCGGCGGCATCCGTTCCACGTCGCGATCGAGAACTGGCAGCACGACCTGAACATCGGCTCGATCGTGCGCACCGCCAACGCGTTCGCCGCCGAGACCGTGCACATCATCGGCCGCCGCCGCTGGAACAAGCGCGGCGCCATGGTCACCGACCGCTACCAGCACCTGGCGTACCACCCCGATGTCGCCGACTTCGTCGTGTGGGCCCGCGAGCAGGAGCTGCCGATCATCGCGGTCGACAACGTCGAGGGCTCGGTGCCGGTCGACGACATCGAGCTGCCCGAGCGCTGCGTGCTGCTCTTCGGCCAGGAGGGCCCCGGGCTCAGCGCCGAGGCGCTCGCCGCCGCCGACCTCGTCGTCGAGATCACGCAGTACGGCTCGACCCGTTCGATCAACGCGAGCGCGGCCGCGGCGATCGTCATGCACGAGTGGGTGCGCCGGCACGCCGGCCGGTGAGCTCGCCGTCGGCTGATGCGACCTCGGTGTCGACGGATGCCGCGACCGCCGCGGCATCCGCCCGCGCCCGCCGCCGCGCAGACCGGATCACGAGCAGCCCCGCGGCCGCGATCACGACGACGACGATCGCCGTGCCGCCGAACAGCACGAGCGGCCCGCCCGACTCGTAGGCGATGCCCGAGAGGGCGGCCGCGATCGTGGCCATGAGCAGCCCGAAGGCGCGCATGAGCCCCTGCGAGGCGCCGGCACGGGCGGCCGGCACGGCCTGTGCCATCGCGGCCGCGGCGCCGATGAACGCGAGCGCCTGACCGCTCGACTCGACGAAGCCGACGCCGGTGGCCACCCACGGATTGCCGATGACGCCGTACAGCGCGACGATCGGCACGAGCACGACGGCTCCGCGCACGTACGCCGAGACGCCGCCGCGACGGTCGGCGAGCCGACCCGCCCAGCCCGCCACGAGGGCGAACGGCACGGCGAAGAGCGTGTAGCTCAGCGCCGTGAGCCACTCGCTCGCGCCGATGTCGGCCATGAACCGCGGCCAGATGCCGTCGTACGCGCCGGTCGGCACCATGACCGCGCCGTAGAGCAGCAGCACGCCGACCACC
>Ga0310900_10001063_pt1 | contig 10530 bp, 11 predicted proteins | sample C24D1metaG_FD_203879 | JGI IMG/M metagenome (GOLD analysis project Ga0310900, IMG submission 203879) | Lab incubated soil microbial communities from West Virginia University Organic Research Farm, Morgantown, WV, United States - C24D1 | ecosystem: Environmental > Terrestrial > Soil >...
GCAGCAGCGCAATAAGCGCGGGCTGAACACCCCGCGATAAGACTTTAATAGAAGGAGATGCACGAGCCGTGCATCTCCTTTTTTTGTTGTTTGAAAGAAGTCTGGATTGCTATACCCCCGCAAATTGGTATTCCAATCCGAATCTACTTTATAAACGGCAGGAAGGTAGTGGATCGTGAAAAACTCGAAAGCGGTAACCCTTATAAGCCGGATCTATCAACGTCAACAACCATTGTTTGACTCTGATGAGATGGCTAAAGAAGCGATTGACGACATCGATATTTTTCAAGTCGCTCCTCAAGTTTATTATTTGTTGAAGAGCTGCGGTTTATTGGAAGCCGTACCTTCTGAGCACCTAAGCCGTCTAAAAGAGGGTGTAGATGCTGTTTTGTTCCAAAATATGCTGATCCGCTCCGAAATGTACAAGCTTCTTGACGCTTTCGAGCGTGCAGGAATTGGGGTAATCGTGCTGAAAGGCATTCGTTTGTCTGAACGGTTTTTCGGCCATTTTTCGGGCAGAGGGACATCGGATATCGATCTGCTCGTACATCCTGCAGACTTGGATAAGGCGGTTTCTCTGTTGGAGAGCCACGCATTTATCCGGTATGAAGAAGACGATGAGGATCATTTTCATATGCTGTTGAACAAATTTTATGCTAACGAGGATTTCCCGCTGCTCGGGGTGGAGCTTCATTGGAACATTTTGCGGGAGCATGTCTCGGATACGGATATGAGCGGCTTATGGCGGGAAGCGGAGCCGATTTCCCCTTATCAATTGGTGAAGGAGCTATCTGTCCAGGATACCTTTTACCACCTTTGCATTCACGGCTATAAACATAATATGTTTTCGCTTAAGTATGTTATTGATATATTGCATGTCTTGCGGTGCTGCAGCGCAGAAATCGACTACGGTCTTCTCTTTGAACAGGCAAAGGGGGACGGAAATTTTGCCAAAGTGCTGATTGCGCTTTCGATTGTTTATGACTTATTTCCCGAGCTGCAGGAGATCAAGCCGCTGAACGTACGGAGACGCTGGCCGCTTTGGAATATCGAATTGATGCGCAATGCCCAGTTCGGTCGAAAAAACTGGCGGCTTTACGGCTTCCATCTGTTTTCGGCATTCGTCGCCTACGATTCGGTAAGACAACAGTGGGCGCACCTGCGTTATTTGCTGCTTCCGCCGAGAGAGTATGCCTTGGACCAATTGAAGTATGGCAGTAGACCCGCAGCCTCGGATTCAAATGAGCCGATGACCAAAATCTATGCGAGAGTCTATAAAAGACGACTGCAGTTCTGGCTGCGTACACTACGCTCCAAACGAAATGAGAAAAGTTAATTTGAACAGTCCCGGTTTTGCGACTCGGGAATCAGGATTTCAAATTATTTTAGTTAAATTTAACTAAATTTCAGTAAAAATGTTGACGATTAATAGAGTTTTGCATTAGTTTTTGGAGAGGAGGTGAACGCAATGAAAAAATATGAGGCTCCAAAAGTACTTATGCAGCAAACTGTCGAATTTGGTACAGCAAGACCAAGCGATAAAGTCGGTGGCTACGAATGGTGTCAGAAACGTAACTTTAAACCTATGTTCTGCAGACATTATATCGGTGGCTAAGTAGAAAGCGTGATAGATTTTTTGGGAAAGGGGAGCGGGCGAACGAGTTTGCTCCCTTTTCTTCTCTAGAAACTTCTGAAGAACAGGCGGTGCAGGATGACGTACACATTGCATACACAGGTCGGAAAGAGTTCGATCGTTTTTCAAATTCAAACCACCTTTTTATATACAGAATTGACCGCTAGATTTCGTTCTTTGGAACCAGGCCCGAATCATAAAGAGCCTGACATGAAAGTGGAGGTCTATGACTTCTACGGAAAACCGTATGATGACGGTCCGGTCGAGATGGAGGACATCGGCGGAGAATATGTTTATACCCGCTCGGATTATAAGCTGGCGGCTGCACCGGATTACAGCTCGGCTAAAATTTATGTTCACGATGATCTGGCGCTTAAGCACGCATTAATCAATCTCTACAGTGCCTGGCTGATCCATCGGCGCGAAGGGCTGCTCATTCATTCTTCCTGCGTGGTAGAACATAATCGCGCTTGGATGTTTGCCGGTCCATCCGGTGCGGGCAAGTCGACGGTGGCCGATCTTTCCGTTCCGCGTCCGATTCTCTCCGATGAGGCAACGCTTCTGCTATTCGAGCCGGATGGCTCGATCACGGTCCATGACTCCCCGTTCCGCAGCGAAATGGAAGAAGCATGCGAGCTGCCAAGCAGTTCCTTGGCAGGTATCCATTTTCTGATCCAATCGCAAAATGTACAACGGGTAGGGATCCGCAAAGGTGACGCGCTGATTAAGCTGATTGATAAAGTTTTTTATTGGGAGCATAACAAGCTGGAAACGGCAAAGCTGATCAAGTTGTGCAAGCAGGCGGTAGAAGCCGTACCCGCTTACGATCTGTATTTTCAGAAAAATGATACTTTTTGGGGAGTGATCTCATGACAATTCTGGCAAACCAAAAGCTGTTGAGGCAGGAAAATATCGAGACGGCGGAACTGGATGGCGAGTGGCTGCTGCTGAATATCGATACCCACGGCATCACGAAGGTAAACGAGCTTGGAGGCTACATTTGGTCGATCCTTCCTGAATATCCGACGGTTGCCGAGCTGGCCGGAAAAATCCATTCCGAGTACGGCGTTGAGCTGGAAACGGTCAAAGCCGATGTGCAGGCATTTGTTAAGATGCTGTTGGAGGCCGGTCTGTTAAGAAATGAATGAATTGGTCCCCGTCCTAACAGCAGCAATCGAGCGTACCGGCAAGATCGAGCTGCCCTCATCGGGCATCAGCATGTACCCTTTGATTAAAGAAGGCAACATTAGCACCTTCATGTCTGTGCGGCGGGAAGATCTGAAAGTTGGCGATATATGCTTATTCGTTACGGAACATGGATTGTTGACAGGTCACAGGCTGTATGCGGTAAAAGAGGATATCCTTCAGGAATGGTACATCTTTAAGGGGGATACATGCTTAGTGCCGGATGATCCCGTTCCGTTCTCAAGCATTATCGGACGATGGTCGGGTGTTCGCCGAAACAGCCGTTTTGTACCCGCGAATCATTGGGAGTCCAAGCTGCTTGCGGCTCTGGTCAAGTATGTGCCTAAATGGTACAAAGTGATTCGTTGGTGCGCAGAAAGAAAACAGCGTTAAATGGAACGAAAGAATGCAAACAAAGGAGTATTTTGACGTGAAAACGGAGAACTCGAAGTGGGAAGCCGGTAAGCCTGTTAACGTCATTACATTCGAGCAGCAGGGTACGGAAAATCCATGGCTCCGTTTAAGGGCGGATGTGGATAGCGCCGTACGAAGATTTCGGCATTACGATGTCGTTTTTAAAACTTCGGTGATGGAAGTTGTTGACGAGCAAGGGAAAACTATCATGACCTTCCTTAAGAAAAAAATGATCGATGTATCCGTTCGCGAAGTTCTCGGCGGAGCATCGTTTTTTATTATAACCGGTGATGGTGAAATAGAAGCTGCGAGATTCTCGCTGCCGTACATTGAGCCTTTCCGGCAGGCGTTGCCTGCAATTAAAAACTGGTTGGCGGAAGAGGAAGTCGCAGGCGGTGCTGCCGACCATAGTGCCGAAAAAAATACGGATGCGAATAGAGGCGAAAAATGCGGCGAACAGGCCTCTCCGAGTAAAAGCAAACGTGCAGGCTTCAGCAGCAAATGGTCCATGCTTCAAAGGCTGGGAGCTTATTGCATCCCTTATCGGCGACCCATGCTGGCAGGCGCGCTGCTGCTGGCTGTATCCGTATTAATTGAAGCGCTACCCCCTTATTTGATAAAAATGATTGTGGATGAAGTGACCAAATCATCCGGCAGCACAGCGGTACTGTTCGCTTTGGCAAGCAGTTTAGCCCTTGTACAGGTAATATCAGCGGTCATGCAGGTCATCCGCAGCTACTTGGGCGTTCGGATCGGCGGGAAGCTGATAGGGGAAATCCGCCGGGATATGTTCGGCGCTTTGATGAAGCTTTCGCTGCAATTTTTCGATCACCGCCAGGTTTCGCAATTTATCGGACGGATTCAGGACGATACCGATGAACTGAAAGAGTTTCTTACAAACGGCATCGTTTATCTGGTTACGCAGCTGCTGCTCGCCGTATTCATCCTGGCTATGCTGTTTCATCTGAATTGGCAGCTGGCTGCGATGATTCTAATTCCGACTCCGCTGCTCGCGGCGGGATTTTATTGGCTGTGGAAGAGGCTCAGTTCGCTATGGTATTCGCAGTGGCAATCCGCTTTACAGGTAAATAACGTGATCGGCGAAGCGCTTCAGGGCATTCGGGTCATTAAAGCCTTTGCCCAGGAAAATGCCGAGAAAAGCCGGTTTGACAGGGTTAATAATAATTGGATCAACCGAACGATATCCTTCGGTAATCTTTGGCTTGGCGTATCTCCGATTTTTTCGGTGTTGACCGCTGTGTTCGGCATCGCTGTCTGGTATTTGGGAGGACGCTCTGTCATGTCCGGGACCATGTCTATCGGTACATTGACCGCTTTTACGACCTATTTGCTGATGTTTTTCGGGCCTGTTCAGGCCTCAGGGCAGCTATTAAGCTGGCTAAACCGGTCACTTGGTTCGGCTGAACGCATTCTCGAAATCATCGATGCTAAGGTTGATGTCCCTGACAAACCGGATGCGGTGGAGCTTTCTTCCGTATCCGGCGAGATTCGGTTTCATGGTGTTCGTTACGGGTATGAAGTGGACCGTCCGGTGTTGAAAGATATTGACCTCACCATCCGCCCCGGAGAAATGATCGGACTGGTTGGCCGTTCGGGTGCGGGAAAAACGACTCTCATCAATATGATCTGCCGGTTCTATGATCCGAACGCCGGAACAATTGAGCTGGACGGGTATGACTTGAGAGATATCCGGCAGGAGAGCCTCCGGAAACATATTGGCGTCGTCCTGCAGGAGACGTTTTTGTTCGATGGTACGATTGCCCAGAACATAGCCTACGGCCGTCCTGATGCTTTGCCGGAGGACATGATCGCAGCAGCCCGTGCGGCGAATGCCCACGACTTTATTTGTCGTTTGCCTGAGGGCTATGATACACGCGTCGGGGAACGCGGACACCGCTTATCGGGCGGGGAAAAACAGCGTATTGCGATCGCGCGGGCGCTGCTGCTCGATCCGGAGATTCTGATTTTGGACGAAGCGACGGCATCTGTTGATACAGAGACGGAACGGCTTATTCAAGAGGCGCTAAGCCGCTTGATCCAGGGGAGAACCACCATCGCGATTGCCCACCGCCTTTCCACGCTTCGTCATGCAGACCGGCTTGTTGTTCTCGAACAAGGCCGTATTGTGGAAATGGGAACCCATGAAGAGCTTTACGCGAAGCAAACGCACTATTATCGTTTGGTCGAATCGCAGAAACAAATGATGAGAATGCCATCGGAGGTCGGATGAGATGAACGCAGTACACTTTTTAAGCCGGACTGAGCTAAACAATATACGTCTATTCCGATCTCCTGATGGTATTTTACATCTGGAGCTGGAAGGAAAGAATTTTCACCGCGTGACACTTGTACGCAGTTTTCCTTATACAATGCCTGACAGATTCATATCGGTCCGTTCGGCAGACGGGAGTGAAATTGCAATGATTCAGGATTTGAATATTCTGGAGGAAGAAAGCATTCAGGTTGTACGTGAGGAGCTTCACCGGACTTATATGATTCCTATCGTCAGGCAAATCCTGTCCGTCAAAAAAAAAGGAACCGAGTGGCATTTGAGCGTCGATACGAACTATGGACCGGCGGTTTTGATTATGGATAATCTTCACGAAAATATTCAGCCTGTGACGGTTAGCCGCTGGATGATAACAGATAATGAAGGACGCAGGTTCGAGCTGCACGATCCTGATCGAATGGATGCCGGCAGCCGTGAACTCTGGAAGAAGTTGAGTTGAAAGATGTTTTCTATCGTTCGGATTTTTAATTCTGAGTGCCCTTAATGAACCATATAATGGATTAGAACATGAAGCGGAGCTTTCCGGATAAGACGAAATGCAGCCGACCGGCTGCAATTTGCCTGAAGTTCTTAGATTGTTTACCCAGGAACCGGTTCAAAAAGGGAGTGACTTTGTTGTCTAAGAGAATCCTGATTTTGGCAGGCGATGCCGTAGAAGTTCTAGAAGTGTATTACTCGTATTATCGGATGCTGGAAGAAGGCTATTTGCCCATAATTGCTTCACCGATAAGAAAAATACTGCATACGGTCGTTCATGATTTTGAGGGATGGGACACATACACGGAAAAACTCGGCTATCAGCTTGGATCGCATCTCTCGTTTAGCGAAGTTATTCCTGAAGAGTACGACGCTCTTATCATACCGGGCGGGAGAGCCCCAGAATACATCCGTATGGACAGACATATCCCGAGAATCGTCAGTCATTTTTTCGATACGGGTAAACCCGTCGGCGTGATATGCCATGGGGTGCTCGTTCTGAAGGCGTTGAGAAATAAGAGCTACTTTGCAGGCCGAACGATGACCACCTACCCGACCCTCCGTTTCGATGTGGAAGATTTGGGTGCGATTTATACGGACCAAACGCCATATGTGGATGGAAATATTGTATCTGTAAAACTATGGTCGGATCTTTCCGGTTTCATGAGAGAGTTTCTTAAGCTCGTGCGAAAATAATTTTTATCAATTCGGCTAAGAAGCCTCTCTAAGGCTGGAAAGCGAATCGCATCCCGTCAGTACGAAACGTAAACTTGAATATCCTGATCGTAATTGCCGAACTGCTTGCCGAACATACTTAGACCACCGCTATGAGTGGCTGTTTCGGGAGCGCTTATTCGGAATCTGATATCTTCTCCATAACTGATGAGCAGTTCCTTAATTGTTCGGTCAGACATTCGAATGCCGTCGATGTAAGCTCCCTCCGAATCGACAGTTATTTGCTTGAGTAAGCCATGCTGCGTTCCAAGATCCCACCATGCAGGAGTATAAACGCCCCGGAGCGCTCCAAAATCACCAGGACAGGTCCATACGCCTAAGCAAACGTCATTGATATAGAAGGAGAGGTCGGAAGGCCAATTTTCGTTATAGTGCGGTGCTTCTGAGCAAATTTCGAGCGAAATGGAAATGCTGCGGGCGCTCTGTTTGCCAACTAAGTAGTTAGGGATACGATATTCGATATAGCCGCTGCCGAACCAGAGATGGCACGCCTTCACACGTTCGGGATCAGAGAAATAGCGGGGATCATCGACCATGCCGATAATTTTGGTATCGGAGGCAAGGCCGCAAGTCGGCTTTACTTCGTAGGAGGAGTATTGTCCGATCGGAATGGATACGGCATATCGATTTTGATCGGTCTGCTCCTTGGCCCGGAACTGCAGCGTTGCCGAATCGAGCGATAGATGGCATATTTTTTGGCGGCCTCTCGTACTCGGTACGCTCTCTGTCGTAATAATCGAAGCCTCTTCGAGCTTCTGAATATGTTTGGTAACGATAGCTGATGAGATGCTAAGCGCTTCCGCTAATTCCTTAATATTCATAGGCTTATGATTCAGTAGTTCGATTATTTTTACTCTTGTGTCTGAAGCAAAGCACTCAAGAAATTTTAAATTATGGCTATTAACTTCGATGTTCATGGAAAGCGCCTCATTTCGTCTATTTGCCCTTATTATATAATCTAAAAGTTAAGCACACAACTTGAAAGTTACTAATAGGATGACATTAATAAAAATAGGGTGTCCCGTAAGACCTGTACAGGCCTTTTGGAACACCCCATTTTTATTAATAGAAGCACGATTTATGGAAAAGCTCGATTAGTAAAGAGAAATGGTCAGAGTGTCGCGCTCGAAATAGGAATGAAGCGTAGCTTCACTGCCTACAATCTCCACGCTAATTAACGACTTGATACAAGTTTTCAATGCGTTCTTGCCTGTTGTCAGCTTGCGGTTCAGAACAGCGGAAAGCTTTTCAATTGCTTGCTTATTCGTATCGGTTAAATAGACAGGTATCGTTTTATTTTGGAACATCAGTATTGTTTTCATGGTAAAGACCTCCATCCCGCGAAGGATTTTTTTTATATTGTAACTGACAATTATTAAATAATTCTTAAAATTCGGTGAGTATTTGGTTACAAAGCTGTAACTTTTGGCAAAAAGTCAGCTAAATACAGCATTTTGCTTATTATGGACGGCGTTCTAACGCTTCAAGCTGTTTTTTGCGGAACTGCGAAGGTGTACATTTCATCATTTTGCGAAATACTTTAACGAAGTAACTAATGTGATCGAAGCCTACATCAAGCGCTACCGCCGATACTTTGAGTTCGGACCGCAGCAGCAGCTCCGCTGCTTGCCTGATCCGGTAGGCATTCAAGTACTCGATTGGCGTTTGTCTGGTCATCGCTTTGAAGAAGCGGCAAAATTGTCCTTCGCTCATCGGAATTTGATCGGCGATTTCTGAAATCCGTATGGGACGGTGGAAATTTTGCTGCATATAGACGATAGCTGTCTTCAATCTGTCAATCTTCGTCGTATCTGCGGTACTCGCCTCGCTGCGGTTGCAGAAGCAGCCTTCCGCTGCGATTTCATGAAGCATTAAGTAGAAGTGTCCCTTCACGGCTGTCTCAAGACCGGGCGTCTGACGTTCACAGACGTTCATGATGCTTTGCAAATGACGCAGCAGAGCGCGTTCCCAATCTGTGTTCGGCCGGATATGTCTTGGAAACGTTCGTTTCTTATCTTGAAGCGGCGAGATAAAGCGTTCTTGAACGGCATCATAGCTCGCGCTGGCAAGCAGATGAGTATCGAACACAATTGCACAAAATGAGCATGCCTTATCGCCCAGTGCATGTCCGGCATGAATATCGCCGCCGTCTATAAATACGGCCTCGCCCGCACGAACGGGAAAATATTCGGTATCCACCTGAAACAGCACTTCACCGGATAACACATAAAAAAATTCAGCCTCTGCATGCCAGTGGCAATCAAGAACGGTGACGCCAGCCTCATGATGCTCAATCCAATAGGCTGCAAGCGGGAACATGTTGTCGCCGTGCAGACGGTCTTCCTTCAATGAATGACGAGTCGTTTGATCCATTTTGCAAGGGCCTCCTGCGTCTGATTCGAGATGATTGGCTTACTTAGAGGCTTATCGTCAGAATAGTGCTATAGATGAGCATGATTATGTTAGATTCATACGATTAAGTATCAGTATAATGCAATTATGTAGGAATGCAAATAAAACATAACAGGAAGGTTGGTTCAGTCACATGAAATTTACAGACGGCAACTGGCTCATTCGTGATGAATACAAATTATTAGGAGCTGTACAGGTACATGATTTCGAACAAAATGATGGTAAGCTGACGGCTTACGCATCTCCGCAGCCAATCGTAACGCGCTCAAATATGCTTGATACTATGCTGTTAACGGTTCATTTTCATTCTCCGCTGCCAGGTATTATCGGTGTGAAGCTCGTGCATCATGCAGGTGCCCAGGAACGCGGCCCGGTATTTGAGCTTTCCTCGCAAACCGGCGATCACGTCGTTATTGAAGAAAACGAAAACGAAGCCGTTCTAACAAGCGGCAATTTAAGCGTTCATATACGCAAAGGCCCGGTTTGGGCAGTAGATTTCTACCGGGGCGGCGAGCGCATTACTGGCAGCACGCAAAAATCGATGGCTTACATTAAAGAAAATAACGGCAATACATTCATGCGCGAAGAGCTGGATGTAGGAGTTGGCGAATGGGTTTACGGTCTTGGCGAGCGTTTTACGCCATTCGTAAGAAATGGACAAGTCGTTGATCTATGGAACAAAGACGGAGGCACAAGCTCCGAGCAAGCGTACAAAAACGTTCCTTTCTATATTACGAATAAAGGCTACGGCGTATTCGTCAATCACCCGGAGCTTGTATCGTTCGAGATTGCTTCGGAGAAAGTGAAGAAGGTCCAATTTAGCGTTGCGGGCGAATCACTCGAATATTTTATCATCGACGGTCCAAGCATGAAGGAAGTGCTTAACAAATATACCGATTTGACAGGCAAGCCTTCGCTGCCGCCGGCATGGACGTTCGGCCTGTGGCTCACGACCTCTTTCACAACCAATTATGATGAAGCGACGGTTAATTCCTTCGTTGACGGTATGGCTGAGCGCGACCTGCCGCTGCATGTATTCCACTTCGACTGCTTCTGGATGCGCGAGTTCCACTGGACTGACTTCAAATGGGATGAGCGGGTATTCCCGGATCCGGTCGGCATGCTGTCGCGTTTAAAGGAAAAAGGGCTTAAAATTTGCGTATGGATTAATCCTTATATCGCTCAGCGCTCACGCTTATTCGAGGAAGGCAAGCAAAACGGCTATTTGGTGAAGCGGCCAAACGGCAACGTATGGCAATGGGATTTATGGCAGCCGGGCATGGCGCTCGTCGATTTCACGAACCCGGCGGCATGCGAATGGTATGCCGGCTACCTGCGCGAGCTTGTAGACATGGGCGTCGAC
>Ga0310900_10001064_pt1 | contig 10524 bp, 14 predicted proteins | sample C24D1metaG_FD_203879 | JGI IMG/M metagenome (GOLD analysis project Ga0310900, IMG submission 203879) | Lab incubated soil microbial communities from West Virginia University Organic Research Farm, Morgantown, WV, United States - C24D1 | ecosystem: Environmental > Terrestrial > Soil >...
TTCGTCGTTTCAGCGGTTGTTCAGGTCGCGGATCGCGGCCGAGATGCCGGCTTGCGTCGCCTCGGCCGGAATCGTCGCTCCGGTCGCCTGGTCGTGCACGTAGCACTGTCCATCCGGCGCCCCCGCGTCGCTCACCAGGATGCTCGGGTACAGGGGCTTGCCTTCGTCAGCCATCACACTCTCCTTTGTCTGTGCTCCGTCGGCGGAGGCTCCGCCGACCAGTCCATCACCGGCCACGCTGCGTTACGCCGGATCTCCCGGCGCTGTGCCGGCGTGCCGGTAGCTGTCCAGTACCGCACCTTCGGGCGGCGCCGGACACGGTCCTTGAAACCCGACCGGAACACCTCTCTGGAGTGCGCACCCTCCTGCGCGGGGATGTAGTCGTACCGCGCAGTCTTCCGCTCCATGTCCGTCCACCCGGCGTAGTGGAAGTTCAGGGCCCGGTACACGTAGCCCATGTGCCCCTCCACGGTGTCGGCGTAGCTGACGACCATGTACGGGCCCAGTTCCCGCAGCGTCCGCGAGACGAACCAGGATTCGGTCGTGCACCCACAACCGATTCAGCTCCATCACTCTGGAGGGATCCGACGGGTAGGCGCCTACCTGAAGGTGACGGGAGGCAGGGGTGCCGTACACGCACACCCCCACTAGGTCGCCTCCGTCGTACAGCCCATACGCCCCGGACACCACCGGCTTACGGTGCATGTAGTGCTCCCGCTCAGCCACACACCTGGCGAGCTGAGCGGGAATCCCACGAACCTCCATCAGACCGCAATCTCTTTGACGGAGATGTCGACGACGATCACCTCGGCCGAGAAGTTCTCGCGGAACTTGTCGCGGGCCGTGGCCGAGGCGGACCAGACGGACTCGGCCCGGACGGGGTAATCCGTCTTCATGTCCTCGCCGTTGAACCGGTACCGCACCGTCGCCCTGAACGTCTTCACACCCATGTCGTCTCTCCAGTCTCAGAATTCAGCGGGACTTCTTGACGGACTTGACCTTGACCGACAGAACCTCGGCGTCGCGGACGTACTCACGGACCGCGTAGGTGCGGGCCTCCCGCTCGGCGTCGGCCAGGTCCTTCGCCCACACCCCGATCGTGTCGCTGTTCTGGTTACCACGGAACGAGTAGGTGATCGTGGCCTCGAAGCTCTTGCCCATGGTGTGTCCTTCCGTTCCGGGGTCTCTCCCTGCCCCGATGACTTAAGTAAACCGCTGATCCCCCTGTATGTCAACCCCGGGCCGTACACTGATCACATGACAGAGAACACGCACCCGCGCATCACGCGCGAGGAGGCTGCGACCGTCGCAGGACGCAGCCTCCGCCAGATCAACCGGTGGATGAAGACCGGCAAGGTGTCCGTCGAGTACGAGCGGCGGCCCGTCGAGTACAAGGACGGCCGTCGCGGATGGCAGGTGTACGCCACGCTGGACGCCGGGGAGGTGTTGGCGGCTGCCGGTGTCGCTGTGAGGCACACCGGCGGGAACGCGGAAGACTGCCCCGCGTGCGTCGACCCGAACCCGCCGTATCCGTTCCTCTGCCCGGGGACAAACCGGACAGCAGACGGCTCCTAGACGGGTTAGACAGGTAGTCCGGTTAACCGTAGGATAGAGTCCCCTTACGCGAGGGGATACGGAGTAGCTGTCTAACCCGTCTAGCCGCTGTCTTTGCGCAGGTGGCGACGGGTACGGCAGAGGGGCCCCGGACCGGACTCCAGGACCCCTCCTCGCGCATGGCACCCATCACGCGTACCTGAAAGGCTACCGAATGGCACTCACTGACGCACTCTCCCCGGAGCACTACGAAGAGATCGTCGTCGCCTCCGCCGTGGACCCGGAAGTCGCCTCCGCGCGCGGGTACCGCACCCTCACGGGCACGGCCGAGGAGCGGGAGGAACTGAAGGAACTCGGGTACCCCCCGCACCTGCACGCCAGGGACTCTGCGTTCCCCGGTCTGCTCATCCCGATGCACGGCATCGACGGTGAGCTGCGCGGGTCGCAGTTCAAGCCTGCGACGCCCCGCCTGAAGATGAAGAGCGACGGCACCACGACCTACCCGGTGAAGTACGAGACACCCCGCGGCGGGTCCCTGGTGGTCGACGTCCCCCGGGGCACCCGTGAGGCCGTCCAGGACGTCTCCACGCCGCTGTGGATCACGGAGGGCATGAAGAAGGTCGACGCACTCGTCTCGCAGGGTCTGACGGTCGTCGGACTCACAGGCGTGTTCACGTGGAAGAACCGTTACGGAGCGCTCGGAGACTGGGACGACGTGGCGCTCAAGGGGCGCACGGTCGTCGTCTGCTTCGACGCCGACGCGGCCGACAACCGCAACGTTCAGCTCGCCATGGCCCGCCTCGGCTCGTGGCTGCGCTCCCGGGGAGCGGCGACCGTCCACTACCTGGTGGTGCCCTCCGCGGTCGGCACGACGCCTGTGAAGGGTGTGGACGACTACTTCGCTGCGGGCGGGGAGCTGGGCGCACTGCGCGACGCGGCAACCCAGACGCCCCCAGGTGCCGGCGCGAAGGACGCGAGCTTCACAGATGCCTTCCTGGTCGAGGAAATGGCCACCGAAGCTCTCGAAGGCAAGTTCTGCTGGGCGTCCGGCCTCGGGTGGATGCGCTGGAACGGTCGTGTGTGGGCGGAGGTCTCTGACGTCGAGCCTCTGGAAGCGGTGCGCAAGTGGGCCGCGGGTCGGTTCGACGCGGTGCACGACCAGGAGAAGCGTGACCGGGCGTCCAGCCACCTGGCGGCTCAGGTGGCCGCGTGGCGGGCGATCCTCGGTAAGGCGCGCCTGACGTCGCTCCGGGACCTGTCCAAGGGTATGGACGAAGTACAGAAGAGCGCCGACGAGTTCGACGGGGATCCCGATCTCCTGACCGTCAAGAACGGCACGATCCACCTGCCCACCGGCCGCCTCCTGCCGTTCGACCCTGCGCACTGCATCACGAAGTGCGCCGACGCGGAGTACCGGCCCGGGTACACGCACCCAAAGTGGATCAAGGCTCTTCAGGCCGTGCCTGCGGAAATCCTGGAGTGGTACCAGGACCGTCTCGGCCAGGCACTGACGGGATACCCCGTGCCGGATGACATGCTGGTGATCGCCTACGGCGGAGGCTCCAACGGAAAGTCCACGGTGGTGGCTGTGGTGCGGCGCACGATGGCTGACTACGGGGTGATGATCTCCGACCGGGTGCTCATGGCGTCCCCGGACGCTCACCCGACGGAACTGATGGACCTGCGCGGCGCCCGGTACGCGGTGCTGGAGGAGACTCCGGAGGCGCGCCACCTGAACACGCAGCGTCTCAAGATGACGCTGGGCACCCCGAGCATCAAGGCGCGCCGGATCCGTCAAGACCCTGTCGAGTTCCTTGCGTCGCACTCGCTGTTCATCAACACCAACTACCGGCCGGTCGTGGCCGAAACGGACTGGGGCACGTGGCGCCGGCTCAGCCTCATGCCGTTCCCGTACACCTTCAGGAAGCCTGGTGTGCCCCTCTCCGGGCCGTTCGACCGCGAGGGGGATCCGACCCTCGCCTACGCCGCGAACGATGCCGAGGTGCGCGCCGCAGCCCTCACGTGGATGGTCGAGGGGGCGCAGCGGTTCTACGCCCGGGGCCGGATGATGCTGCCGATGCCGGAGATGATCGAGCGCGAGACGCGCGAGTGGCGCAGTGAGACGGATCTCGTCCTCGGCTTCTCCGACGAGTGCCTGACGTTCGAGCCGGAGGCGTTCACGCAGACGCGGACGATGCTGGAGGCGTTCAACACGTGGGCGGGCGAGCGGGGGCACCGCCCGTGGAACGACCGGACGTTCGCGAGCCGCTTCGGCTCCCACGACGTGGTGATGGGCGCGAAGGTGAAGCAGGGACGGTTCTCGATCGGGGGGAAGCAGCAACGCGGCTGGTCCGGCGTCACGGTGAAGAAGAGCGACGGGGGCGACCCGTTCGACGGCGGGGCGATGCCGGAGCCGCCGGCCCCGGAGCCGCTTCCCTACGAGGGGTCTCCGGCGGAGATCACCGACGTGGCGCAGTACGACCCGGAGTACCTGCCGAACCATCCGGCCAACTCCCCAGCTCCCCGACCCATCAGCTCCCCGACCGTCCTCGGGTTCGACATCGAGACCGCGTCCAAGGACGCTCTTTTCAAGGGCGACTACGAGGGGCCGTACGTGCGGCTGATGGGGTCCATCGACGACTACCCGTCCCGCACCGGCGGTCCCGAGACGACGGAGTACTTCCTCAGGGCGCTGAACGACGCAGACATCCTGTACGCACACAACGGGTTCGAGTTCGACTTGATCGCGCTCGCCAGGCACTGCGGGGCGGACTACGACGCGCTCGCCCAGAAGTTGATCGACACCAAGGTTCTGTCCCAGCTTGCCGAGCCGCCGGCCGCCAAGGGAGGCGCGCGCGTCTCCCACCGGCTCGACGACGTGGCGAAGCGTCTGGGCCACCGGGGCAAGACGAACGACCTGAAGAAGCTCGCGGCGAAGCACGGCGGGTTCGACAAGATCCCGACGGACGACCCGGAGTACAACGACTACCTCCGGGGCGATCTGGAAGCCACCAAGTTCGTCTACGAGTCGTTCGAGGCTGACGTCACAGGCAAGGTGGGTGGGGCGTACGCGCGCCGGGAGATGAAGGTCGCGTGGCTTCAGGGGCGCATGACGCTCAACGGGTGGAAGATCGACGAACCCCTCCTCGCCGAGCGCGTGGCGGAGGAGGAGGCCAAGATTGAGGACGCGAAGCAGCGTCTTGTGCGGTACGGCGTGCCGCTGAACTACCCGGACCGGTACAAGCTCAAGGCCAAGGCTGACTGGCCTGACGGGTTCCACATGTCCATGGCGGGGGCCCGGGAAGCCATGCAGGCGGACCCGGAGCAAGCGGTTCGCGTGGGTGTAGCCGAGCGCATCCCGGGCGAGCCGCGCAAGAGTCCTTGGGCGTCCGACGCGGGGCGCGAGGCGTTGATCCAGGCGTTCGCAGAGGCCGGCGCGCCGCACTACCCCAAGACGCCGGACGGCGACCTCAAGCTCTCGGCGGACGCCCTCGGGGAGGGTACCTGGTACGACAAGAACGAGGGCAAGTCCAAGCCCGGCATGCTCAAGGTCTACGGCCACCTTCCGAAGGTCCGGGAGATCGTCGAGACGCTGGCTATCGCGACCGGGGCCACGGCCAAGTACGCGGAGATCCAACGGTTCGTGACGGCTGAGGGGCGTGTGCACGCCCGGACGGGCGCGCCGCAGGCGTCGGGCCGGTGGGCGACCACGGAGCCGGCGTCCGCGAACCTCGGCAAGCGCGGGGAGAAGGTGGAGCAGCGACGCGTGTTCGTGGCCGAGGACGGGTTCGTTCTCATCACCTGCGACCTTGCGCAGGTCGACGTGCGCACGCTCGCGGCCCGGTCGCAGGACCCTGTCCTGATCGAGATGCTCCAGCCGGGCCGGGACTACCACTCCGACATGGCCGAGCTGTTCTCGGGTGACCGGGGCAAGAGGAAGCAGTTCAAGGCCGTGGCCCACGGCCTGAACTACAACCAGTCCTCACGCGCCATCGCCGAACAGCAAGGTCTGGACTGGGAGTTCGTCGACCGGGCTGCACGCACGCACGCGGAGCGGCTGAGCGTGCTCGCCGCGGCCAAGCTGGAGTGGATCGAGCAGGCTCGTTCAGGCCAGCTGCTGGACAACGGCTTCGGTCGGCTCATGCGGTGCGACCCGGACCGGGCGTGGACGCAGGCTCCGGCCCTGATCGGCCAGGGCGGGGCGCGGGACATCATGACGGAGTCGTTGCTGCGGCTGAGCGCACGTTGCAAGGAATGGGGCCGGCCGGTTGAGCCCTACCTGCGTGGCGTGGTCCACGACGAGGTCATCGTCTCCGTGCCCGAGGTGGAGGCGGAGTACTGGACAGCGGCGCTGAAGACGTCGTTCACGTGGGAGTGGCGCGGGGTGCCGATCCTGTGCGACGTCTCCAAGCCCGGCAAGTCGTGGGCCGACTGCGTGGACTGATGACCCGGGGTTGACACTCCCCAGCCCCGGTGCTTTACTTAAGTCATCGGGGCAGGGAGAGACCCCGGGATGGAAGGGCAGAGAGATGGCGAGGACCCGGAAACACTCTTATTGCAACGGAACGGGAACCGTTCGCCTCGCCTCTGGCAGCGACACTGTTTGCCAGCCGTGTTCTGGAACCGGCCGACTGGTTGTTCGGAGCGCTGCGGAAAAGGCTGAGGATGAGTTTGTACAAGACGTGTTTCACGGCGTTAGTGACAGGGCTCGTCGGATCGCCAAGACAGAAATTTCGGTCATGGTTCGAGAGGACTTTGTGTCTCACGTACAGCTCGGTTGGGGTGTTCTTCGGCAGGAGCAGCCCGGTCGGTTCTCAAAGCTTTTGGTCTCTGTGGACGAAGGGCGACTGGACGATGTGACCCGAGCCCTTGCCCAGTACTACCGGGACTACCTGGCCGCTAAGGGCCTTTCTGTCTGACACATCAGCCCCGGTCCGGTCACCACGGACGTACGCCGCAAGGCAGACCGGGGCGCGCAAGCTACCTGCGATGAGAGGGGAAGTGATGAGCATCGAGACGAACGGTTCCAAGCTGACGGGGCCGCTGAACGCGATGCAGATCGCCGTGGTACGTCGGCTGGCTGCTGGCAAGACGCACAAGGCAATCGCGGCCGAGCTGGGGTACAGCCGGGTCACCGTGTCGGACAACGCCCGGGTGGCAGCCCGCAAGCTCGGCTGCGCCAACAGCGCCGAGCTGATGTACACCGTGGGGCAGCAGGACGCCTACTACCGGGTGGCCCGGGAGTTGGACAAGATCGCCTACGAAGACCGTCACGACGTTGTGGGAACGGTCCTGACGGAGTTCTCCGCCCGCCTCCGGGTCTTCGCAGCAGCCCTGCGGGGCAACCGGAGCGACGATGGCGGGGCGTAGACAGAAGCCGTACGGACCGCCCGTCGACCTGAGCGGTACAAGGACGCAGCACGGGCGTGTACGGGCCTACAACTACTACAAGTGCCGGTGCGAGCTGTGCACCGAGGCGCGTCTGTCGTACGACAGGGAGTACTACGAAGTCACGCGGACAGCCAAGGATGTAGCGAAGAGGGCCAGGTCCAAGCTGAGTAGGGCGATAAAGAGTCTGGGAGACGACATCACATGACGAAGGAAGAGATCCGCGCAACGGAGTTGGCCGAGCAGCGTCACCAGTACCTGGATCTGGACGCCGACTCGGAGTGCTGCCCGGAGGGGTTCACCTGCCCGGCGTGCCCGCCGGCCGAGGTTGAGGAGAACGAGCGATGATCTGGAAGCTTGCGACCGGCACCGTGCTCGGCGTCATGGTTGTCCTGATGGTGATGGTGCTCTCGCGCCCGGCCTCCGGCGCCGTGACCAAGCCGATCCCGCCCGGCTACCGATGCGGGCCGGTGTGGCTCAAGTGCTACAAGCCGGGCACGGCGCCTCGGCCGCCGGTCAAGGTGCCGGCTCCGGTACGCACGGGCGGTACGCGGTGAGTGAGCTGCATCTGCGCCCGTATCAGCGGGAGTGCATCGACGCGGTGTTCCAGGCGTGGGGAGAGGGCATGCGGCGACCGGCCGTCGTCCTCCCCACCGGGGCCGGGAAGACCGTCGTCTTCTCGCACCTGATCAAGGAGTTCCGGGAGCGGCGTAAGGCGGACCCGTTCCACCACACGCACCGCCGCGTCATCGTCCTGGTCCACAGGGACGAACTAGCCGACCAGGCGATCGCGAAGATCCGGGCGACGCTGCCGGACGGGGTCACCGTGGGCAAGGTCAAGGCGGAGAGCAATCAGGTCGGGGCCGACGTCATGGTCTGCTCCGTCCAGACCCTGGTGAGCGCCAAGAGGCGGGACAACCTCACAGCTTTTGAGAAGCACTACGGCCGCATCGGCCTGATCATCACCGACGAGTGTCATCACGCGGCTGCGGCGTCGTACCGCAAGGTGTACGACGCGTTCCCCGACGCGCTGAATCTGGGCGTCACGGCGACCATGGCCCGGGGCGACAAGGTGGGACTCGGCGGGGTGTGGGACGGGGTCGTGTATTCGAAGTCAGTCCTGTGGATGATCGCCAACGGCTACCTCTCCGACGTCCGCACGAAGCGCGTAGAGGCGAAGGGGCTCGACCTCTCGGGCGTCTCGAAGTCCCGGGGCGACTACGCAGCCGGCAGCCTCGGTGAGGCTATGGAGGCGGCAGAGTTCGAACGGGCCATCGCGGAGGCGTACACCGAGCACGCGAAGGATCGCCCGGGAGTCGTCTTCACTCCGACCGTGGCGACGGCGGAGAGCGCGGCAGAGGCCCTGAACACGGCAGGGGTGAGTACTGCCGTCATCAGCGGGGCGACACCTCGGGACGAGCGTTTGGCGACCTTCGAGGCGTTCCGCAGGGGCGATGTGCAGGTTCTGTCCAACTGCATGGTGCTCACAGAGGGGTTCGACGCCCCATGGGCGGAGGTCGCGGTCATCGCCCGGCCGACCCAGTCCGCACCGCTGTACACACAGATGGTCGGGCGGGTGCTGCGGACGTGGCCGGGCAAGACCGAGGCTCTCGTGCTCGACCTGGTCGGGGCGTCCGGTCACAAGCTCCGCACGCTGGTCGACCTGGACGACGGTGCGGTGCAGGGGGTCCGGGACGACGAGACGCTGGGTGAAGCAGCCGAGCGGGAGGCGAAGGAGAGGAACGCTCTCGTTCCCGGCTCCGCCCCTGCGTTCACGCTGCGGGTCCGGGACGTCGACACCTTCGCAGGCTCTGAGCACGCGTGGTTGCGCACACCCAAGGGGGTGCTGTACCTCCAAGGCGGGGACGCCCGGGTGGTGCTGTGGCCAGCGTTCGACGACGACGGATGGGACGTCGTCGTGGCGCCGAACAAGGGCCGGTGGCAGCGCACGGAGCACCGCGGCCTGGATCTCTCCATGGCCATGGCCTGGGCGGAGTCCACGGCAGAGGACGTGGCCGGCTTCTCCACCCTGCGCAGCGCGCGCTGGCGCAAGAGTGCCCCGTCCCAGGCACAGACCGACTACGCAGCTGTTCTTGGGATCAACACAGAGGGCATGAACCGGGGTCAGGTGTCCGAGGCCATCGACGCGGTCGCGTCGGCCCGGGCGATCGACCGATACGTGAGGTAGGGAAGGGACGACATGTACATCTCTGAGTTCTGGGTCGGCGTGTTCGCCGGCGCCGTGGCGATGTTTTCGATCATCATGGCGGTCGCCATGTGGGCCAAGGGGGGCAAGAAGTGAACTGGAGCTACTGGATTCCGTGGATCATCCTCGCGGTTCTGTGCGGCCTCGGGTCCGCGATCCTCTCCTCGTTCCTCGTGGCCTACTGGGTCCGATGGTTCGAGCGGCGCGAGACGGAGCGACTACACCGCGAGCTGAACGAGCCGTTCGTTCCGGAGCAGCCCACCGGCGAGGACCACTGATGGCGCGGAACACGAACCGCCAGGGTGCTGACTTCGAGCTGGAGATCATGCACTACCTGGCCGGCTGCTCTTGTGAGGCGAACTACTCCCGTCCGCGGCACGTCGGATGGCGGGGGTTCGGGTACGACTGCCTGCGCTCCTCCGGGTCGCGGGGCGCGGTCGACGTGGTGGCGATCGGGTCCGTCGATGAGACGGACGAGTACGTTCGGATGTATGGCATCCGGCCCGACGTCCTGTTCATCCAGGCGAAGATCACCAACCCGGTCATCTCCCCGGGCGATCGCCGACGGGTGCAGGACCTGGCCCTGCGGGCCGGCGCTCTGCCCATCGTGGCTCACCGGGCGAAGGACGAGTCCACGGGCCGCGTGCGACCTCACTTCCGCCTCCTGACCGGCCCGGGGCCGAAGGACTGGGTCATGTGGGAGGCGGGAGCGGACTGCCAGTAAGCAAGGTCTAAGGGCCCGGGGTTGACACTAACCTAGGGCCCTGCTTTACTTAAGTCATCGGGGCAGGGAGAGACCCCGGAACGGAAGGACAAGACGGTGATCGGACAGAGAGTCCACCTGTCGAACAGCAGCATCCCGGGCGTCTACTCGGAGCTGTTCATCCGAAAGATCGGCAACAGGTGGTGGAAGTTCGTCAGGACCTGCACCGCAACTGAGGTGTGGATCGATGCTCACCCCACGAACGACTGGAGCGACCGGAAGAGCTTCCGGTTCGCTCGCTAGCAACACAGCCCGACGGTGTAGGGCCGGTTCGACTCCGGCCCCGGGCACTCAGCACTACCGGCAACGAACTGGGAGACGAGATGCCGAGCGAGTACGAGATCAGGGCGGAGGCCCTGCGGGCGGCCCTGCGGGCGGCCGGGCGGACGCGCGGGGACGCTGCTTACGTCGATGTGCTCAACGTGGCTGGGAAGTACGCCGACTGGCTGCGGGCCGGCGTGGAGCCGGACGTCGACCCGGACCCGCAGGACGTCGGCCACCCGGGTGCACCCGGAGTCGAAGGTGCACCCGGAGTCGAACCCGAGCGCGCACCCAATGGGTGCACCTGCCCGCACCCGGAGGGTGCGCACACCCCGTGGAACGGGTGCTTCGG
>Ga0310900_10001065_pt1 | contig 10524 bp, 9 predicted proteins | sample C24D1metaG_FD_203879 | JGI IMG/M metagenome (GOLD analysis project Ga0310900, IMG submission 203879) | Lab incubated soil microbial communities from West Virginia University Organic Research Farm, Morgantown, WV, United States - C24D1 | ecosystem: Environmental > Terrestrial > Soil >...
GTCTCGCGCTCCTCCGGTCGAAACCGGCCGAGCACGTGATCGGCCATCCCGGGGCGTCCCACGACGCTCCCGTCAGGACCTTCAATTTCTCCGCGCCCGACCCCGATGCGGAGCCGGGCGTATTCGTCGGTTCCCAGCGACTGGGCAATCGACTTCAGTCCGTTGTGGCCGCCGTCGCTCCCGCCTCGACGCGCCCGTAATCGGCCGAGCGGCAACGCCGCGTCGTCGGTGACCACCAGGAGATCCGGCACCTCCACCTTGTAGAACCCGGCGAGCCCTGCCACCGCGCGTCCGCTCAGGTTCATGAACGTCAGCGGCTTGCAGAGCAGCACCGCCTGGTCGTCGCGAACCGTTTTCGCCGCAAGGCTTTCGAACGATTCGCGCCACTGCTGCACGCCCCAGCGACGGGCGAGCTCGTCGATCACCTGAAACCCGACGTTGTGCCGGGTCTCGCGGTATTCGGCGCCCGGATTGCCAAGCCCGACGACGAGCTTCATGTCCGTTTGCGCACCTGCGCCATCTGCGCAATCTGCGCCATGTGCGGCGCCTACTTCTTCTTCTCGGGCTTGGCCTCGCCTTCCTTCTCGGTCTTGCCCTTCTTGATGACTTCAGGCTCAGCCGCACCAGCCGCACCAGCCGCAGGAGCCGCAGCCACCGGAGCCGCCGCACCTTCTGCCGCTGGCGCTTCCTCGACGACCCGCAGCGTCACGACGTGCGCGAGCATCGTGTCGCCGTCATCCACCGGCTGCCAGGTCACGTCCTTCGCGACGTCGCGGAGGTAGATGGCATCGTTCATGCCGAGGTTCGAGACGTCGATCTCGATCGCGTTCGGAATCTCCGCCGGCAGGCACTCCATCTCGATCTCGCGGTGCACGAAGTCGAGCACGCCGCCGTCGACCTTGACGCCGCGCGGCTCGCCCTTCAGCACCACCGGCACGGTGACGCGGATGCGGCGATCCATGTTGACGCGGTAGAAGTCCGCGTGCAGCGGCTGGTGGGTAATGGGATCGAGCTGCACTTCCTTGACCAGCACGCGCGAGTCGCCCTCGCCCTGCACCTTCAGCGTGATGAGGGTGTTCATCCCCGAGCTGGAGTGCAGGATCCGCATGAACGGCTTGGGATCGACGGCCACCGTCAGCGGCGCGATCTGATCGCCGGCCTTCTGGGCGCCGTAGACCGTGGCAGGAATCTGCCCGGCGGCGCGAGTGCGGTTGTTCTCGTTCTTTCCGACGGTGTTGCGCTTGACGGCTTCGAGTACGGCTTCCATGGGTTCCTTCGCTGTCAGGCTCTAGACTCTGGGCTCTAGGCTCTCTAAGTACTACACGAACAAAGACGAGACCGACGTTTCCTCGTGGATGCTGCGGATCGCCTGCCCGAGCAGGCGGCTCACCTTCAGCTGCACGATCTTCTGGCACTTTTCCTTTTCGGGGGCGAGCGGAATCGTGTCGGTGATGACCAGCCGCTCGATCGGCGCCTTCTCGATCCGCTCGATCGCCGGTCCCGACAGCACCCCGTGCACGGCGCAGGCAATCACCCGCTCGGCCCCGGCGTCGATCAGCCCCTGGGCCGCCTTCTGGATCGTCCCGGCGGTGTCGATGATGTCGTCGGCTATCACGCAGGTGCGCCCGCGCACTTCGCCGATGACGTTCATCACTTCCGCGCTCCCGTCGTCGGGGCTGCGCCGCTTGTCGATGACGGCCAGTTCGGCGTTGAGCCGCTTGGCGTAGGCACGGGCCCGCTCGGCGCCGCCCGCGTCGGGGGCGACGATCGTCAGGCGCGGGAAGTCCTGTCGCGATAGATGGTCGATGATCACCGGAGCGGCGAACAAGTGATCCACCGGGATGTCGAAGAACCCCTGAATCTGCGCCTTGTGCAGATCCATCGTCAGTACACGATTGGTTCCGGCCGCGCTCAGCACGTTGGCAACCAGCTTCGCCGAGATCGGCACTCTCGGCTTGTCCTTGCGGTCCTGCCGGGCGTACCCGTAGTACGGCAGGACGGCGGTGATGCGGGCGGCTGACGACCGGCGGAAGGCGTCCACCATGATCATCAACTCCATCAGGTGCTGATCGACCGGCGCCGAGGTCGGCTGGATGATGAAGACGTCGGTGCCGCGGATGTTCTCATCGATCTGGAACGAGACCTCGGTGTCCGGAAATCGGCGCAGCCGGGCTTGACCCAGGCCGCAGCCCAGGAAATCCGCGATATCGGCAGCGAGCTTTGGATGCGCGCTGCCGGTGAAGACCTTCAAATCGCCAAAACCGCTCGGTCTCATGGTGAAACTGGTTGGGGCGGAAGGATTCGAACCTTCGAATACGGGTTCCAAAGACCCGCGCCTTACCGCTTGGCCACGCCCCAACGCACCGGGGCAAATCGTTATCGTATACGGGTTTCCCCGGCTGAGGCAACCGGCTTCGGCGGCGCTGCGGCATGATATCGCCCCAGTCGTTGATACTCGGCGCGATTCAGCGTCCTGGTCGCCAGCACCGTCCAACCCGGGCGGGCCAGGTCCCGCGCGGTCCGCCGGGCGGCATCGGCGCGCTCGAACAGCCCATATACCGCCGATCCGGAACCGGACATCGCGGCCCTCACGGCGCCGGCGTCCAGAAGGGCCTGCCGGATCCGGCCAATGGTCGGATGGTGGCGAACAACCGGGGTTTCCAGGTCGTTGCACAGCACCGCGGCCCAGTCCGGCCAACCGGGCGGCTGCCGGCGGCCCGCGGGCTCGCGCCGAGGCCGCCTGGGCTCCTCGTCGAACCACCGATACGCTTCGACCGTCGCCACGCCAAACCCCGGCTTGATCAGGACGACGTAGACCTTCGGCAGATCGGCGAGTGGGTAGATGTCGTCGCCGCGGCCGAGACCGAGCGCCGTGCCGCCGACCAGGAAGAAGGGAACGTCCGCGCCAAGGCGAGCTCCGATCCGCGCCAGCGCCGCGCCGTCCAGGCCCAGCTTCCAGAGGCGATTGAGGGCGATGAGCGTGACGGCGGCATCCGCGCTGCCCCCGCCAAGCCCCGCTTCGGCGGGAATGCGTTTGTCGAGCGTTACGCACAAATCGCGCGGTTCGCCCCGTCGCCGCTGGGCTGTGCGCCACAGCAGCGATGCCGCCTTCCACACGAGATTGCGGCGGTCGGTCGGGACGCCGGGGGCGTCGCACTGAATCTCGAACGAGCCGGGCCGGAGCCGCACCGTCACGGTGTCGGCAAGCGCCAGCGACTGAAAGATCGTCCGCAGATCGTGATAGCCGTCGGCGCGGACGCCGAGAACGCGCAGGTCGAGGTTGACCTTCGCGAAGGCTGGCAGCGAGAGGATCATGGAGTGCGCAGCGGCGCGACCGACTTGAGCTCGTCGAGGCTGATCGGCTCGGCGTCAGGGGGAATCGAGATCTCGAATGCGGCGGCGTCGATCGACGTGTTCATCTCCAACTGCTGCACGGCCGCGCTGAAGTCGACACGCCCATCCGCCGATCGCAGTCGCACCTCGCGGGGAACGCCGTTCCGGACCAGCCGATAGTCGGCCTGCCAACCGCCGGCGTCAACGGCGGTCAGTTGCCAGGCACCAGCCTGCTGGCGCATCAGCACCGTTCGTTGGCCGGAAACCTCCACCGCTTCCCAACCGCCAGGCCACTGACGGCCGTTCGCCGCGGCGCCCGCACCGACGCAGCCGCCAAGCGCTTGCAGGAGATCGTCGGCGCTCAGGGCGAGACCGGTGAGCCGTTCCACCACTTGTGCCACGGGCGCATCGTCCAGCACTCGATGATCGCGTGGGAGCAGTAGCGTCGCACGCTCCGACCGGGCTGCAAGAATGAACAACGGTGCGCCGAACGGCGCCACGCCCTCGAGCCGCACCGACCCGCCGCGCTCAAGGCCGGCGATGACCCGGCCGCCTACGCGCTGATCGCCGGCGTGCCCGGATAACGACAGCTCCGCGGTCATCGTGCGCAGGCCCGCGCAATGCGTCGTGAGCGCGTCGAAATGGCTGACCGCGTCAGGCGCGGGGGCCGCCGTCCCCGACGGTCGGACCGGGGCCTTTGCCGCGCACGACGCGGCAACGACAGCGGCGAGAACCAGGGCAGGCAGCCTAGCGGCGGCGCCGCCCATCGCGAATCTTCTTCTCGATCGCGGCGGCGTCGATCGACTCGCCGTCACCGGCGAGCGCGCGCTGCCAGGCCGCCACGGCCTCGGTCCACTTGCCCTGCCGGGCGAGAGAATCCCCGTGATGCTCCTGGATCACCGAGTTCGCGGGCACCGCGGCAGCGGCCTTCGCCAACGGCTCCGCGGCCTCGGCGACCTTCCCCTGTTTCAGGAGCGCCCATCCGAGGCTGTCCAGGTATGCGGGATTGTCCGGCTCCACGCGCAGCGCACGCTCGATCAGCTCGACGGCTTCCGAGTACCGGTCGGTCCGGTCAGCCAGCATGTAACCGAGATAGTTGAGCGCGTTCGAATCCAACGGATCGCGTTCGATCATGCCCCGCAGCTCGCGCTCCGCGTCGGCAACGCGGCCGGCCTGCTCGTAGAAGTTGGTCAGCTTGAGCGTGAACTCGTCACTCTCGCCGAAGGCGGTCTCCGCCTGCTCGATCACTTTCACCGCATCGTCGTACCGTTTCTGCGAGGCGTAGGTGTCGGCGAGAGCAAAGGCCAGTTCCGGGCTGCGCGATTCACCCTTGATCGCGCCTTCGAGGAACGAGATCGCCTCGCTCGCCCTACCCAGCCTCGACAGCGCCTGTGCACGCAGGCTGATCAGGCGCATTTCCTCCGGGTGCTTCTTGATGGCATCGCCAGTGACCGCGAGCGCACGGTCGTTCTTCCGGGCGATCAACAGCGCCTGTGCGAGGTACAGGTCGTAGGCGGCTTCGTCCGGTGAGAGGTCCTTGGCTGCGGTAAAGGCATTCACCGCGGCATCGAACTCGCCGAGCTGCTGGTAGGCAAGGCCGAGTTGCGCGAGCACCGAAGCGCCGTCTCCCTCGCGTCCCTTGGTACGGGCGGCAAGGTCTTTCGTGAGCGGCGTGACCACCTCGACGACCTTGCGATACTGGTATTGATCCATGAGCGTGCGGGCCAGCGCGTTCAGCCCGGCAAGGCTCGTGGGATCGATGGCGAGAATACGGCGGGCCGCGTCTTCGGCGCCCTTCCCGTCCTGCATCTGCCGCGACGCCATCGACGACAGATAAAGCAGGCGGGTGTCGTCCGGGCTCGTCTTGAGGAGCTCGGTCAACGTGTCCTTGGCGCGGGATGCACCCACTCCGCCCGGAACGTTGAGCAGGGCCGTGACATAGCGCAGGCGCAGGTCCCGGCTCGGCTGCCGCACCCCTTCGATCGCCTGGCCATACGCCCCAGCCGCTGCCGCCCAGCGGCCAAGCTTTTCGTACATGTCGGCAAGCGACACGTAGTAGCGCGGATTGATCTCCGCGGCCTGCGCCAGTGCCTCCGCAGCTTCGAGCATCTCGCCCTTCGACGACCGCGCCTCGGCCAGCAACACGAACGGCTCGGCGAGATAAGGCGCTTGCGATGCGACCGCTTCGAGCGCGGTGACCGCGTCGTCAGTTTCTCCGGCCCGCAGCAGCAGGCGGCCGTAGGCGATCTGCAGGCTCAGATCGGTGGCCATCGCTGGAGTACCGCGAATCGCTTTCAGGTGATCGATCGCTTTCGATCGCGCGGCCTCCTCGTTTGTCCCGGCCGGTGGTTGTCCCGCGCCCTCGGACCACGCCGAGTAGACGAGCGCGAGAATGCGATGCGCCTCGACGTTGTCTTTGTCGAGCTTGAGCGCGCGCTCGGCGGTGGCCTGCGCCTCCGGCCCCTGATTCTGACGTGCGTAAAGACCGGCGCGTTCGGCGAGTACCTCGGCCGACTTCGGGTCCAGTTTCTCGGCGCGGTCGAGTGCGGCCAGCGCACCCTTGACGTCGCCGTCAGACTCGAGACGCCGCGCCAGCATGAAGTCGTAATACGCCTGCGCCGAGGTTGCCGATGCCGGCGGCGGAGACGGATTCTGAGCGGCAGCCGCTTGCCCCGACAGCAGCAGGGCAAGCACCGCCGTCGCGGGCATCACGCGCATGTCGATGATTCTGACCGGTCGATTCGGCGGTGTATAGTCCTTTTATGCCCGTCGACCAGGAGCTGCTGGAGATCCTCGCGTGTCCGGCTTGCAAGACGCCCGTGACGCTCGTGAAGGACGGGACGGCCCTCAAGTGCGACAGCTGTCACCGGGTGTATCCGATCAAGGACGACATTCCGGTGATGCTGATCGACGAAGCCACGGTCGAGCCCTGAACCCGCGCGCGATTCTGCTGGTCCGGTTGCGAATGATCGGCGACGTCGTGTTCACGACGCCGATCCTCGCTGCGCTCAAGCAGCACTTTCCCGACGCGCGCCTCACCTACCTGGTGGAAAACGCGGCCGCGCCTGTCGTCCGCCATAACCCTCACATCGACGACTTGATGATCGTGGGGCGCCCGCGCGGATTCGATCGGCTGCGGTATGACTGGACCCTTGGCCGACGGCTGCGACGCGAGCGGTTCGACATCGCGATCGATCTGCACGGCGGGCCCCGCGCCGCATGGCTGACCCGCGCCTCGGCCGCACCGATGCGGATCGGCTATGCGCTGCCAGGCCGCCGTCTCGCTTACACGCATCGGGTTGCGTGGACCCGGTCGCTGCTGCCTCCGCGACACTCGGTCCTGAACCAGTGGGACCTGCTCGGGCCGCTCGGGATCGGCCCGGCCGATCCGGCGCGCAATCCGGTGACGATGGCGCTGGATCCGGTCGCGATCCAACGCGTCGACGAACGGCTCCGCGATGCAGGTCTGAGTAACGACGCGCGCCTGGCGGTGTTGCACGTGAGCGCCGGCAACCCGTTCCGGCGCTGGCCCGCTGAGCGTTTCGCCGAGCTGGCCGCCGCTCTCGCGACGCGACCCGCGCCGCTGCACGTGATCGTCACCTCCGGTCCATCGGAAGCGGATGCCGCCAGCCGGGTTGCGCTGCTGGCGCGCCGGCTCGCCCGCGACGACGGTGAGCGGATCGTGCGATGCGGCGAGTTCGACCTCGAGGAGCTGGCCGCTCTTGTCACGCGTGCGCACTTGTACATCGGCGGTGACAGCGGCCCGCTGCACATTGCGGCGACGACGCGAACGCCAGTCGTCGCGCTCTTCGGGCCAACGCTCCCCGAACGGTCGCTCCCGTGGCGCGACCCGGCCATTCCCTCGATCGGCGTCGACGCCGGTCCCCTGCCCTGCCGTCCGTGCCATCAGCGAGCGTGCGTGCCGGGAGATTTCCGCTGCCTGACCGGGATCACCGTGGCCCAGGTCCTCGCCGCCTGCGAAGCTGCGCTTCGCCAAACGTAGGTTCTCACGGAGGTTCAAAGCACGAGGGTTCAAAGCACGGGGGTTCAAAGCACGCGCGGTCAGAGGCCCCGGGGCAAAGCACGCATCCTCTGGTCTTCCAGACCTGACAGGTCGCCGAAGGCCAGCAACCTGAGGCTGCCGAATCGACAATCCCGCAATCACCCATGAATTCGCCAATCGCTGAATCCTCCAGTCAGCCAAAGAATCGTCAATCGCCAATCACCAATCGGCAAAGGACGCGCGAGCCGTCGTATGCTGGTGGCGAGCCATGCTGTCCGTCCCGCTGACCGCTAACACTCCGCACGAACGCCTCGAGCGCGTCGGTGTGTTTGCGCTGTTCGGAATCGGGGCGACGATGCTGTTCTCCATCGCCGCTGCCCAGATCCTCCTCGGGCTGTCGGTTTTGTGCTGGCTGGTTCTGCACCTGTCCCTCCGGATCGAGGTGAACGCGCCGCCGTTCTTCTGGCCGCTGGTCGCCTACGCCGCCGCGACGCTGGTCGCGGCCGGGTTTTCGCTCGACCCGGCCATCAGCCTTGCCGACAGCAAGCAGCTGTTCCTCTTTCTCCTGGTCCCGCTCGTCTACGACTTCGCACGCGGCCAGCGGGCCGACACGCTCCTGACGATCATCATCTCGGTCGGGGCCGCCAGCGCGTTCGTCGGCATCGTGCAATACGGAATCCTGAACTACGACAACCTCGGACGACGGATGCAGGGCACGCTTTCGCACTGGATGACCTACTCGGGCACGCTGATGCTGGTGATCTGTGCCAGCCTGGCCCGGCTGCTGTTCGGTTCGCGCGATCGCCTGTGGTCGGCGTTCGTGCTGCCGGCGCTGCTGGTGTCGCTCGCGCTCACCCTCACCCGCGGCGCGTGGCTGGGCGCGGCGGCCGGCGCGGCGGTGCTGTTCCTGATCAAGGACATCAGGCTCACGGCCATCATTCCGGTGGTCGCGGCCCTCGCGCTGTTCGTCGCTCCGGACGCGCTGTCGAACCGGATGAACTCGATCGGCGACATGAGCGACCCGACCACCCGTGACCGGGTCGCGATGCTCGAGGCGGGCGTGGCCATCGTCCACGATCACCCCTGGACCGGCGTCGGACCCGACATGGTCGGACACGTGTACGCCGACTACCGTACCGCCGCGGCGGTGCAGGCCAACAACCCGCACTTGCACAACGTCCCGATGCAGGTGGCAGCGGAACGCGGCCTCCCGGCGCTGGCAGTCTGGATCGTCTTCATCGGGTCGGTCATCGTCGGGTTGTGGCGGCTGCGTCGAGCCGCCGGCGTGCGCCCGCTCGCAACCGCCGGGCTGAGCGCCACGGCCGCGATGCTGGTCGCCGGCATGTCCGAGTACAACTTCGGCGACTCCGAGTTCCTGATGCTGTTTCTCGTCATGGTGACGCTGCCGTTCGCGGCGGCCCGCGGCGACCGCGACGCGGGATGAAGGCGCCCGCGCTTCCCGTCCTCGCCGCCGAACGGGCCCGCGGCCTCATCGACAGTTTCTCCTCGGCAACGGTGCTCGTCGTCGGCGATGTGATGCTCGATCGCTTCCTGTTCGGGCGCGTCAGCCGCATCTCGCCGGAGGCGCCGGTCCCGGTGGTCGTTCACGATCACGACGAGTACCGGCCTGGCGGGGCTGCCAACGTCGCGCACAACATCGTCGCGCTGGGCGGCGGCGCGGTGCTGGTGGGCGTGGTCGGCGATGACGACGATGGACGATCGCTGGCGGCCGAGCTCGCCGCGCGCGGCGTCCGCACCAACGGACTCATCACCACGCCCGACCGCCGGACGACGACCAAGGTCCGTGTGGTCACGAGCCGCAACCAGCAGGTCGCCAGAATCGACTACGAGGCCGACGGCGATCTGGATCGCGCAAGCGAGGACGCTCTCGCCGACGTCATCGACCAGTACCTCGAGGAAGCGGGCGTCCTGCTGGTGTCCGATTACCAGAAAGGCGTGGTGTCACGGCGCCTGATGGCGCATCTCGTCGCCCGCTCGCACGACCGGCCGATACCATTGCTGATCGATCCCAAGGTCCCGCACCTTGATTTCTACCGAGGGGCGACGCTCGTCACACCCAATCACATGGAGGCCGAGACCGCGTCGGGACGCCGCATCCGGGCGATCGACGACGCGCGGGAGGCAGCGCGAATCATCGTCGAGCGGTCGGGAGTGGGCGGCGTGCTCATCACGCTCGGCGAACGCGGCATGTGGCTCTCCTGCGACGGCGTCGAAGGCGCGCTTCCCGCCACCGCGCGCGAGGTGTCCGACGTCACCGGCGCCGGCGATACGGTCATCGCCACACTCGCCCTCGCGCTGGCCGCCGGCGCCAGCGTCGCCGAGGCCGCCGCCCTCGCCAACGAGGCGGCCGGTGTTTCGGTAGGCAAATTTGGCGCCGCGACCGTTAGCGCCGACGAGTTACGCCACCGATTCGCGTCCTGAACAGGCCACGAAGACTCGAAGGACACGAGGGACGCACGAAGGCCTCTCTTGGAAAAGATCGCGCGTCACGCGTGACACCCAAGGAGAACTCTTCGTGCTGTCTTCGTGCTCTTCGTGCCTTCGTGGTTTCTCTTCGTCAGTGGCGGAAGTGCCGCCTCCCCGTGAACACCATTGCCAGGCCGCGCTCGTCGGCGGCGGCGATGACCTCGGCGTCGCGGACCGAGCCGCCCGGCTGCACGACCGCGGTGGCGCCGGCGGCGGCCACCGCATCGAGGCCGTCACGGAACGGGAAGAACGCGTCCGACGCCGCCACACTCCCCTTGAGCACGTCGGCGGGGCTGGCGCCCCACCCGGACGCCTTGGCAACCGCGACCTTGACGGCATCGACACGGCTCATCTGGCCTGCTCCAATGGCGAGCGTCCGCACGGCATCAGTGAAGATCACGGTGTTCGATTTCACATGAGCCATCACCCGCCAGGCGAAGCGAAGCGCCTGCCACTCCTCCTCGGTCGGCTGCCTCCTGGTGACGACGCGTGAGCCGTCCAGCGGCCAGGCATCTCTGGACTCGTGCACCTGATCTCGTTCCTGCACCAGCAGCGCGCCAAGCACGGAACGGATCTCGCGGCGATGCACCGCAGCCGCGTCGGTGCGCGCCAGCGGCGCGAAGTCGGCGACGACCACCCGCATGTTTGCCTTCGTGGCCAGGATCGACCTGGCCGCATCGTCAACGGCCGGGGCGATGACG
>Ga0310900_10001066_pt1 | contig 10522 bp, 4 predicted proteins | sample C24D1metaG_FD_203879 | JGI IMG/M metagenome (GOLD analysis project Ga0310900, IMG submission 203879) | Lab incubated soil microbial communities from West Virginia University Organic Research Farm, Morgantown, WV, United States - C24D1 | ecosystem: Environmental > Terrestrial > Soil >...
CAATGAATTGGAATATCTCAATTATAACGATCATTAATAGTGTAAGTCTCATTTATAGACATATAAAATCTCATTTATAAGGATAAATTCACGCCAAAGACCTTAGAATTTGTCTCAATTATAGACGTTACCCACAATATCTTCTATTTGAGACAATTATAATGCACCAGTAGGATCAAAACCCTTGATCTTACTGGTTTTTTTTCTATTCTGATCAAATAATAAAGGTTTAAACATGAAGTGGAGCGGTGTGTTATCGGTAATAAATGTGACTGTATAAGTCCTGATGTGATCAAAAACCTTGATCCGTCAGGGCTTTTTGATAACCATCTCAATATGATGAACACTTAAACCTTTAGAATATAAGAATTTGAATTCCGTATTCATTCGAAAAAATCGAACCATGATCATAGAAAATCGGAATACCTTAAGGGGAAGCTTTCACCTACACTTGATATGAACGGGAACTGAACGGTTCTTGTATGGTGACGAATTAGGAGGGATGATCAAAATTGTAAGCGTTTACTGTTCGTGGATGCTGCGGGGACTTCATAAAGGGTTTATTAACACTATTGAAAGAGAAGAGGAGAACGTTAATGAAACGATTAATTTGTTTGATTACCGGAATGCTTGCTTGTTTTATTTTCTTAGTCATTTTGCTTCCCAAGGCTTCCGCTGCGGACTTGGGCTATATGGACGAGACCTACCGTCCCCAATTTCATTACACAGCCGAAAAGAACATGATCAATGACCCGAACGGACTTGTTTATTATAACGGGGTTTGGCACATGTACCATCAGTATAATATATTTGATGCCGTCCATTGGGGTCATTCGACAAGCACGGATTTAATCCACTGGACTCCACAACAGCCAGCATTGGCGCCGGATAGTATTGGCGCGATCTTCTCGGGTTCTACGGTTGTAGACACGAATAATACGAGCGGTTTTCAGACGGGTACGGAGAAGGTGCTTGTTGCCGTGTTCACGTATGGCGAGCACAATGGGGGGCCTCAGTCTCAAGGCATCGCGTACAGTAACGATGGCGGATATACGTGGACGATGTATTCGGACAATCCCGTCATCCCTAATCCGGGCCAGAACGACTTCCGGGATCCAAAGGTATTTTGGCATGCGCCCACGAATAAATGGGTCATGGTTGTGGTCGCCGGAAACCATGTCGAGTTTTGGACATCCTCAAACCTTAAGACGTGGAACAAAGCGGGAAATTGGGGGGCGACGGAAGCTGGCTGCCATGGCGGTAATTGGGAAACGCCCGATTTATTCGAGCTACCCGTTGACGGTGACACTGCTAACAAAAAGTGGGTGCTTTCAGTAGGGGTTCAGGGCGGCACTCCAAATGGTGGATTTGGCTCGGCGTATTTCGTCGGCAGCTTTGACGGCACGCAATTTACGAACGATAATGGTCCCTCAACGTGCCTATGGCAAAACTACGGAAAAGATTATTATGCAGGCGTGACCTGGAATAATGTCCCTGACTCGGATGGAAGACGGCTAATGATTGCCTGGGCCGACAGCTGGGAATACCGCTTCGATCCGCCGACTACGCCTTTTAACGGTCAGTTATCGCTCATCAAGGAGCTGAAGCTCAAAACATTTCCTGAAGGTGTCCGATTGGTAAAATCTCCGATTGTTGAATACCAAAATTTGCGCGGATCCGAATTATCGTGGACAAATCAGACGATTTCGCCGAATACGAATCTGCTATCTGGAGTCAGCGGCGACAAACTGGAGATTATCGCCGAATTCCAGGCAAGTACGGCGACCGCAACCGAGTTCGGGATCAAGGTCCGCAAAGGTGTCTCGGATGCTACGGTTGTAGGATATGACAAATCCCAATCCGAGATGTTCGTGGATCGAACCGATGCCGGGATGATCCCAAACCCTTCAGGTTCCGAGCCGAATGCGAATTGGGCCGGTAAACATGAAGCCCCGCTGGCACAGGTTAACGGCAAGGTCACGCTGCGCATTTTCGTCGACCGCTCGTCGGTAGAAGTGCTCGGTAATGACCGCGAATGGATATCCGATCTGATCATGCCCGACCGTAATAGCCTAGGACTCGAAACGTATGCAGTAGGCGGAAATGTCACATTAAACTCGTTAAAGGTATATCCGATGGACCGGATCTGGAACACAAGCAGCCCATTCACCACTACGAACCTGTCGGGTTGGACAACGGTGCAGGGCGAATGGGGCGATACGATCAACGGTAAGGAAGGATCTTCGGATAACGACGGTTTCATCATTACTTCCCAAACAGGGAGTGATTTTACTTACTCGGCCGATATCAAAATCAAAGGCGTTCATCCGGGTGGCGCTGTCGTATACCCGAAACCGATCAAAAAGGAAGCGGTCGGCGGGATCGTCTTCCGCACGAATGAATCGGTATCGGAAGGCTATTCGGCTTTTATCGATGCCAGGACGGATACGCTCAATCTTATCAAATACAACGGCAACGGTACCACAACGAAACTGGGCACGTATAGTACAGTTATCAATACGAACACGGCGTATAATGTGAAGGCCGTTACAAACGGAAGTAATATCAAAGTTTATTTGAATAACACGATTCGTATTGACGTTAATGATTCGACCTGTCGCAGCGGTATCTTTGGACTAAACGTACAAGATGCCGTGGCTAATTTTACGCAGGTAAATTATACAAACACTGCGGATTTCGCCACGAACATTAAAGGCTGGAATTCACTGACAGGATCCTGGTCTTATCAGTCGGACGGCATTCAAGGGAGCTCCGCTGGCGACGCTTTCTTCATGTCGAATGAAACCGCCAAAGACTTTATCTATCAGGCGGAATTCAATATCGGCACCACGGGTGGACAACGAGCCGGAACGCTGGTGTTCCGATCGAACGATGACGCTTCACAAGCTTACGCCGTAAACGTAGACGCGGGGGCGGATGTCGTTACCTTTTTTAAATGGGGAAATGGCGGAGGCGTCATCTCTAACTACAGTATACCAATCCATACAAATACGAATTACCGGCTGAAAGTAAAAGCACTCGGTAACAGCTTTACGATTTATTTGAATGATGCAGAAGTGATCAATACCACGGATAATACCTACAGCAGCGGAAAACTCGGTCTCAACGTCTATAACTCCGCGACGACGATTCAGAATGCTTTCGTATCCAGGAAGTTAAATGTCTGGAATGTCGTATCCGGGACCTGGACGGATATTGCGGACGGTAAACAAGGAACGGCAACGGGTGACGGCTTCGCCATGTCAACGCAGACGGCGGATAACTTCACCTATGAAGCCGATGTGAACGTCAGTGGTTCGAACGGCGCCAAAGGCGCCGCAGCACTGATGTTCCGGGCAAACAGCACGGCAACTCAAGGGTATGCAGCAAACGTCGACGCCTTAAACGATTTCGTTACCTTGTTTAAATTTAATGGGGACGGTACCTCAACGACTATTAAACGGTTCGCTTCTTCCATCGATGCAAGCAAAACGTATCATTTGGCTGTAAAAGCCGATAACGATCATATTCAAATCTATTTGGACGGCAAGCTCGTCATCGATGAATATGATTCATCGTTCAACACCGGTCTGCTTGGACTGAGTGTCTGGAACAGCCAATCGTCTATCACAAATACCGCATTCACGCCGGGCTTATCTACCAATATGAAGGGTTGGAACTCGCTTTCGGGAGCATGGACCTACCAGTCGAGCGGTCTAAAAGGCAGTTCCTCGGGCGATGCCTTCTTTCTGTCTGCTGAAACGGCAAAAGATTTCATCTACGAAGCAGAGTTCAATATAGGGACGAGTGGAGGCCAGCGTACCGGAACCCTCGTATTTCGTTCGAATGACGATGCTTCCCAGGCTTATGCCGTAAACGTGGATGCCACTGCTGATGTCATTACCTTCTTTAAGTGGGGTAACGGCGGAGGGACGATAGCCAGTCATAACACTGCAATTAATACAAATACGAATTATCGCCTTAAGGTCAGAGCGCTCGGAAGCAGCTTCTCGATTTACTTAAACGATGTCGAGGTCATCACAGCTTCGGATAATACCTATAGTGAAGGTAAACTCGGACTGAACGTGTATAACTCCACGACTGCCGTACAAAACGTATTCCTCTACAGGGTATTGAATACTTGGAATGCGGTTTCCGGGACATGGACCAACATTGCGAATGGTAAACAAGGAACCGCTTCGGGCGACGGCTTCAACATGTCGACGGAGACGGTTGCCAATTTCAGCTATGAAGCCGATGTCAATATTAGCGGAGCCACCGGAGGGGGCGGGGCTGCCGCCTTGATTTTCAGGGCCAACAGCACGGCGACGCAAGGTTATGTGGTGAACGTGGACGCGTTGAACGATAAAGTAACTTTGTTTAAATTCAATGGTAACGGAACAGCGACAACTCTCAAGACTTATAACGCAACGATCGCGACTGATACAACCTACCATTTAAAAGTTCAAGCCTATGATACGCTAATAGAGGTGTATCTGAACGGCAATAAAGTTATTGATGCCACAGATTCCTCTTATCATACAGGATTGCTTGGACTTAACGTGTGGAACAGCCAATCATCTATTACGAACATTACCTTTGCTCCGCACGCCAATCGTGTAGTTAATCCTGGATTTGAATTCGGCAGCATTGCCGGATGGACAGAATGGCATCCAGGAGGGCAAAGTTCGGCTTACGGCGTGGACGGCAATGAAGTTTATAAAGGCAGCAGCAAGCTGTATTTCTGGTCCCCTGGTGCTTACGAACAAAGCATTCATCAGGTTATAGACAGCTTGCCTAACGGAACGTATCTGGCAAGCGGGTGGGTTAAATTGAATAAATCAGCTTCCGTGGCCCGAATGGAACTCGGCAGCTATGGCGGAACGCAAATCAATGTAAATATCGAGCCAAGCGGGGTGTACCGCTATATCTCATCAACGGTGACCGTTACGAACGGGCAGTTAGATATCGGATTCTATGTAAACGGAGCTGCAGATACTTCATTGCGGATCGATAATATATCTTTGATCAAGCTGTAGCCGCTTCAAACTATAACTAGGACAGCTGCTTTCGAGACTGTCCTAGTTTTTTAAATTATCCGCTTCCCCTAGCACGCTAATTAATAGTAATGCCCGTGAAGGAGGATTCACTGTTCCATGCATTCAGTCCGAGCAGACCCGATCTGAAAGAGCTATCAAATTCGTCAATCACGCACTTTCCGTCCAAATAAATTTGGAAATGGTCATGATTTGCCTCCACCTTTAAATGATAGTTTCTGTCCGCGTCGAGCGAATAGGCGTACCGTTTAATCGTTGTTGAGGTACCGTCACCATTCCATTTAAATAAGGTAACGCAATCATTTAGCACGTCCAGATTGGCCGCATAGCCTTGCGTCGCTGAGCTGTTGGCCCGGAATACAAGGGCTGCAGCGCTGTTCATTCCGTCCGATCCGCTGATCTTGATATCAGCTTCATAGCTGAAATCGTCAGCTTTCCGCTTTGACATGTTGAAGCCGTCGCCCAAAGCCATACCCTTAGTACCTCCAGTAATATCCGTCCATGTTCCAGAAACGGCATACCGGGGTGTATTCTTTCGGTTTTCGAGCGTATTCTTAACCATAGCTGAAAGTGAGTTCCAGCGCTCGATAATAGATCCCAACAGATTATTTTTCGTTAAATACACATGATTATAATTCACCAAGGCATCATGAACGGTAAGACCGACAAAGCCGCTGCGATAGACAGGATCGTTGATATCTATACAAAGCTTGTTATTCAAATAGATTTTAATGCTGCTTCCGCTTGTTGCGGCCTTAATATTGTAAGTCGTGTTAGTATCGATGGTTGTGCTATAGGAATGAAGAATAGTCGGTATTCCGTTCCCATCGTATTTAATGAGATTGAGCGTGTCCGTGTTGGCATTGATATTAGCCGCATAACCTTTCGAAACGGTCTCATTTGCACGAAAGATGATTCCGCCGGCTGCTTCTTGTTTAATCGGTCTTGGATTTCCAGCTTGGACGCCTTTTATACGAATATTCGCGGAATACTCAAAATCGCTAGCTCTTTGGGAGCTAAGGATAAAACCTTCATGATCCGCGGATCCTTCCTTACCGTTAATCGTATCCGCCCACTCGCCCTTGACCGTGAACCAGCCAGATAGGTTTGTGCTTGAAAACGGACTCTTCTCGCTCCAAATTCTGTTCATCTGATAAACCTTCAACGAACTTAATTGGACTTTGCCGCCAATGGCATACGTTTCGAGCCCCAAGCTATTTCGGTCAGGCAGGATTAAGTCGGAAATCCATTCACGGTCATTACCGAGCACCTCTACCGAAGAGCGGTCGACGAAGATCCGCAGTTTAACTTTGCCGTTTACCTGGGGAACGGGGGCCTTATGCTTTCCGGCCCAGTCCGGATTGGGGCTTGTGCCCGTAACATTCGGTGTCATCCCTGCATTGGTCCGATCCACGAACAATTCCGCAGCCGATTTGTCGTAACCGACGACTGTCTCGTCTGATACTCCTTTTCGGACCTTAATGCCGAACTCGGTTGCGGTCGCCGAATCGGCTTCGAATTCTGCGATGATTTCCAGCTTGTCACCGCTTACTCCGGAAAGCAGATTCGTATTCGGCGTAATGATTTGGTTTTTCCATTCATGCCCGAGGCCTCGCAATTGTTCGTATTCGGCGATCGGTGTCTTGACTAGTCGAACGCCTTCCGGGAATGTCTTGAGTTTCAGTTCCTTGATAAGCGACAGTTGTCCGTTAAAAGGGGTTGTCGGCAAATCAAAGCGGTATTGCCAGCTGTCGGCCCAAGCGATCATTAATCTTCTTCCGTCAAAATCAGGGACATTATTCCAGGTCACCCCGGCATAATAGTCTTTCCCGAAATTTTGCCATAGGCATGATGAAGGGCTGTTATCATTCGTAAAATTTTTGCCGTCAAAGCTGCCGATGAAATATGCCGCTCCTAACCCGCCGTTAGGAGCACCACCCATGACGCCTACGGAAAGTACCCATTTCTTATTTAATGCATTGCCGTCTACCGGCAGCTCAAATAAATCGGGCGTTTCCCAATTACCGCCATGACATCCGGCTTCCGTCGCTCCCCATTCTGATGCTTTTGTCCATTGCCTTAGATTATCGGACGTCCAGAATTCAACGTGATTGCCGGCGACCATAACCATGACCCATTTATTCGTGGGCGCATGCCAGAATACCTTCGGGTCCCGGAAATCGTTTTGGCCGGAGTTAGGGATAACGGGATTGCCTCCATATTTGGTCCAGGTGTAGCCGCCATCATTGCTGTAAGCAATTCCTTGAGACTGCCGCCCTCCGGTGTGTTCTGCATATGTGAATATGGAAACGAGCACCTTTTCTTTACCGGTTTGAAAACCACTCGTATTATGGGTATCCTCAACAGCGGAGCCTGAAAATATAGTCCCGATCCGATCCGGTTCAAGGGCTGGCTTCTGTGGAGTCCAATGGATCAAATCCTTGCTGGTTGCATGACCCCAATGTATTGCATCAAACAAATTATATTGATGGTATAAATGCCAAACTCCATTATGGTAAACCAGTCCATTTGGATCATTAATCATATTTTTCTCCGCCGTGTAATGAAATTGGGGGCGGTAGGTCTCATTCATATAGCCATAATCCGGCGAAGGTGATTTAGGGATCACCTTAATTAACATAAAAAGTATGATAACGATTGCGGCAAGTAAATACAATGCTGGCTTTTTCATTTTCTCCTCCCGTATTAAATGTGAGTAATTGCTAAAAATAAAACAGGAACCGGCAGCGAAATAGGTTGCTGCTGGTTCCGTGAAATAGACAGGCATTTTGTTTTTAGTTCAAATCGTGCTTAATTAGGTTTCTCAGCTCTAGGATGGTTCCTCATGTTTGTTGTGGCTGGAACGTACCCGTAGTCGAGTTCTTCAAGGAAGCGCGTCGTTGATCCATTAATGTCAATTTTCAAAGTCGGAGCAAGGCTACCTTTCGGTTCGCGCATAATGAAGCTTTGAACAAGCAAGTTCGGCGTTATGTTCCAAGCAAACGACTGATAGTTTGCCTCTGCCGGGTTAGCCAGTACCAGGCTGCTGCCGTTCAGCGGCTGGTAGTCACCGCGCAAAGATGTACCTACGAAGCCATAAAGACCGTCAGGACCGGAAAGGCCCGGTGCGTACTTATGGGCATGCTCATCAATGAACAGATAATATTTGTTGTCTTTGAAGATCAAGTGCGGACGCTCAAGCTCTTGAGACACGCAGTTTGCGCTAAGAAGCGGAGGAAGCAGCTTCCAGTTCTTCAACTCCTTATCGGTAGCTACCGCAATGCCGACGGAACCGACAAAGTATTTCGAATCTTCCGGTACGACATGGTCAGCCGGCACGTTTCCGATATCTTCTGCCGCGCACGTATTTTCGTGTGGGTTTCCGCCTTTGCTTCCGTGGAAGAGCATGTAGGTTTTACCGTCGTTAGGATCTTTAAACACCCATGGGTCACGGAATCCGGTGAACTGCGATTTTGGCTGACCGGACTTATACTGTTCCCAAGTTTGATACATCTTGCCGTCCGGCTCCAGAAGATACTGATGGTTCTTCCGCTCATTCAATCCGGTGAAGTAGACACCGTCTTTATCGGCATGAATCTTGCCTTTCGCTGAAGCGATTCGTTGATTCCATTCAAAATTTACAGGAACCTTATCAGGCTCATTTGTCGTGGTGTAGAAGACAGTGATTTCATTTGTGCCTTCGATGACTGTGGATCCAGACCATTGTTGAATACTGAGTGCTTGCTCAGGGAAGAGGAGGCCTCCAAATTTCCAGCTTTTTGCGTCCTTGGAGTAGTAGTAGCCGATTTGTGCAGGAATATTGCCTCTCCTATCGTCATTCAAGGAGAACAGAATATTCCATCCTTTGTATTTTACGACTTCACCCTTGAGGTTAGTCAGAGGCCAAGCGTCTCCTAACTTAAACTTATCGTTTGTTATAGGCTCTCCGGACGGCTTGATTAAAGGGATCGTGTTGGTAGAATCACGCTGAACGCGCAGTGCTTCTTCTCTAGTCCAATGATCTGTGAAGTTGTCTTCAGGTGAGTACTGTTTCCCTGCTTCGACTTGTACCTTAACATCAACGGCTGCTTCGTTCTTTGCTTTCGCAGATACAGGTACGACAGACAGGCAGCTTGCAACAATTGCTGCGCATAATACGAATGAAATGCTTTTTCTTTTCATAATCAATTTCCCCACTCCTTGTTCTATTGGTTTAATGCATTGGCAAAGCTGAACAATATCTCGGCCCTCCTTTCCACATTTGAAGCCGCGGTTACCCGAGCTCACTAAAAAACTATCAGTTCGTCTCCTCGTAAACAATGGAGAATAAGGACTATAGATTGCTAGGGAGTGTCGAGCATCAAGCCAAAGCACCGAAAATCGCTTTATATCAACGGGTATGATCGAATATGGAAGATATTTATCGCGAAATACATAGTTCATACGCACCATCCACTGAATTCTCGAACAAGAAATGACCAGTATGTCAACCCGGCAAGTTCACATCGTTTCTTAACTTAATAGTGTTGTAAGGAAATCACTTCCTAATGACTAAATAAATTGAAATAAAAGATCATGTTTTTTTCGACAAAAGCATGGTGTTTGATCTTCATCTCTTTAGTGAGTATAGGACACTTACCGCGAGGTAAGCGGTTACAAGAACTGATTAAGCAGCTTATGCGTATTGATTTTATAAAAAATAAAGTTCAGAATGTATTCAAATCTTTCAGTATGGACTAAAGAACAGCTTGGAATCATAAGCAGAAAGGCAAATGGACTGGACGCTATGTTTTACCAAGTAAAAGAAAAAAATAAGGTGGAACGCCATGTCTCGAAAAATCAAATTATTAAACCGTTTTTCCTTCAAAATCATTCTGACTCTTCTGCTCGTTACGATAATTCCGACTCTTCTGACAAGCGTTTATTTCTATATGGCCTCTGACGCGATCTTAAAGAAAAACGTCCGCAATTCAACGGTTCAAGTCACCAGACAGACAGCTGACTCCCTCTCATCTATATTTAATGCCGGGATTGATATCTCCGATCAAATCAACAGTGATGAGAGCATTCAACTTGCAATCATGCGCTTGGGAACTAGTACGGCGGAAGATCAAAGCAGTTTATACCAGGATGTAAAAACAAAACTAAATACGATCGTTTATTCCAATTCCTACGTCAAAAATGTTTATGTATTAAAGGAAGAGGGAAAAGGCTGGGGAAGTGGAGGTTTTTCAGATTATCGGCTTAAACGGGTAAATCTTTCCGAGCAGCCCTGGGTGATAGACGCCAAGAAAATGGACGGGAAGTTAGCTTGGCAGGGGATTCAATATGACCGATTCAGTGGAAGCAGTAAAAGCACTGATTTGGTGGTTCCAGTAGGCAGAGTAATGAAAGATTTCCATTCACTGCGAAACATCGGCGTTCTTCTCGTTAGCTTAAATGGAAGATCTATTCTCGGCACAATT
>Ga0310900_10001067_pt1 | contig 10518 bp, 14 predicted proteins | sample C24D1metaG_FD_203879 | JGI IMG/M metagenome (GOLD analysis project Ga0310900, IMG submission 203879) | Lab incubated soil microbial communities from West Virginia University Organic Research Farm, Morgantown, WV, United States - C24D1 | ecosystem: Environmental > Terrestrial > Soil >...
GATGAATTGCGTACAGAGAGCCGGTGGTTGCTGCGAACCGGTGCAAGCGTCGATGCTGAATGGGCCCCGGAGCCTATGAACGGAAACTGGCAGCAGCCGCTGCCGAAGATGTTTGTACGGAAGCTCCCCGTTATGGAGCAACAAGGCTTATGGGATCTTTATGCGCTTAGTTATTATAAAAGAAGCGTACCATAAGCGAATTAGGGTGGCACCACGGTCCCTCGTCCCTTGCGGCGGGGGATTTTTTGCGTTTTTTTATACTTGAATGAAATGGGGTAGAAGTGGAATGAAGAAGGTGCTTTCCGGCATTCAGCCAAGCGGCCAGCTTACACTTGGAAATTACATCGGCGCCATGCAAAACTTCGTAAAGCTGCAGCATACAGAGGAATGTTTTTTTATGGTTGTCGACTTGCATGCCATCTCGGTGCCGCAGGATCCTGCTGCGCTCAGAGAGCAAACGGAGGCGGTAGCCGCTTTGTTTATAGCGGCTGGAATCGATCCGCTTAAAGCGAACGTATTCGTCCAATCCCATGTGCGTGCGCATGCTGAGCTGGGATGGTTGTTTACGACGCTCGCCAACATGGGCGAGCTGGAAAGAATGACGCAGTTTAAAGATAAATCGGCGGGCAAGGATTCGGTTGGCGCAGGCTTATTCGTATATCCGACGCTCATGGCTGCCGATATCCTGGTGTACAACGCTGATCTCGTACCGGTTGGCGATGATCAGAAGCAGCATCTGGAGCTAACGCGTGATTTGGCGCATCGTTTCAATACAAGGTTCGGAAAATATTTTACGATCCCGGAGCCTTATATACCGAAAGTAGGCGCCAGAATTATGTCGCTGGATGACGCAAGCAAAAAAATGAGCAAAAGCAATCCGAATGCCGGCAGCTTTATTGCTTTGCTTGATTCGCCGGATATCATCCGCAAAAAAATTAGCCGTGCGACGACCGATTCCGGCCGCGAAGTTAAATATGATCCGGCCAACAAGCCAGAAATCAGCAACCTGATGAGCATCTATTCTCACTGCGCGAATATGAGTATCGAAGAGATCGAGGCCCGTTATGAGGGTCAAGGCTATGGACCCTTCAAGAAGGAGCTTGCGGAGCACGTCGTTTCGGTCATTGAACCGCTGCAAGCGAGATATAACGAAATCCGCAGCTCGGGCGAAATTCATCACATATTAAAGCAAGGGGCTGAGCGGGCTTCCGTTATTGCAGACCGTACCCTTGCTGACGTGAAAGAGCGTATGGGCTTTCTTCCGCCTCGCGGCTAAACGTTTAAGACAGCTACAAGGCTGACGCCTCGCGTCAGCCTTGTTTTTTTCTCCGTAAGCGGGCCTTCACGATAAAGCCTGCTCCGATGGTGAAGAGACTGAGTAAGCCGAACAATAATACGAGCCATCCGCTATAACTAATGGAGACAGACATGGCGCTCATAAATACAATAGCAAGCACAGAAAAGAATAATGAAAGCGGTTTAGACATGGTGTTATTTCTCCTTCACAAAAAGTCAATATTTTTTATTGAACGAAGCATAGATTCCTAAATGGTGCACATAATAAGTTTGCAAGCTTGCAACACACATCAAAGTGCAGAGGTCGAAAGGAGAGTAATACATTATGGCAGGAAACAGAAGTGGTCAACTGGTTGTTCCGCAAGCGAGTCAAGCTTTGAATCAAATGAAACTTGAGGCAGCACAAGAGCTAGGCGTGCAAATTCCTCAAGATGGCTATTACGGTAATGTTTCGACACGTGATGCAGGCTCCCTTGGCGGTTACATTACAAAAAAGCTAGTCCAAATTGCTGAACAACAGCTTTCTGGCGGCTCCCGTTAATCGTTTCTAATACACATTGATGAATGGAAGCCCGAGGTTTTCCTTGGGCTTCTTTGCTGTTGCAAGCTCTATTTTAGCATACGGGTTATGAACTGGACGGCTTTCTTTTTTGTGCAAAAAAAAGAAAGCCCCTTTTATTGTGCGGTACAGGGCTTTCCGGCGTCAATATTAATAAGTATCCATGCGCAATCTTTTCATTAAGCGCTCATCGCTGAGCCAGCCTACATAGGAGCCTACCGTTTCATAATTTTTATTCATAAGCAGAACACCGACGAATGGATATTGCTTGCGATGGCGATACCGAACGTCGCACCATCTTACCTCGTATCCCCATTGATGCTCACGGACATCTGCGCAGGCGAAGCTCGTGAAATATAAAAAAGAGCGAATAGCCGGATCATTCTTTGATTTTGCGACAGCCGGATGATCGGAGCACTGCACGCGATCAAGCCATTGCAAATGGTTATTGCGCAGATTGCCGATTACGAAACCGCCATTTTTCACCTGCTTGACTACATTCCATATCGATAAAGAGATGGTCGGGATGGCAATGTAGATATCGCCCTCCTGATACTCGCTATCGAGCGTCTTCATTTTTTGAAGGGTGCTTCTGGCTGTCAAAGTTCGCCATACAAAGTAAATGGCTAGAAACAGGTACATAACCGGGAATAATAATGCGGGATTTACGAAGCCGCCTGCCCACAGTAAAATAGCAATGACATGCATCGTGAAAATGATCGGATCGAATATATGGATAATATTCCATGATATCCACTTTTCCGTAAAGGGCCGCATCGCCTGTGTGCCATAGGTATTGAACAAATCGGTAAATACATGAACGCAGACGGCGAGCAGCACCCATCCTCCGATATGCAGCCACGGCAGGCTGCCGCGGTAAAATAATTGGAGAATACAGGTAATGAGCACCGTCCAAATGGCGATAGCGGGCAAGGAATGAGAAATGCCGCGATGGTTGCGAATATAAACGGCATTCCCCTTTAAACGAAGAAGTCCGTCCAAATCGGGCGCTTCCGACCCGGCTACGGTGCCGAGCAGGACGGCGGTTTGAATCGCTGGATCTGCTGCAACTACGGGATCGATTGCTGCAAGCCCTGCAAGCCCAATCCCCATGACAAGATGTGTGCCTGTGTCCATGTCGAGTCCTCCTAAATCATATGATTAGGTGTAGTATCGACGGAGTGGGGGAACTTTATCAATGTATGCAAAAGGAGACTGAAGGCAAATGTACATTTGTTTTGCGGAATACCGGATTTCACCTGAATATCGGGCGCAATATCTTTCTTATACGGACGGGCTGCTTGCGGAAGGCTGCGAAGTGCAATTATATGAAGGAACAGATCAGCCCAGCCTATTTGTGGAAGTATGGAATGCGCCGACCTGCGAGCAGGCGGAGCAAATAAAGAAAGAACGCTGCAATGAGCGTTCCCCTTGGTTCCGAGTATCGGAGTGGATAGTTGGCGGACCTGCGAAAATGCATGTCTGGACGTTCAAGCCGGCGCATCTGAACGGCGAGACCAAAAACGATTAACGGGAAGGTACGGTGCCTATCGTTGCCATTCCCATTGGAGTTGTAGAGCTTACGACGCCGCCTTGGAACGGATATTCGTAAGCGATAGGCTCATCGAATGTTACGTAGTCGAGATTAAGCGTTAAAAGTAAGTAACGCATACCGGTTGTCGGATCGCTGATAACGATATGATCGCGTCCGGCAGCCTCGATGATTCCTTTAAAAATTTTGGCGTTCCACTCGCGGTTGTTTTCGTAAGTCATGTAGAAGGTAGCCATTTTACCGCGGTTCAAACGCAAAATGTTCTCAACATAGGATTCCTCCACAGCTGGGAGGGTAACGATGTTGCCGCCTGCAGGGGTAACGAAAGATCCGCTAGGTACAGCTGGCGGCAATTGTTGCATTTGAGCAGACTGTACTTGCATGCCGGCAGGAAAAGTAGTCGGCTGAGCTTGCATGCCGACAGGGAAAGTAGTCGGCTGAGCTTGCATAGCCGGGAGCGTAGTTGGCTGCTGTCCGCCCATCGGATACGGATAATTACCGTATCCTCCGTAGCCTTGATAAGGCCCTACATTTGCCGGGCTTACCTGAGTTTTGAAGCCATAACCGTTAGACATGTTGAATTTCCTCACTTTCACACATTAGAGATAGTAATTAATAGACAGTTGGGCAGTCGCCTTGCTTTGGAATGTAGAAGCAATGCGCCTTAAATCTTCCGCTGTTCGTTTGGTCCCACCATGTACCGGGGCAGCTTCCTGCCGGACGGAAAAACCAAAGCGCGTTGGAAGCCGGATGCTGACGCTCCCCATTGATGATCCGCTTTGCCAATCGAATATCTTTTTCACGTGCGCTTTGGTAAAAGTAACCTTTGGTCGTTGCTTCGAAGCCGCCTGGCCGTTGGTAGACCATTTGGGGAATGGAGCGAATGTTTTTGAAATCCAGGCAGTTGCCGCGGACCCGGTTTACGCCCACGTTGCCTACCATTAGCATTCCGAGCTCACCCTCGCCTTCGGCTTCTGCACGCATGAGCCGGGCCAACATTTTTGTATCTTCGGCGTTAGTTTTAATGACTGCCATAGACTTGACGGTTCACTTCCCTTCACATACTTTAGGGCTGTTTGATGCGCGGATCGATATAGGCATCAAACTACATAGTCATTGTACTCGGCGCCCAGCAAATTGGTTACTAAATGATTTGTCACAATTTGCGTGGCAAAATGATGAACAAAACCGTCGAACGTTGTCATCGCATCCTTTTTTCGGTATGATTAAAAACGATTCATCAATGGATGATAGACGCCCACGGCGTCTTGTCGCATAACTCGGGAGGCTCGCTTCGTGCTGAAAGACTTAATTGCATTGACAAAACCGCGGCTACTTCGGCTTAATGTGTTTGCTGCGCTTGGTGGTTTCTTGGTTGCTTCCAAATGGGACATTAACGTTTCATTGCTCATATGGACGCTTATCGGTTCAACTCTGACGATAGCGTCGGCCACCGTCATTAATAATTATTGGGACCGGGAATTAGATTTGAAGATGGAGCGCACGAAGGATCGCGCGCTGCCTACCGGTCGCATGCAGCCAGGAACAGTACTTATTTACGGAATTATTTTAGGAATCGCCGGGCTTTTTATCTTATTTGCGCTTGTCAATCCTTTATCGGGTTGGCTAGGTTTGCTTGGATGGTTCGTATACATCGTGATTTATACGATGTGGCTAAAACGGACATCCACATGGAGCACATCGGTAGGCGGAATCTCAGGGGCAATGCCGCCGGTTATCGGATATTGCGCGGTTACGACTGAGGTTGACGCAGGAGCTTGGATCTTGTTCGCGCTGCTGTTCCTATGGCAGCCTGCCCATTTCTGGTCGCTTGCGATTCGCAGAGTTGAGGAGTATCGCGCGGCAGGCTTTCCTTTGCTGCCGGTCGTGAAGGGGATCAAACGGACAAAGCTGCAAATGATTCCTTACATCCTGCTTCTGCTGCCTACGGGAATTTTGTTCTATACGTATGGGTATGTTGGCATTTATTTTTTAATTTTTTCCGTTCTGGGCGGCGTTGTATGGCTTGTCCATACGTTGCGCGGAACAGGCGCCAAGGATACGGAAAAGTGGGCAAAAACAAACTTTCTTATCTCGGTTAATTACTTAATGGTTGTATTCTTAGTTATGATTCTGAATACGACAGGATCATAATGAATGCTTTAAGGAGTGACTTGCGTGGATTTTGTGAAGAAGCATAGCTTCAAAATAGCAGTGCTGGCGCTTTGTGCGGCTATGGGTATTTATTTATTTGTAACGTACGGCATGCAGCCGAAGCAGACGCTTCCGGTTGAGAAGGCTGCTCCAGCCTTCGAGTTAACCGATCTTGACGGGCAGAAGGTATCGCTCGAATCGACGAACGGAAAGGCCCGCATCGTGTATTTCTATTTCGCGAATTGTCCGGATGTATGCCCGCCGACAACCTTTTTGCTGTCGCAGGTACAGGATCAGCTCCAGGCGGAAGACAAGCTGGGCACCAAGGCGGAGCTCATTTCGATTACGTTTGATCCGGAACGCGATACGCCGGAAGTCATTCGTGATTTCGCCAAGCGTCATTTCGCTGATCTGAACGGCTGGCGCTTCCTGCGCGGCGATGAAGAGAAGACACTTCAGCTTGCCAAAGATTTCGGTGTAGGCGTGGTCAAAAATGAGGACGGCTCTTATATGCATACGAATGCCATTACGATTGTCGATAAAGAAGGGCAAATCCGGAAATGGATTAACGGCAGCTCTGAAGATTTAACGGCTGACAAAATTGTCGATGAATTGAACAAAGTGCTTTAAAAGGCTTTAAAATTCATCTTTGCTCCAAATGGAAGCGGGACTCTGCGCAGGGTACAGGATATGCGCATCGAGGCCCGCTTTTTCTAATTGCTCGATTAAATATTCCTCAGGGGTATGCTCGACGCCAGAGTAGCCTCTCCGGGTGTAAATATGCTCGGCATCCGGGAAAACGTCGCGCAGCAGAAACCGGATCCGTTTGCCGGAGGAGTCGTTGTCGGTAAATATGTAAGCTTGATTGTCGCCTACCTGCTTGCGAAGCTTGTCCAGCTGTTCGGAGCCTGGCGTGCCGAAGGTGCAGTATATCGGGACATCTTCATGGAGGACGCGCTTTAACCTTGATTTATCATTTTTTCCTTCTACGATAATAGCAATGTCCATTGAAGTCACCTCGGATTTGTAAAATGAAAATACAAGCATGCGGTATACGTATAGTTTACCACCAATTTTCGATTTTACCGATAGCAAGTTTGAATGGCGGCATGTTACAAACGGCCTGCTCGGAACAGGCCGTTTATCCATTCTAATATAGGCAGGCACACGCTACGATCACGAGCAATATAAACAGTACGAGGATGGTGCCGGTGCTCGTGAAAACGTTGTTTCTACAATTTTTATTTTTATTTGCAGATTCTACTTTTCCGGACATTTATGGAGTCACCCCGTTTCCTATAAATAAGAGCCCTGATAACCGTCAGCCAGGGTTAGCTGATTCGGATGGTCATCTGTCATATTGTATTTTATGTACGGGCGAGTGATTAGCCCTGTGTAAATACCTATTCTTACGAAAAATGGGTACGGGAGGAAAGCGATCGGGAGAAATGCAGCGGCAGCAAGGCTACGGCGATCATTAATCCGATAAAGGCAATGTAGTAAGGCGAAATGTAATCGCGCACTTGCCCGGCGGCCAAAGGGCCGATAAAGGCTCCAATCGAGAAAGCGATCGATAAGACGGAAAACGTGCGCCCGTAGCGGGCTCCGCCGCTAAGCTCAATTAGCATTGTGGACAGCGCCGGTAAAATAACCCCTTTGGCCATCCCGACTAACAGCAGCATGGCCGCGAGCGGCGCGGGGATATCCGAGGCGATGCAGAAGTATACAATCGCAAGGAAAAGCGATCCCCATAGCGTACGCTGGTATGCAGATACCCGGTTTAAGAAAAGCATGCTCAGCGTGACGAGCGCGCCGATGCTGACTACGGAGAACAAGAGGCCGGTCGTCATCATCGCTTCCTGCGACTTGGCCAGCAGCGGCAGCTCGAACGATAAGATCCCCTGCGCGCAGCTCAGCGCAACCGGCAGCAGATAGACGAGCCAGGGAACGGAAACGGGCTGCACAATCGGCGGCTCTGCTATCTTTTTCACTGGAAGGACGGCATCCGGCGATTGCGGGGCTTTCTCGCGAATGTCCCTAATGAAGAAGAGGGCACAGACGGACGTAACGATAAGAACCCAGCCAAGTAGAGTAAAAGCGGTCGTAAATCCGATTTTGGCAACGAGATAGGCTCCCGCCGCAGGCGATACGACGGATGCTAGCGTGTGAACGAGACCGTTGCCTGCCATAAGCTTTCCTTGCTCTGTTCTGTCGCTCGTAATTTTGGCTAGCAAGGATAGGCAGGCCGGCGAGAGAAACGCCAGCACAAATCCGCTGATAGAGCGCAGCAGGAGCAATTGCCAAGGATTCGTCACTTGTGATTGGAACAGGAGCACGACGCCCGCTGCCATGAGACTGAACACGATAAACAATCTGCTGCCATAACGGTCGACGCCGAAGCCCGCAATAAGATTGCCTGGCAAATGCGTAATGGAGTACATGCCCATCATGAGTCCGATAAAGGAAGGCGCCGCGCCTAAAGAGATTGCGAAGGGCGTTAAAATCGGATACTGCGCGTGCAAATCGAAAAAAGCGACGAACAAAAATAAATAAAGCCAAACAGCGGTTTTCACAGGGCTGCTCCTCCTTGCCAATAACATTCTTATATACTTGTACGTTTATATAGGACAGGATATGTCTGGTTGAAAAGGGAGCGAGCGTTTACGCCCTATATTCCGTAGGTTATAATATTTTGTAATAGCATTTTGCACGAGGTATAATGGAGGGGATCATTCTTGGATTTTTTGAATTTTTCAACCTATGATTTGGATACTTGGACAGCTTTTTTCAAAGAGCATTGGCTAGTGCTTGTCATTGCGCTTATCGTACTGTTTATTATTGTCCGCATCGTTAAGACCGTCTTGAAATGGGCTATCGTGGCGGCAATCGTACTTGGTATTGTTGTGTACAGCGGCTACAGCATGGACGATCTGAAGGAGATTGGCTCGAAGGTTGCGGATACGGTGAAGCAGGAAGCCGTTAACGCGATGGTAGGCGAGGCGAAAGACGCTACCTTTGTAACGAACGCAGACGGAACCTTTACGGTAAAAACCAAAAATGTAGAGCTTACAGGAGAGCCGGGCGCAAATGAGGTTGCGATTTCATTCCGCGGGACGGAGCTCGGCAAGTGGGAGCTCGATAGCACGATACAAGCCTTCATAGACCAAGCGAAGCAGAACGGGTAATGCTTATGAATAACTGGATGAATAGCTGGGTTCAACTGTTTAGAGAGCCGGAGCCTGTTGCCGTTATTGTGCTTCTGTTGCTGCTTGGCTCTCTTGTACAAGGGGTGAGGAGAGGCGCGTCGGGGTCCGCGAGGCGTCTTTTCTTTTTTGTATGGGAGGGTGCGGTCATTGTCGTTTGTCTGGTGCTGGCAGGGCAGCTTACGAATAGATTATCGCCCGTCGCAGCGAAGTTGCTTGTAAGCCAAGTGACGATTCCGCAGCGTGAGCTTAGCGGCATCGAGCAAGCCTGGTTTACGCTGCTTACGAGCCTGCGGGATTTCGCTTTGCTGCGCTATGGCGTCTTGTTTCTGCTCGGCTATTTGCTGCTGCGCGCATTAGCGGCTTTTGTAGAGCCATTGATAGAGCATGCGGTGGAAGGCATACTGCGCAGCGGCAGGGAAGAGCCTGCTGCCGGCTTGCGGGGCAAGAGAAGCGCAAGCCGTGCGGTTGGAGCTTTAATCGGGGCTGTGCACGGCGCAGGGCGTTCTTTTATTTTCATTGCCATATTATTCGTCTATGTGTCCCTCATGCCTAACGGCTGGTATGCCGACAAAATAGCCGATTCAAAGGTTTACACGAAAGCTGCCTCGTGGCTGAGTCCGGTGGCGGGAAACGTTCTCGCCGGGCAAGGACCTGTGCTGACCAAAGCGGTTGAAGCGCAGTTTCAGCAAATTTTACAACGCAAATATGAAATTATCGATTACGCCATTCCTGCAGAGATTGAGCAGGCTGCCCTTTATGTGACGAAGAATGCGCAAACGGATGAGGAGAAGGCGCGCAAGCTGTATGATTGGCTTGGCTCAAGAATAGCATACGACTACGACAAAGCCCGCAATTATGAGGAGAAGGGCATTTGGAAGGAACAAACGCCGCCCGAGACATTTGATACGCGGAAAGGCGTATGCATAGATATAGCTCGTTTATATGCCGTAATGGCCAGGTCGGCAGGTCTTGAGGTGCGCGTCGTAACCGGAATGGGTGCGGACGGACGCGGAGGCTTCGGGCCGCATGCTTGGAATGAAGTGCGAATCGGCGAGGGGGATGCCGGCTGGATTCCGCTGGATGCCACATGGGCAAGCGCCGGGGACTGGTTTAACCCGCCGGCGTTCGACGACACACATATACGCGAAGCGTAGTCATCATTCAAGGGGCAGATTTATTTAAAGGATACGAGGTGATTCAACGTGCAAGACGATCCGCAAAAGCGGGAAATTATTAACCGGCGTCATTTTTCGTTTCGATTGAACTTATTTTTCTTTATTACGTTCGCATTGTTTAGCGTGTTGATCGTTCGGTTAGCCATTTTGCAGTTCGTAGAGGGACCGACACTTAGCGCGGAAGGCATCGGCAAAAGCACGCGAAGCGTCAAGATTCCGCCAATAAGGGGCAATATTTACGATTCCACGGGCTATCCGATCGCGTATTCCACATCGACCCAATCGTTGTATTTCAGCATTCAACCGGAGCTTAAGCTGGAAGATGCGAAAGAGAATGCGAAGGAAATGGCTGCAAAATTGCTAGAGGTGTTCACAAAGTACGGAGATCCTGCCAAGGCAATGACGGTGGATGATATTATCCGGCAAATGGACCTTGATTTCAGGCGGAATACGATTTCAACCCCAAGGCGCATCAAATCCGGCTTGACGAATAGGGAAATCGCTTATTTTATGGAAAACCGCACGTCGTTCAAAGGCATCGACATCATGGAGGAAAGCGTTCGGAACTATGACACC
>Ga0310900_10001069_pt1 | contig 10517 bp, 10 predicted proteins | sample C24D1metaG_FD_203879 | JGI IMG/M metagenome (GOLD analysis project Ga0310900, IMG submission 203879) | Lab incubated soil microbial communities from West Virginia University Organic Research Farm, Morgantown, WV, United States - C24D1 | ecosystem: Environmental > Terrestrial > Soil >...
AACGTCATTACCAGAGCGAGTTTGATGCGTGCGCTTCTTAGTGACGTTGTGTTTCATTTTACGACATAGGGAAGGTGACTGTTTCAATTTAGATGTAAGGATTTGTAAAAAGGATCGATGGGGGACGAAAGTAACGAACCTAGCCTATCACGGATCGGGACAGATTCGAGAGCGGTTCGATGAAAGATTCTGAGATCAAGCCTGTTGCGGAGAGTCCGGTGATAAGGTGCACTCCCATCAGACTTATGTAGATCACAAGTGCAAGCGAGATTCCGAATTTCGCGATGCGGCTTTCACCGCCGAAGCGGAGGAAGACGAACGCCGTAAACGTGCCAATAGCCAATTTTACTCCCAAGAATGTAAGATCTCCGATCTCGAGCAAGGGAGCTAAAAGGAAATTCCCCTCTGTCGCAACTCCGTTGCGGATCCAAATAATGGTCAAAAGTGCGTCAAGCAGATTGAGCGAGAAAAGGAGGAATGATTCTCGGAAGAGCGTCATAGGGCGATAGGATGCAAAAACCTGTTAAAACTATCTCCTGAAAAACTTTGCCCCTGGTTTGTGAAGCCGGGGGCAGGAGAATGTGAATGAAACGCCTTTACTGTTGACTAGATAAAGACCCAATCGGCCTCGGTTTCAGAAATTTTCTTGTCGACCGTAGCGTACCCGACAAACCACAAAACAGGTAAGATAAATGCTAGTAGTGAACGCCACAGGTTCGTTTCGGAGGACATATGAGAAGGATTACATTCATTGCTTTTGGATTAACGTTTATAGTTTTGGCCTTGGGCTTTCTCGGGAATACTTCAGCCCAAACCACAAGGAGGCCGGCTCTAAAAAAGGGAACAACGCTCAAACCGACGGTAACTTCACCGACCCTCTTTAGGGTCAATGCCGGCAAAAAGATCCGCGTTCGTATGAACGACACGATCAGCTCAAGGACTGCGCGTATAGGCGACACGTTCACGGTCACGGTTACGGAGCCGGTTTACTCGAACACCGGCGCGGTCGTTATCCCGCCGGGAAGCGAATTGACCGGACGACTTACGGCAGTTCGGCCGGCGGTCAAGGGCGGAAGGCCGGGCGAACTCGATGCGACGTTCATCCGGGTTACCTTGCCAAACGGCTACAAACACGCGATCAGCGGCTCACTGACCGAATTGTCATCGGAAAGTGCAAAGAGCGATAACGAAGGCACCGCAAAAGGCGACATGATGAGGAACCGTAAGGTCATCTTTATCGGTGGCGGTGGGGTCGGCGGCGCAGTGCTTGGCGGGGCGATCGGTGGACCGAAAGGAGCGTTGATCGGTGGCCTGCTTGGCGCCGGCGCCGGGCTGCTTGGGGAACGATACACTAAGGGTGAAGAAGCCCAAGTAAGGGCCGGTACGGAATTTGGCGTGTATCTGAATCAGGCCATTTCACTCCCGCGGTACAAAGAAGTGGAATAATTGATACAAAAAAGAATCTAGGTCGGGCTTTCAAGCTCGGCCTTTTTTTGCTCAGGGGCACTTTTTGCAAATAACGCGGGATCGAGCAGGCGCGTTGCTCGCGTTTCAAAGCATTCGAAAAGCGAGATGCTGCAGATCATCACTACGCCCTTCTTGTTATGAATGCGATGAAGCATTAATCGATTGGCGAGAAACTCAATATCGCGCTCGTCGGTGTTAAAACATTCGGCGGCTTCCTCGAAAGTAAACAGCTCAACGATCTTTTCGCAGCGCAAGCAGTATGCCGAGTGCGAACGGCGAAGTCCCTTCACGGTCTTGTCAGCCCTTTTCTTAAGGATGTCCGAGTTTCGATCCATAGTCATTTTTTCGTGCTTGTTCTGAGAGTGCGTTACAATCGAGCTAAATCACGGTGATAGGTGTAGCACCAGACTTCGGCCATTTCTTTAGAAAGCCATGAAGCTTTTCTGAAGATTTTCTGAATCGCAAACAAATGGCATCTCCCGATAGCAAGATCTTTCGTTTCGGACGTTTCGTTCTCGATGCCACGGAACGCACTTTGCTCGACGGTGAGCAGACGGTGACACTTGCGCCGAAGGTCTTTGAAACTTTGCTCTTGCTTGTAGAAAACGACGGCAAGGTCCTTGCAAAAGAAAAAATGCTCGCCGAGATCTGGAGTGATGCTTTTGTTGAAGAAAACAATCTTGCACAAAACATTTCGGTATTAAGACGTGTTCTGAGCGAGGATAAGGACAACAAATATATCGAGACGGTTCCGAAATTCGGCTACCGATTCGTTGTTCCTGTCGAGGGTCTAAACGAGGCCTCGGATCGATCCACGCACGCTCGTTTCCACACTTCCGAACCCAGGCTCAGCGCTGGGTCGACCGCTCCCGCTAGGGAACCGGCACATACGTTTGCCCCGGAAACGAAATACGTGCAGAACGACGGTGTGAATATTGCATACCAGGTGGTCGGCACCGGCAAGATCGACATCGTTTTTGTGATGGGATGGATATCTCATCTCGAATATTTCTGGAAGCACCCCCTCTTTGCGTCATTCCTTGAACGGCTCGCCTCATTTTCGAGACTTATTCTGTTCGATAAGCGCGGCACCGGGCTTTCGGACCACGTTCCCTTGACGGAACTGCCAACGCTCGAACAGCGAATGGAGGACGTTCATGCCGTAATGAATGCCGTTGCATCCGAGAGGGCAGTGCTGATCGGGGTTTCAGAAGGCGGGCCGATGTGTTCGCTCTTTGCAGCGACGTATCCAGAACGAACAGCCGGGCTCGTAATGATCGGCACCTATGCCAAGCGCATTCGCGACGCGGATTATCCATGGGCACCAACGGAGGCGCAGCGAAATGCGTTTTTCGATCTGATGACGCGCGATTGGGGCGGCCCAGTCGGGATCGAGGAACGTGCGCCTTCGATGGCGAACGATCCGGAGTTTCGCGAGTGGTGGGCTGAGTATCTTCGCATGGGCGCAAGCCCGGGTGCCGCTGTTGCTCTTACAAGGATGAACGCCGAGATAGACGTTAGGGACGTGCTTCCATCGATCCGCGTTCCCACTCTGGTTATCCACCGTGTCGATGACGCCTGCCTAAAGGTCGAAGAGGGAAGGTTTGTTGCCTCAAAGATCCCGGGCAGCAAGTACGTAGAGCTTGAGGGAAACGACCACTTGCCGTTCGTGGGCGATCAGGAGACGATTCTCGATGTTATAGAAAACTTTGCGGTGGACCTTCAGTTCACTGCGGGGCACGACCGCGTGCTTGCCACGGTATTGAATATCAGGATCGCGGACCTCGCTGCTGAGGAAAGAAAAAGAAAGGCGGCCGGCTGGGGCCGGTTTCTCAAACAGACCCGCGCCATTGCCGCTCAGCAGTTGCGGATATTTCGCGGCCGCGAGGTCGCATACGATGAGGATGGCATTCTGGCGACGTTCGACGGTCCGGCGCGTGCGATCCGCTGCGCCGTCTCAATAAACGACGCTGCCGGCAAGATAGGCGTGGATGTAAAGACCGGCCTGCACACCGGCGAGTGCGATGTGTACGATCACACGTTTGCCGGCGTTGCAGTCGATCTAACACGCCGGATCGCGGGCGAATCCATAGGCGGCAATATCCTCGTCTCGCGCACCGTTAAAGATCTGGTCGCCGGATCGGGACTCAAATTTGAAGAGTTCGGGATCCGCTTATTCCCGGGCATCGACGGAGCATGGCGGCTGTTTAGGGTCTTACCGAAGGACGGAATTCACCTACCTTAGAGTCCGGGCAACTAATTCCCGCATTCAAGCGTTAGGATCACAGGTTCGGGGCGTCCCAGAAACGTGGTTGAAACTTCAATCTTGCGCGTTCCGGCAAGGCTTCCTCGTGTCATAGCATTTGTTCGTACGTCGCCGTCTTTCATTTCCAATTCGATACGCGAGTATTCCTTTCTGCTTATTGCAAGTATCAGGTACATCAACGTTGGCCGAGCATCATTTTTTGATCCGTGATCGGCCTTAAGAAGTACTGCTGAATTAATATAAAGGTCCGTTGTTGGCAACGGGAAGGTCTTACGAAAATACCCTGGTTTGGCCGAACTAACGGTAAATTGGCCGAGTGTAGAGGCAGCATCCCTATTGAGATCTGCCGTTAGCAGTTTGCATTGGTACTCACTTGACTGAGAGTATCCGGCCGAGGAAAGAAGCATGAGGGCGAGAACCAATCTGCAAACACGACCTTTTATCATCTTGTCCTCCGAAACTCAGCTTTTTTAATTCTTACATCTTACGCCGGTTCTCAGCTTGCGATCCTCGTATACCTGTATGATCACGTCCCCAGGGTGAGTTGGCCTGTTGTACGCTTCGTTGAAAAGGACCTCTTCCCAGTGTTCCACATAGTAATCGGACTTCGGACTGTATAGGTCCACGTCGAAATGCGTATCGCCATTTTCGTCCGTCTGAACTTCAACTGACCCTTGGTCCCGATACCGATCGGACCGCATGTTTCGCCCGGCGGGCGGTGTCGGAATTCCGCTGAATCCTTTGAAATAGTATCCGAACGGAAGCCGCTGGAACGTGGTATTCACACTACGCTTATCGCTGTAGTACGGCTTCAAAATTACAGCCCTTGAGAAATTCGCTCCAACACTGGCTGCCGCCGCCGCTGTGTTTAGAAATACGGCAATGTAATAGATAGACGCATTGTCATAGACCCATTCTGCGTCTTCACCGTAAGTATTCTTCAACAAGGTAAACGCTGCGTTGTTTGTCTGTCTTAATGCTGCAAACGGGACCAACTCCAATTCTTTGCAGTTACCAAGCTGGGCGATCTGGTTAGGGCTGCCGCCATCGAATGTCGGGATCGATCCGGGTAATGCTACCTGAGCGCGTGAAAGCGCAACCAAGGCCAGAAACGGGAACAGCAAGGTCAGTAATTTCATTGTTGAACGAAATACTACCAAACAATCGGTACACAAGAGAGAGGAATCTGTGAAAGCAATGACTAGGCTTCGAACGGGACTTCCGCGTTTTGGAGAACGTGTAGTTCGTTGCGGGTGACGCGTTCGAGCAGCTTAGGATCGTCGAACATCTTGAGGAGGCCGTTCACGGTCGCGTACCGCGGTTCTTCAGCCACTGTTACGGCGAGGTTGATGTACGAACGCATGTACTGGTCGATGCCGTCGAGGAGCGAACCTCCGCCGGTGAGGATCACGCCCCGGTCGTAGATGTCGGCGGCGACCTCAGGCCGCAATTCGGTCAGGGTGTCCTTTACGGTCGAAGCTATCCGCCGCACGATCGATTCGACGATCGGGTAAAGTTCGCCCGTCGTAACTTCGACCGCCGCCGGGCTGCCGGTCTGGACGTCGCGTCCGCGAACCTCCATCGTTTTCGAAATGTCGTCAGGCAAGAATGTCGACGCAAACGCTGTCTTCAAAAGCTCCGTAGTCTCTTCGCCGACCTGCAAGCCGCGATGGCGCCGTAGGTGCGTCGCCAGAACATCGTTTATTGAATTGCTCCCGTAACGTTCCGAGGTGGAGTGGACGACAGACCCCTTGGCAACGATCGCAATATTTGTAGTGCCGGCGCCGATATCGACGATCGCCGACGCCCGCTTATCAGTGGGCAGAACGCCCGCGCCGAATGCAGCCGCGAGGCCCTCCTCCATCATGAAAACTCTGCCGATGCCGGCGTCATCTGCGGCGTTGCTCAGCGCCCGCTGTTCGACGTGGGTCACGTCGGACACCATGCCCATCACAGCCTGAAGCGAAATGTTCGAGCCGCCCGTTTTCGACTTTTTGACGAAATGAGCGAGCATCTTTTTCGTCCGCTCAAAGTCGCCGACCACCCCGCCAATCATCGGAGCTTTAACGATCACATCGCGGCCTTCGCGGCCGGTCATGTCCGCAGCTTCCTGACCAAATGCGAGGATCTCTTCAGAGAGCTCGTTGATCGCTACCAATGACGGCTCATCGAGCACGACGCCGCGGCCTTTCACAGCTATGATCGTACTTGCCGTACCCAGATCGATGGCCATCGAATCCGTAACAAGCTTCTTGAGCGAGGATATCTTGAGCATAGGAAGTCGTTAAAATTATATTCCTTTCGGGTGAAGGCAAGCAATGAAAATCGAGCGGGAGGGCTACGCCCAACGCACTTCAAGGACGTTAATCGGTTGTGTACGGTTCTTTACGGTCAGCGGCTCACGCTCAGTGAAGGGAATGCGGTTTCCGCACGCTTCGGCGGTGATGTCGCTCATCAAGATCTCGCCCCCGCTGGCGTTAGACTGAAGCCTGGAAGCAATATTTACGGTGTCGCCAATGGCGGTGTACTCCGAACGGCGATCAGATCCAATGTAGCCGATAGTCGCGACGCCTGTATGCAGGCCGATCCCCATCGAGATTTCGGGGAGGCCCTCAGCGCGAAATTCCGGATTTATTTCAGCCAGTTTCTTCTGCATCGTAACTGCAGCCTTCACTGAATTTAAGGCGTCCTCTTCGGACGCCGTCGGGGCGCCGAACAGTGCCATAAGGCCGTCTCCGATGTATTTGTCGAGCGTTCCGCCATTTTCGAAAATGATATCGGTCATCGCAGAAAAGAACTTGTTCAAAAGGCCGACTACCTTTTCCGGTTTTTCTTTTTCGGATATCGACGTAAACCCGCGAATATCGGCAAAAAGGACCGTTATCTTTTGGTTGATGCCGCCAAGCTTGAACGACGATGGATTATCAAGAAGCTGTTTTACAACGTATTCGGGCATAAACCGGCTGTAATTGGCGCGTGCAACCTCTTCACGCGCAAGGCGTTTATGGGCTTTTACCGTTTCGACCGTGACCGCCGTTTGGGCCGCGACTGCACTGATAAGCTCTAAATGGTCTGGCGAAAATGCAGCAAACGGATCGAGCCGGTCGGCGTAGATTACCCCGTGAACGTTCGATTCCGTTATGAGCGGCGCACAGATAGTGGAACGCACGCCCTGCGAAACGATCGACTCAGCTCCGAGAAACTGCTCATCCGTCGTCGCGTCCTGAGAAAGCAACGCGATCTTTTCACGCATTACCTTTTGCGTGATGGTTCGGCTGATCGTCAACGAGGACGTAAGTGCTTCGATCTTCTCATCGCGCGTTTTGACGCTTATTGGGTTCAGACTGTAATCGAGTATCCGGCCGTCTAGCGTCTCGTCAGCAAGCAGCGCCACGACCCGGTCCGCAGGCGACCCGCGAAAGATAAGATCGGTTGCCTTGTCAAAGAGTGCTTGGTGGTCGAAAACGGTTCCGAGCGATTTGCTCATCTCGTAAAGCAGCTCGAGAGTTTTTGCTTTTCGCCGGAGGTCCTTGACCTCTTCCGCGGTCGCAAAAGCAGATTCGAGGGAGACATGTGATTGCCGGCCGATGATCTCGTTCGCCGACATCTGCATCTGCGTCTGCCCAAGCGGGTTGTCGTCAAAATCGATGCCCTTTGGCACCGAAACCATTGGAGTTCCACGAGCTGCCGCCGCGGCCATGATAGGCGTATTTCCGAGCGAAGGGGCCACTGAAATTACGTTCGCTTCAACCTCCTTTCGCTGAAAAAACTCGAGGCGGGTCTCGCCTATGACAACTGTGTCGCCTTGCGACAGGGGCTTCTCGAGCATCGGCGAACCATTCACGAACACGTGGTTAACGCTGCGTTTCAATTCGCCATTCTCGAAATAGCCGTCCACGATCTTAAAGCCGACTGCATCCGCGGCAATATGCGCGTGTTTTCGTGAAACGCGACGATCGTTAAGAACGACGTCGTTCTCGGTGGCTCGTCCGATGGAAAGCGACACACCTGGCACAAGGGTCTTTTCCCAGCTCCGGCCATCGGGCTCAGTGATCTTTAGAACTGCACTCATCGATAGGAAGTATTGTAAATGTTAAACCGTAAATGGTAAATTGAGCACGTTTTTTTAAGGATGATCTATCTCGATAACAACGCCACCACGCAGGTCGCACCACAAGTTTTCGCGGCGATGCGGCCCTTTCTGGAAGCTTCGTATGGAAATCCTTCATCGGCGTACGGGTTTGCCGATGAAGTCAAAGCCGCGATCGAATCCGCTCGCGAATCTGTGGCAGCCTTGTTAGGAGCGGCGTCACCAACCGAGATCGCATTCACTTCGGGTGGCACGGAGAGCGACAATTGGGCGATCCTCGGCGCGCTCGAAGCAACTCCCGAAAAGCGGCATATTGTCACAACACGCGTTGAACACGAGGCGGTTAGAAAGCTTTGCGAAAAGCTCGAGATCCAGGGTTATGCGGTTACATGGCTTGATGTGGATGAAACCGGGTCGCTCGATCTCGATCATATTCGCAATGCGATACGCGATGACACAGCTATCGTCTCGGTAATGATGGCGAACAACGAAACCGGAGTTCTATTTCCGGTTGCCGGCATAGCAGAGATCGTCAAAGAAAAAGGCGATGCTGTTTTTCACGTTGATGGCGTGAACGCAGTGGGAAAAGTTCCCGTTAACCTGAGGAATACAAAGATCGATCTGTTTTCGATATCAGCGCACAAGTTTCACGGGCCGAAGGGCGTCGGTGCCCTTTATGTTCGCGACGGCCTTCGCTTACCGTCGATCCAGATCGGCGGCGGTCAGGAAAATTCGCGTCGTGCTGGGACGGAGGCCGTCCATCAGATCGCCGGAATAGGAGCGGCTGCAAAATATGTCAGCGACTTGTCCCCGGCGACCCGAATTCGCGAGCTTCGCGACAAATTGGAAAAGGGAATTCTTGAAACGATCCCAAACACAACCGTCAACGGAACTCGCGAAGCGGACCTAAGGTTGCCTAATACGTCCCATATCTCGTTTGAAAATACGAATGGCGAAATGATCCTTTCGAGGCTTGACGATGAGGGCATTTGTGTCTCTACCGGTTCCGCCTGTCACGCCGCGGACCATACGGCATCCCCGGTCTTGCAGGCGATGAATATTCCCTATTCCCGAGCTATGGGATCCATCCGGTTTTCGCTTGGAAGGTTGAATTCGGAAGGGGAGGTAACTGACGTGCTTTCGAAACTTCCTGCGATGATCGAAGAGATTCGCTCGATCGGGAAGTGATTTACGCCGCCTTTTCGATCCCGTAACGCGACAACTTAAGATAAAGCCCACGCCGTGTCAGACCAAGCTCATTCGCCACGCGGGAAATATTCCAGTTGTTTCGCGCTAGGGCCGATTTGATCATCTGCATTTCGAGCTCCGAAACAGCTTCATCTAGCGTCCCCCCTTGCGGAATCGTTCCAAAGGGAGAAAATGCTGTATCGAACGAAGCGATCGGCTTCACGTTTGATGCGTCGCCAAACGCAGTCAACGGCTTCGCGCTTCGCTTGAGTTCGGGCGACAACTTATCTGGTGTTATGACCTCACCATCCACGGCACGTGCAATGATCCGCTGGACCTCATTACACAACTGCCGAACGTTGCCTTCCCATTCACAAACCATTAACAGATCGACGGTTTGCGGAGTGAAGGTCACGCCGCTTTTCCCGAAACGCGACGAATAGTGATTGACGTAATAATGAACGATCGGCGGGATTTCCGAGCGGCGTTCGCGCAGCGGCGGCACCCGAAGGCGGATCACGTTCAAACGATAATAAAGGTCTTCGCGGAAGCTCCCGTCAGCCACCTTTTCTTCGAGCGGCATGTTCGTTGCAGCGATCACGCGTACATCCACTTTGATCGGTCTCTTTTCGCCAATGGGTTGAACTTCACCTTCCTGCAAAAACCGAAGCAGCTTTGGCTGCACGTCGATGGGCAGGTCGCCAACTTCGTCCAGGAAAAGGGTTCCTCCATCGGCGGCCCGGATCATGCCAGGTGAATCGGTAACCGCACCAGTGAACGCTCCCTTTCGATACCCGAACAGATGCCCTTCGGCGAGTTCCTTCGGAACCGCCGTACAGTTGAAAGGAACAAATATCTTGTCTTTGCGATTTGAAAGCGTATGAATGGCTCTTGAAACCAACTCCTTACCTGTCCCCGATTCGCCGGTTACCAGCACCGTTACATCCGACGATCTGATCTTATGAACTTCTTCGACCAAGGCTGTCATTGCCGGGGACGAATGAATGAACCCCGGCATTAGGCTATTCGAAGACAGCGGATTCGCAGCAATATCTTCAGGCAGTGACCGGTCTTTCTCACGAAGAGCGATCACATCCAAGCCGAGTTCGACAACACGGAGCAGAGGCTGAAGCGGGCTGTCATCGTTTAATACTGCGCCTGATTGAGGGAAAATAATAAGATATGCGTGCGGCGCGTTGGTTGGCCGTAACTCGAAGACTGCGGCGTTGCCTTTTCGGGAAAATGATCCTTCCTCACCCTTTTGGATCGCCTCGTTCAGCTTTCTAGTGATCTCGCCGCCGTCAGGTGCCGAAATGCCGTGGGTGATAAAAGGGAATAGAGAGCGGTTCTCCCCCATCTCCGCGATGATCACTTTCTTGCCCTGGCTCTCTTGCTGCAAAACGGCAACAAGCTCACGAAACAGCAATTCGCGTGATGCGGTTGCTTCGGCCAGGCGAACCATCAGCAGTTGTGACACGACGGAATTGGCTCGCGAAGGGGCAGGTG
>Ga0310900_10001075_pt1 | contig 10494 bp, 10 predicted proteins | sample C24D1metaG_FD_203879 | JGI IMG/M metagenome (GOLD analysis project Ga0310900, IMG submission 203879) | Lab incubated soil microbial communities from West Virginia University Organic Research Farm, Morgantown, WV, United States - C24D1 | ecosystem: Environmental > Terrestrial > Soil >...
ATCCGGGCGCGTATCCGAAGCTTCCTGTTGCTCCTCATCCTCGGCTCCGCGCTCATCGTCACCACCGTCCTAGCGGCGATCGGTCGCGCGTCGGAATCGTTCGGGATAGTCGGCAAAGCGGGCATCGTGGCGCTGTCGGTGCTGATCAATGCGGGCGTATGTCTGGTCGCATTCCGGGTCGCTACGACCCGGGACCTCACTTACCGTCAGGTGGCTCCCGGTGCACTGGCGGCAGCGATCATCTGGCAGCTGCTGCAGTGGTTCGGCGCGATCTACGTATCGCAGGTGGTCAAGTCGTCGAGTGCGACCAATAGTGTGTTTGCTCTGGTGCTCGGTTTGTTGGCCTTCCTGTATCTGATCGCCACGACATTGCTGCTGTGCGCCCAAGCCAACGTGGTGGCCGCCGATCGCCTCCACCCGCGTGCCCTGCTGACTCCCTTCACCGACAATGTCGAATTGACCCGCGCTGACCGCAAGACCTATACCGGGCAGGCCAAAGCTCAACGCGCTAAAGGATTCCAGCGCATCGACGTCACCTTCGATGACCGTGGCGAGAAAGACAGGCACCAATCGTGACTCCACGCCACGGCGAAGCGTATTGCGGCTGATGCGCATCCGCGTCGTCAAGGACATCGCGAAGTACCTGGCGTAAGCAGTGCCACTTTGTACCGGTATAAGGACGCCGAACGGACTGCCTAACCTCGCTACTGGATCGAAACTAGTTGGTCCACTGAGTCTTTGGGCAGGTCGCCATCGGAAGTGGCGGTGACAGTCATGTTGTTCAAGGCGATGGCACTTTTGTGGTTGTCCAGGAAGGTGGTGTCGGCGGCGTCGCGTCCCGTGGCGATCCGTACTAGCGTCTGCCGTGGCGCCACGCACGTCGCATCGACCACCCTCCAAGCCGCGTCGACGAACGCCTCGGCCACTGCGTGGAAGTCCATCGGCGACAGGCGCGTAGACCGCTACTAGGCGTTCCGGTACGTTGACCGCCCGCAGCAATGTGACAACTGGGTGGGCGTAGTCGCGGCACACACCGTTACCGGCGAGCAGGACATCGACATGACGCCCTCGAGTCCAGCCCAGCAAGCGGCGCTCAGCGCCGCAGTCGCCGAGAACCGCGCAGTCATTGAACAGATGAACGTGTTCGTGTTTCGTCCACTGCGTCGATGCCGACGCAGCCGTTGAACCGTTGAAGTGCCGCTCCCAGGATACAAACGTCAAGCTACGCGCAATGGCAGATCAACTGCAGAAAGATATCCGTGGCATGCGCTACGACGAGAACCGGCCGCACCAGTCAGGATCCGACCAGTTGCTTCTCACCGCAAAGGTGCGGGTGTGCGCCTGAATCGCTGGCAGATGGGGTCGGCGACCGCATGCTGGTCGGCTGCAGCCGGGGCGACAGCTAGCCCCCAGGCCCTCTGACGTTTGGGTTGCCATCGGTGGGGTACAGACGAGCACGGGTTCAGTTCCAAGCCGCGTGATTCCATAACAGCGGAACGGTAGGGTTTTCGTGGTGGCTACGTCGCGTTCTGAGTATGCCGAAGTGGCCGAGATGTTCCGTCGCCTTCGAAGTCTCGACGAGGGGTCGGTGGCCTTTCGTCGTCAACGAGGTAATCATTGAACGGACTCTGCCGCTGGCTGATCACATCGCACGCCGGTTCCGGAACCGCGGCGAATCGCTTGACGATCTCGTACAGGCCGCGCGAGTCGGTTTAGTTCGCGGTCGACCGTTTCGACGTCGGTAGCGGCTCGGACTTTGTCGCGTTCGCCGTGCCCACGATCATGGGCGAGGTACGCCGGCACTTTCGGGATTTCGGCTGGGCGGTCAAGGTGCCGCGCCGCTTGAAAGACCGTCAAAACCAGTTGAGTCGGGCTCGCGCAGAGCTATCACAACGCATCGGTCGCGCTCCACGGCCACCGAGATTGACAATCATCTCGGTATCGACCGTGAGTCGGTGGTCGATGCGACAATCGCCAGCAGTAACTACACGACACTGTCAACCGACATGCAGTTCGGTCGAAACGACGAACACCAAACCCTCGCTGAGACTTTCGGCGCGCTCGACGACAACCTCGATAAGGTGCTCGATATTCACACGGTGCAGCCCCTGATCGCCCCGCTGCCCGAGCGTGAACAAACCATCTAGGCGCTTCGGTTCTTCGACAACATGACACAGACCGAAATCGCGAACCGCATCGGCTGTTCGCAGATGCATGTCTCACGCTTACTCGCCTTCCAGCATCTCGACGACATCGTGTGCAACGCTGCTATCTTTTACGAGCTGTGGCGCCGGTGGCCGATGCAGGGCTGGCTGGTCGCCTTTGAAGATCAGGGTTGATCGCCCGTGAGCCTCGACGTCCGTACCGAAACCCAGCGGCTGGTCGAGGCGGTGAGGTTGACTCCGCCGCGATGCTCGCCGCTGGCGGAAGAGCGATCATCGGTCTTGCACTTACGATAAGCCCGGCGGTCGACCCTGTGCGTGCCACTGCGGACCAACAACCGGGCATGAGGCGCTGGCGGAAAACGCCCACACAGACGTGCTGCTGTGCAAGCCTTTTCCGTGCTCCATGGGCCGTCACCCCCAGTCGTCAGCTGTTGTTGACGCGATCGGAACGCCGCTTCTGCTTCTCGATGTTGGCCAGCTCCTCGACCCGGTCGGCCTGCGCGCGCCTGCTTGCAGCCTCGCTGCGTTTCGCTTGGGCGTCGTCGAGCTTGGACTCGGCGGCTTTGGTGGCCCGCTGCTCGGCCGCTCCGATTTTCGCCTCTTGCTGGCGCTTGGCTGCCTGCGCTGCTTTGTTGCGTTGAGCCGCCGCTTCGTCGGCCTGCTTCTTGGCGGCAACGGTGCGCTTTTCAGCCGTCTCGTCAGCCGCGCGTTTGCGCTGCTCGGCTTTGGTGCGCGCTTCGACCGCTTGTTGCTCTGCCGCGTCGCGCGCCTCATTGATATCCGTCACCACTTGATCGTGCGTGGCCGCCAGTTTGGCGTCGGCCTGCTGTCGGTTCAGGGTGGCGGTCGCGTCAATCTTGGCGGCCTTGCTGAGCGCGTTACTGCGCTCGACAAGCGCTGCGCCACGCTTCTCGAGCTGCGGATCACCCAGGAGCTTGCCGACGGTCGCGTCGAGCGCTCCAAAGGAACGTTCATATAACAGCCGTGCCGGCCCTTCTGAACGCAGCCGAGCCGCCACCTGATCTTCGATCAGCTGAAGCGGCAACCGGGCGATCTGATACTGAAAACGCAATACCACAAACGGGATTTCGGCGACCTTCATCAAAACTCCTATCTCTCTGGCCGGCGCTCAGGGCAGGTCGGATTCGTCGGACAATTTGTCGGCCTGCCGCCTGATACGGTCGGCCTCTGCCTGGGCCGCGCTAGCCGACCGCACCGAGCTCTGATGTTCTGCCGCGGCATCGACGGCTTGCTCGGTTGCGGCGCTGATCTCCTCGCGCTCCTCGGCTTTCGCCCGCTGTGCCTCGCGCTGCGCGTCGAGCTCGGCCCGCGTCTCCGCTCGGGCAGCGCCCAGTCCGGCAGCCTGCTCAGCCGCGCGCTTCTGAGCGGACTGCTGCTCTCGCACCGAGTTCTGCACGGCTGCGGTCTCGGCGTTCACCGCAAACCGCTCGTGGGCGCCGTCGACCCGGGCACCCGTTCTCTCGGCACGGGCCTGCGCCGCCTCGGCATCGGCAACGGCTTCGACGCTGTTCGCCTCCTTGCGCTGCTGGGCCTGGGTCTGCTCGAGCTGTCCCTCGGCGGTCAGCGAGTCGTTGCCGGTCACCGCGCCGATGATTTCCTTCGCCTTTCCCTTGATCGAGTCGATCAAGCCCTTCCGTGCCTGTTCGGCCTTTTCGTGCTCAGACATTTAAGCCTCCTGTTGACATCAATCGACACGCCGCAAAGCGTTCGATAGGTGTTCGGTGCGGAATTGTTCAGAGCGCCCGGATGGCGATGGGAACGCCTGCCGACCAGCTAGCTCTAGTCGTACAGCAGAGTCAGCCCGACTCGCTGGGCGAGTGCAACTCGCAAGCAGCGAAATACCCCGCATCGGTCGAGCCAAACCTCGCACCCGGTCGTGGGTTTCGTCGTCGGCGAGACGACCAGCGATTGTCTTCGCTTGGCGCGGCAAGATCCGGGGTCGTTCGAGAACTGCGATCGCACAAAGCGCGCCGGAACCAGGGCGAGTCGCGCCTTGCCGGCGTGTTAGTCGTGCTCGGCGGTCAATTCACCCCGGGCCAAACGGAATTCGGTCCTCCTCTGCCGCCGGGAGATATTGACTCCACTGCGAATTCCCAGGTTGAGTTCGTCGGGTGGCCCAGGAGCTCGGCGAAGCGCTCGAGGACGCTTAGCCGCCTGCCTGTCGCAGGGTCCTTGGGTGCAGAGCGGCGCTACCGTTGGCTGGTTTCTGCCAAATAGCGATCAGATATTGCCACCGGAATAAATGCTCTGACCTCAGCGTTTAAGTAGTTAGACCGGCAAGCCATCGCCACTGGCCGACACAGCCTCCGAACCGCGAGTTCGCGCCAAAGGCTCAAACACAACAGAAGATAAAAAGAAGAAGGCACCACAATGAACAAGTTCGGATTTGCCGCCGTCGTCGCCAGCGGGCTCACAGCCGCCAGCCTCGGCCTCGCCGCCCCCGCCCAAGCCGCCACGGCCGTCAAAACGCCGGTCATCGTGGCCTCGGCGATCAACATCCCGACCGACTTCGGCCACCACGCGTGGGTCGTTGACATCCAGCCGCATGCCAACGTCCCGCAGCGGTAACCACACACCCACACCAAGGGGCACCCCAATGCGGGTGTCCCTCTTTCGTTGGCAGTACCGCCTGCACCGGTGGACATCTCACTCACGCACTGCTGTTGTGTAGGCACTGGACTGACGGGATGGTCAGCCAAGCCGCCCTTCGACGAACACACTTTCCGGGACTGCGTTATCGAGGCCGGGTGGGACGGCCCGGTTGCTGGCGGCCATCAAGTCGTGTGCGTTCGTCTCGGTGGTGATAGCCCAGCCATAGGCGCGTAGCCAGTCGGCGACCTCCGTCCGCTCTCCCTCGTACAGCAGGTCGCCGGACTCGCCGATGTCCTTGCCGCCCAGCTTGACCGCCACCTCCCGATACCGATCCATCTGCTCTTCCCGGCGCGCGAAGCTGTCTTGGCTGAAGAATTCGTTTGTGAAGGCCTCCACGGCGACCCGGCTCCCGGCGGCGCTGAGCGACTGAACACGGTCGAAAAGCAGGTCCTGTGCCTCTGCTGTCAAATAGGGCAACAGTCCCTCCGCCGACCACGCCGTCGGGGCCGACGGGTCAAACCCACACTCCACCAACGCTGTTGGCCAGTCCTGGCGCAAATCAATGCCGACACTGATGTGGGACGCGATCGGGGTGGCCTGATGTGATTCCAAAGTGGCGGTTTTGAACGCCAGCACTTTGGGCTGGTCGACCTCGTAGACCACGCAGCCAGCAGGCCAGGCGAGTCGCCACGCGCGTGCGTCCAGGCCGGCGGCGAGGATCACGGACTGCCGGATCCCGTCGTCGGCCGAGACGAGAAAGTATTCGTCGAAGAACTTCGTCCGGCATGCCGTGTAGCCCAGCATTGCCTGCATGCGGTCTGCGAATTGCGGATCGAGATCGACCATTTCGGACGGCAATTCGCCGTCCTGATACATCCGCCAGATGCTGTCGCCGGCCGCATCGAGGAACAATTGCGCGAATGGGTCATTGATCAGCGGATCGGCGCTGTTTGTCTCGGCCGCCCGCCCTCCGGCGACCCCCAAGGCGGTCGCGCCGACGCTCTCGTTGATGTCCCAGGTGTCATCGTCGCTTCTAGCCATCGGAGTCCTTTCGCTCGGCGAAACAAGTTTGTGTCGAGCCTATACGAAACATTAGATCTGCTTAGTAAATGGAGGCGGCGAACTCGGAGAATTGGGCGGCCGCCATGGGGACAGGGCTCGGGGTGCCACTCGATGTGCCAGTGTCGGACTGTTCGGTATTGATGTGCCAGTTACGACAGGCACCGGCCTCGATTTCGAGGGTTCCATGTTGATGGCATCAGCACGCCGGGCGTTTCCTCAGGAAATTTGGCGTCGTTTCGCGTGCTTTCGCGTCGTCAGCCTCGGTAACTTCGCAGGTCAAGCCGATATATGCGCTGGATTCGATTCCCGGCAGCTCCACACAACATGCAGGTCAGAGTGCATTTTCTGGCCGATGCATAAGGCCATCAACAAGTGCGGTCTCGCATCGGCGCGTATGCGTTGGCTGCATCGACCCCCATTGGAGGTCGCCGCCTAAATCCCACGTCGTTTCAAGACCCGCGCCCAAACTTTGGAGCAATATCTGCAGTGGCGGCGACAACTGCGCAAAGTCCGAAGTCGTCGCGCCAGGCATCGATACGCTTAAGGGCGTGGCGGAAACGTCGTACGCATCGTGCGGCGATCTCAGCCTGGCGTATCAGGTGTTTGGCGACGGGCCGGTCGAGCTCGTCTTCGCCGGGTCCTTCGTCAGCCACGTCGAGCTGTTTTGGACCCTGCCCGAATTTCAGGCCTTCATGGAGCAGCTCTCCACGTTCTGTCGGGTGCTCCTATTCGATAAGGCCGGGGTGGGTCTGTCGGACCCGGTCCCGCAAGTTCGCACGCTCGATGATCGCGCGGCCGAGATCGAGGCCGTCATGGACGCCGTCGGCTTCGGAAGGGCGGCCCTCTTCGGTGTGAGCGAAGGCGGCCCGGCAGCCATGGTCTTCGCGGCAACACGACCGGAGCGAACCCGGGCGTTGATCCTCACCGGCTCGTATTCGTTCTTCGGCTTCACCGGGTGGGATGACATCGAACGCGACCCCGCTGAGCTGCGGGCGCGCATCCTTCCCGAGCTGGGTGCGGACTACACGCCGTCCACGGAGCAGATCGTGCGCTTGCAGGAACTCGGCCGCGCCATCCGCTCGGCGTGGGGCGGCGGTGCGGCACTCAGGGATCTCCTGCCGTCGGTCCGGTCGACACGCCAGCTCGCGATGTTGGAGCGCATGAGCGCGAGCCCGGGGATGGCGCGGGCGACAATTGAATCGGCGTTCCGAATCGACGTGCGGCCCATCCTGTCGACGATCAGGACGCCAACCCTCGTCATCCATGCCAGCGGCGACCTCGTTCCGGTGCAGGGCGGCCGGTACCTCGCCGACCACATCCCCGGCGCGCGGTGGCTCGACGTCGATGGAACGGACAACGCGCCCTGGTTCACCGATCCCGACGCAATCACGAGCGAGATCGAGGAGTTCCTCACCGGCAGCCACGCGGCGCCGTCGCAGTCCCATCGCGCCCTGCGCACCGTGTTGTTTACCGACATGGTCGCCTCGACGGCACATGCCGCGGCCACGGGCGATGAGCGGTGGCGAGCGGTGCTGCAGCGCTTTGGTGAGGTCACCGCCGACCTCACGAACCGTTTCGGCGGCACGGTGGTGCAGAGCACCGGCGACGGCCACCTGATCACCTTCGACGGTCCGACGCAGGCGATCCGCTGCGCCGAGGCGTTGCGCGCCGATGCCGAGACATTGGGCATCGAGATCCGCGCGGGCATCCACACCGGCGAGTGCGAACTGCTGGAAGACGACATCGCCGGGCTCGCCGTACACATCGCGGCGCGGATCCTCGGCCACGCAGGCGCGAGCGAAATCCTGGTCTCCCGCACCGTGCGTGACCTGGTCGTCGGCTCGGGCACAGGCTTCGAGGACCGCGGCAGCGTCGAGTTGCGCGGCGTGCCAGGCAGCTGGCAGCTCCTGGCGGTCGATCGTCACGGCGCGCGGGCAGGATCGGCCGAGGCGGAACTGGCGTCAACGCCCACCCCCGGCCCTCGGACCGCGATGCGCCGGTCGGACCGGGCGCCAGGCGAGGAGCTGCTGGGGCGTGACGAGGATCTCGCCGCGTTGGCTGAGCTCGTCGACGGGCGACCGCTGGTCACGATCGTCGGGCCGGGAGGTGTCGGCAAAACCACCCTGGCGCGCGAGGTCACTCGACGCCGCGCCTCGGCCCATGGCGGCGGCGCTCGGATCGTCGAATTGGCCGCTGTCACAGATTCCGCCGCAGTACCGGACGCGGTGGTGACTGCACTCGGTCTGACCAGTGACGGTGGCGCGCCCCTGGCCCTGCTGCGGCGAGCACGTTTCATGGATCTTGTTGTCCTGCTGGATAATTGCGAACATGTCCTGGATGCCGTGTGCGAGGTGCTTGACGCCGTCCTGGGATCGGAGTCGTCGGCGATGCGGCTGGTTGCCACTAGCCGCGAACTACTCAGAATGCCGGGTGAATGCGCTTGGCCGTTGCAGCCGCTGGACTGCTCTCGGCCCGATTCGCCGGCCCAGCAATTCTTTCGGCGGCGAGCTGACGCTGCTCGGCCCGGTGCGGTCACCACCGCCGACCTGGATGCGATCACGGCGATCGTGCGTCGCCTCGACGGACTCCCGTTGGCGATTGAGCTGGCCGCCGCACAGGTCGCCACGCTGGGTATCGCCGATCTCGGCGAGCAGATCGAGGCGTCGGTAGCAAACGCAACGCCGTCGGGGCGACTATCGCGTCGGGGTGGCGAGCCGCGGCACCGGACTCTGCGAGCAGCTATCGAATGGTCCGAACGCCTGCTAGCTGACGACGCCAAGGAAGCGTTGGCACAGTGGACCGTCTTCGCCGGTGCCGTCCGCTTGAGTGACGCGCAGGCGGTGCTGCAGGTCGCACCCGAGGTGGTCGACGAACTCGCCATACAGTCATTGCTCAGTGTTGAGATACGTTCTGGCAGAACGTATTACCGGATGCTGCAGACGGTGCGTTCTGTTGTCGGTCCCATGTCGGCGGACACGGAGCGCAGGCATCTGGAGTACTTCTCGGCCGCCGCCGCGCAGGCCGCGGCGGCGCTGCAGACACCTGACGAGGCCGCCGCCCATCAGCGGCTCGTCGAGATCGTCGATGAGCTTCGCCTCGCGCATACCCGGGCCCGCCGCATCGACGTAGAAGCGGCGGTGCGGATGTCGATGTCGCTGCACTGGTTTGCGGTCTCGCGACTGCACACCGAACTGCTCGGCTGGGCCACCAAGCTGGCACCCTTGGTACAGGACCGGCCCGACCTGCGCGCAGCCGTTGATTCGTCGATCGCGTACCGGTACGTTATCGCTGAGCAACTCGACTCCGCCCAGCAGCGAGCACGCAGCGCGCTCACCGATGCCGCCGACGACCAAACCCGTTGTCGCGCACTGGAAGCACTCGGCGACTCCTGCATATTTCAGGGTGACCTCGATCAAGCCCGCAGCTGGTGGTCTGAGCTGGAGACGGTGGGCCGCCGCGCCGGCGAGACCTACTACGAACTGATCGGCCACGTCGGATTCGTCATGGCCTTGGCTTACGGGTCCCAACCGGATGCGGCGCGCAGGTATCTCGCCGAGACTGAACGGCGGTTCGCCGGGGTCACCTTGAGCCCCACCCAGCAGAGTTGGCTGGCCTACCTGCACGGGGAGGTGTGGCTCGACGCCGACCCGACAACGGCGTTCACGGAGTTCACCCGGGCCATCGATTTTGCGGACGCGGCGGGGAGTCACTATGTGGGCGGGGTCGCGCGGGTATCGGCGGTCACGCTGCAGTCGCGCACGGCACCGGCTCTGACTGCGCTTCCGCTGTATGCCGACGTCATCGAGCGATGGCTCGACGCCGGATCGTGGTCGCACCTGTTGACCACCATGCGCAATCTGGTGCCCACCCTGACCGAGGTTGCAGCCGATTCCGCGGCTGCCCAGGTACTCGGGGCAGTTACCCGGCCAGACCAGACCCCAACCTACGGCGTTGAACTCGAGCGGCTCTCGGCGGCCGAGTCTGCGCTGCGGACCAGGTTGGGTACTGCCCATTTCGAGCACCACCGCGCTGTCGGCGCCACCCTTGACTTAGCCGCATCGGGTCGCGCCGCGATCGCGGTCATCCGGGACCTGCTTGACTCATTGCAACCGGCACAACCGGAAGAAGTCGCGCTCGATCCCCAACGGTTCGCACCGTCGAACCCAGCTGAGCGGGCGTAGCCGTCAAGGCTCTTCGCCTGCACCACGGTTCGAGTGACGACGCTATGCCTGCGCAACGTCCCGTCGCGCAGCGAGCACACGATCGAGCGGCCGCATAGCAGCTCCTCGACCGGACAGGCGTCGAGGCGAAACGTGTCGGCGGCGCGTTCGTCCATCACCACAGGCGGTGCGGCTTGGCGATTCGTGGCAAGCAGATCACGGCTCGGGGAGATAGGTGCAGCGTGTTGATGTCATCAACACCTTTTGCGTATCCGCAGGTCGTTTCGCGTACTTTCGCGTCGTTTCGCGTAGCCATATTCAGCGTCTCCGCAGCTCAGCGCGATTTCTGAAGGGGGTTCGATTCCCGGCAGCTCCACCGGTTGGGAACGGGCCAGGACACAAGTCCTGGCCCGTTTTCTTTCCCCACCATGTCAACTGGTCGAGGAGACGCGGGCGCGGCCTGGCCCCGCGTCGCTCGTTTCCGGCAGATGACG
>Ga0310900_10001076_pt1 | contig 10490 bp, 8 predicted proteins | sample C24D1metaG_FD_203879 | JGI IMG/M metagenome (GOLD analysis project Ga0310900, IMG submission 203879) | Lab incubated soil microbial communities from West Virginia University Organic Research Farm, Morgantown, WV, United States - C24D1 | ecosystem: Environmental > Terrestrial > Soil >...
CAGCCAGGCTTCACACGTGATTCGCGACTTGTGGCAGACCGACCGGCCGCTGACCGCGATTGGGTTCTTGATGCTCGGGGCGCTCGGCGCGGCCGCGCTCGGCCTCTGGCTCGACCCGCGGGCGATCGGCGGCGCGCCGGCGTGGCTCAAGCCGGCCAAGTTCGCCGCCTCGTTCGTGATTTACGCCTTCACCTTTGCTTGGCTGTTCCGCTATCTCGGTCCCTGGCAGCGGACCCGGCGAATGGTCAGCTGGACGACCGCCGCGGTGCTTGCCATTGAGTTTGCGATCATCGCGACCCAGGCGTGGCGTGGCACGACCAGCCACTTCAACGTCAGCACACCGCTCGACACCGCGCTGTTCGGCACCATGGGCGCGGCGATCTTCCTGCAAACCGCGGTCAGCATGACCGTCGCCGTGGCCCTCTGGCGCGCGCGGTTTGCCGACCCGGCCCTCGGCTGGGCGCTGCGCCTTGGCATGATCCTGACCATCGTCGGGGCATCAACAGGCGGGCTGATGGTGAGACCAACGCACGCGCAGTTGGCCGACGCACGCGCCGGCCGCGGGATGCCGGTCTCGGGAGCGCACTCAGTCGGCGGTCCGGACGGCGGCGCGGGCATGCCCGGAACCGGATGGAGCGCCGAACACGGCGACCTCCGCGTGCCGCACTTCGTGGGCCTGCACGGCATCCAGGCACTGGGACTCTTTGCGTTCTTCTTTGCTTCACCGCGGCGCGTCCGTCTCGTGCTTGCCGCCGCCTCGAGCTACACCGCGTTGTTCGCAGTCTTGCTCTGGCAGGCGCTCCGCGGCCAATCGATCCTGCAACCGGATAGCGTCATGCTCGCTGTGTCGGGTGGATGGCTCGTGGCGACGGCCGCAGCGATGTATGCGGCGACGCGATCCACGTCGCTGCCGCGTCCCGCGCTCGTCTACTGAGGTTAGCGATGACACCCGAACAGCTTTTCGGCCTGCTGAACCTGGTGGCGCTTGTCTCGTGGCTGCTGCTCGCGATCTTTCCCGGACGTCCGCGGATCACGCGGACCGTTGCCGGTGCTGCAGTGCCAGCGTTGTTCGCCCTCGCCTACATCATGATGATTGCCGGTTCGTGGTTTTCGAGCGAGGGCGGCTTCTCGTCACTGGAGGGCGTCGCGTCGCTGTTTGCCAACCGGTGGCTGCTGCTGGCCGGGTGGACGCACTATCTCGCGTTCGATCTGCTGGTCGGGGTTTGGGAGGTGCACGATTCGCGCGATCGCCGCATCCCGCACCTGCTGGTCGTCCCCTGTCTGGCGTTGACGTTCATGTTCGGACCAGCCGGATGGCTGCTCTATCAGCTCGTCAGACAGTCGCCAGTCGTCAGTCGGCAGTCGGCAGTCGCGATCCAGACGTAGTGCGGACCTTTTAGGTCCGCCGATGTTTCCGAAAGAGGACGCCGGCCACTCGCGGAGCTCCGAGTTTCTTCGGAAAAAGCTCGGCATCGAACGGCACGTGCTTTGCCCCTGACATCGCTGCCAGCGCCGTGGGGTTTCCGATGCGCCTTACGATCCCAAGCGGCGTGCTCGTGCTCGTCTGTCTCGCCTCTCCCGCGGCTGCGCAGCCGCGCAGTTCGGTTCAAGGATTCGGCGGGATGCGGCTCGGTGGATTTGCGCCAAGCGATGCGTCGTTTGGCGCCGTCGTCACCTCCGAGCTCACACCGGGCATCCAGGTGGTCGGCGAAGGTGGCCGGATCGGCAATCTCCTCTCGCCGACGATTGACCTCGCGCTCGATTTGATCCCGGGCGGAGTGGGCTTCAAGACGTCTGCGTGGTACGGCCAGGGCGGCATCCGGATCTCGACCTCCGGCTCGGGAGTGCGTCCATACCTCGAAACGCAGGCTGGCATTGCCCAGCTGCAGACGCGTGTCAGCGGCATGGAGTCGCCGACCACGGCCGCCGTGACCAACGCGGCGCTGCGATTCCTCGACGGAACGTCGCCGATCGCCACGATCGGCGGTGGTATCACGTTCTCGGCCGGTTCGTTCGTGACCGACGTAGGCTATCGCTACCGGCGGATCTTCTCGGACAGCTGGATGAACGCGTTGTCGACTGGAACGGCCCTGGACATGAACGAAATCCGGATCGGCGTCGGAGTGCGATTTTGATCGATTACGGGATGAAGCGGAGGTTCGTCGGCGGCGGCAACGCCACGTATCCGAGTTGCACGACGTCGAAGTCGCTCGCGTTCAGCGCGTGGAATGCCGGGTTGAGCACACTGTTGTTCCAGCGTGTGTCGTAGGTGCCGGTGACGTACATGTCGGATCCGTTATCGGCCACGATCAACCCGTAACGCTGCATCGCGCGGAAAATCTTCTGCATGTCCGGCGGGAAGCCGGAGAGGTCGCGGCTCGCTTTCAGCCGCAGCCGTGCGCCCATGGGCAGCGCCCCTGCCGTCGACCCCGCCCGGTGAGACGCCGGATAGACATAGCCGTTGGTCGAGCGCACGGTCACGCGAAACGCGTGGCGGATCTCGCCGGCGCCATACACTTCGTCATAGCGCACGAGACCGGGCAGGATCGCGAGGCCGGCCGCGTCGGCCGACGTCCAGCCGTCGGGCCGCCGGGCATTCGACGCGAGATCGAAGAAGGCTCCCGACCCGGCTCGCCACTGGGCGCCGTCATAAAAGACGTTGTACAGCTCGTACAGGTACCGGTTGTCGCGATCGACCATCAATAGATGTCGATCGCTCGTGGAGCGAAGATCGACATTGCCGGGATCGCCGCCTTCCACCCAGTGGGCCTGGGTGATTGCCTCGTCAGGAATTGGATAAAAAGGATAGCTCGCTCCGGTGGTGTGGTTGACCCCGTCGCTCTCGTTCCCGTATTGGAAGATCACCGATTTCTTCGGCGTCGTGGCATCGACGACCGCGTAAGGCATGCCGTAGGTCTGCACGCTGCCGGGTGAGACGTCGCCGCCGAAGTCCGGATGCATCCGGCGAGTGGATCCGTTGTTGATGTAGGTGATGTACGCGTTCGAGTTCGGATCCAGGGGGGCCGTGGCGATGTCAACATTCCACCAGTTGTTGGCCGGAAACAGCGGCAGCGGAGCGGGCAGCGCCCCGCCAAGCGTCGATGCCGCGGCGAGCACGGCTACGCAGAACGGCACAATCCCCAGCGACACCACCAATCGGCGCACGGCGAGCCAGGGGCAAAGGCCGGACCACCGCCGATCAGCCCGGGAATGTCTGCCCCGCCTCGACCGCCGTCACAGAACTGGACACGAAATAGCAGATCCGTCTCATTGCTGCTGGCCGCCCTCTTCGTGGGTCCGGGCGCCCATCGCCTCCTGCGACATCCACGGCACGAAGGCCGGCACGTCGCCTGAAGGCGCTGGCTGGGCGGTGCCGATCGCCACCGCGACCGCGAGCTCGCTCTTCACGGCGCTCAATCCCTTGAAGGTGCCGCGGGTCGGCGGCACGTCCGCATAGTCGCGGCCGATCGCGACGCGGATGTGACGGTCGCCGGCGACCATATCGTTCGTCGGGTCGAACCCGACCCACCCCAGGCCCGGCAACAGGGCCTCCACCCAGGCGTGAGTGGCGCCGTCGGTCGACCGGACCTCGCGGTCGCTCTGCTGAAAAAGATAGCCGCTCACGTAGCGGCACGGGACGCCGAGACGGCGGACGAGCGCGATCATGATGTGCGCGAAATCCTGGCAGACACCCCGCCGCGCCTCGAGCGCCTCGTCGATCGGCGAATCGACGCGGGTCGAGTTCGCGCTGTACTCGAACCGCGCGTAGATCGTCGACATCATCTGCCGCAGCGTGGCGAGCGGGTCGTCGCCGCGCTCGAGGCCGACGTCCTGCGCAAATGTGGCCAGGAACGATGTCTGCCGCGCGAACGGACTGTCATGCAACAGCTCCCAGAATTCTCCTGACGCCGTCTGGCAATCGACCAGCTGCCAGGCGTCCGGGTCTAACCGCTCGGGCAGTTGCGCAGATGTCGCGCACTCGACCAGCGCTTCTGCCGTGATTGTCAGGCGCGTATGCCGCCCGGGAATGTTGAAATGATGCACGATGTTCCCTTCCGGGTCCGCGTACATCCTGACGCGCGCCTGAGGCGTCGTGCTGAGGCCAAAGCGGACGCAGCGCTGCGGCCCCTCGCTGAGCGGCTGCATGCGCGCTTCCATCACGCTCTCGGTGATCGGCGATTCATAGGTGAACCGGGTGACGTGGCGGATCGTGTAGAACATGTCCGTCAGGCCGGGAGCGCGGATTCGATGGGATACATGATGTAGCTCTGATAAATGGCCGCGTGAACCTGCGACGCATGTCGCGTGATGCCGTCGAGAAATGCGTGCGGATCGTCGAGGATCTCGTCCACCTGGCCGTAGTCCAGCGAAGCGTGGAGGCGTCCGGCCAGCCGCTCGGGACGGCCGCCGGCGGCGCGGCCGATCTGCCGCGCGATCGTCCGCAACGCCGATTCGACGCGTGCCGCTGCGAAACGGACCGAGCGCGGGAACTCGACGTTCAACAGCAGGAACTCGACGATGCGGCGCGGTCGCAAGTCGGCGGTATAGCAGCGGCAATAGGCCTCGAGGGCGGCACACGATCGCAGCAACCCGAGCCACTCGACCGGGCCCGCACCCGCCGCCGCGCCGGCTTTGACGTGCAGATCGACGAGCGCGGCGGTCCCGCCCGCGCGCTCGATGTATCGTCCGACCTGCAGGAACTGCCACCCCTCGCCGTGACCCATGGTCGCGTCAGTGACGCCCTGGAAAAGATGCACGCCTTCGATGACCGCACGCGACAGGTAATGCGGGCGGGCCAACGCCGTGCGCTCGCGCTGCGCCTGCTTGATCCGCAGAAACAGCGCGTTGATCTGCTCCCACATCTCGGAGCTGATCTCTTCGCGGACCTGGCGCGCGTTCTCACGCGCCAGGGTGACGCACGAAAGGACCGAATCGCGATTCGAGGCATCGAACATCAGGGCATCAACGAGCGTGGCCGGGCCGAGCGCGCCGACGCCTTCCGGCGCCACCAGTCGGAGCGCCGCATACAGGCGTTCGAACTGCCACGCCTCATCGGCGCCGCGGCGCCGGTCGAGGCCGAGATCGAGCCGCACGTCGATCAACCGCGCCGTGTGCTCGGCGCGCTCGAGATAGCGGCTGATCCAGTAGAGCGCGTCGGCGACGCGCGACAGCAGCATGTTGCTAATCCTCGAGCACCCAGGTGTCCTTGCTGCCGCCGCCCTGCGACGAGTTCACGACGAGCGATCCCTTGCGCAAGGCCACGCGCGTCAGCCCGCCCGGCACGATCGACACATTGGTGCCGAACAGCACGTACGGCCGCAGATCGATGTGCCGCGGCTCGACGCGCCCGTCGACGAAGCACGGCGAGCTGGAGAGCGCCAGCGTCGGCTGCGCGATGAAGTTGCGCGGATCGGCGAGGATCTTGGCGCGGAACTCGTCACGTTGCTGCGCGGTGCTGTGCGGGCCGATCAGCATGCCGTAGCCGCCCGATTCCCCGACCGCCTTGACCACCAGTTCGTCGAGATGCTCGAGAACGTACTGCCGATCGGACGGATCGGATGGCAAATACGTGTCGACGTTCGCGAGAATCGGCTCTTCGCTGAGATAGAAGCGGATGATCGCCGGGATAAAGGCGTAGATGGCCTTGTCGTCGGCGAGCCCGGTGCCGATGGCATTCGCAATCGACACGTTGCCGGCGCGGTAGGCGTTCAGCAAGCCGGCCACGCCGAGGCGCGAGTCAGCGCGGAACGCGAGCGGATCGAGGAAGTCGTCGTCGACGCGGCGGTAGATCACGTCGACGCGGCGCAGCCCCGCCGTCGCGCGCATGTAGACGACGTTGTCGTGAACGAGGAGGTCGCGGCCTTCGACGAGCGCGACGCCCATCTCGCGGGCCAGGAACGCATGTTCGAAATACGCCGAGTTGCCGACACCTGGCGTCAGCACGACGATGGTCGGCTCCGCCGCGGCGCGCGGCGCCAGCGCGCGCAGCGTCGCCAGCAGCAGCTGGCCGTACTGCGCGATCGGACGGACGTGATAGCGGTCGAACAGCCCCGGCATCACCTGCTTGGTCACTTCGCGGTTGGCGAGCATGTATGACACGCCGCTCGGCACCCGCAGGTTGTCCTCGAGGACGACGAAGCGGCCGTCCTCGCCGCGCACCAGATCGGTGCCCGCCACCGACACGTAAATGTCGCCGTGCACGGGGACGCCGCGCATCTCCCGCCGGAAATGGCGGCAGCTCTGGAGGAGCTCGCGCGGCACGACGCCCTCGGCGAGGATCCGGCCCTCGTGATAGATGTCCTTCAAGAAGAGGTTGATCGCGGTGAGCCGCTGCGTCAGGCCGCGCTCGAGCGTCTGCCATTCGGCCGCGGGAATGACGCGCGGCACGAGATCGAAGGGGAAGATGCGCTCGGTCCCCTGCTCGTCGCCGTAGACGGTGAAGGTGATGCCCTGGGTGAGAAAGGCCTTGTCGGCTTCGAGCTGGAGCTCGTTCAACTGATCCGGGGACGCCCGCTTCAATTCGTCGAACAGCGGCGCGCAGTGCGGTCTCACGTCGCCCGATCGATCGAACATCTCGTCGTAGGCGCGGTGCCGACCGTAGTCGGCGAACAGGTTGTCCGACACGAGTGTCGCTTTTATACGATGCGCAGACAAAGATGTCACGGCCTGGGAGATGACCGCGCGGAAACCCGGGCGGGATGCTCTGATCGTCCGCCGGAGCAAGAGGCACGCCACGACCGGGCGCGGAATGCGCCGGGAAACCGCGCGGCCGTCCCAACAAAGCTGTCGCCATCTACAGGCGTTCAGACAAAATTGGCGGAGCGTCGCGTCGACAACAGGCCGTTCGCGGCCAATTCTCGCACCGCGATGAGGCAGCTTTCTTGCTCCGCAGCCCGGCAGTGCCGTCTCCACCTGCGACCCAGACCGACGCCGCGCTCTGGACGCTCGAGGAAATCGGCCGGCTGGTCTCTCAGCGCGACAACGCCGCCGAGACCCTGTCGAACGTGGTCCACCTGATTCAGCGCCGGTTCGAGACCGATGTCTGCTCGGTCTACCTGCTCGAACCGGATCGCGCGAACCTCGTCCTCGCCGCCACCATCGGCCTGCGGCCCGAGAGCATCGGCCGGGTACGCATGCGCCTGTCGGAAGGCCTCGCCGGCCTCGTCGCCGAGCAACTGGCTCCGCAGTGCGTCGCCGACGCCGCCACGCACCCGCGCTTCAAGTACTTTGCCGACGCCGGCGAGGACCCGTACCGATCATTTCTGGGCGTTCCGGTGATCGACCGGGGACTGCTCCAGGGCGTGCTGGTGGTGCAGACGACCGAGCCGCGTGTCTTCGACGACACCGACGTGCGGATGCTGCTCACGGCCGGCACCCAGCTCGCGTCGATTGTCAGCGAGGCGCGGACGCTCGGGCAGTTCGTGGCGCCGGCGCGTCAGAAGCTCAAAGCGCTCTCTGAAAACCTCTGGTGGAGCTGGGATGCCGATACCACGGCGCTGTTCCGCGAGTTCGATCCAGTCGCGTGGCGCGAGATGGGCCACAACCCCGTGGCCCTGCTCGACCAGATGCCGATCCAGCATCTCGAACACCGCGCCTCGGAGCTGGCGCTCCATAGCCGCATCAACAACGCCTACCGGCGACTGCAGGAGTACTTGAGCTCGGCCCACACCTGGGGCGACCGCCACGCTGGCGTGCTCGGCGCGCGGCCGGTCGCGTATTTTTCGGCTGAATTCGGGCTGCATGAATCGCTGCCGATCTATTCCGGCGGGCTCGGCATTCTCGCCGGCGACCACATCAAGGCGGCGTCCGATCTCGGCGTGCCGCTCGTCGGCGTCGGCCTGTATTACGACCAGGGCTATTTCCGGCAGCGGCTCGATCAGCACGGCTGGCAGCATGAGGACTACCTCGATCTCGAGCATCACGTGCTGCCGATTCGACCGGCCGAAGTCGGCGGTCGTCCGGTGGTCGTCTCGATCGAGACACGAACCGGCCCGATCGTCGCCCGCGTCTGGAGGGTCGCCGTCGGGCGAAACGGGCTGCTCCTGCTCGACTCCGACGTCGAAGGCAATCGCCCCGAGGATCGCCAGCTCACGGCGCGCCTTTATGGCGGCGACGAGCGTGTCCGGATCCGGCAGGAACTGCTGCTCGGAGTCGGTGGCGTCCGAGCGCTCGAGGCCCTCGGCATCGTGCCCGGCGTGCTGCACCTGAACGAGGGGCACAGCGCCTTCGCCGCCCTCGAACGCGCGCGACGACGCATGACCGCCGAAGGGATCGGCCTCGCCGATGCGATGGAGCGCGTGGCCAGCGAGGTGGTCTTCACCACGCACACGCCGGTACCGGCGGGACACGACTGGTTCTCGCCAGACCTTGTCGAGGAGCACCTCGGCCCGCTGCGCGACGCGCTCGGTTTCACCGAGCACGAGTTGATGGCGCTCGGTCGCACCAACCCGGCCGACGAGCACGAAGGCTTCTGCATGACCGTGCTCGCGCTCAGGATGAGCAGCCGGGCGAACGCGGTATCCTCGCTGCATGGCCATGTGTCGCGCGCCATGTGGCGATCCCTGACCCGCGTGTATAGCCGCGCACCGATCGGCCACATCACCAACGGCGTGCACGTCCACACCTGGCTGGCGCCGCAAATGCGCCAGGTCTACGACCGCCACCTCGGGCCGGACTGGCCGGCTCGCGCCGGCGAGCCGGGCTTCTGGGATCGCGTCGACGCGATCGACGACGGCGAGCTGTGGGAGACGCACCTGACGCTGAAGAAGCAGCTGATCGAAGTGGCGCGCCGCCTTGCCGCACACCAGGCTGCCCGGCGCGCCGAGGCTCCCGAGCTCGTCGCGCTGCTCCACCGCGCGCTCAGCTTCGACGCGCTGACGATCGGCTTCGCGCGGCGGTTCGCAACTTACAAACGGGCGAACCTGATCCTGCGCGACATCGAGCAGCTGGCGGCGCTGGTCAACAACGCGCAGATGCCGATCCAGTTCGTGTTCGCCGGCAAGTCGCATCCGCTCGACGGACCGGGCAAAGCCGTACTGCAGGAGATCGCACGGCTCGCAAATGACCCGCGCTTCCTCGCGAAGATCGTCTTTCTGGAAGACTACGACATCAACATCGGGCGGCACCTGGTGCAGGGCGTCGATGTGTGGCTCAACTGCCCCCGCCGGCCGCTCGAGGCGTGCGGCACCAGCGGGCAGAAGGTCGTGCTGAACGGCGGCTTGAACTGCTCGGTGCTCGACGGCTGGTGGGCGGAGGCCTACGACGGGCTGAATGGGTTCGCGATCGGCACCGGCGAAAGCCACACCTCGAACGAGGTCATCGATGCGCGCGATGCCGACGCGATGTTACGCGTCCTTCACGATCACGTCATCCCGCTGTACTACAATCGAGATACGGACGGCCTGCCGCGCCAGTGGATCGCCAGGATGAAGCGCGCGATCCGCACGCTCGGGTGGCGGTTCAGCGCCGATCGCATGGTCGCCGATTACGTCACGCGCGCCTACGTGCCCGCCGCCGGTGGAACCAGCAGCGAGCTTTAACGATGCGGACCTAAAGGTCCGCACTACACGACAGAGGTGGAAATGGCCAAGAGTCAGAAGACCGGTAAGTCTCCCGCACAGCGCACCGCAAAGCCTCGACCGGCTGCCACGTTTACCCCGGCTCCCACGCACGACGACATCGCGATGCGCGCCTACGAACGCTTTCTCGAGCGCGGCGCCCAGCACGGCCAGGACTTCGAGGACTGGCTGGCAGCCGAGCGCGAGCTGCACCAGTAGTGCGGACCTTTAGGTCCGCCTCGATGGTTCAGTGCGTCAACGCGTAGATGATGTAGTTGATCCCGAGCTTGAAGGCTTCGTTGCCCTGCTCGATCGGAAAGAAGCCCGCTCCCGCCATCTGCCAGTACTCGGCGAGGTTCGTGTTGTAGTTCGCGATCGCCATCAGCCGGCGCCTCGGATCGTTGTCTTCGAAGAGACCGAAATACTGCGCCGGCAGTCCATACAGGTGATGCACCGCCGGATGCGGAAACTCCGGATCCTGAACGCGGAAGAAGGCGTTGAAGATCGGGTGTGCGCGATCGAGGCGCACCCAGCGCGCCTGCGGGATGATCCGGCGCGACTGGGCCTCGAAGTTCTCCCACTGGTCGAGCTCGAAGTCGTTGAAAACGATGAACCCGCCTTTCTGAAGATATTCGCGCAGCCGCTCGGCCTGCTTGTCCGTCATCACCCAGAAGCCCGGCTCCCACAGCCAGGCGACGGGGTACTTGAACAACTGCGTATCGTCGAGCGCCAGGTTCAGGCTGCCGTCGTGCTTTGCGTCGATGCCGGTCAGCGTGTCGACCATCGCCATCAGGTTCTGTTCGGCGCGCGGGAATTCATGGATCCAGAAGTTGACGCCATTGCTCCGCGGAGGAACGGCAAAGGTCCCGTTTGTCCACCGCAGCCGGACGAACGTGAAGCGACCGTCGTACTGACCCGAGCGGCGTCCCCACT
>Ga0310900_10001077_pt1 | contig 10487 bp, 11 predicted proteins | sample C24D1metaG_FD_203879 | JGI IMG/M metagenome (GOLD analysis project Ga0310900, IMG submission 203879) | Lab incubated soil microbial communities from West Virginia University Organic Research Farm, Morgantown, WV, United States - C24D1 | ecosystem: Environmental > Terrestrial > Soil >...
GCCAAAAAGGTGACTTGGAGCGACAAAACTATAGGAGGCCATAATTCAGACCAATCTATACTAAATAATATCATTTCGGGATTTTAAATCCGTATTTCACAAATACGTCTAACGCTTCATTCGTTTGAAGAAAATCATACAGTTCTTCCGCTTCTTTAGCATGCTTGGTTGCTTTCACGATACCTACCGGATAATTAATCGGGGAATAACTGTTCGGATCAACGGCGAACGCAACTTTTACTTTATCAGAAGCAAGAGCATCCGTTTTGTACACGAACCCTGCGTCTACATTGCCTGTTTCCGTATATTGCAGCACTTGCCGGACATCTTTGGCTTGCACGATTTTGGTTTGCAAAGCATCCGACAAATTAGCGTTGGTTAACGCTTCTTGGGCATACTTACCGGCAGGCACGCTCTCCGGGATACCGATAGCGATTTTTTTCACATCATCTTTTTTCAAGTCCTGTTCGCTGCCAATGCTCAGCTTGCCGTCTGATGGCACAACGACAACCAGCTCGTTTGATAACAAATCATGCTGTTGTGCGGAATCGATCAGTTGTTTATCAACCAAAGCTTTCATGTTTTTGGTTGCCGCCGATAAAAACAAATCCGCAGGAGCCCCCTGCTCGATCTGCTGCTGCAGCGCTCCCGATGCGCCATAATTAAAGACCAGCTTGATGTTGCTATGTTTCGTTTCATAAATAGTCTGGATCTCATTTAATGCGTCTGTCAAACTCGCAGCCGCCGAGATGGTCAGCTCCACTGCTTCAGCCGAAGAATCGCTCGCTTGATTCGCGTCTGGGGATAACGCAGGAGTTGTCGTTTTTGATCCGGAACCCGCTGCTCCGCATGCACTCAATAAGAGCGATAAGATTAAGAGAACAGATAACATAACACTACTTTTAACGAATCTTAACATTTAATTTCCTCCACATCTCTATTTTGTATTGTTTTAATATATTTAGCATTAATTATACTTACATATCATAGGAATTGTATACTGGAACAGCGCTAGCGCTATGCTTTCTAAGTTATGCTACAATTGAATAAGTTTGTTTTTGATAAATCCTTATATAAGGAGGCAGACGATGTCTCAAGAAACATCTTATACAGCAGAAGAAATTTCGAAACTATTGAAAATTTCCAAACTTACGGTCTACGATTTGATCAAAAAAGGCGAGTTGACCTCGTACCGTGTAGGCAAACAAATGCGGGTAGACGCCTCTGATCTGGAAGCCTATAAACTTAAAAGCAAAGGGACCCACACTCAGGTCCAGCAAGAACCGCAAACACACACATCCCCACCACCCTCTATGGTTGGCCATAGCACACGCCACCTTGTCTTAACCGGGCAGGATATGAGTCTCGACATATTAGCCAAACATTTGGAGAAAAAAACGACGGGCCTAAGACCGCTGCGCTCCTACGTAGGCAGTCTCGACAGCTTGATCAGCATGTACAACGGTGAATCGGACATTGTCAGCGCCCATCTTTTGGACGGCGACACAGGAGAGTACAACCTTCCTTATATCCGTAAGCTTCTGGTCGGCTTCTCGTATCTAGTCGTCAATCTTCTGTCCAGAAATGCCGGAATCTATGTTGCAAAAGGAAATCCGCACAACATTAAAAACTGGTCCGATTTAAGCCGTCCAGGCTTGCGCCTTGTCAATCGCGAGAAAGGCTCGGGCGCCCGCGTCCTGCTCGATGAACAGCTGCGCCTTCACGGGATTAAGACTGATCAGCTTAACGGTTATAACCATATACAGACCAATCATTTGTCCGTCGCAGCCAAGGTGGCCTCAGGAGAGGCCGATGTCGGCGTTGGCATCGAGAAGACTGCCTCAATTGTCGATCAAATCGAGTTTATCTCATTGATTCAAGAACGCTATGACCTTGTTATGATCAAAAATGCCGAAAATCAATCGTGGATTAATGCGCTATTGCTCATCCTGCAATCGAAAGATTTCAAACAAGAGCTTCAAGCCATTGCCGGTTATGATCTTTCTCGTACAGGCGAAATTTTGTACGAGACCTAAACGGTCAAATGTATAACGGGGTTGAATCGAAGCTGTTCCGTTCAAGCCCCTACCACCCCCAAATACTAATTATATCTATTTATAATCATTTATATCTTAATATATAGATCGTTCTACGATAAAGTCAATATATTTATGTCACTTTATCTATCATAACAACTAAATAAATGAATCAACGCCTTGCGATCAAATATAAAAAAAGCCGCTTCACATTGGAAGCAGCCCATATACAGCACGTATTTTTCATTCTCCATTTTTCCCGTTCATCCATACGAATGAATGCCTGATAAATCCTCCAAAATACCCAATCCATATTTGAGAAATCCTTCAGACCGCGCATGAAATCAAATAACCAAATATTAATTTATCCACAATCATCCACAGCTTATCCACAAATTTATCCACTACTTAAGCCTCATCTTCATTTATCATACAGACGCATAAAATAACATTATTCCAACGTTTTTAATCGGATTATGTAAATAATGCTATTTGATTTATGCACAGGACGTAAAGCAAAAAGACCTATCCGGCACTAAAGCGCCGAATAGGTCTTTATAAGGAAACAATTGATTAGTAAGTCATACCCGGGTAAAGCGGGTATTGCGCAGTAAGATCGCGAACCATACCGCGAGCTTTCGCAAGCACTTCTTGATCTTGCGGGCTGTTAAGCACTAGCGCGATAACCTCAGCAATAACCTTCATCGCTTTTTCGTCCATGCCGCGAGCCGTCGCTGCCGGCGTACCAATACGAATGCCGGATGTTACGAACGGGCTTGTTGGATCGAATGGAATCGCGTTTTTGTTAACTGTAATACCAACTTCATCAAGCACATGCTCTGCCACTTTGCCTGTAATGTTCAGGTTGCGTGTGTCGAGCAGCATCAAGTGGTTGTCTGTACCGCCTGATACGATGTTGAAGCCTTTTGCAATAAGCTCTTCGGAAAGAACTTTCGCGTTTTGGACGACTTGTGTCGCATATTGCTTAAATTCCGGTTTAAGCGCTTCGCCGAAAGCTACTGCTTTTGCGGCAATAATATGCATCAAAGGTCCGCCTTGCGAGCCTGGGAATACCGCTTTATCGATTGCCGCCGCCCAAGGCTGACGACAAAGGATCATACCGCCGCGAGGACCGCGAAGCGTTTTGTGCGTTGTTGTCGTAACGAAATGCGCATGCGGTACCGGGCTCGGGTGCAAGCCCGCAGCTACCAAACCAGCGATGTGAGCCATATCAACCATAAACAAAGCGCCTACGTCATTGGCAATTTTGCCAAGCTTTTCGAAATCGATCGTGCGCGGGTACGCGCTTGCGCCGGCTACGATCAAACGAGGACGGTGTTTGAATGCAAGCTTGCGAACTTCTTCATAGTCGATTGTGAAGGAATCCTCTTGCACGCCGTAAGCAACGAAATTGTAAAGCAAACCGGATGCGTTAACCGGGCTGCCGTGCGTCAAGTGGCCGCCATGCGCCAGGTTCATACCAAGAACCGTGTCGCCAGGCTGCAATGCTGCAAGGTAAACGGCCATGTTCGCTTGCGCGCCGGAGTGAGGCTGCACGTTTGCATGCTCAGCGCCGAATAGCTCTTTCGCACGGTTACGGGCGATATCCTCAACGATATCCACATGCTCGCAGCCGCCGTAGAAACGTTTGCTCGGGTAGCCTTCTGCATATTTGTTCGTAAGCACGCTTCCCATTGCTTCCAATACCGCTTCGCTAACGATGTTCTCCGATGCGATAAGCTCGATGTTGTCGCGTTGACGGCCAAGCTCAAGGCCTAGCGCATTTAACACTTCCGGATCTTGTTTGCGTAAATTTTCCATCTCAAAATTCCTCCTTAAGTTTAGAAAGCTTGTATTTAAAATAGGCTAATCAAATGATTACAGCACACGGCTTAACTACTCGCATGCTCCGGCAGATTGCTCAGCCGTTATATTCGTTTCCAGCTCGTACACCGCACGGGAACCGCCTATGAGCTTCGGTCTTGTAACGGCCATCGTAACGTGAGCCTCGCCGATACTGCGGATTGACGGACGAACCGGAACAGCTACCCGCTTCAAATGCATGCCGATAAACGTATCGCCGATATCGATGCCGGCGTGCGCTTGCACAGCTTCTGCCAAACAAGGCTTCTCCAGCTGACGATAGGCATATGCCGCCATCGACCCGCCCGCTTTCGGAACAGGAACCGCACCTACGATGTCCAGCCCGTAACGCTCGGCAGCAGCCCGCTCGATAACGAGCGCTCGATTCAAATGTTCGCAGCATTGATAAACCGGAATAAAGCCGACTTCGCTCCGCACAGCCTCCACGCCTTCGTAAATCTGCGCAGCCGTCTCGATCGTCCCCGCCGTACCGATGCGACGCCCGAGCACCTCACTAGTACTTACACCGATGACAAGCAGTTGACCCATAACAAGCCCGCCTGCTGAGACCAGCTCTCGAACAATCGTCTCCACCTGCCCGGCAATGACTCCCGGCTTTACGTTGTCGTTTTCGCTCATTGCGATGCCCCCTAATTAGGACTGGCTGATATATGGTTCTTCAATTTGCATCACTTTATTTACCCGGCCGACATGACGCTCTCCGTTTGAGAAAGGCGTCTCAAGCCAAATGCGAATAATTTCCAGAGCCATTCCAGGGCCGGTAACACGTTCCCCAAGCGCCAATACGTTCGTATCGTTATGCTCGCGGGTTGCTTTGGCCGAGAACATATCACTCACTAAAGCACAGCGGATGCCCCGCACCTTATTAGCCGCAATCGACATCCCGATGCCTGTTCCGCAAATCAATATACCGCGTTCTGCTTTGCCACTCGTAACAAGGTCGCACACGGGTAATGCATAGTCCGGATAATCAACCGATTGGTCGCAGCTGCAACCGACATCTTCAATTTCATGACCCAGCGATTGAAGAAACGGTACAACCTCATCCTTCAAACGGTAACCTGCATGATCGGCACCAATAGCAATTTTCAACGTAAAAGACCTCCTTCGAAATGAAACTTCACAGTGCTAGTATACCTGTTTTTGCGAAAAAAGACGAAAAAAAGAGCAAGACATGCTTATTAGCATGCTGCTCTTTGCCCAGGCGACCGGCCGTATATTCCGATGCTCCACCGTGGTTAACCCACTTCCGTCGCCAGTTACATCGGAAACCGTATTTTGTATTTTCATAATAGCCGAAGCGGCATGAAAAATCAATCTAATTTGATGCGGGCAAAACGCCATTATCTTTTTGCAAGCTTGTCCAGCAGCTTTACGAGCGCATCCTCGATTTCATTCGCGCTGCTGTTGTAAATGGAGAGCGAGCCCCCGAACGGGTCCACGATGTCGAAGCTTGGAATACGGCGCTCCAGCTCAAGCAGCCGGCTTCTTTCTCCCGCAGTCAGCTGCTGACCAAGAGCCTGCTTCATATGAAGCTCCGAATACAGCCGCTCCAGCTCTTCGATATCGGCGAGCATCCGGGCGTCCTGATTCGCGTATTCCTTCAGCGTATAGGTTTTGTCTACCGCCTCCGGATGCCATTGCAGCAGTCCCCGTTTGTGGTTTGCCGTCATCGTCAAAATAATATCAGCCCAGCCGACCGCCTCGCTCGTCAGCGCAAGCGACGTGCTGTTATGCGCAATGTCCCGTTGCCTGAGCGTCTCTACTGCATGTGCCGAGACCGGCAAACCATCGATGGTGGATATCCCCGCGGAGCGCACGGCAACCGTAATGCCTCTCAGAGCAGCCATCCGTCGCAGCATAGCCTCCGCCATCGGCGAGCGGCACGTATTGCCTGTACAAACAAATAATATACGTTTCACACTGCCAACTCCTTTTTCCCCTAATCAAAGCTGTCTGTCGATCAAAAAATAAACAAAATGCCGAAGATGAACAAAATCCCTCCGCCAATGGCTTCGCCGTATTCGCCGAAATTACCGCTTACTTTACGCCCGAGCATCAAGCCAAGCACCGACATAAGCCCGCCAAAAAAACCAATCAGCAAAATCGTCGTCCACATATTGACCGCAAACATCCCGAGCGTGATGCCTACTGAGAAAGAATCGATACTAACGCTAATCGAAAGCACCAGCAGACCCCATAAAGACCGGTGGTCAAAGGATTGTACCGCTTCTCCGCGCAGCGAGCTGTAAATCATATGTCCGCCGAGCAGAACCAGCAGCAGGCCGGCTGCGGTCGTTGCCACATCCCCGAGCAAGCCGCTTACATACTGCCCGGTATATATGCCTGCCAGCGGCATTATAACATGAAAAAACGCAATAACGATGCCAAGCTTCAAAATATCTACGAGACGAATACCTTTCAGCCCAATCCCGATTCCAAGCGAAAAAGCATCCAGACCGAGCGCCATCGCTATGATGAGCAGCGTTAAAAATTGCCCGGCATGTACCTGAGCGTCAACCACAGCCAATCTCCCCCATGTCCGCAAGTATTCTCTACCAAACATATGCGGACATGAGGACAAACATACTTTGCTGTTTCAAGCTGAATTTTTAGTATAAATTCGATATTGCACTTGCGGCTGCGCCTATACGCGAATGATTCGGTTGCCTGCCGCCTTCGCCAGCCGGTTCATCAGAGCGGCACCAATGCCTTGCCCGCTGCTGCCCTCCGCCCAAATGCGCTGTGCGCCGGCCCCGTCAAAATCACGCAGTGCCGCATAAAGAAGGTGGGCGGCTGCACCGAGATCCGCCTCGCTGCCCAGCGACAATACACAGTCTGCCTCATAGCGGACAAGCCGCTCTTCGAAGGCGAGCACACCTGTAACCTCGCCGCGCATTCGCGCAGCTTCCACTTGCCCTTGAATATAAGCCACGACGGCTTCAGGATCACCCTGTACGAGCTCCAGCTCCCCTTGCGGCGCATAATGCGTATATTTCATACCCGGGGAACGCGGCGCCGTCTCCGGCTCATCTACGCTCGCGCTATCGATTGCCGCGCCCGGCGCCGCTTGCTGCAGCGCCTCAAGCGTAATCCCTCCGGGACGCAATATACGAATCCCATGATCGCCATCCAGCTCGATCACGGTCGATTCCAAGCCGACGCCCGTCGGTCCGTCATCTACAACGCCATCGATTCGCCCATCCAAATCCTCCAGCACATGCTCCGCCAGCGTGGGGCTTGGCCTTCCTGAGCGATTCGCGCTCGGTGCGGCAACCGGGCAGCCCGCTTGCGCGAGCAGCGCAAGCGCCGTTCTATGATCCGGCATCCGAATGCCCACGGTAGACAGTCCTGCCGTTACGAGCGGCGAAAGCGCCCCCGCACGTACAGGCAGCACAATCGTGAGCGGCCCCGGCCAAAAGCGGTCCATTAGCGCTGCGGCAAGCTCTGGATACGGCAGCACCAGCTCATGAAGCTGCTCGCGGTGCGCAATATGCACAATTAGCGGATTGTCCGAAGGACGCCCCTTTGCGGCAAATATCCGCTCGACAGCCGCTGTGCTCCGGGCATCCGCCCCAAGTCCGTAAACCGTCTCCGTCGGGAAAGCAATCAGACCGCCTTCTCTTAGCTGTTTTGCAGCCTCCGAAAGCTTCGAGCCAAGCTGTTCACCGCTCGCTTGCTCCACGCGCCATACGTTTGTTATCGTCATCTCTATCCTTCAATCCTTGCCCTAAAATTAAATTGTCCATTCTTCCGCTATTATAGCATATGCATCCGGATACGAGCAGAAACGGAGCTGTCTTATAAACCAAATGGCTGCAGGGGCTCTTTTTACTGCAGGCCTAAGCATCATTCACCGTTCACCGCCCGGTTTTGCCTAATTATATAACGTATTGGGAGAGCAGCTTCTAAAAAATGACAGATTACGTTTGCAAAATAGAGCTAATCCGACGCACTCGCAAACTGAGCGCGATTTAGTTTTGTGAAACGAAACTAAATTACGTTTTTCATCATCGAATCGGCCGCATACACCCGCTTGCACAAATCAAAAAAAAGGGCTGTCTCTTAGGTTTTTAGACCTTTTGAGACAGCCCCGTTCTTTATGCAAACAACGATTTAATCCAATCAATAAGGGATTTAATCATTTCCCAGAGGAAAAATTTCGCTTCAGGCGCTGCACCCTCGGAAGGCGCATCCGCCGGAGCAGCTTGCAGCGCGGATGCCTTCTCCGGTTTTGCATCAGCCTTCGCCATTGCCGGCTGCGCTGTTTCAGTGGAGGATGCCGCCGATGCTTCGCCGCTTACAGCGTCAATGAAGCAAAGCGGCGGGAACAGCACGCACCACCAGTTTTGTCCCCCGCCTTCGCCAAGCGTGATGCGGAGCGCTTCATAATCGCCGGCAGGATAAACCTCATTGCCGTACATTTTCGTCGGGAAAGGCACCATACCCAGCTCTGCGGAGGAACCGTAGTTAAAGCCGCGGCTCTCGAGCACCTGCGCTGTAATCCGTTCAATCTCGGGCATATGGGCGATTATCGTCTGGCGTGCTTCCTCAATTGTCTGTGGAGCCTTAACCCAGCCGTTCATCGCTTTAACGATCTCATCCCGCACCAGGCGCTTCACGACTTGGTCGGCAGGATTATCGGAGTTTGCTAAAATACGGAGGCGTATCGCTTCCTGCGGAATTTGGCCGCCTGCGACCGCCGCATCCATCTGCTGGGCTTCCCAGCTCATAATTAAGATGATAAGTGCAAAAATAATAAAGCCGTATGATTTACGGTAAACAAACCGATTAGAATTAACCGAATTAGAATGAGCGGATTTCGAAATATTGGAATAGGAATGAATAGAATAATTGCTGGACATACACACAAGCTCCTCTCGTCGCACCCGTCAGTGCGTCTGCTTGCGTTCCGGAACGTATCTATCCGTCAGTATGTCCGCCAATGGGAATATATAAACCTAGCAATCTATCTATTTTCAATCGTAAACAGCAGCCCGTTTTAACGGTTCAGCTCAGCCGCCCGGCAGGTTATAATTACCCTAGTAAGCATAAGGGCTGGAAAATTGTAAGAATGGAAATAACTCCTCTATTTTGCACAAGATAAGGACGGATGCATAAATGAATTTTGATGAAGTCTATACGGCATATCGGCCGCTGCTCCATTCGATCGCTTACCGTATGCTGGGCTCCTACAGCGAGGCCGAGGATCTGGTTCAGGATGTATTTGCGGATTTCAGCCGGCTGGACCCCCATAATATCAACAATGAAAGAGCGTACTTAATACGGATGATAACCAACCGCTCCCTGAATCTCAGCCAATCGGCGCGTAAGCGGAGAGAGGTATATGTCGGAGAGTGGCTCCCTGAACCTGACGTAAGCTCTATCCGGCAGGACCCGGCAGAGCTTTACGCAGAGCATGAGTCGATTTCCTATGCGCTGCTTGTCATGCTTGAGAAGCTGTCGGCGGTCGAGAGGGCCGTATTTATTCTCAGGGAATCACTGCAGTATGAATACGGGGAAATAGCGGCATGCTTGCAGAAATCGGAAGCCAATTGCCGTAAAATTTTTAGCCGGGCCAAGGACAAGCTGCAGCAGGAAAGGAGCTCGCTTCCGGTAAACTCGGTCAAAGCCGAACCGTTCGTGGCTACCTTTATTGAGGCCGCCGCCTCAGGAAACTTCGGCAAGCTGGTTACGCTTTTGACAGAAGAAGCCGTCCTGATTTCCGATGGCGGGGGCAAGGTGCGCGCGGCTATCTTCGCTATCAACAGCAGAGATCGCGTCATGGCCTTTCTGCAGGGCGTTATCCCGAAAACCTTCCTTGGCGATGCTCAACAAATAGCCGTCGTTAATGGACAAGCCGGCATCATCATCATGAAGGACGGCAAGCCGAGAAGTGTCATCAGCTTCCAACTGGACGAGTCCCGGCAGAGGGCTCAGCGGATATTCGTCATGCTGAACCCGAACAAGCTGAAGCATGTCCAGCCCGATTAGACACATCGGCGAAAATATTTTTTCAAATCCATGGATCTCTGTCACAACCGGATACGGTACTTTGTCTTAAATAGTGAAGTCATTCGTATGGGCCCTTGAGGCCGACAAATCGGATCGTAGAGGAGAATGAAAACCATGACACAAAGAACCGCTATACTCACAGAAATACCCGCCGCTTATCAAGCGATGAGCGGTCTCGAAAAATATTTGGCCACCACCAGCATAAGCAAGCAGCTGAAGGAATTGATTAAAATTCGCGCGTCGCAAATAAATGGCTGTGCCTACTGCATTAACATGCATACCACTGACGCCAGAGCGTTAGGTGAAACCGAGCAGCGGATATATGCTTTGAGCGCTTGGCGCGATACACCTTACTTCACGCCGGAGGAGAGATCGGTGCTCGCCCTGACGGAGTCTGTCACGGTCATTACGAAGGAGCATGTGCCAGATGCGGTGTACGATGAGGTTGCCCGCCATTTCGACAGCAAGCAGGTAGGCGAGATCATTATGGCGATCATCACGATCAACGCCTGGAACCGTATTGCGATTAGCACGAATATGATGCCGGAGTAA
>Ga0310900_10001079_pt1 | contig 10483 bp, 10 predicted proteins | sample C24D1metaG_FD_203879 | JGI IMG/M metagenome (GOLD analysis project Ga0310900, IMG submission 203879) | Lab incubated soil microbial communities from West Virginia University Organic Research Farm, Morgantown, WV, United States - C24D1 | ecosystem: Environmental > Terrestrial > Soil >...
GCTCGCGGACGGTCAACGCGATGGCCGTGCTCTCGCGCGCCGACGAGATCGGCGCCGGACGCATCGACGCGCTGCTCTCCGCGCGGACGATCGCCGAGCGCTACCGCACCGACGGCGCGCTGCGCTCCCTCGCGCTCGACGTCGTGCCGATCGCGGGGCTCGTCGCCCAGTCCGCCCGCACCCTGCGCGAGCACGAGTTCGAGGCACTGCGCGAGCTCGCCCGGCTGGGCCGCGACGCGCGCGAGCGCATGCTGGTGTCGGTCGACCGGTTCGTGCGCGCCGATGCGGGCATCGACGTGAGCCCCGACGCGCGGCGCAACCTGCTCGATCGCTTCGGCATGTTCGGCATCCGCATGTCGACGGTCGCGATCCGGTCGGGATGCGACGACGCGACCGAGCTCGCCGACGAGCTGTACCGGCGCAGCGGCCTCGAGGAGCTCGTGCGGCTCGTCGGAGACCAGTTCCGCTCGCGCGCCGACGTGCTGAAGTCGCGCACCGCCCTCGCCGCCCTCGGCGCCCTCGTGCGCGAGCGGCCGCGCGACGCGGGATCGCGTCTCCCCGCCGCCATCGAGCGGCTCGAGTCGAACGCGCACGAGCTCCGCGAGCTCGCCCTCCTCTCCACAGCCCGTACGACGGGCCTCGACCTGCCGCCCGAGGAATCCGCGGAGGCCGAGCGCCTCATCGGCGGCGCGGGAACCGCTCCCGAGCGGCGCCTCGGACTGCCCGACGATGCCGGCGTCGACGACGTGCGCTCGGCCGCCGCGACCGCGCTGCAGCGCTGGCGCGCGCTGTCGGGCAGTCCGCTGCTCGATCGTGCCGCGGCCGAGGCCTGCGACGTCGTGACCCGCTCGTGCGAGGCGCTCGTGGTCGCGACGGCGCCGGCCTCAGTCGAGCGCCGCCAGCTGCGCCTCGTCCTTCATCCGGAACCACCGGTGGGCGGAGGGGGCGAGTGAGCACACCCACGCGGCGAACGCGACCACGAACCCCGCGACGAGCAGGAGCTCCACGGGTACCGCCACGGCGCCGACCGCGAGGAACGCCGACCCCATGAGCACGACCGCGGCGTGCAGCACGAGCACGATGAGCTGCAGCCACCTGGCCCCACCCCGACGATTCATCACGAAGGCGAGCAGCGCCGCCTCGACGGCCACGACGATGGCGAGTCCGGCGAGGCTCGCCCAGTAGACGAGGTTGACGAGCGAGTCGACCTCCGACTCGTCGTAGGTCGGCGAGAGCCGCCCGATGAGCTCGGTCAGCTCGGTCGTGACGGCCTCATGCGAGAGGAATGCCACGAGCACGCCGAATGCGCTGAGCACGAAGCTGAGCAGCCAGAGCGAGCGCGAGGTGCGGATCGACCGCGGCGGCGGCACGGGGCGCAGCACCGGGGGGCGCGTCTGGTCGGACATGACCGGCCGCGCGGGCGGCGGCACCGAGTCGGGATCGTCGTCGGGCACGAGCGGCCGATAGCGCGGGTCGTCGGGGTCGGTCTCCCGCGGGGCTCCCGCCTCGTCCGCCTCGTCCGCCGCGTCGAGCGGCTCGTCGTCGGCGCCCTCCAAGTCGTGCTCAGGATGCCTCGACGAGCCGTCCCCCATGGACCTGTCCCCCATGTGCGCCAGCCTACGGCAGCGCGGGCGCCGTCACGCGGAGGCGTCGCCGACCGGGTCGGCCGGTCCGGTGAGCCGCACGGCCAGGGAGTCCACGAGCGTCGCGATCGCGTCGTCGGACGCCCATCTCGCAGCCAGTCGCTGCAGCACGGCGTCGAGCTCGGCGCGCGTGAGACCGCCGACGAGCTCCAGGCGCACGACGAGTTCGGGGCCCGCGAGCCGTGCGCCGGGGTCCCCGGCGGACAGTTCGACGCCGAGCACCGCCAGCTCCGTGCCGATCGATCGCTCGAACGCCTCACGTACCGCGTCGGACTCGAACGCCGGCGTCCACGCCTGCGACTGCGCGACGGCCCAGACGGCCGGCCGCCGCAGCACGAACTCGCCCGCGGAGCCCGGGTCGAGCACCACGAGGTCGGTGCCGTCGTCGGCCGCGGCGAGCGCGACCCGGACGCCGTCGGCCGGGACCGGACGTGCGACGGGGTTCCACGCCGACATCGCGTCGACGGAGGCGAAGACCGGGAGGACGCGGCGACCGTCGGGACCCTCGACCGTGACGATCGAGAGCTCCTGGCTCTTGTCGACGGCGAGGCCGTGCGCCCCCACCTCTGCGCCGCCGTCGCCGAGGTCGGCGAGGAGCGGGATCAGCAGGCGTGCGGGGCCGAACGCGGCGACGACCTCGGCCTGTCCGCCCTCGCCGGCGCGGAAGCGTCGGACCGCGGCGGCGAGCGCCTCGGGCGCGCGTCCGTCGTCGGCGGCGTGCGGATTGGGCTGGAACGATCGCCCGGCCCACGGCACGCCGGCGGAGTCGGTCGCGGCCGCGTCGTGGTGGGCGGCGTGGTCGCCATGGGCGGCGGATGCGGCATCCGCACGCCCGTCGACCGGATCAGCGGCCGGCGACATCCAGGGCCTCGGCCAGCGTGAACGCGCCCGCGTAGAGCGCCTTGCCGACGATCGCGCCCTCGAGGCCGAGCGGCACGAGCTCGCGCAGCGCGGCGATGTCGTCGAGGCTCGAGACGCCGCCCGACGCGACCAGCGGGCGGTGCGTGCGGTCCATGATCTGGCGGAGCAGGTCGAGGTTCGGGCCCTGCAGCGTGCCGTCCTTCGTGACGTCGGTCACGACGTAGCGCGCGGCGCCGGCCTCCTCGAGGCGGTCCATGACCTGCCAGAGGTCGCCGCCGTCCTTCGTCCAGCCGCGGGCGGCGAGGGTCGTGCCGCGCACGTCCAGGCCGACGGCGATGGCCTCGCCGTACTGCGCGATGACGGACGCCGCCCACTCGGGGTTCTCGAGCGCCGCGGTGCCGAGGTTGATGCGCTTCGCGCCGATCTCGAGCGCGTGCTCGAGCGAGGCGTCGTCGCGGATGCCGCCCGACAGCTCGACGTTCACGCCGCGCACCTGGCGGATGACCTTCTTCAGGATGCCGGCGTTGGAGCCGCGGCCGAAGGCGGCGTCGAGGTCGACGAGGTGGATCCACTCGGCCCCCTGGTCGGCCCAGTCGGCGGCCGCGTCGACGGGGTCGCCGTAGTTCGTCTCGGTGCCGGCCTCGCCCTTCGTCAGGCGGACGGCCTTGCCGCCCGCGACGTCGACTGCCGGAAGCAGCACGAGACGGGGCGTCTTGTTGAACTCACTCATCACTGTCCTCGTATCGGTGGCTGTGAAGCACCACAGCGGCACAGTCACAGCATCCTAGTCGTGTCGAACGCAGGCGGCCTGCGGATGACGCCCGGTGCCGATCCCCGAGCCGGCCGCTGGCTCAGCCGAGCGTGCCCAGCCAGTTCGCGAGCAGCCGGATGCCGGCCTCGGACGACTTCTCGGGGTGGAACTGCGTCGCCGAGAGCGGGCCGTTCTCGACCGCCGCGAGGAACGGTCCGCCGTGCTCCGACCAGGTGAGCCTCGGCTGCGGGAACGGCGGCATCACGTCGAGCACCCACTCCTGCGCGGCATACGAGTGCACGAAGTAGAACCGCTCGTCCTCGATGCCGTCGAACAGAGCACTGCCGACGTCGGGCTGCACGGTGTTCCAGCCCATGTGCGGCAGCACGGGCGACGGGAGCTCGGTCACGACGCCGGGCCACTCGCCCAGTCCCTCGGTGTCGACTCCGCGCTCGACGCCGCGGTCGAAGAGGACCTGCATCCCGACGCAGATGCCGAGCACCGGTCGTCCGCCGGCGAGCCGGCGGTCGATGACCTCGTCGCCGCGCACCGCCCGGAGCTGGTCCATGACGGCCTTGAACGCGCCCACGCCCGGGACGACGAGCCCGTCGGCCTCCATGGCGGCGGCGCGGTCGGCCGTGACCTGCACCTCGGCGCCGGCGCGCTCGAGCGCCTTCGCGGCCGAGTGGATGTTGCCCGAGCCGTAGTCCAGCAGCACCACGCGGCGCGTGGCGGTCACAGGGCGCCCTTCGTCGACGGGATGCCGCTGACGAGCGGGTCGAGGGCCTTCGCCTGGCGGAACGCGCGGGCGAACGCCTTGAACTCGGCCTCCGCGATGTGGTGCGGGTCGCGCCCGCCGAGCACGGTGACGTGCACGGTGAGGCCGGCGTTGAAGGCGATCGCCTCGAAGACGTGGCGCACCATGGAACCCGTGAAGTGGCCGCCGATGAGGTGGAACTCGAACCCGGCGGGCTCCCCCGAGTGCACGAGGAACGGGCGCCCAGAGATGTCCACCACGGCCTGCGCGAGCGCCTCGTCGAGCGGCACGAGCGCGTCGCCGTAGCGCGAGATGCCGCGCTTGTCGCCGAGGGCCTCGCGGATCGCCTGGCCGAGCACGATGCCGACGTCCTCGACGGTGTGGTGCACGTCGATCTCGATGTCGCCACGTGCGCGCACGGTGAGGTCGGTGAGCGAGTGCTTCGCGAACGCGGTGAGCAGGTGGTCGTAGAAGGGCACCGAGGTCTCGATGTCGCTGATGCCCGAGCCGTCGAGGTTCAGCGACAGGTCGATGCTGGACTCGCTCGTCTCGCGCTGCACGCGTGCGGTGCGCGGGGCGCCGGGAGTGGTCATGTGGTCATCCTATTCGGGCGCCTTCGGCGCTCGTCGGGGCGCCGAGGCGCCGGTCGTGGTTCAGGAACCCGCGGCGGCGGGTGCGAAGACGGCGATCGCCTCGAGGAAGGCGCTCGTCTCCGCCTCCGTGCCGGCGGTCACGCGCAGGCATCCGGGAAGACCGATCTCGCGGATCAGGATGCCGCGGTCGAGCAGCGCCTGGAACACCGCGTGCGGGTCGTCGACCCCGCCGAAGAGCACGAAGTTCGACCCGCTGCGGTAGGGGTGGAAACCGAGCCGGGCCAGCTCGGTGGAGATCCGCTCGCGCTGCGCGCGGATCTCGCCGACCATCGCGAGCATCTCGTCGGAGTGCGCGAGGGCGCCGAGAGCCGCCGCCTGCGTGAGCGCCGACAGGTGGTAGGGCAGGCGCACCAGGCGGAGCGCGTCGACGACCGCGGGGTCGGCCGCGAGGTAGCCGACACGCGCGCCCGCGAAGGCGAACGCCTTGCTCATCGTGCGCGACACGAGGAGGCGCGGCCGGCCCTCGAGCAGCGTGAGCGCACTCGGCGTGCCGGGATCGGCGAACTCGATGTACGCCTCGTCGACCACGACGATGCCGCGCGCGGCATCCGCCACCGCGGCGATCGTCTCGAGCGACAGGGGCGTGCCCGTGGGGTTGTTCGGCGCGCAGAGCAGCACGAGGTCGGGGTCGTGCTCGCGCACTGCGGCCACGGCCGTCTCGGGCGAGAGCTCGAACTCGTCGTCGCGCTCTGCCGTGATCCACTCGGTGCCGGTGCCCGAGGCGAGCAGCCCGTACATGGAGTACGTCGGCGCGAAGCCGAGCACGCTGCGACCCGGTCCGCCGAATGCCTGCAGGATGTGCTGGAGCACCTCGTTCGAGCCGTTCGCCGCCCAGATGCGGTCGATGTCGAGGCCGTGTCCGAGGTAGTCGGCCAGCGCGCGGCGGAGCGCCGTGAACTCGCGATCGGGGTACCGGTTGAGACTGAGGATCGCCGCCGCCACGCGAGCGACGATGTCGTGCGCGACGTCCTCGGGAATGGGATGCGTGTTCTCGTTGACGTTGAGCGCGACCGGGACGGACTTCTGCGGCGCACCGTAGGGCGTGCGGCCGCGGAGGTCGTCGCGGATGGGCAGGTCGTCGAGGCTCGTCACCAGTCCATGCTAGCCACGGGCGCAGGCGCGCCCCGCGGCCGTGACGTCATGGGACGACGGGGAGCGCGAGCCGCTGTCCGGGCTCGACCACGGCGTCGTCGAGACCGTTGAGGCGGATGATCTCGTCGATCAGGACGCGCGGGTCGCCGTCGGGCGCGAGCGACTCGGCGATGGCCCAGAGCGAGTCGCCCTGGCCGATGGTGACGTACTCGAACGAGGAGGCGGGCGCCGACGAACCGCCCTGGGCCGCGGCGCCGCCCGAACCGAGGACGGTGACGAGCGCCCAGACCACGAGCGGCAGCGAGGCGAGCGCGGTGAAGACGATGCGCCCGCGCCGCGTCAGCCGGAGCCGAGTCGCGGTGCGCGGTGCGGACTCCACCGTCATGGTGCGGGTCGGTACGATCGCTGCGCTCATCTCACACCTCCTGGACGAGTCGCACCCGGCCCTCGGCCGGGAGGGCCGGATGCGAAGCTCTGTTCCGAATATATCTTCGAATGTTCGAAGCTGCAAGCATCCGATCCGCTGGAATGTGCCCGCGGATTCCGCGACACACTCGAACGAATGTTTGCCGCACCGACATCAGCCGGATACAGTTTCGAATGTTCGACCACAGTCGATCAGAGACCACCGACATCCGGTCGCGAAGGGCCGAAACGAGGGGCGGAGACCGTGAGCACCGACATCGACGACGTGCGGGAGCAGGGCCGGGCGCGCCGCCGCAAGAGCCTCAGCGCCAAGCAGGTCGCCATCCTCGAGGCCATCCAGCGCTCGGTGTCGAGTCGCGGCTACCCGCCGAGCATGCGCGAGATCGGCGACGCGGTCGGCCTCTCGTCCCTCTCGAGCGTGACGCACCAGCTCAACCAGCTCGAGCTGGCCGGCTACCTGCGCCGCGACCCCAACCGGCCCCGCGCCCTCGAGGTGCTCATCGAGCTGCCCGGCTCCGCCGATCGCGCGCCCTCCGCCGGCGAGCCGGTGCCCGTCGGCGACGCCGCGATGGTCCCGCTCGTGGGTCGCATCGCCGCCGGCATCCCCATCACGGCCGAGCAGCAGATCGACGAGGTCTTCCCGCTCCCCCGCCAGCTCGTCGGCAAGGGCGAGCTGTTCATCCTCAAGGTCGTCGGCGACTCGATGATCGACGCGGCCATCTGCGACGGCGACTGGGTCGTCGTGCGCTCCCAGCGCACCGCCGAGAACGGCGAGATCGTCGCGGCCATGCTCGACGGCGAGGCCACGGTCAAGGTGTTCCGCCAGCGCGACGGCCACACGTGGCTGCTCCCCCGCAACAGCGCGTTCGAGCCGATCCTCGGCGACCACGCCGAGGTGCTCGGCAAGGTCGTGGCGGTCCTCCGCGCCGTCTAGGCGGCGACTGCCAAGGCCGCCTGGGGCTGCGCCTTCGCGACCCCGCGGAGCCAGTCGACGACCGTGTCCATGAAGCGGGCGTGGTCGTCGCGGAACACGGTGTGGCCCGTTCCCTCGACGGTCTCGACCGTCATGCCCTGGCGGCGCAGCTGCGCCGCGACGCGCTCCGTGATGAGCAGGCTCTTCTCGGCGAGCACGACGAGGCTGGGCGCGACGAGCCGGGCCGGCGGCACGAGCGGACGTGTGTCGGCGAAGCCGAGGATCGTGCGGCGGTCCCAGTCCCGCAGCGTCGCGAGCTCGATGTCGACGTCGGCCGCGCTCCACTTCGGGTTCATCCGCACGAGCGCCGAGCGCTTCGGTCGCGGCGCGACCGCGAAGAACGCCTTGAACGCCCAGCCGCGGATGCCGGTCGGGAACGAGAACGCAGGGTCGATGTAGATCGCGGCCCGCGGCGCCATGCGGTCGGCGACGAGGCTGGCCACGAGGCCCCCGAGCGAGTGGCCCATGACCACGTCGGGCGGCCCGTCGATGAGCGGTGCGAGGGTCTCGACGACGTCGTCCGCCCAGGCGGCGGGCGAGTACCGGCGGGCGCGCGGGCTGCGTCCGTGCCCGGCCAGGTCGACGGCGAGCACGCGGAACCCGTGCTCGCGGAGCTCGGCGGTCACGCGGTGCCAGGCTCGCGAATCCGACATGATGCCGTGGATGAGCACGGCCGTCTTCGAACCGCTGCCGGATTCGTTCACCGCGAGACGCATGGGCCGACCGTACGCGATCCACCTGTGCGATCGCCCGACGGCAGCCGAGGGGTTGCCACATGCAGGTCCATGCGCAGGCGACGACGAGGGCGGATGCCGCGAGCCCGCGGCATCCGCCCCCTCGTCGTTGCGGACTACTCGGCCAGCACGGGCTCCGAGAGCTCGGCGCGCACGGCACGCGTCGCCTCGATGATGTGCTCGAGCGAGGCGACGGTCTCGTCGTAGCCGCGCGTCTTCAGGCCGCAGTCGGGGTTGACCCACAGCTTCGACGCCGGGATCTCGGCGACGGCCCGCTCGAGGAGCGCCTGCACCTCGGCGGCGCTCGGCACGCGCGGCGAATGGATGTCGTAGACGCCCGGCCCGATGCCGTGGTCGAAGCCGCTCGTCGACAGGTCGTCGACGACCTCCATGCGGCTGCGTGCGGCCTCGATCGAGGTGACGTCGGCGTCGAGGTTGCGGATCGCGTCGATCACCACGCCGAACTCCGAGTAGCAGAGGTGCGTGTGCACCTGCGTCGCCGACGCGGCACCGCCCGTGGCGAGCCGGAACGAGCCGACCGACCAGTCGAGGTACGCCGGCTGGTCGGCTCGCTTCAGCGGCAGGAGCTCGCGCAGCGCGGGCTCGTCGACCTGGATGACGCGGATGCCGGCCTGCTCGAGGTCGCCGATCTCGTCGCGCAGCGCGAGCGCGACCTGTCGCGCGGTGTCGCCGAGCGGCTGGTCGTCGCGCACGAACGACCACGCGAGGATCGTGACCGGGCCCGTGAGCATGCCCTTGACGGGCTTCTCGGTGAGCGACTGCGCCCAGGTCGACCACTCGATCGTCATCGGCGCGGGGCGCGAGACGTCGCCCCAGAGGATCGACGGGCGCGTGCAGCGCGAGCCGTACGACTGCACCCAGCCGTGCTGCGTCACCGCGAAGCCGTCGAGCAGCTCGGCGAAGTACTGCACCATGTCGTTGCGCTCGGGCTCGCCGTGCACGAGCACGTCGAGGCCGAGGTCCTCCTGCAGGCGGATGACGCGCTCGATCTCCTCGCGCATGAGCGCGCGGTACTCGGCATCCGACAGCTCGCCCTTCACCAGGCGCGCACGCGCGCGGCGGATCTCGGGCGTCTGCGGGAACGAGCCGATCGTCGTGGTCGGCAGCTCGGGCAGGTCGAGCGCCTCCTGCGCCGCGACCCGCTCGTCGTACGCCGCCCGCGTGAAGTCGCGGTCGACGAGCGCGTCGAGACGGTGGCGCACGGCGGGCACGCGTACGCCGGGCGCGCCGGCGCGGTCGGCCAGCGCGGCGGATGCCGCGTCGAGCTCGTCCGCGATCGCGTCGCGTCCCTCGGCGAGGCCGCGCGCGAGCGCCGCGACCTGCGCGACCTTCTGGTCGGCGAACGCGAGCCAGCTGACCAGGCGCGGGTCGAGCAGCGTCTCGTCGTCGACGTCGTGCGGCACGTGCAGCAGCGACGTGGAGGTCGAGACGGCGACGTCGCCCGAGAACGAGCGCAGCGCGTCGGCACGCTCGAACGCGTGCGCGAGGTCGCCGCGCCAGATGTTGTGGCCGTCGACGACGCCCGCGACGAGCGTCTTCGCGGCGAGCGACTCCTCGGTCGCCGGGTCGAGCTGATCGGGCGCGGCACCGCGCACGAGGTCGAGCGAGATCGCCTCGACGGGGGCCGCGGCCAGCGCGGGCAGCGCGTCGCCGAGCGCGCCGTAGGGCGCGGCCACGAAGATCGCGGGACGGTCCTCGGCCGAGCCGAGGACGTCGTAGGCACGGCCGATCGCGTCGAGCACCCGCTCGCGGGGCTCGTCGATGCTCTCGCTCACGAGCGCCGGCTCGTCGAGCTGCACCCAGCCGGCACCCGCCGCGGCGAGCTCGGCGAGGAGCCCGGCGTAGACGGGCACGAGGTCGTCGAGACGGTCGAGCGGACGGAAGCCCTCGGGCGCGCCGTCGGCGGCCTTGGCGAGGAGGAGGAGGGTGACCGGGCCGACGATGACCGGGCGGGTCAGGAATCCGGCCGCCTTCGCCTCGGCGAACTCCGCGAGGACGCGGTCGGCGTGCAGCGCGAAGGCGGTGTCGGGGCCGATCTCGGGGACGAGGTAGTGGTAGTTCGAGTCGAACCACTTCGTCATCTCGAGCGGGGCGTCCTCGCCCTCGCCGCGGGCGATGGTGAAGTACCCGGCGAGGTCGACCCGGCCGGCCTCGTCCTGCAGGCGGCGGAAGCGCTCGGGGACGGCGCCGACGGCGATCGCGGCGTCGAGCACCTGGTCGTAGTACGAGAAGGACTCGGGGATCGACGAGTCGTCGCGCCCGAGGCCGAGCGACGCGAGGCGCTCGCGGGTCGCGGCCCGGAGCTCGGCCGCGGCGGCCTCGAGCTCGGCGGCGTCGATCGCGCCGGCCCAGAAGGCCTCGACGGCCTTCTTGAGCTCGCGACGGCGGCCGATGCGCGGGTAGCCCAGGATCGTGCCGGTGGGGAAGGCGTGTGCGGTCATCGTTCTGTGGTGTTCCTCTCGTTGACGAGTCGGTCGTGGGGGCCGAGGCCGAGGCGGTCGACGACGTCGAGCACGGCTTCGTGGCGGTTGAAGGTGTAGAGGTGCAGGCCGGGGGCGTCGCCGTCCAGCAC
>Ga0310900_10001085_pt1 | contig 10475 bp, 8 predicted proteins | sample C24D1metaG_FD_203879 | JGI IMG/M metagenome (GOLD analysis project Ga0310900, IMG submission 203879) | Lab incubated soil microbial communities from West Virginia University Organic Research Farm, Morgantown, WV, United States - C24D1 | ecosystem: Environmental > Terrestrial > Soil >...
CTTCTCCAGTGATCGCACCGACCAGATCGCCGGCGCCAACCCCGGCCTTGCGTCCCGCCGCAATGAACAGGCGTACCGGGCTGGAGAGGCGGGACCCACGAGACGGGGGCGCGGGTTCCTCCTTCATCTCCGCCTCAGCGTCAGCGTCGGCGCGCGCTTCCAGCATCTTGATGGCGGCCGCCGCCACGTCGAACAGGTCGAATTCGTTTGCGAGCGACTCGACGACGACCCGAACATCGTCAAGACCGCCCGCGACGAGGCGCTCGCGGATCGACGCGCGGGTGATCTCCAGGCGCCGCGCCTTGAGGTCCGCGACCGTGGGCACCGCGGCCACATCGATTTTCTGTTTCGTGAGCTGTTCGATGCTGCGGAGCAGCCGGTGCTCGCGAGGTTCGGCGAGGGTAATCGCGGTCCCGCCACGCCCTGCGCGTCCGGTGCGGCCGATGCGGTGGACGTAGGATTCCGGGGCAGCCGGTACGTCGTAGTTGACGATGTGCGTGATCTGTTCGATGTCGAGCCCACGCGCGGCGACGTCTGTCGCGATCAGCAGGTCGGCCTTGCCGGATCGCACCCGGTTCATGACCGCGTCGCGCTGTCGCTGTTCCATGCCCCCATGCAGTGCTTCAGCGCGGTAGCCATGGGCATTGAGCGTTTCGGTCAGCGTGTCGACTTCCAGCCGCGTGCGACAGAAGACGATCGCGGAGGCGGGTTGCTCCATTTCGAGGATTCGATCGAGCGCCGCCGGCTTTTGCGACCGCTGGACAATGTAGGCGACCTGGCGGACGCGAGGCATCTTTCCAGCCGCGGTTTTTTCGCGTGCAATCGCGAGACGCCTGGGCTTCTGCAGGTGGCGCTCGGCAATCTTGAGAATCCGCGCGGGCATCGTCGCCGAGAACAACGCCGTCTGGAGGGTGTCCGGTGTTTCGTCGAGGATGGTCTCGATGTCGTCGGCGAAGCCCATGTCGAGCATCTCGTCCGCCTCGTCCAGCACCAGCACCCGGACGGCTTCGAGGTTCATCGTCCTGCGGCGGAGATGATCGAGCGCTCGTCCCGGCGTCGCCACCACGACGTCAGCGCCGTGCTCCAGCGAGCGGATCTGCTGCTGCATGGATGACCCGCCGTACAACGGCACGACCCGAAGTCCGGTACCGCGGGCGTATCGGTGAATCGCCTCCGATACCTGCATCGCCAGCTCGCGCGTCGGCACCAGGACTATCGCTTTCACCGTCGACGCCGCCGGTTCTTTGGATCGGGCGGCGACGGCCGAGTCACCGCCGATCAACTGAATGATCGGGAGCGCAAAAGCGGCAGTCTTGCCGGTGCCGGTGGCCGCCTGCGCCAGGAGGTCGTGCCGTGCCAGCATCAACGGAATCGCTTCCCGCTGAACGGGCGTCGGTTCCTCGTAGCCGAGTGCCGTGAGCGTGGCAATGAGCGTGTCGGACAGGCCGAGCGAGCGAAATCCGGACGATGGGGCGGACATACCCGTAGTGTGAGACATATTCTCCCGGACCGCGTAGAGCCGCTGCATTCGCAGTATGCTCCCGCCAATGCCTCGAACAGCCGCGGTTTGCCTCGTCCTGACCCTGTTCGCATCGACTATCGCGACCGCGGCCGATCCGCCAGGGCAGTTCTTCACCCACGACGGCGTGAAGTTCTATTACGAAATCCACGGTCGTGGCGAGCCTCTACTGCTGGTGCACGGCAACGGTGGCAGCAGCGCGGATTTCAAAGCGCAGATGCCGTACTTCCGGAAGCGCTACCGCGTCATCGCGATGGACAGCCGCGACCAGGGCCGATCCAGTGACAGTGCCGGGGCGATTACGTACGAGAAGATGGCCGACGACCTGGCCGCGCTGCTCGATCATCTCGAGGTCGGGCCGGTCAACGTGCTGGGCTGGAGCGACGGCGGCATCGAGGCGCTGCTGCTCGCGATGCGCCATCCGGGGAAGGTGAAGAAAGTGGCGGCGATGGCCGCCAATCTCAACCCAACCGAAGAGGCGGTGCACCCCGAGGTCATTGCCGCGGCCAAGGCGATGCTCGCCAACGTTCCGGCCGTGGCCCGCGAGACGCCCCAGGGACGGCGCGAGGTCAAGCTCACTCAGCTGCTCCTGGACGAGCCACACATCGAGCTGACGGCCCTGTCAGCGATCGTTGCACCCACGTTGATTTTGGCCAGCGACCATGACGTCATCCGCGACGAACACACGGTGGCAATCTATCGCCACATCCCGAACGCGCAGCTGGCCATCTTTCCCAACGCCACCCACATGGTGCCGTTCGACGAACCTGGAGCCTTCAATGCCGCCGTGGATCGGTTCTTCCGCGTTCCATTCGTGAAAAAGGACCGCGTCGCCGACATGTTGACGTCGCTCGAACGGCTCCGCGCATCGCAGAACACCAAGTAGCCTCAGGCAGCGTGCCGGGCAAGGGCGAACAGCCGTCGAACCATGTGGGATTACTTCACCAAGCGACGTCGGCTGGCGGTCCTGCTGGCAGTCCTCAGCGTTGTTGCGCTGGTCCTCGTCGGCAGGCGGCTGAACGCGACAAAAGTCGGCGGACAGCAGCCCGCCGAACCGTTCCGCATCGCCGGCAACTTCTACTATGTCGGCGCGAGCGACGTCGCGGCGTTCCTGATCACCGGGCCCGAGGGCCACGTCGTGCTCGACGGCGGCTATCCCACCACCGCGCGATTGATCATGGCGAGCATCGCGAAGCTCGGCTTCGACATCACGGACGTCAAAGTGCTCCTGAACTCGGAGCCGCACCCCGACCACGGGGGCGGACTGGCGGCGCTCCAGCAGGCGTCGGGTGCACAGTTGTGGGCCAGTGACGCGAGCGCCGACTCCCTCGCCGCCGGGGGCGACGACCGCGACGGCGTCCTGCCGCTGAGGGCTCTCATCTGGATCGGCGTGCTCGGCTACCCGCCCCCGCGCGTTGACCATCGGTTCAAGGACGGCGACACGATTCGAGTTGGGCCAATCGCGCTGACCGCGCACGTCACCGGCGGCCACACGCGCGGATGCACCTCGTGGTCGTTTCCCGTCCGCGACGGTGACCGCCTGCTGAACGTCGTCAGCGCATGTGACCTCGGAGTGCTGGCCACCTCGCGATATCCAGGACAAGGGGAAGACCGAGAGCGCAGCATCCGCGTGCTCCGCGGCCTGCCGGCTGATATCTGGGTGACGTGTCATGCCCGATGGTGGGGCAGGTACCGCAAGTTCGTGGCGAGCACGACTGCGCCGAACCCGGTAGAACCGTTCATCGATCCCGACGGCTATCGCGCTTACATCGACGCCGCCGAGGCGGAACTCCGTGAGGGACGGGTCCACTAAACCGGAACAAGAGAGAAGGATGGTACCGGTACGGGGATTCGAACCCCGGTCCCGTGGCTGAGAACCACGTGTCCTGACCCCTAGACGATACCGGCGGGCCCGACGGGAATTATGGATCGTAGCAAACTTGTATGATGTCAGTCCATGCGCCGGCTCTTGCGTGCACTGATCTTCTTGCTCGTCGTCGCGGCGGTAGCCGCCGGCGTCGTCTACTGGTACGCCGGCCGCGGCGAGGGGCCCGGCCTCACGATCGAGAAACCCGATCGGCTTGTCGGAAGAAGCGGGGACCTCGTCCTCGTGGCGGCGGCGCCAGGTGCGCGTTTCGCGTCCCTGTCGATCGCGCTCGAGCAGAACGGCAAAACGATCCCGCTCTTCTCGCTCGATGCGCCCGAATCGGCGAAGGTCGAGCAGGTCGACGCCGATCGGATCCGCATCACGCGCCCGATTGGCAAGCCACAGCTGCCTGAACTGCAGGCCGGCGCCGCGCGGATCGTCGTTTCCGCAACGCGTCGATCCTTTCTCGATCTCCGAATTCTGTCCTCGTCCGCCTCGAAGGATTTCCAGGTGCGTCTCGAGCCGCCGCGCCTGGCGCTCATCTCGACCCACCATTACCTGAATCACGGCGGATCCGAGATGGTCGTCTACCGCGTCACTCCCCCTGACGCCTGGTCGGGTGTCCGCGTCGGGGCGGCGGAATTCCAGGGCTATCCTGCCGCCGGCGCGGGCGTGGCCGGGGCCGACGACTCGCTGCGGGTTGCGTTCTTCGCGCTCGGATACGACGAGGACCTGTCGACGCAGGTCGCGGTCCTGGCGCGCGACGAGGCGGGGAACGAGGCGAGCATCGGTTTCGTCGATCGCGTGTTTCCGAAGCCGTTCCGGAAGAGCCGCATCCAGCTCGACGATCGGTTCCTGCAGCGGGTCGTCCCCGATATCCTGACGCAGGCGCCCGAGCTCAACCTCGATCCGCGCGGCGCGGATCTGCTTCCGGCGTTCCTGAAAATCAACGGCGACTTGCGACGAGCCAATGCCGAACGCATTATCGCGATCACCAAATCGACTGATCCGGCGCGACTGTGGGAGGGCCCCTTCATCCAGATGGGCAACTCGCAGGTCGAAGCCAATTTCGCCGACTACCGCACTTACGTCTACCGCGGGCAGGAAGTCGATCGGCAGGTACACCTCGGCTTCGACCTGGCATCGACGGCTGCGTCGCCGCTGGTCGCAGCGAATTCGGGCAAAGTGCTCCACGCCGGCTGGCTTGGCATCTACGGCAACTGCGTGATCATCGATCACGGTATGGGCGTCGCGTCGCTCTATGGACACCTGTCGTCGATCGAGGTGAAGGCCGGCGACGCGGTCAAACGCGGCCAGCAGATCGGCCGGAGCGGCATGACCGGTCTTGCCGGCGGCGATCACCTGCATTTCACGATGCTCGTCCATGGGCGCGCGGTGAATCCGGTCGAATGGTGGGACCGCCACTGGATCACCGATCGGGTCGACCGGAAGCTTCGCGAAGCGGGTCGGTAAGGTATGATTAGGTTTTCGTTAGGAGAGAGATAAATGCGTCTACGAAACGTCTGGGTCCAGGTTCTGGGGGTGGCCCTCAGTGCGTCGGTTGCCGCCTGCGGCGGTAGTCAGGAAGGCTCGAAGCCCGCAGCCACGACCGCTAAGCCCGCCGCGTCGGCTGGAGGTTCAAAGGTCGATCCGTCGACGGCCGGCGACATCAAGGGCGTGATCACCCTCACCGGCACGGCGCCGAAGAACGAGCCGATCCGGATGAACGCCGACCCGGTCTGTATCAAGCAAACCGCGTCCCAGGGACCACAATCGCAGGAAACTTTCGCGGTCACCGGCGACAAGCTCGCCAACGTCTTCGTCTACGTGAAGGACGGCCTCGGCAGCTACTCCTACGATCCGCCGGCGGGCAACGCCACCCTCGATCAGCACGGCTGCCGATATACGCCGCACGTCTTCGGCGTCCGCGTCGGACAGCAGATCGAGATCGTCAACAGCGACCCGACGCTGCACAACATCCACGCGATGCCGAAGGCCAACGCCGAGTTCAACAACGGTCAGCCGATCCAGGGCATGAAGATGAACCACGCCTTCAAGGCGAAGGAAGTCATGGTGCCCTTCAAGTGCGATGTGCACGGCTGGATGAACGCCTACGTCGGCGTGCTCGACCACCCGTACTTCGCGGTCTCGAAAGCGGACGGCTCGTTCGAGATCAAGGGCCTGCCGCCGGGGACCTACACGATCGAAGCGTGGCACGAGAAGCTCGGCGCCACGACGCAGAGCGTGACGATCGCCGCGAAGGATTCGAAGGACGTTAATTTCACGTTCGACGCGGCGAAGGCTGCGGCGGACTAAATCCGGAGGAAGGGCAGGAAGGACGGGAGGGTCAGGAAGGGCCTCCCGTTCCGGTTCCTGCCCTTCCAGCCTCTCCCACCCTTCCTGCCTGAAGGCATGCTTCACCGCTTCGCGCAGTTCGTCGTCGGATGCACGGTGCTGCTGGTGCTCGCCGGCAGCCTGGTGACCAGCACCGGCTCTGGCCTTGCCGTGCCCGACTGGCCGACCACCTACGGGTGGAACATGTTCACGTTCCCGCCGTCGAAATGGGTCGGCGGCATCTTCTACGAGCACGGCCACCGACTGATCGCGAGCACCGTCGGATTCCTCACGATCGTGCTCGCCGCGTGGATCTGGCTGGCGGATCCGCGCCGCTGGATGAAACGGCTCGGCGTCGCGGCGCTGGCCGCCGTCATCGCCCAGGGCGTGCTCGGCGGCCTCACGGTCCTCTTCTTTTTGCCAGACGCCATCTCGACCGCGCACGCCGGCCTGGCGGAAATCTTCTTCTGCATGACCGTCGCGATCGCGCTCTTCACCTCCCGGGGATGGACCGAAGCGGCCGGCGCTGCCGACGATCGCGCGCTGCGCGTCGTGGCGACGGCGACGACGGCTCTCGTCTACACGCAAATCATTGTCGGCGCCGTGATGCGTCATAGCGGCGCCGGGCTGGCGATCCCGGACTTCCCGCTGATGTTCGGCGGTCTGGTGCCAGACCGATGGAGCAATGCGATCGCGATCCACTTCGCGCATCGCGTCGGCGCGCTGATCGTGGCGGCCGCCGTCCTGGCCACGTCGGCGCATGTCTGGTATCACCACCGCGGCCGGCGCGAGTTGACCGGGCCGGCCGGAATGATCATCGGGCTGGTGCTCGTGCAGATCACGCTCGGCGCACTGACGGTGCTCAGCCGCCGCAACGTGGCGATCAACAGCGCGCACGTCGTTTGCGGTGCGCTGGTGCTGGCCACATCGCTGGTGATCACGCTCCGGTCGTGGCGCGCGCGGTTCGCGGAGGTCCGGCTAAAGCCTGACACTACGCCTGTCGGCGTCAGGATCTCGCCGCCTGCGGGAGCAAGGGCTTGAAGAACGCGCACGTCGAGGCCGCTTCCGCCCCACTGCCGGTGGGACGGCGAGCCACAGGGCGCGTTGCCGACTACGTGGCGCTCGCGAAGCCGCGGCTGAACGTGCTGGTCGTGGCGTCGAGCGCGGCCGGATACTACCTTGGCTCTCCGTCCGCGCCGCAGCTGGCGCCGATGGCGCTCGCGGTCGGCGGAACCGCGCTCGTCGCGGGGGGCGCGGCGGTGCTCAACCAGGTCTACGAACGCGACACCGACGCCCTGATGCTGCGCACCCGGATGCGGCCGCTGCCGGATCGGCGCGTCGGCGTCGACGAAGCGCGTGTGTTCGGCATCGTCCTCGCGGCGGCCGGCATCGCCGTGCTGAGCCTCTCCGCGAACCTGCTGGCCGCGGTTGTGGCCGCAGCGACGCTGGCGATCTATCTCGCCGCTTACACGCCCCTGAAGCGACGCTCGGCCGCGTCGACGCTGGTTGGCGCCGTCCCCGGCGCCCTGCCGCCGCTGATCGGCTGGACCGCCGGACGCGGCGCCATCGACGCGGGCGGCTGGGCACTATTCGCCATCGTGTTCCTCTGGCAGATTCCGCACTTCATGGCGATCGCGTGGATGTATCGCGAGGACTACCGCCGTGCGGGCTTCCCGATGCTTCCCGTGGTCGAGCCGGACGGCGCGCGGACGGGCCGCCAGGCCGTCCTGTATGCGGTCGCGCTGGTGCCGGTGAGTTTGGTACCGGCTGTGGTCGGCGTCGCCGGGCTGGCCTACTTCTGGTTCGCGCTCGCGCTCGGCGTTTCGTTCCTCGTGCTGGCGGCGCGATTTGCGGCGCTGCGGTCAGAGGCGCGGGCTCGCGCGCTGTTTTACGGCTCGCTGCTCTACCTGCCGCTCATCTGGGCCGCGATGATCCTGGATCATTAATTGTCTTTAAACGATCTGCCGGCGGTGAACGCGACGCTGAACGGCGTCGCGGGCGTGCTCCTGCTGATCGGATTCCTGCTAATCCGTTCGCGACGCATCGACTGGCACCGCCGCTTCATGATCGGTGCATTCGTCGCCTCATCGTTGTTCCTGGTTTCGTACCTCGTCTACCACGCGCAGGTCGGCTCCGTGCGGTTCACGCGGCAGGGCTTGGTGCGCCCACTGTACTTTACGATTCTGATCACGCACGTGGTGCTCGCCGCCGCTGTGTTGCCGCTAGCCATCCTGACCCTGACGCGAGGCTTGAGGGGCCGTTTCTCGGCCCATCGCGCGATCGCCCGCTGGACACTGCCGATCTGGCTCTACGTTTCTGTAACCGGCGTCCTCGTCTACGTCCTCTTGTACCAGCCCACCTGGCTGCTCTAAGCAGGCCGTCGCGTATATACTGGCAACGCCCGCTTTTTGAGCGGCCTCAGGAGTGTTGACGATGCGTGCGAAGTACTGGCAAGTCGTGGTCGCATTAGTCCTCAGCGCCTTGTTCGCCGGCGAGGCGGCCGCGCAAGTCGGTCGCGTCAACGGCTTGGTCAGGGACGACTCCGGCAACCCGATCAAGGGTGCCACGGTCACCGCCAGCAATCCGAACATCGGACCGACCACCTACACCGCGACGACAGACGAAAAAGGCCGCTTCACCGTCATCGGTCTGCGGGCGGGCCAGTGGCGCTTCCTTGCTAACGCGCCCGGACACTCGGCCGACATCAGCGAGCTGTCGGTCCGCTTCGGGTCCCCGAACCCGGGGGTCAACCTCATTTTGCGAAGAAACGGCCCGCTGCCGACCGCGCCCCTCGGCAGCGTGACGGCGCGCGAGATTCAGGCCCAGCTCGCCGCAGCCGATGCGTTCTTCAATCAGCAGAAATGGGACGAGGCGATTGCCGCCTACAAGGCCATCGTCGCGAAGACGCCGGCCCTGAGCGTCGTCCAACTGCAGATTGCCGCGTCGTATCGCAACAAGAAGGACTACGACAACGCCTCCGCCGCTTACGAAGCGTTGCTTGCGGCCGATCCGGCGAACCAGAAAGCCAGGGTCGGCCTCGCCACGTTGAGCCTCGACCAGGGGGACGCGGCGAAGGCCGAAGCGACGTTGAGCGCGGCCGCCCAGAACGCGGATGCCGGCCGCGACATCTTCTACAACCTCGCCGAGCTCAAGTCCTCGAAAGGCAATGCCGACGAGGCGGCGCAGTTCTACCGGAAGGCCGCGGACGCCGATCCGGCCTGGGGCAAGCCGCGCTACAAACTCGGCCTCCTCGCGATGAAGAGCGGCGATAGCGCCGGCGCCGCGCGCTTCATGAACGACGTCGTCACGGTCGATCCGACGTCGCAGGAGGCGGCACTGGCACGCACGGCGCTCGAACAGCTGAAGAAATAACTCTTGGCGCGTCCACTCCGCTATACCGTGATCGTCGGTCTCGTGTCGGTCGGGACCGCGCTCTCCGCGGTCGGCGGGTGGCGCTATGCGCGCGCGTCAGCGCCGGTGAGCGGTCCGATCGTGCTGGTGTCGATCGACGCGCTGCGCGCCGACCACCTGCCGGTGTACGGCTATCGCGCGCTGCAGACTCCGTCGATTGACGCGCTCGCCCGCGACGGGGTCGTGTTCGAGCGCGCCTACTCTCATGTTCCGCAGACACTGCCTGCCCATGCCGCGCTGCTGACTGGCCGCCTGCCGTTCGAAACCGGCGTCCGCGACAACGCGGGCTTTACGGTCAAGCGCGACGAACGGCTGCTGGCCGAGATGCTCGCCGATCGGGGCTACGCAACCGGCGGCGTGGTCTCGTCATATTCCTTACGCCCGTCCACCGGCATCGCCCAAGGATTCGCGTTCTTCGACGGAAACATGCCGGACGGCAGCCCGGACGATCCCGCCAAGGGGGTCGAGCGGGACGGTACCCGGTCGATCGCGATCGCCGAGGCGTGGCTCGAAAAGGTCGGGACCGAGCGCGCCTTCCTGTTCGTCCACCTGCATGAACCACATGCGCCGCATTCGCCTCCGGCGCGCTTCTCCGACCTCGAACCCTACGACGGAGAAATCGCCTACGTCGACGAGCTGGTCGGCCGTTTCGTGAAGTATCTGAAGGCGCACCAGCTCTACGACCAATCGACGATCATCCTCACCGGGGATCATGGCGAAGGACTTGGCAACCATGGTGAAACCGGACATGGTTTGCTCGCCTACGAGGAGGCGCTGCGCGTTCCGCTGATCATCAAGCCGGCGGCCGGCGAAGGCGCCGGACGACGGATCGATTCGATCGTCGAGCATGTGGACATCGTGCCGACCGTGCTCGACCTCGCGAAAGCGCCGCTGCCGGATCGGCTCAGCGGCCGCTCGCTGAAACCGCTGCTCGAACGCGCCGCCGAATGGCCGGCCCGCGTCGTGTATTCGGAGTCGCTGTTTGGCGCCTATCGCTTCGGCTGGAGCGGTGTTCGCTCGGTGACCGACGGCCGCTATCGTCTCGTCCGCACCGAGCACGACGCACTGTACGATCTCGCCACGGATCGCGCCGGTCAGCACGACATCGCGGCCGATCGGCCGGCCGAGCTCGGCCGGCTGCGTGCCGTACTGGATCAGATTGCCGCTAACGATCCATTGACAGAACCTGCATCGTCTCCCGCCGCGTCCGAACAGCTCGCCGTCCTCGGTTACGTAGGATCGGTCGCCCCCATCGATCCCGATGCGGTGGAGTCGATCGACCACCGTCAGCAGATTGATATCGTGGAAACCTACCGGACCGCGGTCGCGCGGGCGAATGAGGGC
>Ga0310900_10001086_pt1 | contig 10474 bp, 6 predicted proteins | sample C24D1metaG_FD_203879 | JGI IMG/M metagenome (GOLD analysis project Ga0310900, IMG submission 203879) | Lab incubated soil microbial communities from West Virginia University Organic Research Farm, Morgantown, WV, United States - C24D1 | ecosystem: Environmental > Terrestrial > Soil >...
TGAGTCGCGCCGCCATCAAGGTGTTTCCGCACAAGGATATGGACGCTGCGCGCGACATCCTGCGCGACTTGATGCCGGGCCAGCGCAAGCTCCTGATCACGGACGGCGTGTTCAGCATGGACGGCGATCTCGGGCCGCTGCCCGCGCTCTGCGATCTCGCCGAGGAATACGATGCGATCATGATGGTGGACGACGCGCATGCCAGCGGCGTGTTCGGCCGCAACGGTCGCGGCACGGTCGATCATTTCGGAATGCATGGACGCGTCGACATCCAGGTCGGCACATTGTCCAAGGCGATTGGCGCGCTCGGCGGCTATGTCGCCGGAAGCCAGTCGTTGATCGACTTTCTTCATCATCGCGCGCGGCCGTTCCTCTTCTCGACGTCGCATCCGCCATCGGTCGTCGCGACGTGCATGGCCGCGATCGAGCTGCTGCTCGACGAGCCGCAAATCATCGACCGCCTCTGGGACAACACGCGCTTCTTTAAAGCGGGACTCGTGGCGATGGGCTTCAACACCGGCATCAGCGAGAGCCCGATCACTCCGATCATCGTCGGCGACGGTGCGCTGGCGATGAAGCTCTCCGACCGCCTGTTCGACGAGGGCGTCTTCGCGCAGGGCATCGCGTTCCCGACCGTCGCGCGGGATGCCGCGCGCGTACGAACGATCGTCACGGCGACGCATACGCAAGACGAGCTGCAGTTTGCGCTCGACGCGTTCGCAAAGGTTGGTCGGGAGTTGGAGATTATTTGACCGCCATCGGTAGGGCGGACCTTCAGGTCCGCCAACGCCGGCGCTCGATGAAGGCGGACCTGAAGGTCCGCCCTACAGATCGTCGATGAGAGCCATGCAAAAACCGAAGGTCGAGGCGCCGCCTCCCGTCGCCCGGGTGTGGGAGTTCTTCGAAACCTACACTCGCGATCTGCGCGCCGACGACTTCCAGCGTCTCTTCACTCGTGAAACGCCCGAAGCCTGGCAGTTCTTCGCCAAGGCGATCAAAGTCGACGAGCTCTCGAGCCTGCCGTGGCACGTGCGCGCCGCCGAATATGCGCGCCGTGCGTTCCTCGCGTTCACGCTGCGGCTGTCGCCGGCGCGACGCGCCATCTATGGCATCGCGCTGTTCATGGCGTTCATTGGCCTGTTCAAGCTGTTCGCAGGGTTCGTGATCTTGCGCGTGCCGGTGATCCCGATGGTCATGTCGGTGCCGGTCCCCGGCTTCGGGTGGCAGGACGGCACGATGTGGCTGGCTGGCGGCTTCCTGGTCCTCAACCTGTTGATCCTGCTCGAAGTCGCCGATCGATTGACCCTGAAGAAGGACCTCGAAGTCGCACGCGAGATCCAGCAGGCGATGCTGCCGCGCGAGATCTACGCCGCCACGGGGATTGAAGCGTTCGGCATGACGCGCCCCGCGAACACCGTGGGCGGCGATCTCTACGACGTCATTCTGCGTCCCGATGGGCGCATCGTCCTCGCGCTGGGCGACGTCGCAGGCAAAGGGAGCCCGGCGGCGCTGCTGATGGCTCTGGTCGTCGCGATGCTGCGCGTGCTCGTCGACGAGCAGCTGCGGCCGGCTGAATTGGCAGAGCGCCTGAACCTGCAGGTCAGCCGTCACGCACCCTCGTCGCGATTCGTCACGATGGTCGTCGGCCTCTACGAGCCGGAGACCGGTCGCCTCGATTTCGTCAACGCCGGCCAGAACCCGCCGATGCTGCGCCGCGCCTCCGGACGCGTCGAGCGGCTGACCGAGGGTGGAATCGCGCTCGGGATGTTCGACCAGGCGCGCTATCAGGAAGGCTCGATGACGCTCGAGGCCGGAGACGTGCTGGTCCTCTTCAGCGATGGCGTCACCGAGGCCGAGAACGCCTCCGGGGTCGCGTTCGACGATGCGGGGCTGGAGCTCGTGATCAACCAGCACTGGTGGCAGGACCTGAACACGCTGGGAACGTCGGTGCTGCGCGCGGTCGAGGCGCATGCGGCGGGCACGAAGATCGCCGACGATCTCACTGTGCTGGCGGTGCGCCGTCCGGTGCCCCTCCCGCCGGTCGGCGCATGACGCCGGTTCAGCGAAACCTCGGTCTCCTCGCCATCGTCACCTTCGGCTTCATCGCAAGGGCCGCAACCACAGGCGCCCCGCTGTTCGATCATCACAGCTGGCGCCAGGCCGACACGGCGATGATCGCGCGAAACTTCGCCGAGTCCAGGCTCAATCCGCTTTATCCGCAGATCGACCATCGCGGCGCGCTACTCGTCGGCTATGTCGCCACCGGCTTCGAGCTTCAGGCGTGGCTGGTGGCGCTGATCGCGAGGGCGACCGGGTTCGACCCACAAATTGGACGGCTCCTCAGCGCGCTGTGGTTCGTCGGATCATTGCTGCTGCTGTTCCGACTGACCCGGCGCCGCTATGGCGACGTTCCGGCGCTGGCCACCGCCTTCGTCTATGCCTTTGGGCTGCCGCTCGTCCTGTTCATCGAGCGTGCATTCCTCAACGAGGCCCTACTCCTGTGCCTCTCGTTCGCGGTGCTGGACGCCACCGATCGGCGAGTCCGCGGCGGCGGCGCGGTTTGGCTGCTGACGGCGTGCCTCTGCCTAGCGCTCATCGGCGCCGTCAAGCCGACGTTCCTCATCGTCGCGGCGGGCGTTGTCGCGCTGTATGTCGAGCGCGACGGCCTTCGCGCAGTACTCCGGCTCGAGCCATACGCCATTGTCGGGTGCGGTGCGATCTCCGCAGCGCTCTGGCTTTCCTGGGCGTCGAGCCTCGGGCAGTCGACGGGCCTCTCGTTCGGGCTGACCGACAAGCTGTTCGACGCGGCCGTCCTCTTCGACCACGGGTACTGGGTCAAGGTGACGAGACGCCTCTTCAAAGATCTGTTCGGACCGATCGGGATCGCCGCCGCGGTTCTGGGGATGACGACGGCGTGGCGGGAGCGCCGCCTCATGGAGATCGCGCTCGTCATCGGCAGCATCGCGTATTTGATCATCGTGACGCCGGGAAACTATCACCACGACTACTACCAGATTCCGCTGGTCCCCGGCGTGACGATCCTCTGCGGGGTTGGTCTGACGATCGCGCTCGATCATCTGGGGTGGTTTCAAATTCAGCCCCCGCGCACGCAACTTGTGATTCGCGTGGTCGCCTTTTGGCTGCTGCCGATGACGACGCTGGTCAGGAGCGTGTCGTCGCACAACTGGTACGAAGTCGACGTCGATCGGGAAGCGCTCTGCAGCGAACTGAAGCCGGCGTTGCGGCGCGACGACCTGGTCGCGTTCTACGGCCAGCAGAGTCCCGATCTGATGTTCTGCACCGGCAGCCGCGGCTGGCTTCTCCAACCCGGTGATGGTGTGACGGAACGCCTGGCTACCGCCCTGCGCGAGGGTGCCACGGTCGTGGTGTCGCCGGCCGCGATGGCGTCGAACCTGCCCGGCGGAATCACCGCGACGCCGCCGTTGGCGGACTCCACAGAGTTCGTGGCGTTCCGGGTGCCGCCGTCTCTCAGGCCACTTTCGCCCGGCGGCATGTAGCCACCCGCGCGGCCGTCACCGGATCCTGATCGTGCCACGCGCCTCCCGTGCTCTGGTGATCCCGGAGTTGTAAACTCGCGAACGGCGTCCTGATGCGTGTACCTGCCGCCAGTTGTGTCCGATTCATCTGGCTGACGATCCTCTTTCTGGTGATGGTCTCGGCGGGGGTGCCGGCGCGTACGGTGCCGGCAGAAAGCCCTCAAACGCCTGCCGAGGCAAGTGCCCTCCTTGCACGCGTCCAGGCGGCCGTGGCTGCTGGATCGGCGCGGGACTTCCTGTCGCTCGGTACGCTCAACGTCAATGCTCCGGAGGTCCGAACCTTTCTCGATCGATGGTTCGTGAAAGGCACGACCCGGGCGGAGCTTCGTGAGCGCGACCGCGTTCCGGCAAAAAACGGCCCCGGCGTGGCGTTGGTGGTCGAGGCGCTCATCGAAGCCGGACCGCAGGGCCGCCTCGCAACCTGGCTGATCGAGCTCGCGCCGCGCGACTCGGGATGGGAGATCACCGGCGCCACTACCCTTAGCGTCGTCGAAGGGCTTTACCGCCTCTCGTTGAGTACTGAGCGCCAATTCAAAGCGCACGACCTGGTCGTGCGATCCGAAGACCTCGAGCTGCGTCTGCCCGACGGATTCGTGTTCGTTGCCGAAACCGGCGGTCGAATCAGCGCCGCCGTGCTCGTCGGGCGCGGCGAAATGATCTTCAGACCATCGCCGGAAACGGAACGGCGTCAGATCAAGATCTTTGCCGGGCACGAGGAGCTCCGCAGCGCCTTCTCCACTGCGTTCGTCCGGCTCAGTCCCAGTGACGCCGCCAACCGGCTTCCACCGACGGCGCTGACGCCAGCCAACGCGGATGCCAAAACGTTCGCCCGTGCCAACGCCTTCTTCGGCGAGCAGTTGCCGAAATCGTTCGGGCTCGATCTTGCGGACCTCAGTCGCGAGTCGTGGTCGCTCATACCGGGCATCGGCGACTTCCTCGCCGAGGTCGATACCCGCCGCTTCGGCACGCTGACCTACACGCTGTCCGACAACGACCCTGAAGACATCACCGTTTTCGATCGGTCCAAGCGGCGAAACCTCTCGGTCTATGCGTCAAAGGCGCGCGCCGCCGCACAGGGCAACACGTTCGACGAGGACGCATCGACCGAGTACGACGTGCAGGACCTGCAGGTCGATACGGCGTTCGCGCCGGAGCGCCTGTGGATCGACGGACAGACACGTCTTCGGATGACGATTCGGTCGTTTGCGCTGACGGCGCTGACACTGAGGCTGGCAGAGCCGCTCGTCGTGCGCTCGGTGGTGAGCGAGGAATACGGGCGGCTGCTGGCGGTTCGCGTCCGCGGGCAGAACAGCATCGTGGTCAACCTGCCGCGGCCCGCGGTGCGGGATTCGGTCCTGACGCTGACCGTGATCTATTCGGGACGTCTGCCGCCGCAGGGAGTCGACCGAGAGAACGTCACTGTCGGCGGTCAGGAGTATGCGGGCGTGCTCTCGGTGATGGAGCCCGAGCCGAGCCAGATCTATAGCAACCGCAGCTACTGGTACGCACAGTCGCCAGTGAGCGACTACTCGACGGCGACGATCCGTTTCACCCTGCCACCGGCCTTCACCGCGGCGTGCAGCGGCGAGCAGGCACAGGGATCGCCTGTGATGCTTCGGCCTGCCACTCCGGATGGCGAGCCGCGGAAACTGCACGTGTTCTCGACGCCGCAGCCAGTGCGATACCTGGCGTGCGTGACATCGCGCTTCACGACGATGGACCCGTCGCCGTCCGGCGCGAGCGCGCCGGGAAGTCAACGGGATCGCGCGATCGAACTCCATCTGCTCAGCACCGCGCGGCAGCGCAGCCGGGCACGCGAATCGCTCGCGAAGGCCGGGGAGATCATCGACTTCTATGCGTCCGTCATGGGGGAGGTGCCGTATCGAAGCCTGACGCTCGCGGTCGTGGAGTCGAACATTCCCGGCGGGCACGCCCCCGCCTATCTGGTCATCCTCAACCAGCCCTTGCCGACGACGCCGTTCGTGTGGCGCGACGATCCCGCCGCGTTCGACGACTTCCCCGACTTCTTCGTCGCGCACGAACTCGCCCATCAGTGGTGGGGACAAGCCGTCGGCTGGAAGAACTATCACGAGCAGTGGCTCAGCGAAGGCATCGCCCAGTACTTCGCGACGCTCTTTGCGGAACATCAGCGAGGGCCGGCATTGTTCAATGCGCTGCTCCGCGAACTCGCGCAGTGGAGCATGCAGATGTCGGACCAGGGTCCGATCTACCTGGGATACCGGCTCGGCCACGTCAAGGGTGATGGACGGATCTTCCGCGCGCTCGTCTACAACAAGGGCGCCTCGGTGCTGCACATGTTGCGGCGCATGCTGGGCGACGACGTGTTCTTCCGATCGTTACGGCGTTTCTACGCCGACCGCCATTTCGAGAAGGCCGGCACGGCAGACTTGAGGAAGGCGTTCGAGCAGGAATCGGGCCGCTCGCTGGAGACATTCTTCGATCGTTGGATCATGGGCCAGGATCTGCCGACGCTTTCCGCATCGCATACGATCTCGGCGGACGGAGCCTCTGTCGCCGTTCGGCTCGAACAGCCTGCCGCGCACACATTCGAGTTCCCGGTGACTGTGTCGTTGATCTATACGGACGGTTCAGCCGACGACGTGATGGTCACCGTGGATGGGTCGCAGGTCACGAAGACGCTGCCGCTCAAGAAACGGCTGCGAAGCGTCGAAGTGAATCGGGATCGGATTACACCTGTGAGGGTCGTGAAGAACTGAAGGACGAAGGACGAGGGGGTGAAGGGGATGGCGTGCTCCCCGATTCCTGGTCCTTCGTTACCTATTGCAAATAGATCCCAGCCACCCGCATCGTGCCGTTTCGTTCGAACGGCTCGAACACGAGCACGAATCGCGTGCCTCGGTGCTCGTAGAACCGGGTGAGTCGATCGCCGAGCGCGCCGCGGTCGACTTGCTGCCGGCCGACCTCGGCTCCCCTGCCCAGGTTTCGTGCGACGGCGTCCACCGGGTCGCCAACGCGCACTTCCTTGCCATCGAGGAGCAGCAGCACGGGAACCGAAATCGCGCGGGCTGGTACGGCGACAGGTAGTACGGCATCGCTTTCGGGGGCCGCCTGGGCAACAGGCGGCGAGACCCGAAGCTCACGCGCGATGAGCAGAGCCACGGCAATCGTGGCGATGAGGAAGAGCGCAGCTACGAACCATTCGAGCGCCGAACCGAGGCGGGCGCGCACGGGAGTAGCCTGCATGGCAGCCTCCGTCTCACCCGGCGTCCTCAATCGGGCAGCGATGCGAACCACCGGCAGAAGCTGGGAACCCTCTGCGATGGGAGCGTGCGTTTCGCCTCGGAACCCGACCCCGTGACGCCAGTGGAAAGGTGGGGTGACAGCAATGTAGGACTGGTGCCGACGCCTGTCAAGGTCAGCCGGGTTGCCCAATCGGCCCTTTTCCCGCGGCTTTCCCACGGTCCGGTCCGGCCGCGCGTGAGAGGCGAACTGATCCGGGTATGATTTCTGAGATATGGACACTGTCACGCTGACCATCGACGGGCAGCCGGTTACCGTCGAGAAGGGGAAGACCATCCTTCAGGCCGCCATCGAGCGCGGCGTTTCGGTCCCCTACTATTGCTACCATCCCGGGATCAGCATCGACGGATCCTGCCGTGTCTGCATCGTGAAAATCGAGAAAATGGCGAAGCTTCAGACTGCCTGCTCGACGGTCGCGATGGATGGCATGGTCGTCGTCACCGACGCGCCGGACGTTGTCGCGGCGCGCGCGGGTGTCTTCGAATTCCTGTTGATCAACCACCCGCTCGATTGTCCCGTCTGCGACAAGGGCGGCGAGTGTCCGCTGCAGGACTTTTCGTACTCCTTCGGACCCAACGACAGCCGGATGGAGTTCCCGCGCCGCACGTTCGACGGCGACGGCGTCAAGGCCGACGTGGACTTCGGCCCGACGCTGATGCTCAACCGGAATCGCTGCATTCTGTGCACGCGCTGCGTGCGGTTTATGCGCGAAGTGGACAACGACGCGCAGATCAGCATCGTCGCGCGGGGCAATGACAGCCAGATTGCCACCTTCAACGAACAGGGGGTCCACTCGCTGATCTCGGGCAACCTGATGGACGTCTGCCCGGTCGGGGCGATCACGACCAGGGATTACCGGTTCAAGTCGCGCCCCTGGGACAACCCGGATGCGGTGGACACGATTTGCACGCTGTGCTCGAAAGGCTGCAACACGACCGCCTGGATCAAGGCCAAGCCGGAATGGGCCAAAGGGGCGCGTCTCGTGCGGTTCACGCCGCGATACGAGCCGGCAGTCAACGGCTACTGGATGTGCGACATCGGCCGCTTCGACTATCACTGGATCGAGGGTGACTCGCGTTTGACCGCGCCGCTCGTCCGTGAGGATGGCGGCCATCATCAATCCACCACCTGGGATGGCGCGCTGAAGGCGCTGGCCGAGCGCGCGGCCGCCGCGACGCCGTCGGGACTGACGTTCCTGATATCGGCGCACGCATCGAACGAGGAGATCTTCCTGATCGAGCGCCTCGCGGGCGCAATCGCCGTCAGCTGGAAGGCGACGGAGAAGAAGCAGCCGGCGGGCACGAAGTTCAAAGTCTCGACCGTCGATGCGCCGAACGTCAACGGCGCGCGCGATCTGGGGCTGCCGGTCGGTGACGGAGTCCCCGATCTGGCCGCGCTCCGGCAAGCGGTCGACGCCGGCCAGGTCCGCGCGCTCTATGTCTTCGACCCGGGCCCGGAAGGCTCGATCGGCGATGTTTCGTGGGTCGTTGCCGCACGGCAGTCGGGGAAAATCATGCTGCTGATCTACCAGGGTGTCCTGATGACCGACCTGGCGCGCGCGGCCGACATCGTGCTGCCCGGCTCGGCGTGGGTCGAAAAAGACGGCACCTACACGAACGACCAGGGCCGCGTCCAGGCGGCTGCACGGGTCTTTGCGCCGCCCGGCGACGCGTTGGACGATCGGGAGATCTTCCTCCGGGTCGGGACCGCCCTCGGATCGCCGCTGGCCTTCCAGTCGGCAACCCAGGTGCGCGAGGCGATCGCATCCCAGCTGGCGTCGAACCCGGCGTACGCGAACATCGGTGCGGTCAACTTCGCGCGGCCGGTCACGGCAAGACACTGGCTGCAGGCATCCAACCCCTCGGAACGCTGGAAGTGGGACTTCATGTTCCAGGAAGTGAACGAGCAGAAGTGGGATGGACTCTCAGCGGTGCTTCCGCAGCTCAACATCATCCCGCTGACGCCAGTCCAGGACGCGCCGAAGAACGACCGGTAGGCGGTCCATGTTCGACCACGCGACTCCGACGTTCTTCACTGCGTTTTTCGCGGGACTGTTGTCGTTCGTGTCCCCCTGCGTCCTGCCGCTGATCCCGGGATACCTTTCGTACATTTCCGGCGTCACGCTGGACGATATGCAGGGCACCGGCAGCGGCGGAGCGGCGGCGATCGCCGATTCGCGCCGCCGCGTCGTGATCGCATCGCTGTTCTTCGTGCTGGGATTTTCGGTCGTGTTCGTGTCGCTGGGCGCCGCCGCCAGCGCCATCGGTCAGTTCCTGCAGGACAGCAGCCGTCTGCGGCTGCTCGGGAAGATCGCCGGAGCCGTGGTCTTCGTGTTCGGCCTGCACACGATGGGGCTGCTTCGAATCGACAAGCTGTATAGCGAAAAGCGCGTGCAGGTGGAACGGAAACCTCGCGGTGCCGCCGGCGCGTTCCTTGTCGGTCTCGCGTTCGCGTTCGGCTGGACGCCCTGCATCGGCCCCATCCTCGCCGGCATTCTGGCAATCGCCGGCACCCAGGAAACCGTCGGTCAGGGCATCCGGCTGCTGGCGATCTACTCGTTGGGGCTGGGCGTCCCGTTCCTGCTGACCTCGATTGCGATCAACCAGTTCTTCTCGGCATTCGCGCGGATCCGGAAGCACTATCACGCCATCGAAGTGACGTCGGGGGTGCTGCTCTGCGCAATCGGCGTGCTGATCTTCACCAACCGGTTCACGATCATCGCCCAGTACCTGTCGCCTTACCTGCCGACGTTCTAGCGAACCCCGATCGGGTCCGATTGGGTCGGATCGGGTCCGATCAGGTCGGATCGCGTCGCGGCCGCCGCCATCCAAATGCGCAATCCGCCATCCCGATCCGCAATCCGCAATCCGAAATCCGCAATGCTATAGTCGCCCTATGTCCTCACCGGACGAGACGCCCCCAGCGGCGGAGGTGGGGTCGCTCATCCGCCGGTCCGGCCGCTCGAGTCTGGGCCGCTGGCTCAAGCCCACCGTCACGATCGCGCTCTACGTGCTGGTCTTCTATTGGATCGATGCACGAGAGATCTCCTCGACGCTGAAGACGGCGCAGTTCGGCATCGCCGGCGCCTGCGTCCTGCTGTACATGGCCGGCCAGGCGATCTCGACCCTGAAGTGGAGGATTCTCCAGGGGCCGGTGGGCCTGTCGACGCCATACCTGCGCTTGCTCGGCTTTTATTTCACCGGCATGTTCTTCAACCTGTTCCTTCCCACCATCATCGGCGGCGATGCGGTGAAGGCACTGCTGCTCGCTCGCGAAACCGGCGCGCCGGCGCGCGCGACGATGTCGGTGTTCATGGAGCGGAATACCGGTCTCTGTGCGCTGTTGCTGATCGCGCTCGTCGCCGCCTATCTCGCACCGCCCGTGCGTCTCTACGGCGTCTCGCTGGTGGCGCTGACCTGGCTGCTCGGGGCCGGTTACGCGGCGGCAAACATCGTGCTCTTCTCGCCGCAGGCGTACCGGATTGCCGATCGATTGATCGCGCGGTCACCGCTGAAGCGGATGCGCGCGCGTGCGGCGTCGCTGTACGAGGCGGCCATGCCGTACACGCGCGCGATGGGCGTACTGATTTCGTCGATTCTTTTGTCGATCGTCTTCCAGTTCGTCGTCATCGGCGT
>Ga0310900_10001090_pt1 | contig 10464 bp, 6 predicted proteins | sample C24D1metaG_FD_203879 | JGI IMG/M metagenome (GOLD analysis project Ga0310900, IMG submission 203879) | Lab incubated soil microbial communities from West Virginia University Organic Research Farm, Morgantown, WV, United States - C24D1 | ecosystem: Environmental > Terrestrial > Soil >...
AATGCCGCCTAGAATGCCTTCCTCCTTGGCCACTCTTCTTGCCGTTTCAAAAGCATGTTCATTGCTGACCTGAATAATTTCATCATAAATTTTCGTATCCAGAATCGAAGGCACAAAGCCTGCTCCGATACCTTGAATTTTGTGCAGCCCCGGCGCCCCTCCAGACAGAACGGGGGATGAAGCCGGCTCAACGGCTGCAATTTGAATACCCGGGAAGCGATCGCGCAATACTTCGCCCGCGCCTGTGATCGTGCCGCCGGTACCTACGCCCGCTACGAAGCCGTCGAGCTTGCCGTCCAGCGATTCAATCGCTCTTATAATTTCCGGGCCGGTCGTTTCCCGGTGGATTTTCACGTTGGCCGGGTTATCGAATTGCAGCGCCGGAAAATAATCAGGATGCTTCGTCTGCAGCTCCTGCGCTACCCGAATCGCGCCTTTCATGCCTTCTGCTCCTGGCGTAAGCACGATTTCCGCGCCATAAGCCCTCAGCAGATTGCGGCGCTCCAAGCTCATCGTCTCCGGCATAACCAGTATCGCTTTATAGCCTCTGGCCGCCGCAACCAAGGCGATGCCGATGCCCGTATTGCCGCTTGTCGCTTCAATAATCGTATCGCCCGGCTTCAGCTTTCCTTCGCGCTCCGCCTCTTCGATGATGCTGATCGCAATTCTATCCTTTACGCTGCTGCCCGGATTAAAAAATTCCAGCTTCAAGTAAATCTCCGCGCTGCCGTCCGGCACCGTCTTGTTTAATCGCACTAAGGGCGTGCTTCCTATCAAATCGGTAATATTGTTGACTACGAGACTCATCTTATCTACCTCCTATTATGATGAAATGCCCTGCGGCATGTGCCGAAATCGGTATATCGTAACTGCCGATTACACCGCGATATTGCCTTGCGAATGCTCATACAGCTCTTTATAATGCCCGTCATGCTCAAGCAGCTGCTGATGATTGCCCTGCTCCACGATTTCGCCGTGGCTCATCACAATAATGCGGTCCGCCTGCATAATGGTAGACAAACGATGAGCAATGACGATCGTCGTCCTGTCCTGCGACACGACGTGAAGAGCATTCTGAATCAATTGCTCCGTATGAGAATCCAAATTGGCGCTCGCCTCATCCAATATAAGCACCTTAGGCTTAAAGACGATAATTCTCGCAAAAGAGATCAACTGACGCTCGCCTGCAGATAGGCCGCTGCCACGCTCTGACAGCTTGGTATCATAGCCGTTTCTCAGCTTCTTAATGACCGTATCCGCCCCGACAAACTCGCAGGCGCGAATGACCTCCTCGCGCGAAATCGAGCTGTCGAACATTCTTACGTTTTCGATTATGCTTCCGGAATAAAGATATGGCTCCTGCTGCACCAGCCCGACTAAACGGTGCAGGGTCGCTTGCGGGATATCTCTCACATCCGTCTCATCGATCCGGATGCTTCCTTCCTTCACATCATAGAACCGGCACAGCAGGCTGATTAACGAACTTTTGCCCGCCCCGGTCGTTCCTACGACGCCAATGAGCTCGCCGGAGTTAATATGCAAATCCAAATCGCGTATTATTGGTATCCCTTCCTCGTAAGAGAAGGAAATGCGGTCAAAGTCGATACGGCCCTTCACCGACTCCAAGCTAAAGCCGGGCAGCGAAGCCTGGCGTTCATCCGCTTCATCATCCGTTTCCGGCTTTTGCAGATCCACCGGCTCCAGCTCGCGATCCGTAACATCCGGCTTATTCGCGAACACGCTCCAAATTCTTGTAATGGCGACAGTTGCGGACTGCAGCGTATTCCACTGCTGCGTAATCGTATTAATCGGTTGAAAAAACTGGCGGATATACGTAATGAACGCATATAAGACGCCGAATTCAAGATGCTGGCCGAGCACGGCGTTCCCGCCGACCCAAGTAACGAACGCAATCGATAAATTGCTCAATATATCAAAGGTGCGGCCAAATATGACATTCGTCCGAATTTCCCGGATATTAGCTTTAAAATACAAGCCGTTGCGCTCGTCGAACTGCTTCTCCTGCTCCTTCTGCTGATGGAACACCTGAACCAGGTTCATCCCCGACAGGTTCTCGGCGACAAAAGCGACCAGACGGGACAGTCTCGTTCTGGCGAGCTGATAGGTTGTTCTCATAAAGGAGCGGAAGGCAATTGCGATACCCCATATAATCGGCAGCAAAATAAGACAATAGAGCGCCAATCTCGTATCGAGCTGAAACATCATGACGATGATAAAGATTAGTGTCAGCCCATCCCTGAACAAACTCAACAGCACCTGATTAAAAAACTGGTTCAGCGCCTCCGTGTCGCTCGAGACGTGAGTGATGAGACTGCCGCTCGACATGCGGTCGAAATAGCGCATGGATTGCTTCAAAATATGGCCAAACAGCTGTTTCCGTATGCGCGACACGATGCTTTGCCCGATATTTTGGAGCAAATTGTTTTGCAAGTACGTAAATAACAGGCTGGATAAAGATAATCCCAAATAAATGGCGCAAATCGTAAGCAGCCCTTTGTAATCGTTTTTGCCGGACAACAAATTGTCATCGATCGCGATCTTCATTAAAAAAGGCTGCAGCAAATCCGAAAGGATCGCGATTAGCGTACAGCAGAATACAAGGGTAAACGCCCAAAGATGCGGTCTCGCGTAGCTGGAAAGCGTGCGAAAGGCCGATACATATTCCGGCTTCTGTTCCGGCAGGTTAGGATCAGCCTTCTGATCCGCCTGCCAATTATGAATGGCTTGTGCCGGTCGCATGTTGACTCCCCTCCTCCTGTATGGCATGAAGTGTCGCATAGAGTCCTTGCTGCTCGAGCAGCTCCGTATGCGTGCCCCGCTGCACAATCACGCCGTCATCGAGCACAATGATTTCATCAGCGTGCTTGATCGCACTGATGCGGTGCGCAATAATGATTGTCGTTTTGTTGTTTCTTTCGGTTTGAATCGCTTCAATAATATCCTTCTCCGTCACGGCGTCCACTGCGCTGACGCTATCGTCTAGAATCATAATCGGAGCATCCTTCATCATTCCGCGGGCTAAGCTGGTACGCTGACGCTGGCCGCCGGATAAGGTTAAGCCGCGCTCGCCCAGCCGCGTTTCAAACTTATTGGGCAAATCGACGATATTATTGTAAATTTGAGCAGACTTTGCGGCAGCCTCTACCGCTTCGAGCTCCCGCCCGCGATCGGAGAAAGCGATATTTTCTCTGATCGTCGTGCTGAACAGAAAGCCGTCCTGCGGGACATAGGCAATCTGGTTCCGCAGGCTTTCCAGCGTCATCTCCCTCACGTCCGTCTTCCCGTACCAAACCGTTCCAGGCGGCGGATCGTACATGCGGAGCAGCAGCTTCATGAGCGTTGTCTTCCCGCTGCCTGTACGGCCGATTATACCAAGCGTCGATCCCGGCTTAACGCTCAGGTTGATGTCTTTGAGCACTGCACCATCAGCTTGATCGTACGCGAACGACAGATTCCGGATCGTGATGCCCTCATCAATCAGGTTCACAGCTTTAGCATCTTCCAGCTCTTCAATATCCGACCGCTGGGCTAGCAAACCGTTCAACCGCTCCAAAGAAGCGCGCGAGCGTTGAATCGAGTTAATGACATTGCCGATTTGTTGGAGCGGATTCATCAGCATGCGAATGTAGAGCGTTAAAGCGACGAAATTGCCGAGCGTGATCTGCTTCGTAATCGTCAAATAGCCGCCAAAGGCAAGCGCAATGATCAAAGCGATCGCACCCAGAAACGGAATCAACGCCTGAAAAAAGGACGAAACGCGTACCAGCCGCAACTGATTGTGCCGGATTTGATCCACTGTTTTGCCAAAACGCTCGTTCATAATATTTTCCACCGCAAATTTCTTCGTTACCCGAATGCCGCCAAACTGCTCCTCCGCCGTTTCCGTCATCGTGCCGAGCGCTTCCTGCACCTCAAGCGACCGCTTTCTAATAATCGGCCCCAAATATACGACGATTACAGGGATAAGCAGAAGCGGAAATACGGAAGCCAAAATCAAATAATAGGGAATGTGGCTGATCAGCATCATCGTAACAGCCGCTATGAGCAGCATCGATGCGTTCGCTGTCGAGTTGACTCCCATGGAGATCGACTCCCGAACCGCAGTCACGTCATTCATAAAATAACTGAGCAGCTTGCCGACGCCATTTTTTGAATAGAACCTTTCGCTCATTTGTGTAAAATGCTTGAAAAGCCCTCTTCGAACGAGAAATTCAAACTTTCTTCCCACGTACATAACCAAATACATCGCTAAGCCGTTAAACAGCACATGACCAGCGCCTATTAACAGCAGCAATAAGCTGTAGTCCACAATCAGCTTGCCCGTTAAACCGCCGATTTGCAGCTTATCCGTAAACTGCCCCAATACCTTCGGATAAAAAACGTTAATCAAGTTAGAAATCAAATGGAAAAAGATCGATAACAGGTACACATACCACGTTTTCCGAAAAAAATCTGTCAATATTCTTTTTGATTTCAAAAAACGACCACTTCCTAGTAAAAGAATGTTTTACGATACATCCGTTTGCGGAAATTGCAATTCATAAAGCTGACTGTAGCGCCCTTGACGGTTTAGCAGCTCATCATGTGTTCCGTTCTCTACGATCTGGCCATGCTCCAGCACATAAATCTGATCCGCCTGCTGAATCGTCGATAAACGATGGGCAATAACGAGGCAGGTACGGCCATGCAGCAATTGCGCCAGAGCATCTTGAATGTATTGCTCCGACTCGGTGTCGAGTGAAGCCGTTGCCTCATCAAGGATAATGACCCGGGGATTTTTCAGAATCGCCCTTGCAATGGAAAGCCGCTGCTTCTGTCCGCCGGATAGCTTCACGCCGCGTTCGCCGATTTGCGTTTCATAGCCCTGCGGGAAAGAATCGATAAAGCCGGCCGCATTCGCCGCATTAGCTGCAGCAATGACCTCCTCGTCCGTAGCCTGATGATTGCCGTAGCGGATATTCTCCCCTATCGTTCCGTTGAACAACACGATATCCTGCGACACGATTCCGATTTGCTCTCTGAGAGAGGCTAACGTAATATCTTTCAGCGAATAACCGTCAATCGTTATTTCTCCCGCCTGAGGATCATAAAATCTAGCAATAAGATGAGCAATCGTTGTTTTGCCTGAGCCCGATGATCCGACAAGCGCGGTCACCTTGCCCGCCTCCAGCTCCAAATGAAAAGCGTTCAAAACGGCTGAATCGCCGGAATAAGCAAAATCAATATGATTAAAAACGATATGCCCGCGCACCGGCGGCAGCTTAACCGCTCCCTTCTGCTCGACGATTTCCGCCTTCGTGTTCAATACCTCCATAATTCGTTCGTAGGCAGCAGCCGATTGCTGAATCGTATTCATAATCCGGCTAAAATGACGAACCGGATTTTGCAGCAGCCGCAGGTAAGCGATAAAAGCAACGATTGTGCCAACCGTCATTTGATTCTTCATCGCCAGCCATGCGCCGAACACAAGCACGATAGCGAGGCCGAGAAAATTTAGAAAATCAATAATAGGCTCATAAGCGGCCCGCAAGCGGGTCACCTGAATATTCGCATCCATATTCCGCTGGGTGCGCTCCGAGAACCGGTCCGACTCGTAGGACTCGGCGGTAAACGCTTTGATAAGCCGAATGCCGGTCAGCGTGTTTTGCAAATGGTCGCTGACATCGGCAACGGACTCTTGTACGGTCCGGAACGAGGAGCGCATTCTTTTGCCGAATATTTTGGTCGTCAAAATCATAAACGGGAAGGTTGCGAGCAGAAGCAGCGTTAGCTTCCAATCAATCCAAAGCATATAAACCGCGATAGCCGTAAAGGTGAAGAAATCGGTAAATAATTGCATCATGCTGGAGGAGATCATTTGCTGAAGAATGCTTACATCGTTCGTGACCCGGGACATCAGATCGCCGGTACGATTGCGGTCAAAGAAAGAAACGTCCAAACTTTGCATATGCCGGTACAGATCATTGCGAAGATTATAAAGCACTTTCTGGCCGATCGAAGCCATGAGGGATGTACTGGTATAGCGCAGGGCGCCTAGCGCTAATGCCGCGCCCAAAACCCCGCCGCCAATGAGAAGCAGCTTGCTAAAAAGCTTATTCGGAATAATGTGGTCTATCGTATAACGGGTTAATTGCGGAACGATGAACTCCAGCAGCGAAATCGCGATAACGCAAGCAACGGCAGCGATCAGCGAAGGCAATTGCATTCGCGCATGGGCATATATTTGCAAGAACATGCCGTATATGCTGGCGGGCTTCGCCTTCTCTCCGGTTCCAAACCGCCTCATGCCGCCGCCCTGCCTAAACATAGGGGCGGAATTGTAATTGTCTCTCATGTTTGTTCACCCTCTTTGCCGCCGCATTCCGCATCCGCCGCGATTTGGCGAAGCGAGAGGCGCAGACTGCCTAGTATGGTCCGCAATTGAGCAGCCTTGCTCACGTCGTTCACCACGGCTCGTTCTGCCGCCTTCAGCAAATGCAGCAGCTCTTTGCCGGCCGGAGTTAACCGACGGTTCGGCTTGTTCCGGTCACATGGGGCGCCATCCTCCTCGGCCCAGCCTTGCTCCCGGCGATCAGACCCGTTAACGGCAGCTTCCTTCTCTTCAAGCAAATAAGCGCGGCCGTTATCCGTAATTTCAAATATTTTCTTGCCATCCTGCTTGGAGGATTCCACCAGTCCCTGATCGCGCAGCATTTGCAGGGTAGGATATATCGAGCCGGCACTCGGTTTGTAAGTGCCTCCCGATTGATCCTCAAGCGCCTTCATCATTTGATAGCCATGCATACTCTCCTGCTCAAGCAGCTCCAGCAAAGCATATTTCACCCCGCCGCGGCTGAAATACCGTCTGCCTGAACCGTAAGCTTCCCTTTCATTGGCATGATGCAAAAACAATCGTTCCTCTGGCTGCCATTCATCTGTCATTTCCGTTTTCTCCTCCGTTAACGATATATCGTATTATTTTAAATACTATACGATATATCGTTAATTGGCAATACTTGTTACGAAATCCACATCGCTCGCAGCCGGATTTTTTTCCATGAAAAAATCCAGTAAATAATCGTACTTTACTGGATTTTGTTTGATCTTGGCCAAATGAATTAGAAACTTCCTCTGGAAGCAACAGGATCATTATCGATAACAGCCGAGATACGTTCTAGCGTATGTTCGTCAAGCTCGATGCCCGACGCCTTCACGTTTTCTTCAACCTGCTCCGGACGGCTCGCGCCGACCAAAGCGCTGGATACGTTAGGCTGACGCAAAATCCAAGCGAGAGCCAGCTGGCCGACCGTAATATCCAGCTCGGAGGCGATCCCCTTCAACTGCTCAACCTTCGCCAGCTTCTCCTCTGTAATTTTATTTTTAAAGTTTTCATGCTTCGCTGCGCGGGATTCGTCAGGCACCTGATGATTCGCTCCGTATTTGCCTGTAAGCAGACCTTGCGCAAGAGGCGAGAACACAACCTGGCCGAAGCCCTTTTTGATGCCGAGCGGTATAATCTCCTTCTCGATATAGCGCTCAAACAAATTATAGATTGGCTGGTTAACGACGATACGGTCTAACAAATACTTGTCGGCAATCGCAAAGGCTTCGGTAATTTGCGCCGCAGTCCATTCGCTGACGCCTACGTAATGAACCTTGCCCTGCCTGACCAAGTCCTCGAAGGCGCGGAGCGTTTCTTCCAGCGGCGTCTCCGTATCAAAACGGTGGCTGTAGAAAACATCCACATACTCGGCTCCAAGACGCTTCAGGCTTGCGTTCGCCGATTCGATAACATGCTTGCGGGACAGGCCGCGGTCATTCGGTCCATCGCCGATTTTGCCATAAACCTTCGTTGCGAGCACGTAAGATTCACGGGGATAAGCCCGAAGCGTTTCTCCAACTACCTTCTCTGCCTCTCCCTTCGCGTATACGTTAGCCGTGTCAAAGAAATTAATGCCTAATTCATATGCCTTCTGAATCGACTTCACCGCGTTTTCTCGTTCCACATAACCGCCGTAGGTCAGCCAGCTTCCAAGACTGATTTCGCTGACCTTAAGACCGCTTGCACCCAAATTCCGATATTTAACTGACATTATGATAGCCTCCTCTAATTTTCATAAGCATTTCGCTTACTTTCCCCGCCGCCGATTCGCACCCGTTAACCGTTTTGCGATTTCAGCTTTTCAGTTTCTCTGCCTAAAGCCCAAATCGCTTTATGTTTATTTTCCGGCTTAGCCAGCCCCAAATTTTCCCGGAGCGTCTTGCCTTCATATGCCGTGCGGAAGAGTCCGCGGTTCTGCAGCTCGGGAATAACCTTATCCACGAAGGTTTCTAAGCCGCTGTAATAAATATGAGGCAAAATGTTAAAGCCGTCAGCGCCGTTATTTCTAATCCAGCTTTCGATGAAATCCGCTGTTTGGATCACGGAGCCGGTAAACGATACATGTCCGTGAGCAGCAGCGCTGCGGGCAAGGAACTGACGGATCGTCATTTTGTCGCGTTTAGCAGCATCGACCACGACCTCCTGACGGCTTGTAATGCCGGTCGTAAGCGTTCCATAAGGCTTTGCCTTGTCAATCGGAACAAGACTATCGAGCGGATACTCCGACAGGTCGACCGTAAAATAGTTCGACAACCGCTTCAGCGCTTGCTTCGGATTCAACAACGAATTAAATTCGTCCTCGATATCCCTCGCTTCCGCTTCCGTATCGGCTGCGATGGGGCTGAGCCCCGGCATAATGAGCAATTGATGCGGCGAACGTCCATACTTTTGCAATCTCGCCTTCACATCCGCATAAAACGCTTGCGCGGCGCCTAACGTTTGCTGCGCCGTGAAAATCACCTCCGCCGTTTTGGCTGCCAGCTCCTTGCCGCTTTCCGAGGAGCCTGCTTGAACCAGTACGGGATAGCCCTGCGGCGGACGGGGAATGTTGAGCGGACCCTTTACGGAGTGGTACTTGCCTTTAAAGTTAATCTCGTGCACCTTGCTCGTATCTAAAGTGACCTCCGTCTCTCTGTCATAGATAAGCGCATCCTCTTCCCAGCTGTCCCACAGCTGCTTCGTTACTTCGACGAATTCGTCGCCGATCTCATAACGCTTCGTCACCTCGGGATGCTCGGGCTTATTGAAGTTTTCGGCATCGGCCTGTGAATGGCCCGTTACGATGTTCCATGCTGCTCTGCCCTTGCTGATATGATCCAGCGAGGCAAACTTGCGCGCCACATGAAAAGGATCATTGTACGTTGTGCTGACTGTTGCAATCAGACCGACATGCTTCGTTAGCGCAGCCAGGCCGGAGAGAAGCGTAAACGGCTCCAGCCTCCTGCCGAGACCGGAATAGTTGTCCGCTGTAAACAAGGAATCGAACAGCCCTCTTTCCGCAATTTTTGCTATGTTTGCGTAATAATCCAAATCCAAATCTTCCTTTGGGCTTGAATCCGGATGCTTCCAAGCAGCTGAATGATGCCCTGCGCCCCGCAAAAATACGTTAAAATGTGCTTTCTTGTCCCGTTTTGCATCACTCATTTATCAACCCTCATTTTCATTCAGATCATAAAAAAAAAGGAGACCTAGCTTAAAAAGCTAAATCTCCGGTGGTCCGGTCGTATTTAATTCCATTAATGTTTAGATGAATACTATGAATTAATAGTAATACGCTGCTTTCACAATGTCAATGGGTCAAAATGAAGGTTATAAGGTTACACGCCTATTTTAATCGAAAGCCTTGATTAACGAGGAAATCATGGAGATGGCCGCGAAGCCGATTCGCCTTAAACCTTCTCAGCATTTCGCGTGACCATTTCGTTTCCTGCTCCCCGCCTTTGCCGCCGCCCTTGCGGGTCGCGTAGTATACGCGCGTGATGTCGTCATAAGCTTTTATTTCGCTCTCCAGCCCTTCCTCCTTATACACCTCTTTATGATAAACAGCCGCAAGCGGCAATCGGGGACGAATATCGGGCTCTTGATCCGGAATGCCTAGGCACATGCCGAATACCGGATATACGAGTGGCGGCAGCTCCAGCAAATCGGTAACGTCCTGCGGATTGTTCCGGATTCCTCCGATATAGACCATACCGTAGCCAAGCGACTCCGCGGCAATTGTCGCGTTTTGCGCAGCCAAAGTGGCATCGATCGTGCCGAGAAGAAACAGCTCAACGTTTTGGTGAAGCTCCACGTCCTCATGCAAATTCGCCGCAATGCTGATTTTTTTCAAATCCGCGCACCATACGAGAAAGACGGGACTTTGGGCGATATGCTGCTGATTTCCCGCAAGCTCTGCGAATTTCCGCTTCCGCTCCGGGTCTGTAACAGCTACTACGCTGTAAGCTTGAATGTTCGAGGAGGTTGAGGCTGCTTGGGCAGCCAATAAAATTTGCTCCAAATGGGACTCGGGAATCGGCTCCGGCTTATATTTACGAATCGAGCGGTGCTTTTTTAATAAATCGATTACTTCGTTCATCGTT
>Ga0310900_10001093_pt1 | contig 10463 bp, 10 predicted proteins | sample C24D1metaG_FD_203879 | JGI IMG/M metagenome (GOLD analysis project Ga0310900, IMG submission 203879) | Lab incubated soil microbial communities from West Virginia University Organic Research Farm, Morgantown, WV, United States - C24D1 | ecosystem: Environmental > Terrestrial > Soil >...
GACGTCGAGACTCAACACCTCGCGTGCGCTCAACAAGATCGAGCAGGATGCCACCTTGTCGTGCCCGGAGGTGCAGTATCTGGTCGACTTCATCCGCAACTCGCAGCGCGGCGCGCTGCTTCGCCGGCCTGCCCGCCGCGCCGAAGAAGTAGTCGCGGATGAGTAGGCTGCTGACTTCAGGCTTCAGACTTCAGGCCCGGAGCCCGCAGCCTGGAGCCCGAAGGCGGTGAGACTCGGCCTGATCGCCGGCAACGGCCGATTCCCGTTCCTGGTCCTGGACGCGGCCCGCGCGATGGGGCACGACGTCACCGTCATTGCCGCCAAGGAAGAAACGTTCACCGACCTCAACGACGCCGCCGCCAGGGGGCGCACGCCGATTCACTGGATCTCGCTCGGCGAGCTCGGCAAATGCATTTCGCTCCTGAAGGATGCCGGCGTGAGCCACGCGGTGATGGCCGGGCAGGTGAAGCACACGAAGATTTTCGCCGGCGGCATCGTGCCCGATACGAAGTTCCTGTCGGTGCTCATGAAGCTGCCGTTTCGCAACACCGACGGCCTTATCGGTGCGGTCGCCTCGGTGCTGAAAGACGAGGGCATCGAGCTCATCGATTCGACGTCGCTGCTGAAGCCGATGCTGGCCACCGCCGGTGTGATGAGCCGTCGGGCGCCGACCGAGGAAGAGCAGAAGGACTTCGAGTTCGGCTACCAGATGGCCGACGCCATTGCGGGGCTCGACATCGGCCAGGTGATCGCGGTCAAGCATCGCGCTGTGGTCGCCGTCGAGGCCATGGAGGGCACCGACGAAGTGATCGGGCGGGCAGGGCATCTGGCCGGCCCTGGCGTGCGCATCGTCAAGGTGGCCAAGCCCAGGCAGGATATGCGTTTCGACGTGCCGGTCGTCGGCCTGGCGACGATCCAGGCGATGCGCACCTCGGGGGCTTCGGCGTTGTCGGTCGATGCCGGCAAGACCCTGATGTTCGAGCGCGACGAGATGCTCAAGAGCGCCGACGAGGCCGGTATCGCGATTGTCGGCCGGCAGAAAATCTGATATCGCAAAAGATGAAAACACGTGTCGCGGTGATCGGCGTGGGCGCGCTGGGCAGGCATCACGCCAGGATTCTCTCGGCGCTGCCAGATGTCGAGCTCGTGGCTGTCGTCGACATCAAGGAGGCGCGCGCGCGCGAAATCGGCGGCCTCGTCAATGCGCCGTTCGCAACAAGCGCGGCCGAAATGCTCGGACGCGTCGATGCCGTGACCGTCGCCGTTCCCACCGATTCACACCTGGCGGTTGCGCTCCCGTTCCTGCAGCGCGGGACGGCGGTGCTGGTCGAGAAGCCGCTCGCCCGTAACGCCCCCGAGGCTCAGCAGATGATCGACGCGGCCGCAGCGTCGGGAGCGGTGCTCGGCGTGGGTCATACCGAACGCTACAATCCCGCGGTGGCGGCGGTCAGGCCGCTCCTCGACCATCCGCGGTTCATCGAGATCCACCGGCTGGGCACGTTCCCCGACCGCAGCCTCGACATCGACGTCGTCTTCGACCTGATGATTCACGATCTCGACGTCGTGCTGTCGATCGTTCCGTCGGAGGTCGTCACCGTAGAGGCGGTGGGCGTGGCGGTGCTGACGGCGAAGCCCGACATCGCCAATGCGCGCTTGAAGTTCGCGTCGGGATGCATCGCGAACATCACGGCCAGCCGCATCAGCAAGGATCGCGTCAGGAAGATCCGCATCTTCCAGCGCGATGCGTACCTGTCGGTCGACTACGCGGCGCAGGAAGTGGAACGGTGGCGGCTGGTCAAGGGAAACGGGGCCATGCCGGCGATTGACGGCGGCAAGCTCGACGTGGCGCAGGAAGAGCCGCTGAAGCGCGAGCTGGCGGATTTCGTGGCCGCCGTGCGCGACAAGCGCGCGCCGGGCGTGACGGGTGCCGACGGTTTGCGCGCGATCGAGTTAGCGCAGAAGATAACGGACGAGATGCAAAGACAGGGCTGAAGCCCTGTGCCACTGCAGGCGATCGCGGTGGCACAGCCCTTTAGGGCTGTCCAGAACCGTCAAAATGTATTCAGACCTCAACGACTTCATCGCCGACCTCGACAAGCGCGGCCTGCTCTCACGCATTCGCGAGAGCGTCAATCCCGACCTCGAAATCGCAGCGCTCACCGATCGTGTGTGCAAATTGCCCGGTGGAGGTCCCGGTCTCCTCTTCGAGCGCCCCACGGGATTCGATATGCCCGTGGCGACCAACCTGTTCGGATCGACCGAGCGCATGTGCCTCGCGCTGGGTGTCGGCTCGCTCGACAGCGTAGCGAAAGACATCGACGAGATGATGACGCCGAAGGTGCCGTCGGGCATGCTCGATGCGTTCAAGATGCTGCCGATGCTCGATCGGCTGCGCGACCTGATGCCCAAGACGGTGAAAGACGCGGCGTGTCAGGAAGTGGTCAAGCGCGACGGCTCGCTGGATGAGCTGCCGATCCTGAAAACATGGCCCGAAGACGGCGGACGGTACATCACCTTCCCTCTGGTGATCACAAAAGATCCGGAAACCGGCGTCCGGAACATCGGCACCTACAGGATGCAGGTGTTCGACGGGCGCACGACCGGCATGCACTGGCAGCGGCACAAGGGTGGAGCGCAACACCATCGCGTGGCCGAGCGCCTGGGCAAGCGGCTCGAGGTGGCGGTGGCGCTGAGCCCCGAGCCGATTCTGGCGTACGCCGCCACGGCCCCGATGCCCGAAGGGCTCGACGAGCTCCTGCTGGCCGGGTTTCTCGGCCGGCGCCGTGTCGAGCTCGTGAAAGGGGTCACGGTCGATCTGGACGTACCGGCAAGCGCGCACATCGTGCTGGAAGGCTACGTGGAGCCAGGGGAGCGCCGCAGGGAAGGACCGTTCGGCGATCACACCGGCTTCTATTCGCTTGCGGAAGATTTCCCTGTGTTCCATCTGACGTGCATCACGATGCGGAAAAAGCCCACCTACCTGACGACGGTCGTGGGTATTCCGCCGCAGGAGGACGTGTATCTCGGCAAGGCGAGCGAGCGCATCTTTCTGCCGGTGATCCGCAAGACGCTGCCCGAGATTGTCGACATGCACTTCCCGGCCGAAGGCATCTTCCACAACATCGTGCTCGTGTCGATCGACAAGCGCTATCCCGGCCATGCACGCAAGATCATGAGCGCCTTCTGGGGGCTGGGCCAGTTGATGTTCTCGAAGGCGATTGTCGTGGTCGACAAGGACGTGGACGTGCAGAACGTCAGCGAGGTCGCCTGGATTGCGGGCACGCACGTCGATCCCCAGCGCGACATCCAGTTCACCGTGGGTCCGATGGACGATCTCGAGAACGCCTCGAACTTGCCCGCGTTTGGCAGCAAGATGGGGATCGATGCGACGCGGAAATGGCCGGGCGAAGGGTTCACCCGCGAATGGCCGACGCGTCTCAGGACCACCGACGCCGCCGCCAGGAAGGCGGCCGATCTCCTGAAGTCGATCGCGAAGGAAAAATAATGGCCGCCTCACTCGACGATCTGACGGGCAAGGTGGAGGCCGGCGAGCCCCTGTCGAAAGAGGATGTGGCCGCGCTTGGCTCGAGCCGCGACATCATCATGCTCGGCATGCTCGCGAGCACGGTTCGGCGAAAGCTGCACGGTACGGACGTGACGTACGTTCGGGTAGCCGACCTGAAGGTCGGCCCTTCCGCTCAGGGCGTCGGTAATACGTCGGTAGTGCCGACCTTCAGGTCGGCCGAAACCGCCGGCGAGTGCCGGGTTTTCGACACGCCGGCGACGCTCGACGCGTGCCTCGAGGTTGTCGCGAGCGCTCGCGATGCGGCAGGCGGCACGCCCCTTTCAGCGTTCTGTCTGTTCGAGCTCGGCAAACTGCCAGAGGGCCTTCCCGTCGTGCTCGCGGCGCTGAAGAAAGCGGGGCTCGACTTGATCGCACAAGCGCCCATCGATCGCCTCGCCGAGCCCGAACAGGCGCTCGAGGCGCTGACCGATGCGGGGCTGACGTTGTCGCGCCTGACCGTCGATCAAACGCCAGCAGGCGAATGGACCGCGTTGTGTCACCGTATCGCCGATCTTCAAACCCGGCTGCGTTCCATCCGCGCGTTCGCCCCGCTGGCTCGCAGGATCGATGCGACCGAGCCCACGACCGGCTATGCCGACGTCAAGCGCGTAGCGATCGCGCGCCTGCTGACCGGCAACGTGGACACGATCCAGGTGGACTGGGCACTCTACGGGCCGAAGCTGGCGCAGGTCGCGCTCACCTTCGGCGCCGACGATATCGACTCGGTGTCGGCGGAAGACGACGTCTCACACGGCCGGCGGCGGTCGGCGCTCGAAGAGATTCACCGAAGCATCCGCGCGGCCGGCTTCGAACCTGTCGAACGCGACGGCTGCTTCGTCCAGCGCCCATCGTCGAGCGGCGTTCGTCGTTGACGATGGACGATCGACGATTGACGATCGACGACGACGTGCCTATTCGTCTCGGAGCCGTCAGCTATCTCAATACGCGGCCGCTCGTTCACGGGCTCGAGCACGAGACCGACCGCTTCACACTGCGGTTCGACGTGCCCGCGAAGTGCGCAGAGCTGCTGCACGCCAATGCCGTCGATCTCGGTCTGATTCCTTCGATCGAGTATCCCGGTCGCGACTATCGAATCGTTCCGGATCTGTCGATCGCGTCCGATGGCCCGGTCGCCTCGGTGGCGATTTTTACGAAAGTTCCGACCGAGCGCATACGCTCGATAGCGCTCGATGTCAGCTCGAGAACGTCGATCGCGCTTCTGCGCGTGTTGTGCGCGCGCTGGTTCGCCATTGAGCCGGCGCTGATTGCTATGGCGCCCGATGTTACCCGGATGCTCGGGCAGTGTGACGCCGCCCTGGTTATCGGAGACAACGCGCTCTTCATGGATCATGACGCGCTGGGCGTGGAGAAGGTCGATCTTGGGGAAGAATGGATCGGGATGACCGGCCTGCCGTTCGTCTACGCGTTCTGGGCGGGCCGGCCGGGCATTGTGAGCGCCGCCGATGCCGCCGCGCTTCAGCAGGCGCGCGACCGTGGCATGATGGCCACCGCGGCCATCGGCCGCGAGTTGTTCCCGGACAGCCCGGCGAAAGCGGCGCTCGCCGATCGCTACCTTCGCGAGAATGTGAAGTACGCTTTAGGCGAGGCCGAGGTGGCCGGGTTGCGGCGGTTTTACGAGCTGGCCGCGGAAGTGGGCGTGCTGGATCGGACAGAGCCGATTCAGTTCTACTAGCAGGGCTGAAGCCCTGCTGGCCTGCCGCGCCGGAGCCGCGAAGCGGCGAAGGCGGGTCTTTTGAGATGGATATTCTCCACGTCATTCGCAAGGTCGAGGACGGCGCGCGCGTAGACGCCGGAGAAGCGCTCGCCTTGTACCGGCACGCCCCGACGCACGTGCTTGGAAGGCTGGCCGATGGTATCCGCCTGCGCAAGCATCCCGGGCACACCGTCACCTACATCATCGATCGCAACGTCAACTACACGAACGTGTGCGTCGCCAAGTGCAATTTCTGCGCGTTTTACCGCGATGTCGGATCGAGCGAAGGCTACGTCCTCGGCTTCGACGAGGTCTTCCGGAAGATTGACGAGACGATCGAAGTCGGCGGCGTGCAGTTGCTGCTGCAGGGCGGTCACAACCCGGACCTGCCCCTGACCTGGTACGAAGATCTTTTTCGGGCCGTCAAGCAGCGCTACCCGGATTTCAGGCTTCACGCGTTGTCGCCGCCGGAAGTCATCCACCTCTCCCGGCTGTCGCAGCTCACCGTGCTCGAGGTCGTCAATCGGTTGATCGCCGCGGGCCTCGACAGCATTCCTGGAGGGGGAGCGGAGATTCTCGTCGATCGCGTGCGACGGCTTCTCCACTGTTACGGCAAAGCGACCGCGGACGAGTGGCTCGACGTGATGCGCCACGCCCACCACCGGGGCCTGCGCACGACCGCGACGATGATGTACGGGACCGTCGAAACGCTCGAGGAACGTATCGAGCACATGATGCGATTGCGCGCGCTCCAGGACGAGACGGACGGCTTCACCGCCTTCATCACGTGGAGCTTCCAGCCCGATCACACCGAGCTTGGCGGCACGGAGGCCACAGGCGTCGACTATCTGCGGACGCTGGCTCTCGCGCGCATCGTGCTCGACAACTTCGACAACCTGCAGGCGTCGTGGGTGACCCAGGGCGGAAAGGTGGGGCAGTTGAGCCTCGCATATGGCGCCAACGACATGGGTAGCGTGATGATCGAAGAGAACGTCGTCCGTGCGGCGGGCGCCGCGTATTGCATGGACGAGATCGAGATTGTGCGCAACGTCGAGGACGCGGGTTTCGTTCCCAAGCGCCGCAACATGCACTACGAGATCCTCGGCGATCCGATTTTCCGCGAGCGTGCCGTCCCTCGCATGCTCAGCCTGGCGACCGCGCGAGCGGATGGTGCGGCCGGCGAGGCTCCCGAGCTGAAGCAGTATCCGGCGCGCAGCCAGGCCGGCAAACACAGGAGACTCGTGTGATATGCCGTCGTACCGAGCGGCCTGGCTGCTGCCGATCTCGCAGCCGCCGATTCGCGATGCCTGGCTGAGAACCGAACGCGGCCGCATTGTCGCCTTCGGGCCGACGCGGCCCGGCGATTTCACGGCGTCGGACGAGATCGACCTTGGAAATGTCGCGGTCCTGCCGGGTCTGACCAACGCCCACACGCATCTCGAGTTGTCGTGGATGCGCGGCCGCATCAAGACCGCCGGCGGCTTTCCAGAGTGGATCCGGTCGGTCATGGAGCTGCGTCGCGGTGTTGACCCGTCGAGCGATGAGGTGGGGCGCGCTGTGCCCCCGGCTGTGGAAGAGGCGCGCGCGTGTGGAACGGCTCTCATCGGCGACATCTCGAACACCCTCTTGACGTCGTCCGCCCTGGCGATCCGGCACATGGCGGCTGTCGTGTTCTACGAACAGATCGGTTTCCAGGCATCCGATGCGGATCAGATCATCAGCCATGCCCTTGCGGCCCTTGCGTTGATGCCGGCGTCGGGAAACGTGCGCCATACAATCGCGCCGCATGCGCCATATTCAGTATCTCCAGCGCTGTTCGAGCGCATCCGCACGGCGTTGACGCAGGAGCCGTTCTCCCCGACGAGCGTGCACCTCGGCGAATCGGACGCCGAGATCGAGTTCCTGAGACAGGGAACGGGCCCATACCGGAAGCTCCTAGAAGAGATGGGGAAGTGGGATTCGACCTGGGTGCCTCCCGCGTGCGGCCCCGTCGAATACCTCGATCGAATGGGGTTTCTCGACGAGCACCTGCTCGTCGTACATGGCGTCCACGTTAGCGAAGAGGATCTCGCGCGTCTTGCCTCGAAAGGTGCCACGCTCGTCACCTGCCCGCGAGGCAACATCCTGACGGGAGCTGGTACGCCGCCGATCGGCCAGTTCTTCGAATCGGGTATTCGTATCGCGGTTGGCACCGACAGCCTCGCGAGCGTGCCGGATCTGAACGTCTTTGCGGAGCTCGAGGAGATGCGGCGTCTGGCTCCGGAAGTGCCGGCCCGCATGCTGCTCGAAGCCGCCACCATCAACGGCGCGCGCGCGCTCGGTTTCGAATCCGAGCTCGGGACGATAGATGCGGGCAAGCGAGATGCCCTGATCGCCGTCGAGCTCGACGCGGCGATTTCGAGCGTCGAAGAGCGGCTCGTCTCGGGCGTCGAACCATCGCAAATCCACTGGGTTGGCGAGGCATGACCGAGGTACTTTCGGAACATGGCAGGCTGACGCGTGTTCTCCTCAAGCACGCGCGCGATGCGTTCGTCAGCGACGCGGCCATCTCGTCAGAATGGAAGGGGCTGAACTTTTCGGCTCCGCCCGATTTCGCCAGGGCCGCTTCCGAGTACGATGCGTTCCTGGACATTCTCGGGCGTGGCGGGGCGGAGATGGTCTTCCTGCCGCGGCAGGACGGCGCCACTCTTGATTCGATCTACGTGCGCGACGCGTCGATCGTAAGCGTCGACGGCGCGATCGTCGTCAGGATGGGAAAGAAGCAGAGGGCCGAAGAGCCGGCTGCGCTGGAGCAGGAGCTGCGCCGGATCGGGTGGCCCATCGCCGGATCGATCGTTCAACCCGGACAGATCGAAGGCGGAGATCTCGTCTGGTTCGACTCGACGACGCTCGCGGTGGGCCTGGGCACACGCACCAACCCGGAAGGGATTCGGCAGCTGAGAGTGCTGCTGAGGGATTCGTTCGAGGAAGTCATCGTCGTGCCGCTGCCGGCGTACCCGGGCCAGCACGATGTGATGCACCTGATGTCGCTCGTGAGCCCGGTCGACAAAGATCTGGCGGTCGTCTACCTTCGACTGCTCCCGGAGCGCTTTCGGCAGTTCCTGCAGGACCGTGGCTATCGGTTCGTCGAAGTGCCCGATGACGAGTTCGAGACGATGGGCACGAACGTGCTGGCGCTTGGGCCCCGCGATTGCGTGATGCTGGAGGGTAATCCGAAGACCCGCGCGGCGCTCGAGCGCGCCGGCGCGCGTGTTCAGGTCTACCAGGGACGGGAGATTAGCCTCAAAGGCGGTGGCGGGCCGACGTGTCTGACGAGGCCGCTGACGCGCGTGGGGGAGGCCTGAATTCGCAGATTGGCAGATTGGTAGATTCGCAGATTGATTGGCGGATTCGCAGACTTACTGGAACGTTGACTACAAGGCGCTGCTTTCAGAGGCACACCTGACGTTGGCAGGTGAGTTCACAGATGAAGGAGATACCCACTACTATGAGGCATTCCGGCCCTAATCTACCAATCTGCGAATCTGCGAATCTACCAATGGAGTTTCTGTGAAGCTTTTCATCAAGCGCCTGTCCAATTCAGCAAAGCTCCCGTCATATGCTCATCCTGGAGACGCAGGACTCGATCTATACGCCGCGGTGTCCGTCTCGATCGAGCCTGGTGAGAGCGGCCTCGTCGGCACCGGAATTTCAATCGAACTGCCGCCGAACACCGAGGCGCAGGTGCGGCCCCGCAGCGGCCTGGCGCTGAAGCACGGCATCACCGTGCTGAATACGCCGGGCACGATCGATTACGGGTATCGCGGTGAGGTCGGTGTGATACTGATCAACCACGGGCGAAGCCGCTTTGACGTGGAGCCAGGCATGAAGATCGCGCAGATGGTCATCGCACCGTTCCTGAGCGTCAGCGTGGAAGAGGCGGGCGAATTGAGCACAACCGCGCGAGGCCAGGGCGGATTCGGCTCGACAGGAGCGTAGTGGCAGGTGGCGGACATCACGAGCGCGCGCTATCGGATTACGACGGACCTTGAGCGGCTCGATATCGATGCGATTCATGCCTACTTGAGCCGCTCGTTCTGGGCCGAGGGCATCCCAAAGGCCACGGTCGCCACATCGATCGCGAACTCGCTCTGCTTCGGGCTGTTCGATGGAGACACTCAGGTGGGCTTCGCCCGTGTCGTGACCGATCGCGCGACCTATGCGTACCTTTGCGACGTATACGTGCTCGAGACGCACCGCGGCCAGGGGCTCGGCAAGTGGCTTATCGAAACCGTGATGGCACATCCGGATCTGCAAGGACTGCGGCGGTTCCAGCTCGTGACCCGTGACGCTCACGGGCTGTACCGCCGCCATGGCTTCGACACGCCTCTCCATCCCGAGCGCCAGATGGAAATTTTCCGGCACGGAATGTACAAACGTGATTGACCGATTGAGCACCTACTTGTCGTTCGTGCGGTTCAGCCATTCGGTCTTCGCTCTGCCGTTTGCGCTGACCGGGGCGCTGCTCGCGTCGAGGCAGCATCCGATCACCTGGCGGCACGTCGTCTGGATAGTGGTGTGCATGGTGACCGCTCGCAGCGCGGCCATGGGCTTCAACCGCCTCGTAGACGCGCGGTTCGATGCCGCGAATCCGCGTACGGCGTCTCGGGAGTTGCCAAGCGGCCGCATGTCATCCACCGAAGCGGCATTCTTCGTCGCCGTGATGGCGATCGCATTCGTGGCCGCGGCCGCACAGCTCAGCTGGTTGTGCTTCGTGCTGTCGCCCGTGGCGCTGATCATGATCTTTTGGTACTCGCTGGCGAAGCGCTACACATGGGCGACGCAGTTCTTTCTGGGGCTTGCCATGGCGATTGCCCCCGTGGGCGGATGGATCGCGGCCGGCGGCGGGGCGGGCTGGGAGCCATGGCTGCTCGGTCTGGCGATTGCGCTGTGGGTCGGCGGGTTCGACGTACTGTATGCCTGCCAGGATCTTGACGTCGATCGCCGTCAGCAGTTGAAGTCGATCCCGGTGCGATTCGGCATCGCCACGTCGCTCTGGATTTCGCGCGCGATGCACGTCGGAACCATCGTGAGCCTGGCGTTGCTGGGAGTGCTCACCGGTTTGGGAGCCGTGTACTTCGTCGGTGTGGCGGCGGTCGCTGGGTTGCTGATCTATGAGCAGTCCCTCGTCAGTGAAACCGATCT
>Ga0310900_10001094_pt1 | contig 10463 bp, 11 predicted proteins | sample C24D1metaG_FD_203879 | JGI IMG/M metagenome (GOLD analysis project Ga0310900, IMG submission 203879) | Lab incubated soil microbial communities from West Virginia University Organic Research Farm, Morgantown, WV, United States - C24D1 | ecosystem: Environmental > Terrestrial > Soil >...
GGCGGGTCTTAAGACCCGCCTCTACGGTCCACGACGACGGTGCCGCCCTTCACGACAACTTTCACGTTGAGCAAGTTGTAAATCAGGTCGAGTGGGTCGCCGTCGACGAGCACGATATCCGCCAGCTTCCCACTCTCCAGCGTTCCAAGGTCGTTGCTCTTCTCGATGAACGCCGCCGTGTTCGGTCCCATCAGCTTGATGATGTCCTGCGCCGAAAACATCAGGGTGAGTGCACGCAGCTCGTGCTTCAACCCTTCGCGCGGTAAATAGTTCGTATCAGTGCCGAATCCGTAGGTCACGCCCGCATCCCAGAGCGTGCGTGCGTTCACCGCTTTCTCCCCCGCCTCACGTCCACGGCCCTTGCCATCGAGGATCGTGTCCGGCCACTTACCGCCATCGCGGAACGTCGGGACGTTGTCCTTGTTGAAGACGCCGAACACCGGCAGTCCAAAGCCCGCGGTTGACAGCGTTTCGACGCCGGCGGCTGCCACCTTGCGCGCGTCGGCCTCGCTCAGCCAGCTGCCGTGCGGTGTGTGCACAAGCTTCTGCGCGCCCGCGTCGAGTGCGGCGAGCATCGCCGGCACGCTGACGGCGTGCACCATCGTGTCGAGCTTGTACTTCTTGCCCTCATCAACGACGACCTTCAAGATCGAGAGCTGCAACGGCGTTGGTTCCGGGTCGATGCGTGCCTTGATGATCTCGATGCCGGCCTCCGCATACTTGCGCACCTGCGCGCGGGCCAACTCCTCGGTCTTGAAGTTGTCTGGATCGACGCGGCCAGACGTGATGATCCGGGGACCTTTCAACGCGCCGGAGTCCACGCGCTTCTTGAGCTCGAGGATGCCCGGCACAGGGCCACCGCCCGACATCAGCGTGGTGTAGCCCGCGTCCAGGAACTCCTGCATGCGCGGGACCGACTGCTCCTTGAACCACTGCGCGTCGTTGCCACCCATGATGTGGCGATGCGCATCGATGAATCCGGGCAGAGCCGTCATGCCCTTGGCATCGATGGTCTGACCACTTCCACCCGTCGGCGCGCCGGGGGCGACGGACACGATGCGGCCGTTGCGCACAACGATTGACCCGCGGTCGATGGTCGCACCGCTGCCGACGATGATGCGGGCGTTGGTGATGATGAGATCTTGCGCCGCCGTTGACTCGGCGCTGCTGAGTGTGGCGACGAAGATAAAGCCGATGAGAACGAGCCGCGGCATCAAGTGTTCCTCCTGGGAGTGCCGGGAGGATAACCGATGTTGCGCGCGCCTGCGCGCGGCGGCGACCTACATCAACGAACGCGGTGTCGGTGAGAGCAGATACGGCTGCTCGCGAAGCTCGCGGCTGAGGCGTGCCTGGCGCTGGCGCCACGGCTCGAAGTGTCTGGCGATCATCGTCAGGAGACGTGCCTTGCTACGCGACTCTTCATAGGTAGCGGCGCGGGTGAAGAAGTTGGCGCCAATCTCCGCATACCAGCGGATGTTGTAGCGCGCTCGCATCTGATCTTCGAAGAAGCCAGTGAGGAGCAGGCACTGCGCACCAGCAGTCTCCATCAGGTGACTGTCATCGGGCAGCCCGGTGTTCACCACGAACTGGTCGAAGATGAGGCTGAGATTCTCCGGCGCGGGCATCTCGAGTTCGGCGCAGATGGAGACCTGCGCGTAGTGCGCCAGCACGCTGGCGTTGTACAGCAGCTCCTGCCGATCGACTTTGCGCTCCGAAACGTCCTGCAGGCCCATGACGAAGAACTCCAATGTGCGGCGTTCGTCAACGGCGAGCAGTTCTCCGAACGACTCCATGACACCTCCTCGCCTCACCGTTGGTGGCGGCAAGGCAAGCGGCCTACTGGCTGCATCCCTCTATTGCAGGGCTCGTACCAACGCATCGGCTGCACTGCGCGGGAGCTTTATCCCTGCACACTTCCGCACCGGTCGACGGGGCCCCAAAATATTGGAGATTTCGGCGGAAACGCCTACGTTCCGGCGTCGGCGTCGGCGAGGAGTGCGCCGAACTCGGCGAGCACCATCGCGGTCGCGCCCCAGACACGGGCGCCGCCCACTTCGAAGTACGGCACGTTCATCATGCCGTGCGGCGGGATCACTCGCACGCGCTCTTCCCAGGCTACGGCATCGGGCTCCAGCAAGCGTGACACGGGCAGCTCGATCAAACGTTCGACTTCGTGTTGGGCGATCGTGAATTCCGGACGACGGGCGGACACGCCCAGGACTGGTTGCAGCAGGTGACCGCTGACGATCACCGGGATTGACGTCAGCCGTCCGAGGATCTCGACGTCAGCGGGAACAACGCCGATCTCCTCATAGGCTTCCCGCAGCGCCGCGTCCTCTACCGACTCTCCTGCATGGTCGAGACGTCCACCTGGCAGAGAGACTTGCCCGGTGTGATGACGGAGGCCCGAGCCACGCACCGTGAGTGGAACGTGCCAGGCATCTGCGTGGGGGTAGATCAAGAGGAGCGCTGCAGCCGGCCGCAGACCGGATTCCAGTGATGGATCGGGCGGAATCAATGGCCGCGGGGCCATGCGCAGTTGCGCTTCGAGACCGGGCAACGGTCCCGACAGGCGGCGGCGCAGGGCGTCGGGCAGTGACGGCATCGCCTCGATCGTACAATTCAACAGGCGGGTCCGAAAGGACCTACCCTACACGTGATCCAATGAAACGCCGTCTATGGAACCGTCGGGCGTTCGTCGCCACCAGCGCCGCTGGTGGTCTGGGTGCGTTGACCATCGGTCCGTGGGGCTTCAATTTTTTGATGGATCGCGTCGACGAGATCGGTCGAGAGGTGCCCGCAGCGCCGCACACGCCATCGCCCGCCTCATGGTCCGACAATGCCGTGACGCTCGCATGGCTCGGCCATGCCACAGTCCTCATCAACTTCTTTGGCGTTCGCATCCTGACCGATCCGACACTGTATCCGCGTATCGGGGTCGATCTGCTGCTCGGGTCGCTCGGTCCGCTGCGTCTGGTGCAGTGCGCCTTGACGCCTACAGAGCTCCCTGACGTCGATCTCGTGCTCGTCTCGCACGCGCACTTCGATCATCTCGACACACCATCGCTTGGCTCGGTCCGCGGCAACCCCGCGGCCGTTATGGGGCCGGGGACCTCGGACCTCCTCCCTCGTCGCCACTATTCGTCGGTTCAGGAACTTCGCTGGAACAACTCGGCACGCGTCGCCACACCTCGAGGCGAGGTGCTGGTTCGCGCGATTCAGGTGAAGCACTGGGGCGCACGCATTCGCCGCGATGCCTGGCGCGGGTACACCGGCTGGATCATCGAACGCGAAGGACGTCGGCTGATTATCGCGGGCGACACCGCGCACACGTCGGTCTTCGCCGACCATCGGCGGTTCGGCCCGTTCGACGCCGCAGTCATGCCCATCGGGGCCTACAACCCGTGGATCCATAACCACTGCACCCCGGAGCAAGCCGTGACGATGGCCGACGCTGCCGGCGCCCGGCTCATCGTCCCCGTGCACCATCAGTCGTTCCGGCTGAGCAGCGAGCCGTTCATGGAACCGATCGAGCGCATTCAGGAAGCCCTCGTGAAAGAGTCGGACCGCCTCGCCATGACCGCTATCGGACAGACAATCGTGCTGCCCGCATGACGATCGGCCGGCGCGATCTGTTGGCCAGCGGGGGTAGCGCGCTGCTCGCCTCACTCTTTCTGCCGCTTCGGGCCGCTGCCGCTGTTCCGCGCCTGCGTCTCACCGGTGTCGAGCTACGGCCCGTCCGTGCCACCGCACGAACCGTGTGGCTGTTCGTTCGGCTGATGACTGACGCGGGGCTCGTCGGCCTTGGCGAAGCGTCCGATGCATTCGGCTTTGCGAACACGACGGCAAGCGATGCGGCCCGCATGCGCGGTGAGCTCGAGCGGTTCTTCGCGTTGATCAACGGACGTTCTCCGTTCGAGATCGAGTCCTATCGTCAACGTGGCGAACCGCTGGCGCATCAGGGGCTGGTCCCTGCCACGGCGTTCAGCGCGATCGAACAGGCGATGTGGGACCTTGCTGGCAAAGCCCTCGATGTCCCGACGCATGTGTTGCTCGGCGGAAAGATCCGAACCACGCTGCCGGTCTACGCCAACGTCAACCGGGCGACCAACCCGCGCACCCCGGACGGGTTCGCGGCGGCCGCGAAACGCGCCGTCGCCGATGGGTTCTCGGCAATCAAGGCGGCGCCGTTCGACGGGTTCCCACCGCCATCCGCATCGGCCGCGGACATCGCCCGTGCGATTGACGCCGGAATCGACGCCGTGCGCGCCATGCGCACCGCCCTCGGTCCTTCAGTCGGGATCATGATCGACTGTCACAGTTTCTTCGACGTCGCACAGTCGGTGGCGGTGGCAGGGCGCCTCGAGCCATACAACCTGACGTGGTACGAAGAACCGGTTCCTCCCGAACGCGTGGACGATACCGTGGCCATCCATCGCCGCATCAAGCAGCCGATGGCCGGCGGTGAAGTGCTGTTCGGGTTGTCAGGTTTTGCGCCGCTGGTCGGCCGCCATGCCGTGGACACGATCATGCCGGACGTCAAGCACTGTGGTGGCCTGCTGGAGATGACACGAATCGCCGCTGTCGCAGCCGACGCGGGCGTGATGGTCGCCCCTCACAACCCGAGCGGACCGGTATCCACGGCGGCGAGCGTACAGGTATGCGCCGGTATGCGGAACGCCAACTACCTCGAGCTTCAGTACGGCGAAGTCGATTGGCGGTCCGACGTGCTAATCCCGGCCGAGCGATTCACCGGTGGAACCATCGAGATTCCGGACCGCCCCGGATTCGGTGTGGCGCTCAACGACGATGTGATTCGCGCCCGCGCGTTGCCGCTGTAGTCAGCACGCCCTCGTCCGCCCTGGATCAGAAAAAACCGCGATTCCCCACGCCGTGCCATTTGCGTCATGTGCGCCAGCATCGCCCGGCGATGGGCGATCTGGCGCTCGTTGAGTTCGGCCATGCGGCTATGGTGACCCGGGCCTGTGACAGCCCAGGTCACTCGCTTAGCAACACACCGGCATTTGCGCCGGATCGACCCGATCGGCGAGGCGACTCGCCGCCTGTTTCACCTCCGGCGCGGTGTGCACGTGCGCGAGTGCCGGCACACCCGGCTCCCCCGTCCGATCCCGATCGAGCCAGACGTGCTGAATGCCTAATGCCCTGGCCGGCGCGATGTCGTGATACCAGCTGTTCGCCACATGTACCCAGTCGCGGCGATCGACGCGCGTGATTCGCTCGAACGCGAGGAAGTGCCACGGCGCCGGCTTGTAGCCACGCACACGCTCGGCCGTCAAGACCAGGTCGAACGGAGACTGGAATCGCTGGTGGGTCAGCCCGAACAAGTCCTCATCACAGTTGGTGAGGACTGCGAGGCGCCACCCATCGCGACGAAGCTCCGCCAGCATCGGCTCGACATCGTCGAACACCGGCATCGATGCCCACGCCTCGGCCAGCGGCCGCGCCGTCTCCGTTGACGGCATCGCCACACCGCACTCCTGCGCGGCACGCGCGAGCGCGGTGACGAGCACCTCCTTGTACGAGCGGTGAGGTTTCAGCTGCTCGACGATGGCCTCGTGTGCGTAGTAGGCGTGGAGCACGTCGTCAGTGCGTTCGCCGAAGATCGGACGAACGGCGCCGGCGAAGCCTGCCTGCCAGTCCACGAGAGTCCCGAAACAGTCGAACGTGATCCACCGCATGCGCGTCGCCACAACAACCTCCCTAAAAACAAAAGGGCCATCACCCTCGTCGGGTGATGGCCCTTGATTCCTCGCGAAGAAGGTTTCTCTGCTACATCACCCGAATGAACCTGGCAGGTCCAGCCACATCGAGCCGTCCCCGGTCAGTACGACGCACACGCTGATGCGTGGCGCCGCGGCCGGACGGATTCGCTTGGCTTGGTTGAAAGTCAGATGCACAGGTCTCTCCGAGTGCGTCGTTGATGATAACGCGAGTGCGGCCGGAACCGAACAACTTTATTTGTCCCAGTACCAAACGAAAATCGCACCCTGTCCACCAATACCGAACAAGTCCGTGCCGCCCGACGCAGAGACCGACATGTTGATCAGACGATCCTTCCCCAGACCGGACGCAAACTCCGAGGCTTCGGCAACCAGCTCGTCCCATTTCCTCGTCGAGCTGCTGAACAACTTGCACTGGACTTTCGCGTTCATCGATGAACCTCCATGTCCGGCTAAAGCCGGACACCACATACGTCCGGCTGAAGCCGGACACTACGACTGTCACGGTTTAGGAACGCGCAGCGTGGCGCTGATCATCGCGCTGCCACTGGCCGCGTAAATCAGCGCCAGCGGGTGCAGCATCCAGGGACCGATGTGAACGACACCGAACCACAGACGCTCGCCCGTGCGACCCAGCGCAAACGCTACCGCCCACATACCCACGATGGCAATCGTCGTCGGAATGGGTGTGCCCTCAAAGTACTTCACCTTGCCCGTCTTCGTGTCGGCGAGCGACGAGGCAGTGACGTTGAAGCGCGCGAGACGACTGACGCCGCACACAACCAGATATGTCAGACACAAGACATCCCAGCCGCCGCGCAAACCCAGCGTGTAGCCGATCACCGCGGGTGCCACCCCGAACGAAATCACATCGGCGAGTGAATCGAGATCGCCGCCGAGGACCGACTGCCGCCTCTTGAGCGTGCGCGCGACGATGCCGTCGAAGACGTCGCAGACGAGCGCCGCTGGCAGGAGGATGAAGGCGTACCAGAGCAGGCGCGGGTTGCCGCTAGACAGGTAGTCGAGACACAGAAAGATCGCGATCGTGCCGCAGCTCGCATTGCCGATCGTCAGCGCGTCGGCGGCGGTGTACGACCGCAGCATGGACAGATGTCCTCGTGAGTCGGTCATGACGGAGAGGATAGGCCAGAATGCGGACTCGGCGTAGACTTGCACGCATGAAGCGACTGCTCGTCGGATGTGTCGTCTGCACGCTCTTCCTGGTCACCATCGCTGCGCAGTCGCGCAAGCCGGCCGGAACGAGCCACAACGGCAACGCATTCCGGTTCAACAAGGTCAGCGCGGGCGTCTATCACGCCGTCGGCACAGGATCACTCGCCGTCGTCGGCAATTCGTCAGTGATCGTCAACGACAACGACGTGATCATCGTGGACGACCATGTCTCCCCCGCCGCCGCCTGGGTGCTGCTCGAAGAGGTGAAGACGCTCACGAAGAAGCCGGTGACGACGGTCATCAACACGCACTTCCATTTCGATCACGCACACGGCAATCAGATTTTCGATCCGACCGTGCAGATCATCGGTCATGAGTTCACGCGACAGATGCTGCTCGGCAATCCGACCGGCATGCCGCTCTATCAGAACTACATCAACGGCATGCCCGGGCAGATAGAGACGCTGCGCAAGCGAATCGCCGACGAGAAGGATCCGGCGGCAAAGGCCAAGCTCCAGACCCAGCTGCAGGTGACGGAGAACAACTACGCGTCTCAGAAGGAATTGACGCCGACGCCGCCGAACGTCACGCTCAGCACGCAGATGACGCTCTTCCGCGGCAATCGCGAGATCCAGATTCGCTATCTCGGCCGCGGCCACACGGCCGGAGACGTCGTCGTCCTCCTGCCCAAGGAGCGTTTGGTCATGACGGGCGATTTCCTGACGTCGGGACTTTCGAACATGAGCGACTCGTATCCGCAGGAGTGGGCGGCGTCACTCGAGGCGCTCAAAAAGCTGGATTTTGAAACGGTACTGCCGGGCCACGGCGAGGCGTTCACCGATAAGGCCAAGATCGACTACTTCCAGGCGTATCTTCGCGACGTGTGGGCCGAGACGAGCCGACTGAAAAAGGAAGGCGTGTCGGCGGAGGAAGCCGCCAAGCGGGTCGACATGACGAAGCACAAGGGTCAGCTGCCGATCCAAGCGCCAGGCATCCCACCGATTGCGGCAACTCGTATCTACGATCTGCTCGACGGCAAGGCGAAGTAGCTACCTCGCGTGTTCGATCCCCTCCGCACACGCGAACTCTCGTAGCTGATCTTCCGGTGGACTTGTCATCTTGCGATAGGTCTTCACCGTCTCCCACGGCTTCAACAGCGCCTTCGGATCGGTCACGGTGATCCGATCCTCGAGAATCCCCGGCGAGACGAACCGGATTCGCTCGCGGATGGTCATCTGATCGCTGTGTGGCGTGAAGCCTTCAATGTAGGTGTTGTCCCGCAGCGACACCGTGTCGACGACCAGCGTGTCGCCCTCCCAGTGGCCGGTAGAGTATCCAGCGTACGTCGGGTCATCGAGGATCGCCGGCGTCGGCTTACGGCCATCGAGATAAACGCGCCGCAGCGCGTCATTCAATTCGCTGAAGAAGGTGATCTTGTCCTTCGTCTGCATCACCTCCATGCCGTAGGCCATGTTCATCATCGCCGGCATGCCGGGCGGCAGACACTTCGCGGTGTTGTCGTTCTCCGACGATCCAGCGATACGTGCCTTGCTCATCGCCTGCCACTTCGCCAGATATTCGGGCGTGAGTTGCGGCGCCGTCGGCGCCCGGCCCTGCGATCCGTCCGAGAGCGGCGCGGTGCGTGTCGGTGGCGGCGGCGGCTGACCCGGAGCGGGAGCGGGAGGACCGCCGGCGCGCGCCCCTCGTCCGCCACCTGCCGGACCGAATGCGTTGATTGGCCGATAGACGCCGGCGAAATCTGGCGGCGACTGCGTCTGCACAGACGACGAGAGGGCGATCACCGTCAGGATCGGAACGACGATTCGCGACGTTCGCATGGCTAGTCTCCTGGTGGCGCGTTCGGCAGGATCTTGCCGTCGGCCATCGTCACGCGCGCGATCATGCCGACCTTGCTGCCGTCCTTCGACGGACTGTAGTGAACAGTCACCTTGTCTCCGGGCTTCAGCACGCTTCTCGACCACCCCGCGCGCAGCAGCACACCGGGCGCACGTCCTTCCATCGCCCACTCGACTTTCCCGCCCTTGCCGTCATCCACGTCCACGATCAGCCACGTGTGCGGGTTCGACCATTGCCACTCCTTGACCGTGCCGGTCGCGGTGAGCACAGTCTCGACGGCAAACGCGACGTTGCTGTGGTGTGCATACGCACGCGTACCGCCGAACGGCAACGCGGCCAGCAACGCGATCGACAGAATGATGCGCGTCCTCATGAGAGCTCCTCGAGTGACTTCGTTGCGCGTCATTCTACGCGACGCGCGGCGTCCCGGGATGATGCGCATCCCACCACTGCAGTCTCTTCTCGAGCGTCCAGGCGGTCGGCCCGATCCCGGCCAGCTCCGCGGCGAGCGCATCGGCTGTAGCTGGGCGGGCGTTCGGGTCCTTCTCGAGACACGCCAGGACTACGGCATCGAATCGATTAGAGATCGCGACTTCAGTCCGCTCTGATGGCGGCACGGGCGCGGTCTGCGCGTGATGCATCATGATCTCGATCGCCGTGCGCCCAGTGAATACAGGCTGCCCGGTGACGAGCCAGAATGCCAGACAGCCGACCGCATAGATGTCGGACCGCCCGTCGAGGGGCCGGTCGCTCATCACCTGTTCGGGTGACATGAAGGCCGGCGTACCGCCCACCGCACGATCGCGCGTCAAGTTCAACTCGGTCGCGCCCTCGGGACCGTGCGACTTCACCAGCCCGAAGTCGAGTACTTTCACGAAGTCCACCTCGCGCCCGTAGCGGCACACGTAGACGTTGGCGGGCTTGATGTCGCGGTGTACAAGCCCGGCCTCGTGCGCCTCGGCCAGCGAGTGACACACCTGCATCAACAAGTGCGCCGCGCGCTCCTCCGACACCGGCCCGAACTTCTGGACGAGCGTATCGAGGTCGAATCCGTCCAGGAATTCCATCACGTAGTAGAAGGCGCCTTCGTCCGACACGCCGAAGTCGTACAGCTCGATGGTATGCGGCGAACGCAGCAAGGCCGTCGCCTGCGCTTCGCGTTCGAATCGCGCCTGCAGCTCTGACTGCCGCTCCGGGCTCGACCCACCGAGCACCTCGGGGCGCATCAGCTTGATCGCCGCGGGACGCGCGAGTAGGCGATGACGGGCACGCCACACCTCGCCCATCCCGCCGGCGCCCAGGCGTTCCTCCAAACGGTAGCTCCCCAGTTCACGTGCGCGGGTGACCTCCGCGCCGAGACCGTAGACCACGCGGGCGCCGACGAAGGCTATCAGAACGACGAGCAAGTACGGCAGGACGAGGTTGAAGAAGAACTCCTCCGGTTTCATCGCGGGAACCGCGGGGCTGAACGCCATCACCAGTCCGATGACGATCGGGACCGAGCTCGCCGAGAGCAGCGCCGCCACGAGCGCCCTGCGTGGCGGGCTTGGCACGATCACCGTGTAGGCCAGCATCCAGGGGGCCACCCAGGAGAGACCCGCCCACGGCGGCGCGATGTCATAACGGGATGGGTCCGCGTACTGCGAGATAGCAATCCCGAAGCTCGCAACGACTTCAAAGCCGAGACCCAGG
>Ga0310900_10001095_pt1 | contig 10461 bp, 9 predicted proteins | sample C24D1metaG_FD_203879 | JGI IMG/M metagenome (GOLD analysis project Ga0310900, IMG submission 203879) | Lab incubated soil microbial communities from West Virginia University Organic Research Farm, Morgantown, WV, United States - C24D1 | ecosystem: Environmental > Terrestrial > Soil >...
CTCACGGGCAATAACCTTGTTACCGATGGATGCCTGTATCGGCACCTCGAACATTTGGCGCGGAATAAGCTCTTTCAGCTTCTCGCAAATGACCTTGCCGCGTTGGTATGCGCGATCGCGGTGAACGATAACGGACAAAGCATCGACCTGCTCATTATTGAGCATAATGTCCATTTTGACCAGGTTAGATCTGCGGTACCCGCTTAATTCATAGTCGAAAGACGCATAGCCCTTCGTGCTCGATTTCAGCTGATCGAAGAAATCATAAACGATTTCCGACAGCGGAATTTGATACGTAATCGTAACGCGGTTGGTATCCAAATATTCCATATTAACGAATTCGCCGCGTTTGTTCTGGCAAAGCTCCATAATCGCTCCGACGTAATCGTTCGGTACGATAATCGCCGCTTTAACAAACGGCTCCTCGACAAAGTCAAGCTTCCCGGCTTCCGGATAGTTCGACGGATTATCGATATCCAGCGTATCGCCGTTCGTTAACGTTACTTTGTAAATTACGCTTGGCGCGGTCGTAATTAGCGGGATGTTGAACTCCCGTTCAATCCGCTCTTGAATAATTTCCATGTGCAGCAAGCCGAGGAAGCCGCAGCGGAAGCCAAAGCCCAGCGCAGTTGACGATTCCGGCTCATACCTGAGCGATGCATCGTTAAGCTCCAGCTTCTCGAGCGCTTCGCGCAGATCGTTATAATCCTGCGTTTCGATTGGATACAGACCGCAGAATACCATCGGGTTGATCTGACGGTATCCGGGCAGCCTCTCCGGCGCAGGTCTCTTCGCATCAGTAATCGTATCGCCGACGCGCGTATCCTTTACGTTCTTAATACCCGCTACGACAAAGCCGACATCTCCGACAGCAAGCTCCTTCACGATCGACATACGCGGCATGAAGGCTCCTACCTCGATGACTTCGAATTCTGCGCCCGTCGCCATAAAGCGAATTTTTTTGCCCGCTGAGATGCTTCCGTCCATAACCCGAACATAGACGATTACGCCTTTGTAGGGATCGTAGTGGGAATCGAAAATAAGCGCTTTAAGCGGAGCATCCGGATCGCCGGTCGGTGAAGGCATCTTCACGACAAGCTGCTCTAATATTTCTTTGATGCCGATACCGGCTTTCGCGGAAGCAAGCACCGCATCGCTCGCATCAAGTCCGATTACATCTTCGATTTCCTGCTTCACCCGTTCAGGCTCCGCGCTAGGCAAATCGATTTTGTTAATGACGGGCACGATCTCCAGATTGTTATCCAGCGCCAAATATACGTTGGCAAGGGTCTGCGCTTCAATACCTTGAGCAGCATCGACTACGAGCAAAGCGCCTTCACAAGCCGCCAGGCTTCGTGAAACCTCGTAAGTAAAATCGACGTGTCCTGGTGTATCGATCAGGTTCAGAATATACTCCACGCCATCATCTGCCTTATACGCTAAGCGAACCGCCTGCAGCTTAATGGTAATTCCGCGTTCCCGCTCCAAATCCATTTGGTCGAGCACCTGCTCCTGCATCTCGCGGGATGACAAGGCGCCGGTAAACTCCAAAATCCGGTCAGCAAGCGTGGACTTTCCGTGGTCTATATGTGCGATAATGGAAAAATTCCTAATTCTCTTTTGTCGGTCACGTACGTCAGTCATGCCTAACCCCCACAATTTCCAATAATGCTAATCATTCCTCCTATTATATCAGTTCAAGGGAATACCAGCAATGTTCATTATCATTTGATCAAGCCATCGAATATGGAAACGACCATGCGGATGCCTTCACTTGACATATTTTGCAGCATGCCGGAGGTTGAATCGGCTATCCGGTTTACGGCCGGCTGGTCATTTGGGGTCGGAACGCCAGGCAGCCGCTCGTTCTCGGCAGCTATGCTTTCGGCAGGCGCAGGCACAGGCGAATGTTCAGCTTCAGCAGCTTCAGCAAGCGAAGCAAGCCGCTTCAGCTCCTCAAGCTCCTTCTCAAGCTGGGCGATTTTTTTCTGCTGGGCAGCCGCGAGCTCATTTCGCGGATTTACGGTCTCCTCAGGCGAAGCGGCCTCGGTATATTCGTCCGCTCCTTCCACAGGTCCGTATATACGCTCAATGCCCGCTGAAGACATATCAATGCCGTACATGATAATAATCGCCATTGCTCCGCCGAGCACCGTCCATTTTAGCGTATTCCGCTTCATTTACTCATCGTTCCTTTCTTTTTCAAAAATGATTGCTCTCTTCTAGCTCGCCTTCCCTTGCTTCGCCGTTACCTTCTCATCCGCCCAATAAATGCTGGCTATCACTTCAGCAAGCGCATCCGCTGTACGGTAGGACTCCTCAAGCGTATTATCAACACCGCCGACTTCGATAAGAACACTATCTGTCGCCAGCGACTGATTGTATTCCGCATTGCCGGATGCAGCGGTTTTCCCCCAAATGCCGCGCGAGATGCCTGGATATTTTTTATCCAATTCCTCATGAATTTTGGTCGCGAATGCCTCGTTCTTTTCCCAATTCGGATTTTTATGGCCAATGATGAAATAAACCTGCGCATAGCTCTTCCCGTCAATTTCGACTGTCGTATATTTCCGTCTCTGGGAATCGCGGTGAAGATCGAAGAAAAACTTCAAATCCTTGCTGCTTGCGATAGCTTCCTTGACCGTTTTCATCGAATATTTATAAGATAATTCCCATCTGTAATTTTTAATGACGGTCGGATAGTCCGTATTAGAATGCTGCGTGCCGATGCCTTCTTCCTCAAGCTTTTGGGCAAGCCGCTTGCCCACTAGCGATATATTCTTGGTGCTGGAGTTCGGGTCATTCGATTTATCCGTGAGCACGGGATACCATGATTCGCGATTATGAGAGTGATAAATAAATACCACCTTAGAGCCGCCTGTCGTCGGCTTTCCTTCTTCGTCCTTATCTCCTTCAGCAGGCTCGTCCGATGGACTAGGCTGCGGTTCCGTTTCATTCCCTGTTACATCATCCGTTACATCGACTCCAGTCTCCTCGTGAATGCCGCCAAGCGGATCGTAAGTGATCGGTGCATTGTCCTCCGGCCCTACAGCCGTATCCGTACCCAAGCCTTTGCGTATGAGTATAGCGTCATTTGCGCTCATGCCGGGCAGCTCGCCTGCAAGCAGGCTCTTCGGATCATTTGGATTGATATCCGTTAGCGCCCGCATTAGAAATGCGCTTATTTGCTTTGTCGTAAAGGATTCCGTTTCCAGGCTGCTATGAAAAGCAGGCATCTCCATTTCTAGCATATCCCCAAAAAAGCCGCTGGATACAGCAGCAGCGAATCCTTTCATCGAATTGACCGGCGATTTTGTCGTTTGCTGATGCGCGATACCCGCAATACCGAGCATGACAAAAAACAGCATAGAACTAAAAGAGAGCAACGCGAACGTACGTCCCGTTACTAGCAATTGTCTCATTCGTTTACTTTCTCTTCCGATATCCAGCAGCATGATCCTTCGTTTCATTGGCTTTATTACCTCCGCTTCTTTGTGCCAGTGGCTGAGTTACTACTAAACTATGAGAGTGATAGAGTTCATAGAACCTAATGCATGTGAAAGATTCGCTCGTAATAGAGTCGTATCGAGCAAGATCGGCGCCAGAACGGAATATTCGTCTGAAACTAATTAAAGTTAGTTATCCGATAGCGGCCATATCATCGAATCAGACGCTTACAGCCGCTTACACACAATAAAAAGGCTGTCTCAACAGGTTTAAAAAACCTGAAAGACAGCCCTGTACAATCTTTTTCCGTATGTTAATGCGTATAGGCGGCCACATTGCTTGAATCGACAGCCTCATGCAGCGCGGCGTTAAGACCGCTCGCAATAATATTCGCAATATCCTCAATAAATTCATCAATTTCCTTAGGCGTTACGAGCAGATCGTGACCGAGCGGGCTAAGCACTTCCTTCACCAGCTGAAGACGCTCTGCTTCCTCCATCTGATTTACCAGACCCAAAATTTGATCCGAATTGGCACTATGCTTCTTAAAGTGGCTGCTCATCATTTCAAGCGTGTTATTCACAATCGTCGAAGCATACACGACGGTCGGCACGCCAATCGCAATGACGGGCACGCCTAAAATCTCTTTCGTCAGCCCTTTTCGTTTATTGCCGATGCCCGACCCCGGATGAATGCCTGTATCAGCAATTTGAATCGTCGTGTTGACGCGTTCAACTGCCTTGGAAGCAAGCGCATCGACCGCAATGACCAGATCCGGCTTCGTTTTGTCGACGATACCGTGCACGATTTCACTGGACTCAATGCCCGTTATGCCAAGTACCCCCGGCGCCACCGCGCTTACAGGCCGATAGCCCGGCGCCACCTGGTCAGGCATAAGCTCAAAATAATGACGGGTCACCATCACGTTCTCTACAACGATTGGACCGAGCGCGTCAGGCGTAACATTCCAGTTGCCCAAGCCGACAATGAGCACTCGCGCCGTTTTGTTGATGGACAGTCTTTCGAGAAAAGCTTCAAAATGCTTCGCAAACTGCGTCGCGACGCGATCCTGCAGCCCCGTATCGCCATTTCTTAGTCCCGGCACCTCGATTGTCACATAATGCCCCTGCATTTTTCCAATCGCCTGAGAGCCCTGCTCGTCCTGAACATGAAGCTGCGTAATCGTAATGCCGTCATCTTCGGTTGTCTCCGATTGGATGCCTGGTATAGGTCCGCCAAGCGGAGCCTCGGCCATCTCTTTCGCTTCAAGCGCCAAATCTGTTCTGACATTGTATTTTTGCAAATCGAGATCTTTCTCCACTGCTCATTCTCCCTTCAAACGCAAGTTCTGAGGTTATTGTTTGCAGATGGTTTTTTTTCATACTCGCGAATAAGCTTCCGCAGGGGCAGACTATTTCAACATGGTGCTTCTGCTATTGCTTTTTGGACATGTGCATGATAATATATTTTAAGTTGTGTTGTTTAGGTTTATTATGTAAATAAACCGCTGTAAACAGTTTAGGAGGTGAATTCCATGCCAAACATTAAATCCGCGATTAAACGCGTTAAAACAAGTGAAAAGCGTCGTGCTTTGAATGCATCCCAAAAATCCGCACTTCGTTCGGCCGTTAAATCTGCTGACCAAGCTATCGCTGGCACTGATGTAGATGCTGCTAAAGCAGCACTTATCGCTGCAACGAAAAAGTTGGACAAAGCAGTAACTAAAGGCCTGATTCATAAAAATGCGGCTTCCCGCAAAAAATCCCGTCTTGCTAAAAGACTTAATGCCATTTCGGCTCAAGCCTAAACAAGATACCAGCATAAACGGATGAGGTCGTCCCTAGGGCGATTGAAGCCCGTTTGGCACAAAAAAGCTTCACCGCTCTTTACGGGCAGTGAAGCTTTTTTTTTAATTAAATACTTGCCGTCATTTGTTTATCCAGCTGCTCAAGTACGAACGGCCATGCATATTCGTGTTTATTCCATGATTCCTCATCCGGAAACCCTTTATGCGAAAGACGCAGCAGAGTGCCGTCGCTTTGAGGCTCCAATTCGACCGTAACAACCGTCTCCGCCCCTTTTGTCCCTCCCTCCCCTGTAACCCATGTCATTTCGATCAGCCGGTCTTGCTCCAGCCTAAGAAATCGTCCGTAGTGGGGATGACGCTGCGCCTCACTATGCGTCTCTGCTTGGTGTACAGTCTCAAAGTAAAAGACCGTGTTCACTTCACCCTGCATGATGACTGATCCAGGTGCTGCAAACCATCGGTCGATCTGTTGTGTCCACGCTTTGAAAAGAATATCCGGCGGTGCAACCATCAAGCGTTCCACATTCAAATGAAACGGTCTTGATGAAAGGTCAGGTATACAAATCGGTAATGTCATCAAATCATCAGTCCTTTCAGCTAGCGGCTAACTCCGACTAGTTCTAAATTATTTGGTCTGCATCTTTACAGAGATTGAACGATTGGATAAAAAAAACGGCGCTGGAGACAGCGTTAAGCGCCCTTCTCCATGCCGAGTGAAAGCAAATACAGCTCTAAACCGAGCGTTTTATCGATGGCTCCGGTTTTCATTTGATAATCGAGATCAGCAAGGGAAGCGAGCAGCCTGCCAAGCCTCGCCACTTGAAACTTCCGGCTCTTCTCCGCAGCCAGCTTGACGGCATAAGGATGCAAGCCAAGCTGGCCGGCCATTTGCTGCGGTGAATATTGATGCTGCTCCAGCTCTTTGATTTGCAGCATGATCCTTAATTGCCTTGCAATAAGCGCCGCGATTTTGATCGGCTCCTCACGGCGCACAAGCAGCTCCCTATACAAGCGAACCGCTCTGTCTATACGAAGCTCGGCAATCGCATCCACAAGCGCAAACACATCCTCCTCGACGGTTGAAGCGGTAAGAAGTGCGGCAGATTCCAGATCAATGGTGCCGCCTGGACCTGCATGCAGACAGAGCTTGTCCACTTCTTGCGACAGCTGCTGCATACTCGCTCCCGCCATTGAGAGCAGCAGCTCTGCCGCATCTGACAGCAACGTCCGGTTTTGCTCCGATGCCCGCTTGATCATCCACTGCTTAAGCTGAGCCGCATCCAGTTCCGGAAACGGTACCAGCGCCTTGCGGTCTTTTAGCGTCTTTACGAGCTTTCGCCGTTCGTCCAGCTTCTCGGCATTTACGGAAATGACAATGATCGACGACTCTGAAGGATATTCCATATACTGAATAAGCTTCTCGGGACGGTGCTCGATCTTTCCGCCTTCTTTGCCGCCGGCACATAGGACGGTCGCGTCCCTTATGAGGATAAGCTTGCGCTGAACGAAGAACGGCGATGTCTCCGCTTCGAGTACGGCTTCGTCGATCGAGGTCTCCGCGGTATCAAATTTTACAATGCCGAGCTCTCGTTCCTCTGCCGTAAACAATGCTTCTGTCAACGCGTTAATAAATTGCTGCAGCCGGTATCGGTCCTTGCCGTACAGCACATAGATTGGACGAAAGCGGCCGCCCTTTATTTCCTTTAATGCTTCCTTGGCATCCATTCCTACACCCCATCACGAGTAACAAGCGTAAACGGCTGTCGCCTTCCTTGGCGGCAACAGCTCGTTTCGCGGTGAAATATAAGCTTATTTATAAATGTGAAACTTCTAAATTCTTATATTTGTACAAATACACGGCAACAAAGGGATGAGCCATTTATAGGCTTCATCCCTTTGCCGAACATCTATATAAACATTCGCAGGCAGGCCCATGGTGCCGCCCCGCGGATGGTCATACGACGTTAAGGCTTCGTCGCTGACACTCTCGTTGCTTACACTATATGCAGAAGCGGATAAGAGTGTGCGAATAACTCCAAGCAGAAACGACTGGCGCCGTCCGGGCGGCAAAGCTCTTATTCGAAGTGAAATAAGAACCGAGCAATTGAGCAATACGCTTGCTTGCGTATCTCTCTTATTAATGCACTGCCTTTTGCTCCGTAAGGGAAGCCATATCAATGACATATTTCTCGATTGCGCCCTGCTCCACATGAACCTCGTAGGTCAGCTGCGCACTATCCTCTGACCAGCTCAGATTCATCAGCTTACCGTTTTTGCGCGGAGATGTAAATATAAGTGATTGGTCTGATACAGTGAATATTTTGAGCGTAAAATCTTCTGCCTGAGCGCTATATTGGCCATTAGGGGCCATTAAGGCGGCGTTATCAGCTGCAATGCCATATCCGTTCTTATCTTCTTTACCGATAGATCCCTCGGTTGAATTCGATTCGCCGCCGTCAGCCAAGCTTTTGGCTTCAGCCTCGGATTGTTCGGCAGCAGGCTTATCATTGCCCGTGCTTGCATCCGAATTTCCTGAAGTTGGCATCGCTTTCTCGTCTGATTCTGCTCTATTCATAATTGATGAAGGCTCTTCGGCGCTATCCTGCTTCGGAACCGCTTCCGTTCCAACTTTTGGCGTATCGATACTATCGATATTTTCTTTCGTTTTTAATGTAAACGATAATTCCTGCGGCGCTTCATCAGCCGTACCGGCTGCCTCGCTATTCGCAGCTTCATTAGCTGCAAATTGAGCTGCACCGCTAAAGTCCGGCGACATACCCGGCTTATACGTAACTAGAAACAATCCTGCTACGATTCCCGCCGCGATAACGCCGGTCATGATCCGTACCGACGGCCAGCGGCGTTCACGCTTCGCGCGGCGCGATACCTGCTCTGCCGTATTGACGGCAGAAGACGGTTCCGTTTCAGTTTCAGGCTGACCAAACAGCTCAATCCGCTCCAGCTGCGGCATAATAGCGTCCACTAAACTGTAGCTCGGCATTACTTTTGGCAAACTGGTAAGCTCAGCGGACAACAGCTGTAACCGCTCGAACATAGCTGCACAGTCCGGACACTGTCCAGTATGATTCATCAAGACCGCTTTCTCGCTTTCGTCGAGATCGTCGTCTAGCTGTCTTTGCATTAGTTCCATCACCTCTTGACAATTCATCCCCGGACACCACCTTTCTGATAATCATGGAGTAACGTTTGCAGCTGCTGCCTAGCTCTGAATAAATATGATTTCACCGTGTTGAGCGGTAAATCAAGCGAATCTGCAATTTCATTGTAAGAGAAATCCTGTAAATACCGAAGTACGACAACCGCGCGATGGTGCTCAGGAAGCTTATCGATCGCGGCTCGAATGTCATGAGCAGCATAAGCAGACATTACCTCGTCCTCCACGTTTTGTTTCTCATGGAATACCATGTCGTGCTCATCTATCGAGACGGTCGGTTTATTTCTCCGAAACTTGTCAATGCAAATGTTTGTTACAATACGCTGAATCCATGTCTTAAACTGTGCTTTTTCTTCGTACGAGCCAATTTTCGTGTAGATGCGGATTAGCGCTTCCTGTGCTGCGTCCAGGGCATCCTGTTCGTTATTTAATATATAGTAGGCTGTCCGATAAACATGTGTTTCAATCTCTCGCAATAGAGTAATTAAAGCGTCGCGATCTCCCGACTGAGCGGCTCTTATAAGCTCCGGCTCCACCACGAAGGATCCCCCTCTCTTGCAACCATTCTGACGAACGGGTTGCGGTAAAAGTTGCAGATTAATAAGAAAAATAACTTTATTTTTTTTAGTAACATTTGCCAGTGGTTAATATAATTCGTATTGCTAGAAAAGTTTTATTAATAAATGAAGCAAACTCTCTTATTGGTAAGAGAAACGAAATAAACTCCACATCAAAGGATACCAAATTTCTAGTAACCCGTATATAGAAATTGGCCGAAACTGGCGGAAGGAGTTTGACCACCGTTATCACTCGAATGAATGTTGAAATAATTTACATGATATCAGCAAGTGCAGCAACAATCTGGACATCATCCTGCTGAATTATTGCTTATCGTAAACATACAAACCTCTGCCCGTCACGGTAAAACGGACCTCGCCGTCCCTGTCGGTCCGCCAGACGGCCGCGCCCGCTTCGGCAAGCCTGGACAAAACGTCCGGATGAGGATGCCCGTAGCTGTTCGAAGCGCCGACTGACGCCACCGCGCCAAGCGGACTCCAGTAATCCAGCCATTCCTCGCCCGTCGAAAACCGGCTTCCATGATGCGCCACTTTCATTACCGATAAGGTGTCCGGCACTGAACCCTGTGTAGAGTGCCGCTGCTCATTTCGAATAATCGCTCGTTCCGTTTCGGAATTAATATCGCCGGAAAACAGAAAGGTCGATTCATATAATCGCATAGCCAGCACTACACTGCTCTCATTCTGCTCTTCCAGCATAACCGCCTCTGTTGAAGCTTTAGACGCCGGCCATAAAACACTTAATTCGGTTTCTTGATCGAGCCGACGCTTTATGCCCGCTGTCACGCCGTACATCGGAATCTTAAGCGCAAGCGCTTGCCTCAGAAGCTGCTGCGCATCCTCCGATTCCTTAACAGTGCCGTTCCACCAAATGCTGCGAATCGGGATCGTCTCCAAAACCGCCTTTAGGCCGCGGATATGATCACTGTCCAAATGTGAAATCACGAGAAGATCGATTTCGCGCACGCCTCTTTTGAGCAGTAGAGGGACGAGCACCTTCCGGCCAATCTCAAAAGGGTCGCTGCGCTCCTTCCATTCTTCGCCCGGCTTTCGAAAGGACAGCGTGCCCCCGCCATCGATTAGAATATGCTTGCCGCTTGGCGTTCGGATATGGATGGCATCGCCTTGACCGACATCGATAAAGCTAACCGTGCCATTTGTATTTAAAATATCCGGCTTATATGCATAACAAAGTAAAATAAGCGCAAGGAACAGGAGTAAATAAAAGCTTTTTTCTACTATTCTGTTCCGATCATTAACCTTGATATATAAAGCAGCAGCGCCCAGTGGTACGGTTTCCTCCGAGGCGGCAGCAGCTTCGGCACGCTCGGCTCCCAGCCGCCCTGTCCATACGCGGATGATTTGGAATATTGCGCCGAGTATTATTAGCCATGCAGCCACCCACCAAATAGGCGGAGACGCCCAAATCGTTCTAAGCGTGTCCGTCTGCGAAA
>Ga0310900_10001096_pt1 | contig 10460 bp, 13 predicted proteins | sample C24D1metaG_FD_203879 | JGI IMG/M metagenome (GOLD analysis project Ga0310900, IMG submission 203879) | Lab incubated soil microbial communities from West Virginia University Organic Research Farm, Morgantown, WV, United States - C24D1 | ecosystem: Environmental > Terrestrial > Soil >...
TAACGCCGTTAGGGAGAGTTTAATAAAAACTGCCGTTGAAATCATGAAAAAAATTCGATATGATAACGCCGGAACGGTCGAATTTCTATTAAAGAATGGTTCATTTTATTTTATGGAGATAAATTCAAGAATACAAGTAGAACATCCTATAACAGAAGTAGTTACTGGAATTGATATAGTAGAACAACAACTCAACATATCATGTAGAAATGGGATGACACTTGAACAAAATGATATAAAAGCCCGTGGGCACGCTATTGAGTGCAGAATAAATGCCGAACATCCTATAAGCTTTACACCATACCCAGGTTTGGTAAAGGATTATACCCCTCCCATTGATTCACGATCGATTAGGATAGATAGCTCGTTATATGCAGGATATAGCATCCCTCCATTTTATGATTCATTAATTGCCAAAGTAATAGTCAGGGCAGAAAATAGAAAAGAAGCAATTGAAAAAATGAAAAATGCTCTATTATCTTTCAGAATTTCTGGTATACCATCAACTATACCTTTTCATTTATCTGCTTTACATGATGATCGATTTCTAACTGGAAATTACGATACTGCCTTTGTTGAAAAATTGAAATCATACTCACAGAAGGATGGAGAAATTGCAGCTTTGGTATTTGAAAATATGTTGAAAAGACGAGGATCGTCAGATGAGTACTTTAAAGAAGACGAATCAAAACAGGATGATGAGCAGAGCCAACAATGGATTTTAAGCAGATATGAAGAATTTCTTAAGTTACAAGGTAATTATAATCTAGAAAATTCTATGAGATGGGTCAAATGAAGCTAGAGGTTAACGGAACAACTTATGAAGTAAAAATACACGGGGATAAGATTCTCATTAATGAAAAAACTATAGATTTGACCAAAATAAAAGAAAATGAAATTGTTATAGATTCAAAGAAGTTTTATCTTGATTTTTATGAGCGAACGGGAATCGGAATTGAGGGTAAACAACAATCTCTCTTAATCATAAATGGCATGGCATACACGATAGCTAAAATAGATACGGACCAAGAAACCATCAAGGAATTGCGTGCACCCATGAGTGGAAACATAATCGATATTTATGTGCAGCTTGGATCATATGTTCAAAGGGGTGAACCTCTTTTAGTTCTTGAAGCAATGAAAATGCACAATGAAATCAAATCCCCCAGAGATGGAAAAATAATAGATATATTGTTCAATAAACAGCAACCTGTAAAAGCAGGAGAAATAATACTAATATTTGATTAGTACTTGCCATCAGAAATTTTGTATTTTTATGACCAGAACCTGCTATGAAGTTTCTTTATATGTGGATTTCAAATAAAAACAAGAAATTATGTCTGAATATAATTTGGTAATCCTAGCAATATAAGAATGACATCAACTATCTTTAATAATCTGGAAAAGGATAGGTTTTCCATTTATGCTTATAACTCGGTCAATCCGAATGGTAGTTTTTTTGTAGATTTCTTCTACTTTCATATTGTGCCGAATTTTGAATGGATCAACTAATCGACATATTACTATTGTTTGTAACAAAGTGATACGTCAAGGGCGTTTGTAGATCGGTCTTGTCGTTATCCACAGTTGTTATCTCAATATCTATATAATAAATCCCCGGTTCTGAAAACAATGGACCATTAATAATGATTTTACCTGATGGATCTGGAACTAAGGCGTTAGTTAGGACATCAAATGTCCCCCCTACCACAATATGAGAATAACCGTTACTTTTTGCCAAAATCACTAATTCTCCCGCATGGGAATGAAAGAATTCAGACATCTTTGTATTGTTCTGATTAGTAATTGCTATTCTGTAAGTAACATGCTGAATTTTTTCATCTGAATTTTGATCAGTTAAATGCATAATTAGCTGCGCATCTTGGCCCGCAATAAGGTTTTTTGGTTCTATGGTAAAATTCATGACTATATTTCGATCTCCAAGCGTAGCTAGTGGAGGTGGAGCTCCATGATGCTGTGCCGATGTGTAATCACATATTGGCACTATGGCTAGAAAGGTGGAAAGGAAGCCAACTAAAATAGCTATTAGTGGTTTACTTAAATTAGCTCTCAAGTCTAATGAGTCTCCTGTTTGGTCAAACTTAATATCGATGTATACAAGTGTCAATTCACTATGACCTTTGCCGTCATCCAAGGATGCAGTGTACAATAATAATTATATTCTCCCTTGGTATCAAATGTGAATTTGTACATACTGTCGTCTCCATTAATTATTCCTGAGTCAAAAATTCCACTTGGACCTTGGTCTGGGTTTCCAGATGTTACAGTATGCGGCATATTTTGGTCAGTATTGATCCAAGTGACTTGCGTTCCCTCTTCTATCTTGATAGATGAAGGGTCATAGAATATCTTATTCTCTGGACTTGATGAACCTGGACTTATTGAAATTGAAAATTTACTGTTACGGTCTGTCTCATTTTTGAGAAATGGAGCCTTTGCATCATCCAACAACTTGACGCCAGACTCGTCACTAGTAGTTAGTTCAGCTTTAGATTCTTTGTCTTGTACATGAAAACTTTCATTTTCTTGTAAGGTTCCATTATTTCCACCTATTTCTTTAGTTGATCCTATATGATCTTCGTCTATTCCTTTGTGTCCACTAGTAGAAATAACTTCTGGAGATTGTAATTTCTTTTGTAATTCATATTGCCAATCAAACATGCTTACACTCCTGGTTAATGGTTCTGAGAAATTTCTAGATTGATTTGAATTAGTTCCTCTAGAAGTGTCATTACTATTTTGAAATTTCGACTTTCCTTCTGCGCTTTCACTACCTTTCCCAACTACCTTTATTTGTCCCATATTTCCCTTTTCTTCCTGAATTCCATGAGTATGAAAGAAGTAATTACCCGGTTGCTTCCACTATTGATGCATCCCCCGGTGCTACCGAAATTGTTTGGGAATGAATAGGAAGGTTATCCCACAAACCTGAGGGATATGTTACGAATGTAGTGCTATGAAGGTGGAAAGATGCAGGTATCGTAGTGCCCAGATTAATTAAATAGATTCGCATTAAATCATTATGATTAATCTCAAGTGGATGATGCACATACTGATCAGCATAACCGTTTATGAAGTAGTAATCTGCATCAAACCCTACTTGATTTTTGAGGTCATATTCACCCATCACCATAACAAATTCTCTTGCAGGAGCGACTGGTTTATCCTTTGGATCTACTATTAGTGCTCCATACATACCCATTCTAATATGTAAGGAAGTTGGAGGAGCATGACAATGATACATTAGTGCACCTGCGGGTTCGCCGGTAATATTGTACAAATATGTCTGGCCAGGCATTACTTGAGGAAGTACACCATCGTTAATGTCCGCATGATTTCCGTGAAAGTGGATAGTATGTGGTATAGGAGATTTGTTTATGTATTTAATAGTTAAATTCTCCCCTTCAGTTAATCGTATGGTAGGACCTGGAACTGTACCATTATACGTCCATGCTTTAACTCTCTTCCCGGGCGCTATGTCAAGATATACTTCTTCAGTAACAAGAGTTATTTGTCTATGGGATGTGCTTGCTCTATCAGAGGTTAAGGTACTATTTTCTGAATTAATATCTTTCTTAGAATCAGATAAGGGATCCGTTGAATTATTTTCAAAGTTGTTCGTATTCTCTGATAGATGGAATTTAGGTAGCTTAGTTTGGTCATACTCTTGTGCAAATACAAAATTGGTAAAAACCTTGACCACATAAGAAGATGATAGACTTGTTATACTTACAATACAAAGAGAGATTAACAAAAGCAGGAAAATTATGCAAGATTTTTTCCTATATGATTTTTCTTTTTGAAAATTTTTATCATAGGAATGGGGTGAAACATTTGAGATTTTCGACATTATTCAGTTAGATCTCCTTGAAGTTTTATCTACTGTATATCTAGTAGCTTTGGTAGTAGACATTAAAATTTTATGATTGAAGCCAGTATATATTTTTGCCTAATAATGTTATACATTGTATAACAAAAATATTTATACTGTACAGCGTATAGCATCCATCATGATTATAAATAAAGAGAGGGAGTTTAATCATCATGACAAAATTCATTTTCTGACATTATCTCTTCTTGAGGACAGAGCGATACTTAAATACATAAAAAGAGAAATTAACCAAAATCAGGACGAGAAAGAAAATCCTCATCGGCGGTTGATAGGTAAAACATCAAAATATCAGAAAAAAACCTAATGGTTCTTAAGGCGCCATGAAAAAACTGATCACGTCACTTTTGGATCTTCAAGAATAAATTGTCTTCGATCCTAGTTACTGGTACAACTGGAGATATGGGACTCCATCTGGTAAGAATTCTTTCGTTGTATGATTGTGACTTCCACATATCAGTTAAATCTATTAATTGTACAAATAATACTATAAAGAAACAGATAGAGGTTTTTCGAAATCTTGGATTATCAAATTTCATTGAGATGGATCTTGCTGATGTCGATACCATAACCTACCAGAAATTAGATGGCATAGAAAAGATCTTTTTACTAACCCCGATAACATACTCTCTAGAATCTATAAGGAAAATCATAACAGAAGCAAAAAGAGCAAATTCGGTTAAGCACATTATTAAATTATCTTCAATGGCAGCCCCCTTGCACCCACCTACTCCCACAGATGCATTACACAGACAAGCCGAAAAGATAATTGAAGAATCTGGAATAAATTATACTTATCTTAGACCAAATTACTACATGCAAAATTTTATACAGTTAAATGGACTTTCAATAAAAAAGGATAAGAGGTTTTTTCTTCCATTTAGTAATTCAAAGGCAAGTTTTGTAGATGTTAGAGATGTATCTGAGATCGCAGCTAGAATACTTCGGGATACTTCCAATAAACACTACAATACTTCCTATACTATTACCGGTGGTCAATCTTTATCTTGTAATACAATCGCAAAGATTTTTACAATATTACTAGGCGAGCCCATAAAATATATTAACATAACAAAAGAACAGGCCCGGATCCGCATGAAAAAATTAGGAATTCAAAAAAACATTGCCGATAGTTTGTTTGATCTATATGAATTAATTGAAGATGGTCGTTTAAGACGCATTTCTCATACTGTAGAAATGATCCTAGGAAGAAAACCAATAACATTTGAAACCTTTGTACGAGATAATTTAGATGCATTCAAATAAATGTCCAGCACTCATCCGAAATGATTTCTTTAATAGTGTAAATATTTCGTATCATAAATGTTCCAGGATTATGACACCCATCTGTCCCTATCGGAGTTTATTTGATCTCTTTCCAATCTTGGAAATTCGAAAAAACCGTTGTGCATAGAAATGAATAAGATTTGTTTATCAAGCAAAGAACATCTGAATCCAGATAACCAAGTTTTTATTAAAATTGATGAACAAAAATAACAATGCATAATAATGCCTAGCAATGTAAACTACCTATTAGATGTCGAAAAATTCTACCACAAATACAGCCATACGGATCCCGACGGAAATTTATGAGAAAATAGAATTTCAGGCCCTAGCTGAGGATAAAACTGTATCAGGAATAATTAACAATATCCTTAGGAAGTATGTATCATGGGATCAATTCATAAGTGACATAGGATTTGTATTTCTGCAAAAGCCCTTTGTACGAAATATATTTGAACATCTTTCCGATGATGATATAGTGAAAGCAGCCAAGACTTCCTGTTACACCGGCATGAGGGATGCGATTTCCTTTATTCATGGAAAAAACGATATCGAGAGTATCGTTGATGTCTTAAAATTATGGTTTTCTGCATCCAATTTTACTAATAAAATAATTCTGGCTGATGATAACATCGAATTTAGAATACAACATAACCTGGGACATAAAGGTTCTCTTTATATAGGGACACTCATTAGTTCTCTATTTGGTGATCTAAATATGAAATCAAACAAAGCTTTGCTAAAAGAGCATTCCTTAATTATCGGATTCAAGTCCAACTCAAAAAAATAACATATTTAACTTGCTCCAATCTTGATTAAAATCATACTAGGATATTCATAACAATTTTCTATTTGAAACTGTAATTTGAAAAAACTTTTAACGTTATTTCTCGAAGCATACCTCGAAACTGAACTTTTAAGCAAATTGTAGTCGATATATTTCATATAGCCTTTATAGGTATATTGATCAAAAGATCTATGTCGGATTATTTTGTTCGATCCAGAATGAAGATCTTGGAGTTTAAAGATGCATTATTATATAATGCTATAACTATAGCAGTTTGATAATTGAAATCTGATAACGTTACTCGAATTCCCAAATCAGAAATTCTATACGGCTCTGAGAATGCTATGAGAAGGGGAATATCATTCATGAAGACTACTAAAACTAGAATGGATATTGCATTCGACAAGAATGCCCCTTCAATAGTAGTTCAAATCCCTGGTTACCGTGACGGATATAAGGACGTCATAAAACGGGGAGCAAAAATAAGGTGTATAACAGAAGTTACTTATGAAAATACTCGATTTTGTAAAGAATTATTGAATATGGTTACTGAATTGCGACATCTGAATGGGTTAAGTGGAGGGATTGCAGTCAACGAATCCGAATACATGACTACGACTGGACTTCAAACTGCAAAACCAATTACAGAGATAATTTATAGCAATGTTGATGAGGTCGTTGCCCAAGGTCGAGATACCTTTGAATCACTGTGGAGTAATGCCTTCCCCGCAATTCAAAGAATAAGAGAGATTGAAAAAGGGACCGAACCAATTTTTACCAAAATTCTTCAAGACGACAAAGAAATCAGAGATACAATATTTAGAATAATAAGAAAATCCAAATTTCTACTTCTATGCACATCAATAGGTGGTATTCAAATCAGTCATGAACACTTTCTCGACATTAATATAAAAATCCTTCGAGCGTACAATGCAGGAAAACATGATGGTATCAAATGGGTCACATCTATCAATGATAAGAGTGACGTCGATCTTGTTAATTTATTTTCTAAATACGGTATGAAAATAAAACATACTTTAGATAGGCCATCAATCAATTTTGTGATAAGTGATAAATATTTTGCATCTACTACGGAGAAAATGATCAACGGGGAAATGATTTCAAATCTTTTGTTTAGCAACGATCCCGTATACTTGGAGCATTTCTCTACTATTTTTAATAATACCTGGAAAAATTCAATGAATTTAAGAGATAGGACAAAGGAAATAAAAGATGCTAACCTATTTAAAACACAAGTCATATCTGATCCTCAAATTTCATTTAAGATGACAAATCAATTTTACGCTTCTGCTAAAAAAGAAATTTTGATAATATTAACCTCTGTCAATTCATTATTGCAGCTAATTAACTCAGGCAGTTTGGAGAAACTAAATGAATTGGGATCCAGAGGCCTTTCTGTAAAGGTGCTAATAATACAGAGCCATAAAATAGATCATCTAAAGGAAATAAAGTTTGAGTATCCACAAATTGAATTTAGGACACCTCAATTCCACTTTCCTGTAAAAAACAGGATTACTATTGTGGATAGAACTAAAACTATTATACAAAAAATTAAAGATGATTCCAAAACAAAAATCCCGCAGACAGAAGGCATCACCACTTACATAGAAGGCGAATTAACAGCTTGGTCTTATACTGCAATTTTTGATACACTGTGGAAACAATCTGAAACAGTAGATAAGTTAAGGAGAATTAACAAACATCTTCAATCCCATGAAAAAATGCAAAAGGAGTACATAGACATAATTGCACATGAGCTAAGAAGTCCAATTCAACCTATCATAGGACTTACTGAATATGTAAAAGAAAAGCTAAAAGATAAAAAACAAATAGAATTACTTGATTCTGTAATTGCAAGCGGTCAGAAGCTAAACATGTTGACTGAAAGTATTTTAGATGTATCTAGAATAGAAGATCATCTTTTCAGCCTGAAAGAAGAAAATTTGGACCTAAATGAATTATTACAAAGCATAATCAGAGTTTTTAAAAAAATATTGAAAAGAAATGAAAAAGTTATTAAGTTTACTTTTTTTGATTCCAAGAGCCCATTTGTAGTACTTGGCGACAGGAACAGACTGGAACAAGTAATTTCAAATCTGATTCACAATTCAATAAAATCAATTACAAGAAAATATCAGGGGATAGATGGTGGAGAGATATTGATAAAGATGGAAAGAAAAAAACCAGTTTTAAGCATCAATCCAACAAAGAGACAAGAAATCGTCCATATAATAATTGAAGATAATGGTGATGGTATAGAACCAGCATTATTACCCAAGTTATTTACAAAATTTACAAAATCTTCGGATGGAAACGGATTAGGCCTATATATTTCAAGGAAAATTATCGAGGCACATGGAGGAAAGATTTGGGCTGCAAATATGAGGAGTGGAAACGGAGCTAAAATTAGTATTAGCCTGCCACTTTCTACCCAGGTCGCAAATTAAGAGTAAAATCTTCTATTCAAGTGAAGATATGGAAATCATAATCTATACATTTATAAACTGATATCAAATCCGAATCACTATGGTCAAGTTTATTATTCTTGTTTAAATCCTTATCAGAGACCAGAATAGTGCACGTGGTGGTTTAGAAAATTCATCGTCAAATTAACATGTATTGGGACAAAGGTATTTCTAATAATAACTAAGGTTGCTACTGAAATATACTCAGGGTGCGTTAACGTATCATTCAATATCAACGTAGATAAAGCTACAAATGATAATTCCACTAGAATTGTCACAGCAATAGATTTAATATTTCCAGATGATGACAGTCTAACTTGTACTAACAAGGAAGATGGAAAAATCAAATGATAGGGGAATGAGTTCAGTTAGTTAACAATCATTTTCTTAGTAAATACAAGATTCAGTTTGTTATCTTATCAGAGAACTATTATTACACAACATTTCTATCTATCCTATGGTATCACATAGGATTTGTTTTCTCTGGGAAAATTAATGATTAAAGGAGAGTTTGGAATGATTAGTTCCATATATCCTGTTCAAGGAAAATTCTTCAGACTTTGTTTAAATCTTTAAAAACAAGAATTTTTAATGTACGAGGAGTTAACACGATTTACTTATAAATCCAGTTCAGTATCTGAAAGAGCAAAAATTTATGGTAGGATAACTAGCTCTCCCTTCAGGTTGGGGTCATTTTTCGAATAGAAAGAGTAATTACCTGGAGAAATGTTTGTAGCTAGATATTCCGAAAAACTTCCTGGAGTTATTTCTACTGTAAATATTTTGCCATCCATGGGATCCCCTGTACCATTTCCGTTGGTGAAAGTATGAGTTTCTGTCAAATTATTCAAAACTAATAATTCTTCACCTTGCTTTATGGTGGTTTTCATCGGACTAAATATTGGGCTCCCTTGGTCATCCGAAGTTATCATTATTACTGCAGATATGGGTGTTGAATCCGCTTCTGAATGGCTCCCTTGAGCATAAACCTGAACAGTTGCATAGGAAATAACACCTATGATCGATGATAAGACGATAATAGAAAACAATATCTGTCTTGGTTTTTGGTCCATAAAAATATCTTATTAATTCTCGTATAAAAATCTACAAAGAAGTTGAATGGACTGTTTGGTTTTTACTAAATAAATGGTAGCAGATGATTTAGCTCCTTAAATAATTAGGTTCACAGCATGTAAAGCAGATAAATTCTTGCTAGAAAGTTATTCTTTAGTAAGAATTCACAAGAAGTTCTATCAAAAATAAAAATGGCGGAATTTAACTAAGGCAAATCTGTGGAGATGTCACTTAATGATGAAAGAGTTTCATTCAAATCTTTGTTTGCTGTAGACCATACAATCAGTGTTTGTGTATCTCCTGTGCCTTTTTGACCTCCTCTTAGGTCCTTAAAGTCGTATATGATCTAGTATTATTCCTGCATCATTGTTTTGTTTAACGTAAGTGTCCATATCTTGTGTTGGGGCAATTATGACCCCTATAGTATCTAGGCTGGTAGAGTTTATGGTAGTATTTGACGAAGTAGACGTGAATACAGTCATATGTATATTTTCAAACGTAATAGAACCAGTCATAGTTACACCAGGATCGCCTTCTACTTAATAATTAAATGATCCAGGATTGTTGAAGGTGAATGATATAGAGGGTTGACTATCAATTATTGCGCCTGTATTAAACACCGTATTACTTTGTGCGCCTTTAACATCGACCGTACGCTCATGACCAACATCGCCATTAGACCAAAGCACAGTAGTTCCTGTGTTAATAGCCACATTGTCTGGAACCAAATGTTGATCTAAAAAAAGTTTCATTTTCTTCACCTTCTTGATGATGACTTTCATTTGGGATAAGGATTACTAGGGTTTTAATATTGTTAATATTGTTACCTAGTGTCATTGTTTTTTATCGAACATACGATTAGCGTTAATATTTGGTTGTATAATATCAAACGCATTTGTACTATTACCTGACGAATTTT
>Ga0310900_10001098_pt1 | contig 10452 bp, 6 predicted proteins | sample C24D1metaG_FD_203879 | JGI IMG/M metagenome (GOLD analysis project Ga0310900, IMG submission 203879) | Lab incubated soil microbial communities from West Virginia University Organic Research Farm, Morgantown, WV, United States - C24D1 | ecosystem: Environmental > Terrestrial > Soil >...
GCGCATCAAGGTCCGACGAGTCGTCGCGATCGGCGAGACCGCCAACATCATCGAGCGCTTCGACGAGCGGATCCACAGCGGCTTCTTGTACGGCGACTTTCAGTTCGCTACTGACGACACGCGAGACAGCTTCCTGCGCCGCGGCGTCTTCTCGTGTTACGAGCCGGTCGACCCCGGCACGCCGCTGACACCGAACCCGACGCGGTTCAACCCGGAGGACTGGGCCCGGCTGACGTTTTACTCACATACGCACAAGAGGCTGGCGTTCAACGCCTACTCGTCACGCTATCTGAAGACCTCCGGACAGATCTACTGGGCCGACTCCCAGCTTTCCGCCGCCTACGTGGACGACTACCACGACGCGCTCGACCAGGCGACCGGTGCCGAATTCAAGGCAACCGAGATGATCACGGAGATATACGTCGAGCGGCCGAAACTCGCCGCGTTCATGGACGACGCGCGCGAGGTCCTTCGCGATCGCGAGGCCAACGTCATTTACGGCACGGTGCGCCTCATCGAGCAGGACGACGAGACGTTTCTGGCATGGGCGCGCAAGCCGTACGCGTGCGTCATTTTCAACCTGCACGTCGAGCACACGCCGGAAGGCGTTGCATCGGCGGCCGACGCGTTTCGAGCGCTCATCGATCTAGCCATTGAGCACGGCGGCAGCTACTACCTGACGTATCACCGCTGGGCACGCCGCGATCAGGTCGAGCGGTGCTACCCGCAGATGCCCGAATTCCTGTCGCTGAAGCAACGTCACGATCCCGAAGAACTGTTTCAGAGCAACTGGTATCGCCACTACCGCAGCATGTTCGCGTAACTCTCAAGGAGGAAGGTCATGCAGATACGCTTTACGCCCATCGTTCGTGCGACCGCGTGCGCCGCGGTCGTGACCCTCGTTGCAGCGAGCCCCGCTCTGAGCCAATCTGTCGCTGCGCCGGTCCAGGCACAAACCAGCACGCAGCAGCTGCCACCTGTCGCGCGGACGGCCAACCTGTCCGGGCCGCGCTTCGGCCTCACGCTGCTCTCTGACGGCACTGTCGCGAAGCTGAAGGATCGCGAGATCGAACTCGAGCGGCCGTTTGTCTCGCAGTTCGGCTGGCAATTCGAGAAGCAGTTCTTCACGCGCGACAGCGGCGTGACGATGGTGACCGAATGGGTGGGGCTCGTCGGCGGCCTCGATCAAAGTGTGCTGCTGCCGAGCCTGAGCTGGATGGTGGGAGTCAGGACGCGCGACGGCGCCGAGTTCGGCGTTGGGCCGAACGTGACGCCTGCGGGGACGGCGCTCGTCCTGGCGACCGGATTTACGTTCCGGACAGGCGCAATGAACATCCCCCTCAACGCGGCCGTCGTGCCGTCGAAGGCGGGAACGCGCTTCACCGTGCTGTCGGGCTTCAGTCTGCGGCGCTAACGGCGACGCGAGGAGGCGCTTCGCACTGAGCCCATTTCTCGCGGAGGAGTGGGTTCAGCTGAGGTTGGACAGGCATCCTCAGCGGCAGCCTCCTTGCACTCGGTCCAGTTTCGAGGAATACGAATGACCAACATGATCATCTACCTGATTGGAACGTTGCTTGTCGTTGCCGGGCTGGCATACGGCGCATCTCGCTTGGGCGTCAGTCAGGTCTGGATCGTCGCGGGCGCGCTCGTGATCGTCGGCTTGGGCTTGATGGCTGGTATCGTCAAGACCCGCCAGAAGGATCCCGCCTCGTGAGTCCTGCCGCCGAACGGAGCCCCTCGGGGCTGCGTCGGCGGCGGCTGCCCGAGTAGTGTGTCGAAAGTATCAGAAATCGATCTGCACACCGATACGCACTATGCGCGCCGGCAGGATCGAAGCGGGCTGGCGGAAAACAGCAAAGCTGACGTTTTCCGTCAGCACCGGATACGCATTGAAAACATTGTTCAAGTCGACGTTCACCTTCGTCTGCGTCCCGCCAAACCGCAGGACCTTACCGAGCCGCAGATCGAACTGATTCCGCCGGTCGCCGTACATCGCCCCCGGCGACACGACGTTGATGGTGACGTTCGGCGCACCGCCCGAAAGCGGCCGTCCGAGTGACGGTTGGACGATGGAGTTGGTCGCGACGAAGTTGCCGATCACCTGCGGTCCCGGGACGCTCTGCAGCGCGCCGCTGATGAGGACGTCGATCTTCGGGATCAGGTACGACCCGAGGAACTTCACCTGCGTCAGAAACGGCGACTGCTGATAACAGTACTGCGCGGGAAACTGCGCAGTGGTGTTGGGATCGTTCAACACGGGAAATCCCGTGAGAATCTCGGGCAGCTTTGCGGCGACCTCGCAATTGTCGATCGTCGTGCGCCCGCTGCTCAGTCCGCCTTGCAGGGTCACGCCGCCCTGCGGTCGCGCGGTGAGAATCAGGTCGAAGCCGTCCCAGTGCTCGATCTGTTTCCCGTAGTTTTCCGCAAACGTGATGTAGTTGTCGGCAGGGGTGCTGAACAGCGGCGGCTTGATGTTGTACAGGCCGCCGATCGTGTACCCGCCGTCGTCGGGCAGCCGCGGATCGCTTGGCGCGGTGATGCTGAACAGGTCGAAGTCGCTCGCGGACCGCGCACGGTCGTCGACGACGTTGAAGTTGCCGTAGACGCGGCGGAAGTAGCTGAATTCCACCGACATGCGATCGATGACCTCCTGCTGCACGCCCGCGGAGAACTGCCAGCTGTACATCCGCTTGCCCCACCCGCGCAGAATTTCCGGATCGTACGTACTGCCCGAACGCAGACTGCCGAAGTCGGTGTTGCTGAGCGGTCCGCACTCGCCGTTGGCGCCAAAACTCAGAAGGTCGCATTCAGGCCGGAAGTTGCCGTTGGCGTCATTCCACGATCGCGTGGCGCTCGTCACGACGCGCTGCGCCGGATTCAGTCCGTCACCGAAGATGACATTCGCGTCGTTGCCGCGAAGCGCCTGGCCTGCGACGTACTTGCCGAAGGAGCCCTTCAGCGCCGTCTTGCCGGTGCCGAACAGGTCGTAGGCGATGCCGGCGCGCGGCGAGATGTCGTGCCACGAGATGCCGTCGGCCGCCGGCAGCGTGAAATTGCGGTTCGGCACGAGCGCCGCTGGTCCGATCCGCTGTTCCGGGAACGAGCTGGCGAAGTGGTCGTACCGCAGACCGTAAGAAACGGTAGCGCGCTTGATGGTCCACCGGTCCTGGACATAAACGCCAAGATCGGCGTCGAGATGCGCGAGCTGCAGAAACGGTGTGGCATTCATCGTGATGAGGTTTGGCACACCGTTGTTGAAGCGGTACGAGTACGGCGCGTCGAAGTTCATCACCATGTTCTGCTTGCGGCCGATGTTGTTGGAGACGCCGAACTTGTAGCTGTGTGCGCCGGTCACGTACGACATCGTCGCGCGGAAGGGTGTGTCGTGGCTTTTGTTCCGCAAGTTGGATGCGGTCGTCGCATGGTGGGTAATCCCGAGAGCCTGATCCTGCACGCCGATCAGGTTCTTCGATATCGCGTCGACGTTGTACGCAACGATGTCCTCGATGGTGTCGCCGACGTCAGGTAGTCCAAACGGGTGAGTTCGCCAGCTGTTGATGAAGCGGTGATAGATCACGCCTTCGAGCAGCAGACGCGACGTGAGCGGCGCAGTCCAGTCGATATTCCAGCCGCCGTTCGGCCAGTACCGCTGCGGCAACCCCGATTCCGCGGACACGATCGCGGTCGTAGCGGTCGAACACTGGCACGTGTAGGTGTTCTCGTACGCGAAGGCAAGCTTGTGCGTCGAATTCACCTGCCACGTCACACGTCCCGCGCCGTTGCGCGTGAGCACGTCGGTGAACGCGGGCTGGTCCGGGTCGGGATCGTAGGCGAATGACGTTGGACTGAAGGCGTTCCGATTCACCAACATGCCGGCGACCCAGTTCTGCGTCCGGTTGTAGAGAACGGTCCCGAAGAACCATAGCCGGTCGCGCTGAATCGGGCCACCGTACGCAACATTGACCTCGCCGCTCTTCCTCACGTTGTTGGGCGTGCGCAGGCCGCGGTTCCGCAGCTCCTGCGTGAAATTGTTGCCGGCCATTCCTTCGTTGGTGAACGAACTGATCAACATGCCGCTGAAGGAGTTGCCGCCTTCGCGAGGAATGAAGTTCAGCCGCACGCCGGACCCGCGCTCTTCTGTCGACACCGTCGCCGTCTCGACCGCCATCTCGGCGAACACCGCCATGTTCGGCACGCCCTGCGTGTTCGAACCAGTCTCAACCGTGGCGATCGATACGCCATTGCGCAGCATCTCGAGGTCCGTGGGACGACTGCCATGCACCGTGAGACTGCCGCCGCCGGTTGTCGGGCTGCCAGTGTTGCCGCCCACATCCACCGTGCTGTTGGTGACGCCCGGAATCATCGCCGCCACGAACGAGGGATAGCGGTTCACCGGCGCGTTGTTGATCACTTCCGCTGTGAGCACGCGTTCACGGTTGGCACTCTGCACGTCGACGACAGGCGAAGCGCCCGTGACGGTGACCGTTTCCTCAACCGCGCCAACGCGCAGCTCGGCGTTCACGGTGGCGATAAATGTGCCGCTCAGCTCGATACCTTCGCGCCTGACCGTACCGAATCCGGATAGCGCGAACGTCACGGTATAGACACCGGGCCTGAGGTTCTCGATGCGGTACTGGCCTGACTCATTGGTGGTGACTGACCGGACCTTCTCAATCAGCGCGGCGCTGGACACTTCGACGATAACGCCCGGGAGCACGGCTGCCGACGTATCGCGCGCGACGCCGGTAATCGATGCCTGCGCGTACACAATTGACGGGAGGATGAGGAGCCCAAGGGAGACACACGCGGTCGTCAGTCGTTGCATGGGACCTCCTGACGTCACTCGGGTCGTCTATAGAGTGGGCGGCAATGGGTGGGCGCATGATAGCGCGCGTGCGCTGTTCTGCATCTACATTGTTTGACCGTATATCTGACGCGCAAATACGGGCGTTCAAACTTCAAACTGCACTGCAACGTAGAAAGTAGGGATAGACGGCCTTGGAACGTGAAAGCTTAATCGGTCAAACGGCAATGATTACCGGCGGAGGGCGGGGTCTCGGCCGCGCGTTTGCGCTGGGGCTGGCGGCCACGGGAATGTCGGTCGCCGTGGTATCGCGAACGGACGACCAGCTTGCGGAAACCGTTCGGCATGTTGAGGCCGCTGGTGGACGGGCAGCTGCATTTCGAACAGACGTATCCAGCCCGCGGGACGTGGCCGAAACCGTCAGGGCTGTGGAGCAAACGTTTGGCAAGATTGATTTGCTCATCAACAACGCTGGTGTAGGCGGTCCGGTCGGACCAGCGTGGCAGGTTGACGCCGAGGACTGGTGGTCCTGTCTGGAGGTCAATGTCCGTGGCACTTTCTTGTGCTGCCATGCTGTCTTGCCGGGCATGATGGCCCGAGGGCAGGGTCGCATCATCAATGTTGCCAGCTACGCCGGGACTCTTGCGGTCCCCTATATGTCTGCCTACAACGCGAGCAAAACCGCGGTGATACGTTTCACTGAAACGCTCGCGGCGGAAGTCCGAAAGCATGGCATCCCGGTTTTCTCCATCGACCCCGGCACGGTCAGGACGGCCATGACGAATAGGTTGATCACATCGGAGGAAGGGCGGCGGTGGTTGCCCTGGTGTGAAAAACTCTTCAGCGACCAAAGGGACGACTCGGTTGAACCGGCCACGGCGCTTGTCGTGTTCCTCTCGAGTGGAGCAGGCGACGAGCTCAGTGGAAGAGTGCTGTCTATCAGGGACCAGCCGGCCGATCTAGCGCGTCGTATCGATCACATCAAGCGCGAAAATCTCTATACTCTCCAACTCCCTCGGCCGCAACCAGCATTGGTTCGCGCTGTGAAGGATCTATTGCGGCCAGCAAAGAGAAGGATCCAGGGCGCTTTCGCAGGCGGCACGCGGAAGTCCTCAAGGAATGTGGGCACCCGTGAACGTCATTGACGTCCCGTCCAACCGAGTCAGAATGGCCCGCATCTGTGGATAGGCCGCGACGAGCGTCGGAGCGAGAGCCTCGCCGGCGACGTAGATAGCGGTTGCGAGTCCATCGGCTGCCGTCGCCCTCGGACCGATCACGGCTACGTCCAGAAGGTTGTTGGCGCTCGCGCCGGTTCGCGGATCAAAAATGTGGTGAAAGCGTCCGCTCGCCTCGAATGTCGTGCCATACCCACCAGACACAGCGAGGGCCATGTCATCCAGGTCGACCATGCGTTCGATGCTGCCGAAGTCCCTAGCGCCGCGGATGCCAATGCGCCAGGAACGCCCCTCTGGGTGGCGGCCAACGGTGCGGTACTCGCCTAAGTCGACCACGGCGCTCTCAAAGCCTTCATTGCGCAGCATGTCGGCGACGGCGTCCGTGACATAGCCTTGGGCAATGCTGTTCAGCGTAATGGCCATGCCAGCGCGTGCGAATCCAATGGCAACCGCGCCGGTTTGAATCTGTCGGAAATCCACCACAGCGCGTGCAACGTCGCGCGCGCGGGACGCGATGTCCTGCTGGATGTCGGTATGCGACCAGAAATGCGCCTCGTACAGTCGCCACAAGGGCTGTACGGAAATGTCAAACGCGCCGCCGCTCAGCTCACCGAGGCGTTGGCTTTCCTCGACCAATTTGCGAAGCTCGCGCGACGGGTTCAGCAACTTGCCGGCTTGATTGAGGCGCGAGATTTCGCTGTCCGGCCGATAGAGGCTGAAGATCCGCTCGAAGCGCTCGATCTCATGGCGCACTCGCAGGATCGTACGTTGCGCGAATGCGGCGTCGGGGTGCCATAACGTGAGCTCCGACAGTGCGCCAAGCACGTCGCCCTGCCAGGTGTGCAACTGAGGCTTGGGCGCGGTCGCGCGCACTGCCGCGATGATCGGCGGCAGGCCCGCAACCGCTGCAACGACACGCAAGAAACGACGCCGCGTCGGCCGTCGTCCCGCTCGAGCCGCGGGTTTTTCTTCAAGCATTGTTCACGCTGACGCCGACAGGCTTTGTCAGGACACGCAGCTTGGCAGCCCGTACCAACGGCGGACAGCGCGTCTCGTCGAAGTATTCGACTTGGCAATCGAGGCACTGAAAGCACTCCGCCGTGACGATTTTGCCCGTCGGCTCGATTGCTCGCACGGGACACCCGCGTTCGCATAAGTGGCACGCACTGCCGCACTCGGGACGACGCTTGAGCAGATTGAGAAGGTGCAGCCGATCAAGACATGCGAGCACGCCACCCAGTGGACACAGGAAGCGGCAATAGGCCCGCTCGGTGAACAGCCCGATCGCCAGCAATGCACCGGCATAGAACACATAGGGCCAGGCGCGCGTAAATTTTGTGGTGATCGCGGTCTTGAACGGCTCGATCTCCAATGCCGCTCCCGCTTGGTCGATCTGCGTCATCACCAACGCCAGCACCGCGATGCCTGCGATGTACTTGCCCATCCACAAGCGTTTTTCCAGCGCGACCGGCGGGTTCCACTGCGGCACGCGGAGCGCGCGGGAAAGCTGGCCAAGCAGTTCCTGCAACGCCCCGAACGGGCACAACCAGCCGCAGAACACGCCGCGCCCGATCAACACCACCGAGACGAGCGTGTAGCCGGCGACGATGACCATCAGCGGCTCGGCGAGGTAGAAACCGAGATCGACGGGACTGAACGGTGCTTGCACATAATTCATGACATTGACGATCGAGAGCTGCACACCGGCGGTCCAGCCGAGCCAGACGAGAACAACCAGCAAGAATCCTGTCCGCACGAATCGGTGGGCCGTGCGCGAGCGCGTGAGCCTCGCCTGGAATATGAAAATCAGCGTGAGCACCGACAGAAGCACCGCGAGAATCGCAATGTTGACGCGCGCGTCACTCCAGGCCTCGATCCAGGTGGGGACGGGCGGCGGAAGCTCCAACTCTGGCTCTTGCTGCGGCTCGGGCGGACGTACGGGCTGCGGTTCCGCTTTGGGCACGAGGACGTTAGGGTCCGGGACCTGGAGGACGTAGGTGTCCGGGATTTTGTAGTCGAGCCCAAATGCGACGGTCACCGGTAAACTGCCGACGCTATTGATCAAGATGTCCAGTCGCCACGGCTTCAGGGGGTCGAAATTGGATGGCAACGCAAAGAGCCCGGTCACCTGCTGTCCCTCAATGGGCATCGCATACGAATAGTCGTCTTGCACGAAGCCAAACGTCTTGCCGTCTTGAATCATGCGCAGGCGATCGAAGCGGCTGCCTTCGGACTCTCGAAAGTACTTGGTGCCGAGAAAATCGTACGGCCCGTTGGAGGCGACATAGATCGCGTTGGCGCCACTCGGCAGCTGGCGCTTGTAATCCTCGAATTTCAGCAGGCCGAGCAGATTGCCGCCGATGGCAGCTGGCGTGACAAGCGCCGTCATGATTTCGATATAGAGATCGTCGTCCGCGCCGAGAGGCCAATCGAGCTTGCGACCGGCAGCGCCCGCACTGGCGAAGGCCTTCGCAACCTCGCCCGAAGTCACCCGCCGCTGCACCACGGCGCCCTCGGCGATGAGGTCGTTCCAGGATTTGATCCTGAAGCTCTCGAGATCGAGGGCCGGTACGGTTGCAACGGTCACAGCGGTGTTCGCCGTCGGCGCGGCGGTCCGCGCGGCTGGACGCGAGGCGCGCGCGCGCAGAACCAGCCCCGCGGTAGTGAGGACAGCGGCGCGCATTGCGCGCGCGCTGATCGTTGCACCGTCGACGTAGTCCGGCGGCAGCGCGTTGGTTCCGCCGCGCAGCGGCCTTCCGGCCTCGCGCGCAAGCAGCGTATCGAGCTGACGCTGCCGCACGATGTCGTGAACGATCATGGACTCCTGGTGGAACACCACCCTGGCGCCCGTGATGCGGCCGCTGAGATCGACGCCAGCGATCACATCGAACGGTGTCGTCGAATAACCAGGCGCTGCGATGATGTCGAGCGTCGAAAACACATAGGCGACAACCTGGTCCGCCTTGAAGACCGCGATCGCAGGCGGCGAGCCTTCCTCCATCCCGAGTCGTTCGGCCCCGGGATAGACCACGGCCATGACCTCGGGCGTAAGCCGTTCGCGCAGCTTGCCAGGTTCAGCTAAGGCAGTTGAGGCGAAGACGAGCGTTATCAATGGGATGCAGACGCTGCGCACCGGTCCACCTGCGTCGTGGAAGCCCCTCGCATGGAGCGCAGCCAGAGGGTTCAGCATGCGATGCAGGCTGAGAATAGCGAGCGTATTCGCGAGGATACAAGCGCCTTTTTGCCGCCCAAGAATCGTAAAAGTTCGCTTGTAAGAAGGCGTGCGTTCGTGTAACCTGCGCCGTTACGTAACCCGTTTGCGCGTGGAGGGAGCGAGAAATGATTCGAACCCGGCCACGGTCCCCAATCAGCGTGTTCCTTGCAGCCGCGGTGTTCTTTACCGCGGTAACACTGCGGGCGCAAAATTCACCCTCCGCGCCAGCGCAGAGTTCCCCTGCCGCGACCGCTCATCGCGCGACACTCGATAAATATTGCATCGGCTGTCATCGCGGTCCCACGGCGTTTGCAGGACTGCACCTCGACACGCTCGACACCGCCAATTTCGAGACCAACGGCGCCACGTGGGAAAAGCTGGCGCGCAAGCTGCGCAACCGCGAGATGCCGCCTGCCGGAATGCCGCGGCCCGAGGAGGGCACCTACGACGCGCTCGTCAGGTATATCGAGACCGGGCGCGATCGCCTGGCCGAAGCCAGGCCCAATCCGGGACGCCGCACGCTCCATCGGCTCAACCGAACGGAATATGGGAACGCCGTTCGCGATCTGCTGGCGCTGGAGATCGATGTCGCGGAGTTGTTGCCGGCCGACGACATCGGCTACGGCTTCGACAACATCGCAGACGTGTTGCAGGTATCGCCCGTTTTGATGGAGCGGTACCTGTCGGCAGCACGCAGGATCAGCCGGACCGCGGTGGGCGATACCACAATCCCCGTGGGCTATCAGACGTACAACGTTCATCATGGCCTGATTCAGACCGATCGGCTGGACGAAGCCGCGCCGGTCGGCTCGCGTGGCGGCTCGATCGTGCGCCACGTGTTCCCGGTGGACGGCGAATACGAGATTTCGGTCACCTTGCAACGGAATGTGGACGACGAATATCTGGGCCTCGAGCGGGAACGCAAGCTCGATCTCAGGCTCGATGATCGAAGGCTCCAGCTGTTCACCATTGCGGCCAGCCCCAAGAAGATCGTGCTCGGCGGCGGAACACCTCCCGATGCGCATCTCAAGATCCGCGTTCCAGTGAAGGCCGGCGCACGAGAGCTCGCTGCGACATTCCTGAAAGATACGCTGATCAAGGAAGGCATCATCGAACGGGTCCGGGACGACGTGGTGCAGACGTACTTCGAAGGCGTGGCCACCATTACGGTTGCCGGTCCGTTCAATGTGCAGGGGCCGGGTGAGACCGTCAACCGCGAGAGGATTTTCATCTGTCGCCCGTCCAGGGCCGCGGATGAG
>Ga0310900_10001100_pt1 | contig 10447 bp, 5 predicted proteins | sample C24D1metaG_FD_203879 | JGI IMG/M metagenome (GOLD analysis project Ga0310900, IMG submission 203879) | Lab incubated soil microbial communities from West Virginia University Organic Research Farm, Morgantown, WV, United States - C24D1 | ecosystem: Environmental > Terrestrial > Soil >...
AGCGACAAAAAATCGCAATTGGGATAACGATGCTTATCGGAAAGGTGTAATTGAACCCTATCAAAAGGTGAAGCAGATCGCCATGCAATTGGATCAAAGCAAGCAAGAACCGACCAGAGAGCAGTTGGCAGGAGCTTTATTGATGCTGCGTTCTGTATTTGAAACAAAAAAAGTACCGCACAGCGAGCAGCAAAAACGGCTAAAACAACTGCTCCGTATGTCGGTCGTAAATGAGTTTACTCTGTCGGAACAGGGGGACTTCACATGGCCAAGCTTCTGAACTTTGATAAGCAAAGCAACAGCAGCAAAATGGTATCATCCACAACCATCATTAATGAAGTATCGACAAAAGAAATTGCGATCATCGGTATGGCTATGCATTATCCCAAAGCGGCAAATCAAAATGAGTTTTGGAGTAATTTGATTCATGAAATGGATAGTTCAGGTGATTTCCCGGAAGAACGAAGAGGAGACATCGAAGCCTACTTACGCTTTAAAAACACTTTGAATGGTCCGGTCAAGTATTTCCGAGGATCGTATTTAGAACAAATCGATGAATTTGATTATTCGTTTTTTGGGATAACACCGAAAGAAGCCGATTTGATGGATCCTAACCAGCGGTTGTTCTTGCAAACGGTCTGGCAAGCCATAGAAGACGCTGGCTATGGCGGTAAAAAACTGGTCGGATCGAAAACAGGCGTGATTGTGAGCAGTGAAGGCGCCAAGCCGTTAAGTTACCAAACGATAATCCAGGAAGTAGAGCCGGAGTCGACTTATCTGGCGTATCCGGGCAATTCGGGGCCAATGACAGCAAGCCGTATTTCTTATTTATTAGATCTGCATGGACCCGCGATGTTGATTGATACGTCTTGCTCTTCCTCACTTAGTGCGGTCAATGCTGCAGTCCAAATGCTGCGTAATGGTCAGATGGATCAGGCGATCGTGGGTGCAGTTAAGATTAATTTGCTTCCGATCGATATTGGATCTCGCGTGGGGATGGAATCATCCGACGGCCGGACGCGAGCCTTTGCGGATAACTCCGATGGAACCGCAGTCGGTGAAGGCTCTGCAGCCTTGATCTTAAAGCCGCTTGGCAAAGCGATTCGGGATCATGATCATATTTATGCGGTGATTAAAGGAAGTGCATCCAATAACGATGGACGCGCGGTCAGCATAACTGCTCCTAATCCCATCACACAAGAAGCCGTTATTGTAGAAGCGTGGAAAGATGCAGGAATCAATCCGGAACACATCTCGTACATTGAAACGCATGGGACAGCAACCCGATTGGGTGATCCAATTGAGATTTCGGGAATCACGAATGCATTCCGTCGTTACACCGACAAGAAACAATTTTGTGCAATCGGATCCGTGAAATCCAACTATGCCCATACGTACAGTTTGGCTGGTATTACAGGGATTATTAAAGCGGCGTTAAGCTTGCAGCATAGGAAAATTCCTGCCAGCTTACATTTCCATAAACCTAACCAAAATATTTCATTTGAAGAATCGCCTCTCTATATCAATGATCAATTGACAGATTGGGAAACGGATGGAAAGCCTCGTCTTTGCGGGGTAAGTTCTTTTGGGATGAGTGGGACCAACTGTCACATTGTGTTGGAAGAGGCTCCTCGAAGAAAAGAGGACAAAGCCGTACACGCGGGACCGCATTTATTTACGCTCTCTGCCAAAACAGAAACCGCTTTGCACCGTCTGCTGACTGACTATGTACGTGATCTTACCCGGAAACAGAGTAGTCAGGTAAATCTAAGGGACATCTGTTATACAGTGGGCACAGGAAGAGCGCATTATCCGCATCGTATTGCCATGGTTGTAAATGATATACGGGACCTTCAATGTAAATTAATGAAATTAGCTCAGCATGGCTGGGAAAAAACTGAAAAAAATGTGTATTACCAGCATACAACGCAGTCATTTGAAAGTGAAAAAGCGAATCAGTATGTAGAACAAGTTCTTGGAACCGGTACTGGAAAAGAGAGCTTGCTTATCAAGGTGGCAGACTTATACGTAAAAGGAGCCGACATGGATTGGGACAAGCTGTATCACAAGGAATCCGCCTATAAAGTGTCGCTTCCAGCTTATCCCTTTGATCGCGTCAGGTGCTGGATTGGGATCCCTGAAACGTCCGCAATCAATGCGGCAAATCCGGAGCTGCTGCAAACCTTTCGGGAGGTGGCAGGTTACTTAGAAGAACTGAGCCTTGATCGCCTCGACTTAACAACGAGAGCGAAGGCAGAGAAATGGTTAGCTGCCATTAAGAAGTTTCTGCCGAGCGAATCTGGAGCACCATCGCAAACTGTCGAACTGACTGGCAGAGAAGATAATAGCTACAGTAAAAAAGAGCTGGAAGTCGCAGTTGTTTGGCAAAAGATTTTAGGTTTAAAAGTAGTGAACATCCATGAAGATTTCTTTGATCTGGGCGGAGACTCCTTTACAGCGATACAATTTGTCTCGAAGCTCCATGACAAATATCAAGTGGCTCTAGGTGACCTGTTCACCTATCGGACCATCTATCAACTTGCTAAACACATCAAAGAGCAATCGGAAAGCCCTGAAGTGAAGCTGGAGAAATTAAAGAAGAGTTCACAGTCACCATCTGCGGTTTCAGCAGAAATGCAACGATTTATTCAAGAAGAAACCCATAAGTATGAGGCGCAATATAAGGAATTAGAGCGTCTGGATCTTACTCAGGAAATCCATTATTCTCATATTTTCTTGACAGGTGCAACCGGGTACTTAGGTATTCATTTGTTAAACGATCTGCTTAAAGAGACAAACAGTCATCTCTATGTCCTTGTCCGGGGAGAGTCACAAGCAGAAGCTGAGGCGCGGTTAGCTGATAAATGGAAGTATTATTTTGGATTTCTTCCATTTGATCGGGATCGAGTCACTCTTGTCAATGGAGATCTGGTCCATGACAGGTTCGGTTTGGCAGATGAAGCATATCATTCTCTCGCCCGAATTGTAGATTGTATCATCCACTCTGCAGCGACAGTGAAGCATTTTGGCGATTACTCCGAATTTGAAGAGATCAATGTCCGGGGTACGAAGCGAATGATCCAATTTGCGCATGATCAGCAACCAAAAGATATCAACTTTATTTCGACTACAGCTGTTTCCAAAGGAAACATGCAGGATCGAAAATGCGTTGTGTTTACGGAATACGATCATGATATCGGTCAAGAAGTAGGCCATCCATATGGTGAGAGTAAATTAGAAGCAGAAAAGCTGATCGTAGAAGCCAGAAACCAAGGATTAAACTGCAATATTTTCAGGGTCGGCAACATTATGGGTCATTCCATAACGGGTAAATTCCAAGAAAACATTGAAGACAACGGTTTGTACACCATTATCCGATCGATGATCAAAATGAATGTTTTCCCTGACAGGATTCAAGGTGAGATCGATTTTACTTACATTGACTATGTCAGCCGCAGTATATGTCTGCTGTTTAATCGGGAACAGTTAAGCAGCGAAACCTATCATTTGATGAACTTGGATAAAACCAGCTTTCATGAACTGGGGGAAGCAGCAAAAGCATCTGGTTCACCTGTAAAAATGGCTTCTTATGATGAATTTATTGACTTTATGAGCGATCACTACGCAGATGAACATTTGGGTCCTTATATTCACCATTTATTACTCCATTTTGGTTTCTTCGAGGAACTAGAGGAGAAAGAGCGTGCACACGTTGTTATGCTCTCCGATAAGACAGAGTGGTTATTGAAGCAATTTGGACTGGTTTGGAGAAAACCAAACCAAGAGCAATTAAAAAAAATGCTGGATCATTGTATAGAGGTTCAATTCATCTAACGGATCGTAACGGGAGGGGAATTGGTAAGGATTGGTAGAAGATCTGATGCAAATCTTACGCGACCCTGAACGAATAAGCACGAGTGCGGCTGTACGTCAGCAGCACAGCCAGGATCTTACTTCATATCATGCGCAGCATTTGCCTGATGTGGTTATCTACCCTAAGGATAAAGAAGAATTAAGTGAGATTGTCGCTTATGCCAATCGGATCAGGTGTCCCATCGTGCCTTTTGGATTGGGAACAAGTGTGGAAGGGCAAGTCGTTCCCGTCCAAGGAGGGATAAGCTTAAATTTCACCCATATGAGTCGAATCTTGGAGATTAGGGAAGATGATTTTGCTGTACGGGTGGAACCTGGTGTGACGCGGCTGCAGCTGAATCAAGAGCTGAAGAAATACGGACTCTTCTTTCCCATTGATCCGGGAGTGGATGCAACACTCGGAGGAATGGCGGCTACCAATGCCAGCGGCTGCAGTGCAGTACGATATGGAATGACGAGGGAGCAAATTTTAGGAATGGAAGCGGTCTTAGCGGATGGCTCATTCATACACACTGGAAGTATGGCCAAGAAATCTTCAGCAGGTTATAACTTAACCCAACTGCTGGCGGGATCAGAAGGAACGCTTGCCGTATTTACAGAGCTTACATTGCGTGTATATGCGCTGCCGGAGATATTTCTTTATGCAAAGGTGGTTTTTCCCGATCTGCATATGGTTTGCAAGGCTGCGAATCGAATGCTGTACCGTTCGATACAACCCAGTAAACTTGAGTTAGTGGATGAATATACGATTCAGGCGATCAATTCATACAAACAGACGACATATGTCGAAAAACCAACTTTATTTTTAGAGTTAAGCGGATGGAAAAGCACTGTAACTGCTGAATGGGAACTGGTCAATGAAATCATCCAGGATGAGGGAGCTGTTGAATGGAATCATACGTTTGATGAGGCATTCGGCGAACAATTGTGGGATTCCAGACGGCATGCGGCCCTTGCCATAGCGGCAGCTGCGCCAGAGAAGAAATTAATGACGACGGATGTATGTGTTCCCCTATCCGTATTGCCGGAAGCGGTACTCTATGCCAGAGAAGTCATGCAGGCGGAAAACCTCCAGGGCGCTATTCTTGGACACATAGGCGACGGCAATTATCATGCGGTTTTTCCGATTGATACATCTCTTGTGGAGGAAGTGGCCAAAGCAGACAAAATAAATGGTTTGATCGTCCGCTTTGCGCTGGAACGAGGGGGAACTTGTACGGGAGAACACGGCGTTGGACTTGGAAAAACACAGTATCTAACGGAAGAGCATGGCGATGCTGTCCTGTGGATGCAAAAAATAAAAGAAGTATTTGATCCGAACCATATTTTAAATCCAGGGAAGATCTTTTGAAGGGATCGGTTCACTATTACGGAGGAGGAGAAAAAGTTGAGCAATGCAAAAATAGAGATGAAAGCAGAGCAGTTTGTGAGTGATGTGTTTCCGATTGAGGATATTGATTATGTGGAAATTTTGGTAGGCAATGCAAGACAAGCTGTCTTCTATTATAGCAAGCTGTTCGGTTTTCGAATCGCTGCGTTCAAAGGGCTGGAAACGGGTCACCGTGATGTGTGTTCCTATCTATTACAGCAAGGCGAGATCAATCTTGTCCTTACTTCCGCCTATGAACCGGAGCATCCCATAGCGAAGTTTGTTCATACCCATGGGGATGGCGTGAAGGATATTGCGTTCCGTGTCAAAGAGATCGAGAAGCTCTATCAAACTGCAATTGAAAATGGCGGTATTCCAATGGAACCGCCGAAGATGATCGAAGATGAGTATGGAAAGGTGAAAATTGCACGGATTGGCGCCTATGGAGAAATGGTTCATACGTTAGTTGAGCGTACGGAATATGCAGGCTTGTTTTTACCTGACTACAAAGAAGTCAAACAAAGCGTTTCATCTTATGATACTTGCTTAACCCGCTTTGATCATCTTGCCATTAATGTCGAAAACATGGACAAATGGGCGCAGTATTATGCAAAAGTATTTGGTTTTCATTTATTAAATTCATTTGATAAAGATGAAATAAGCTCCGATACTTCTTCATTGATGACTAAGGCGATGCAAAATGATACGGAACGAGTGAAATTTCCGATCGTTGAGCCTGCTCCAGGTAAAAAGAAATCCCAAGTGCGCGAGTTTCTTGACTATAACCGGGGAGATGGGGTGGGACATATCGCGCTTGAAACAGACGATATTATCAAGTCTGTAGAGAACTTAGAGAAAAATGGACTGAAATTTCTCTATACACCAGATGCTTACTATAAATTGCTGCCTGAACGTGTTGGCGAGATCGATGAATCCGTCGACAGGTTGAACCAGCTTAATATATTGGTCGACCGGGATGAAGAAGGTTATCTCTTGCAAATATTTGCTCATCCGATGGAAGATCGTCCGACGCTCTTCTTTGAAGTCATTCAACGAAAAGGTTCGCGCGGATTCGGAAACGGGAATATTCGGGCTTTATTCGAAGCGATAGAGCGTGAGCAATTAAAAAGAGGGAATTTATAGAGATAGGGAGAGATACGCGTGGCTCAGCGGTTAGCAGCTTGGACGCAGTTCACGAAGCGTTCTGCATTACAAGATATGCTTGAGTTAACAAGTGGTCCGGAGTATATCTCTTTTGGCTTGGGATTACCCAATGCCGAATGTTTTCCGACGGAACAACTGGCAGTATCGGCTAATGAAGTGTTACTCCGGCAATCGAATCATCTACAGTATGCGCCTCCGACGGAACTGTTGAAACAGCAAATTCAATTGTTGATGCGTCAGCGTGGCGTTGAGTGCAGCACTTCTCAAATCTTTCTCACAGCAGGGGCGCAGCAAGGAATTAATTTATTGGCACGGCTCTTGCTTGATCCTGGCAGGACGGTGTTATCCGAAGAAGTGACCTATACCGGTTTTCTTCAAGTGCTGGAGCCTTTTCAACCACGGATGCTGACTGTGCCAACCGATCCGATGACGGGGATTGATGTGGAACAGATAGAACAGGTATTGCAAACCGAAGAGCGTCCGGCTTGTATGTATGTGATCCCAAGCGGTCATAATCCACTCAGTTATACATTGAGTAGAGCAAAGCGGCTAAAGCTGGCTCAATTGGCCGCGGAATATGAAGTGCCCATTATTGAGGATGATCCTTATGGTTTCTTGGCCTATGAAGATATTGAGATTCCGGCGATCAAGTCCTTTCAGTCCGATTGGGTATTTTATGTGGGATCATTTTCTAAGATACTTGCGCCTGGTTTGAGACTAGGATGGATCATTGCAAATAAAGAGATAATCGAGAAGCTGTCTATTGTTAAGGAAGCAGCTGATATTAATACGGGAACGCTGACTCAGCAGATTGCCGCTAACTTCCTGCAAAAAGATGAGTTTACTAATCATCTTCATCATTTACGTCAGGAATACCGTTCACGGAGAAATGGCATGTTAGATCAATTAGCTGCGCAGCTGGGGGGCGCCGGGTCATGGACAATCCCTTTGAGCGGGCTGTTTATCTGGGTTTGTTTCCCTGAATCTATTAATACTATGGAACTGTTTAGAGAATCGATTACGACGGAGAAAGTCACCTTTTTCCCTGGCAGTGTATTTGCAGTGAATCAAAACCAAATGGCTTCTTCATCGATCCGTTTGAATTTTTCATTTAACAACCATGACAGGATTGAGGAAGGGATTGCCCGCCTGTCCCGACTGGTGAAAAGACATCTCTAGAACAATATGATTCGGTCTAAAAATAGGAAGTGAATAAGCATGGCACGGAAAATAAGGTTGTATTGCTTTCCTTTTGCCGGGGGAACAGCGCAAATCTATCACAGTTGGTCAGCATATGTGAATGCAGAGATCGAACTCGTACCGATTGAGTTATCGGGACGTGGGAGGCGGTATCCTCAGCCTTTATTTACTGATCTAGCCGATATCGTAGAAGATGTACGGTCAATGATTCAGCCTGAGATCGACCAGAAGCCTTATATGATGTTTGGCCATAGTATGGGGAGTTTGATTGCCTATGAACTTGCAAAAAAGTTCATGCAGCGTGGAAATCAAATTCCGCTGCATATTTTTTTCTCAGGGAGATCCAGTCCGAACCAACCGACGAAAACAAAGCGTTCTCAACTGCCTGACGAGGAGCTGAAGAAAGAGATTTTCCAATTTGGCGGTACTCCGAAGGAGCTGCTGGATGATCGCGGATTTATCCGTATGTTTCTACCGATCATCCGGGCGGATATGAAAGCGGCAGAAACCTATCCGGCCGAAGACGAGATCACCCCCTTACCTTGTAAAATCTCAATATTTAATGGAAAACAGGATCATTTGGTTACCCGTCTGGAAGAGTGGAATCCATATACAGTCAAAGAAATCGAATTTCAATTCTTTGAAGGCGGTCACTTTTATCTTTTCGATCATGCAAAGGAAGTTGTGGATGCAATAAATCAAAAAGCGCTTGAATCCTATATATGAAAATCGATCGGAGGAGGGAATTATGAAAACGAAATGCCAACATCAATCCATTCGTTTCTCAAGTGAGCTTGTTGAAAATCTAGTTTCGTTTACTCATCACGAACAAATCGAGATACATGCTGCTTTCTTGGCAGCATGGGCCAACTTATGGTATCGATATACCGGACTGGAACAGCTCGTTATTGGAATGGAGATGGAAGGCAGTCATGGAAAGGTGATTCCGCTGTCCATTGATTGTTCAGAGATGAATTCTTTTAGCGGCCAAGTACAAGCGGTTCATATGTTGTTACAAACGGGCTTCAGTGAACCAAACGGTCTCCATGCCGGATTTATTGTGCGGGATGATACGGCTTCTGCATTTACGGATTATATTGGTTCTCTTAGCAGTCTGCGAGAAGAAAAAATAGTTACGCTGGAAGTTGTGCGGACGGGGACAGAATGGACTGGGTCGCTGCTCTATCATGAGGATCATGTTGAAGAAGCTGCGATTATACGCATGGCAGGACATTTGAAGCAGCTTCTCGAAGGCTGTATGAATCAACCGCAGGTCCCTATCGACGAAATTCCGCTGCTCACCGAGCAAGAATCTTCGCAGATGCTGATTGAATGGAATAGCGCAAGGACGAAGCCGGCTTATCATCCCTCTATTCCACATTGGTTCGAAGCACAAGTAATGCGGACTCCGGATGCAGTGGCTGCCGTTTACGGTAAAGAAAGACTCACTTATGCTGAACTGGATCAACGCGCGAACCAAGTAGCCAATTATTTATTGCACAAAGAGATTGGTACTGAGGCCTTGATTGGTGTTCATTTGGAACGGTCGATTGACATGCTGGCCGCAATCTTAGGGATTTTGAAGGCTGGCGGCGCATACGTCCCATTGGATCCTACGTATGCGACGGAGCGGCTCTCCTATATCTTAGAAGATGCGAAAGCACTCGTAGTAGTAACACAAGAATCATTGGCAGCATCGTTTTTTGAGCATGAAACAGAAATTGTTTACATGGATCGGGATTGGGATGCCATTATGGAGGCAGGCAGTCATACTCCGCGTACTTCGGTTCCGATTAAAGGAGATCATTTGGCGTACGTCACTTATACCTCTGGCTCTACCGGGAAACCCAAAGGCGTTGCTGTAGAACATGGCAGCGTCATTGCTTTGATTCAATGGGCCCAAGAAATATATACGATAGAGGAGATCGCCGGTGTTCTAGGCTCTACTTCAATTAATTTTGACCTGTCTGTTTTTGAAATGTTTGTCACCTGGAGTATGGGCGGAAAACTAATTTTGGCTGAGAATGCTCTGCGGCTCCCTCATCTGCCGGCAGCCGGCGAGGTAACCTTAATCAATACCGTACCATCGGCTATAAGAGAATTGGTCCGAATGAAGGGAATCCCCGCAGCAGTGCGTACGGTGAATTTATGCGGTGAACCGTTAAAGCGTGAACTTGTTGAACAAATCTATGAAGTAGAAACGGTGGAGAAGGTAATCAATCTATATGGGCCTTCAGAAGATACAACTTATTCTACATACTGCAATGTAGATCGAGGGCCTGATCTGCCTGTTTATATTGGTCGCCCCATTCACAATACACAAGCTTACGTATTGGATAAACACTTGCATCCTGTTCCGGTCGGAGTGCCGGGAGAGCTGTACTTGGGAGGAGCCGGTCTTGCACGCGGGTATTTGAACCAAGAAGAACTTACGAATGAAAAGTTCATTCCTAATATATTTAGTGACCAGCCTAATGAACGATTATATCGCACAGGCGACTTGGTTCGGTATGTGCCGGACGGCAACCTGGAGTACTTGAGCCGGCTGGATCACCAAATCAAAATACGGGGATTTCGGGTTGAGCTTGGGGATATTGAAACGACCTTAATGAAACATCCGGATGTGCATGAAGCGGTAGTAGTTGCCAGGGAATTCAGCGATGCTGATTTACAGTTAGTCGCCTATTATACAACAAAGCTTGATGTCAAACAAAGCAAAGTAGAACAAGAAAAATCAGAGTATTTGCAATTGGCACAAGATTTAAGGATCTATTTACAGCAAAAACTGCCTGAATATATGATTCCATCTTTTATCATACAGCTGGGACAAATTCCATTGAC
>Ga0310900_10001102_pt1 | contig 10444 bp, 12 predicted proteins | sample C24D1metaG_FD_203879 | JGI IMG/M metagenome (GOLD analysis project Ga0310900, IMG submission 203879) | Lab incubated soil microbial communities from West Virginia University Organic Research Farm, Morgantown, WV, United States - C24D1 | ecosystem: Environmental > Terrestrial > Soil >...
GCGACGTGCGGGTAGTCGTCGGGGTGCTTGTGGGACAGCACAAGTTCGGTGGTGAGGGGGACGGTGCCGGGGTGGTATCCGTGGATTTGTTCGACCTCGGTTCACCCTTCCCAGCGCTCGTCAGCGAAGTAGAAGCGGTACCAGCCGACCCCGCTGCAGCGCGCCGCCGGTCAGTGCCTGTTCGACTGACCCGTCCCCGTGTGGTGCCGTGGTCATGGCAGCAAAATTACCCGAACGTCAACGAGCCTGCATCGTCTGTGCATCGATTCATCCCGGCTCCAGCATGGTCAAGGCGGTCGTAGGGTGCTCTCAGGCTACTGGGTATAAGCAGTGACGGAAGTGCGGCTGTTGTCAGCGATCCCGAGGCTGGGCTATCTGCTCAACGACAGGGTCGCCCCCGGGATCACCTAACGAGTGCCGTGACGCAACCGATCCCAGCGTGCTCGCTACCGATCTGTATGCCCGTTATGAGACGGACGAACCAGCGCGCCTACCAGAGGGCTCCGCCCGCCACCCCAGTGATGCCTGCTGCGGAGGTCGTCAGTGCCACGATTTGCTGGTTGGTCTACTCACGGGTAGTGTTCCAGGTGTTGGTGCTCCAGACACGGGTATCAATTCAATCCGGGCCGGTCTTGCTTCTCGATATGCCGTGAGCCTCAGCTCGACGCCGGACGTCCTTTAGCCAGTTAACAGCGGTGGTGCGACGAGTCGTACCTCCCGGCGATCTGCGTGGCTTACCGAAATCATCAGGGCACGGGCCGAAACACGGCCTCTGCCAAGTAATTTGGGCATGCCATCTGTTGAGGCTGCATCCTGTTCACCCTATTCACGGCACCGGTCGACACACTATCGGCCGCGTCAGAAGGAGCACGACATGACCACCAGTAATCCCACTTCGGCGCATCGTCCGAACGCCCCCACCGCCTACGCTGCGGAGGGTTCGCAGCCGGCTCGTGTTGCCCCCCGCCGTGGCAGCGAAACCAAAGCTGCTTTCAAGACAACGGAATTCATCGCTTATGTGGTGGCGGTCATCGGCGTGCTGCTCGCGTCGTTCCTCGTCAGTACCACCGACGCGCATGAGGACTACTTCCGGGCCGATCGGGCATGGTTCTACATTGTGCTGCTGAGCATCGGCTACATGGTGAGCCGCGGTCTGGCGAAGGCCGGCAGCCGCCAGCACGACGACGCTTAATCAACCTGGGGGCAGGCTCAGACGCCGTCGCGCGTCTGGCCTCCCCCAGGCAGCGCCGCCCTGAATTCGACGAACACAAACGCGACAACGGGCGCACCGCCCGTACTCCTGGCCCAAGCCGACGTCGCCACATGTACTGCACGCCGTGAGGACCGAATGATGTTGTGGCTGTTGGCCACCCTCTCAGCAGTAACCATTTCATGGGGAATCGCGCACCGGCTCAAGGCTGTCAGTCCAGCAGCCAATTGCACCGGCGAGCGGTGCTCGTGTCGCTAAGACGACCGCGCGTGACTTGTAAACCGCTGCTGCGACCGAAGCTCAAAGACGATTCGCCAACCCTCGAACGGGGCATACCCCTGCCGAGAACCCCAGCCCCGGACACAATACGCACAGGAGAACAATGATTGACACGACCACCCAGAAGATCATCACCCAACTGCGCACGCTGCAGCAGCTCACCAACACCGAGGTGCAGGTCGCGCAGACTCGGCAGGTGCAGGCCCGCGACGAAGCGGTGCGTGAAGAATTGGCGACGAACGCGGCGAACGCGCACGAACGTGCGCACCTGATCGGCGCCGCGTTGCGTGATCTGGGCGGGGTGCCCGACGTCGTCACCCCCGTACTGGGCCGCGCCACAGCGCTCGCCAAAACCGTAGTTGAGCAGGGCCAACCGATCGCCGGCGCGCTGTTTGGTGACCTCGCTTTGGAACACCAACTGCTTGACCGCGCCCGCTATCTCGAGGCCCTCGCCGACACAGCCGAGCACGTCGACGCCCGAAATCTGGCGCGGCGCCTGCAGGCTGCACACCAAGAGACCATCGACTGGATCACCTCGGTGCTCGTCGAGGAAGCGGCGGGAAAGCCCACTAAGGTGCGGCCGACCCCGGTGCAGAAGGCAATGGGACGGCTCACCAGCGTGGTCATATTGCCGGCCCGCCGGACCGCTGAATGGATCAACGGGACCGCCGCGTCCGTGGCCCGCGCGCGCTCACGGGTCGGCACTTCGCCGAAGCCGCGGTCGATTCCTTGACCGCCGGACGCGACGCCGCACTGCTTCAAGCCGAGCAGATCGCCACCCGAAAAGGGGCCCACAGCACCGAGACCGCGTTGCACCGCACCCGCGTCCTCGCCGGCGGCCTGATCGAAGATGAACTGGCTGTCGATAACTACGACGACCTCACCGTCAGCGACGTCGCGTCTGCGGTGCAGCGACTCACCGACACCGCCGCACTGACCGCGCTGCTGCGCTACGAACAAAACCATAAGGACCGCGCGGGAGCGGTCACCGCCATCGAAAACCGGCTGGCCGCACTCGCTGAACAAGACATCAGCCGAAACTGACTAGAGCAAAACTGTAAGAGGAGACTCAGATGACTAAGCACGACAAGGCTGACCAGGCACGTAAGGGTTTGATCGACTCGGTCAAGGGTAAGGCGAAAGAAATTGCCGGCGCCGTGACCGGCAACGATTCGCTGACCGCCGAGGGGCAACTCGAGCAGACCCACGCCCAGCAGCGCAGGGACGCCAATAGCGTGGAGGCCGTCGCCGATGCCGAGGCCGCGCAGGCCCATGGCGCCGCCACTCATGCCAAGCTGGAGGGCGCCGAAGAGCGAATTGCGGTGAGCGCCAAGACAGCCGCGGTGAAGGATTCCGTCCGAACTGAGCAAGCCGCTCACCACCGCGCGGCCGAGCAAGCCGGACAACGGGACGCGGTCAGAGCGAAGACCCAGGCCGAACGCGACGCCCAGCGCGCAGTGCAGCGGGCAAGAGCCGAGGAGCGCGACGAAGTCGGCGCCGCTGCCGAGGAAATCGTCGACGCCACTGACGAACATCAGACCTCGGTGCGGCAGGCAGCCAGCGCCCGGGCCGAAGCCGACCGCATCAGACGGCAGGCCGACAGTTTGACCAAACAAGCCGACCTGCCCTGAGCACCGGCAAGATACAGGAGTTACTAAATGGAAATCACCGACGTCCCGTTCGCATTTCTGCGTTTCCAGTACCAGCTCGCCCGCTTCCCGCTTCAGTTAATCGAGGAGCAGGTGGTCGCTGGGATGAGTTCGGAAGCTCCGACACGATTGTTCTATGAGCGCTGGCTGGGAGGGCTGGACGCGACCGTCGGCAAGATGCTGGGCGACCCGGACCTGGAGAAGCGTGGTGCCGCGCTCATCGAGCGCAGTGATGCGCTGCGCCGTGCGGCCCAGCTCGACGCGACGGCGACCCAGAACCAAGCGCAGGCTGACGACGACCTGAAGACCAAGCGCGACAAGGCGATCGAGGACCAGAAAGATGCGCGCGCAGTGAAAGAGCGTGAAGTCGAGGAAGCGCGGACGGCTGCCGAAGAGCGCAAGGGCGCCGCAGCAGAGGCTGCGCAGAAGCGTACCTCCGCCGCGAAGCAGCAGGCCGACGAACTGGCAGCCCAGCGTGTGACTGCGGCCGAAGCGGCTAAGCGCGACGAGCAGGCCAAGATTACCGCGGCCGAGCAGATAGCCACCGCGGCTGCGGAGTCCAAACTTGATGAAGCTCAGGCAAAACGCAGCCACGCTGAGGGCAAGCGCGCACAGGCGGACCAGATAGAAGAATTGGCGGACGCCGAGAAGCAGAAACGCCAATCTGAGCGGGCGAACGATGCCTGAGAACACACTCGTGACCGACGCTTGACATCACGGGTTCTCGAGTCACCGCGTTCGGCAAATTACCGAGCGCGGTGATTTGTGTGTGGGGCTTCCTTGACGCGCAATCTGTGATGTCACGGGACATCGCTGACAGTTTTCGTCAGGACATCGCTGACGTCAGCGTCGTCGGCCGGGCGGGATTCCGGTGGTTGGTAGCGGCGGGTGGTGTCGATGGTGAGCCTGCGTAGGAGGCCTTGTTGGCCGTAGATGGCCAGAGTGAAGTCGCGGGCAATGACGAGAACTCGTTGACCGGCCAGGCGACTGTCGATTCCGACGACGTAGTCGCTCCAGCCGATGTGGCCGGCTTTTGTGGACGCGGTGCACGCTGGCGCGTACTGGTCCAGCGGTGGCTGGACCGGGAGTCGCTGGCGGCCTTGCCGTCCAGCGTTCAGCGGGGGGTCTGGCCGTGGAGGGCTTTGTGTGGTCGGGCGTGGTTATAGTGCGCGCGCCAACGGTCGAGTTGGTCTTGCAGTTCTTCGGGTGATCGCGCGGGTGGCTGCAGGCGCAGCCAGGTCTTGGTGGGTTGGTGCCAGCGTTCAAGTTTCCCGCACGTTTGGGGATGGCCAGGTCGGGAGCAGATCTGTTTGATCCCGGCAGAGCGCAGCATGCGTTCGAAGTCGGCTGCCCCGTTGAGAGCCAGGCGGCCGGTGAAGCAGCTGCCATTGTCGTTCATGACATGGGCGGGCAGGCCCCACTCCTGCACGGCGCTGGTGAAGGCCTCCCAGGTGACTTTGGCTGTGGGGCCGGTATCGACGCGGACCGCGACCAGAGCACGAGAGTGATCGTCGAGGATGTCCATGATCCACACCGTTTGCCCATCGGCGAGGGCCCAGGTGGTGGCGTCGATCTGCCAAGCGTCGTTGGGCCGGGGCCATTCGAATCGTCGCCAGGCAGCATGGGGACGCTTGCGCGGTTGCGGCGCCCCATTCGCGCCGCACCAGGACACGGTGAATGGCGGCAACCGATGGAACGATCTCACCGCGGCGTGCGAGGTGGTAGGCGATGGCCTGGGCGCCGCAGTCAACGCGAAGTTCCTTGCGCAGCCGGATGATTGCGTCCTCAATCTCGGCAGAGATCCGCTGCGGAGACGAGTGCGGCAGCCGCGAGCGCTCCGCCAGCCCTGCGGGACCTTCGGCTTCGAACCGCCGCCGGTACTTAAAGACCGTCTGGCGTGAGATTTCGAATTCGCGGCACAACACCGTCACCTTCACCGGCACTCCACTAGAGAACACCGCCAGCAGCTTCGCTTCCATCGACACCACCTTCTGCGCCATGCTCCACAGCATCGAGCGCCAACTGGGTGTCAGCGATGTCCCGCAACAAGACTGTCAGCGATCACAAGAGAGACAACACTTTGACGCGCAATCTTGGCACGCACGACGGGGCGGGCATCGTCGCCGAGCGCGATCTGCAACTGCCCCCTCGCGACTAGCCGGGTCACCGAGAAAAACCAGGCCAAAGAAGAACGGGGCGTCGAACAAGGCCGCGCACTACGGCAATCCGGCGGCCAGCACAGCTGACGCCTCTATCGCCTCCGGCGAGGCGGAGACAGGGCTGCGCGGCTGCGGAAGACCCTCTTAGAGTTCAGAACTCACCGATTGCGTTGCTTGCTTACCTTCTTCAAGAGGGTCTTGAGCGCGTTGACCATGTCGCGGTGACCGGCGGCGCTTTCCTGACCTGCCTGAGAGTCTTCTTTACCGTCCGCAGAACCTTTCTGGGCCGCGGCAGCGCCGGCTAGCGGCGGACTTGCTGCCACTGCATACGGTGCCCGGTTGGGAACTGTTAGATCGAGTCGCCGGCCGCGACCCGAGGTCAACTTCTTGGCCGGCGTCGGCTACCGACTTGTCTCGTGAGCAGGCTGCTTACGGCGTCGCTCTTGCGGCTTGCGGTGGTCTTGTTCGCCATCGGCCGGTCCTCTTGATGCTGCTGCTTCGCCCGGGGTGATCCGACCCGCGGCGCACCGGCCGCGAGCGCGGTCAACGTCGGTTAGCAACCTCATGCGATGGTGGGCGCATGGGTCATGTCGCTGACCGACGAAACGCCAACGTCAAGGAGCGGTAGCACTTCTCGTATGTTGTAAGCAGTAGGCGGCTACTCGTTCCCTCTGTGGCCATCGACACTTATCTCGACGTCGCCGCCGGTTCGACCGGCGAGTCAACGTAAGCAAGACGCGGCCCGGCGACAACTGGAGGGCAGTGTTGATCCATGACCGAGCAGACCGACGGCTCAGCTACCGGGCCACTCGCCGGTCGCCTTCTCGAACAGCCGCGCGCCCTGTCGGTCGATGATTGTCTTGACAGCTGAAAAGATTGCTCCCTGCACGACGGCGGCGAGGAGTATTTGCTTAAACGGGTACTCGGTCTCCAAGGCTTTCGGCGGATCGGACTGTTCACCCGGAGTTGCGAGTCGCCAGATTTGTTTGAACACAAGGCCGGCGATGAGCCCACCGATGAGTGAACCCGCAAGGCCTAGTGGGCGATACAGTATGCGAGCTGAGGTGCTCGATTTCGTTCCGGCCATTTCTGACTTCCTCGATCCATTGCCTAAGGCCGATCGGCCTGCCTGCTCGTAGTCCTCGGGATGCTTATGTGACTGCACCAGAGCGGTGGTGGGCGTGACGGTGCCAGAGTGGTCATGGCTTGTCGGCCTTGATCACGAGCAGCTCCTCCTCGCGGCCGGGATCGAGACGATCGGTCTCTTCTAGCCACCAGGCGCGCGATGTCAGCATCGGCCCGAACGGAATACATTGCCGTGCGACCATTTTGGCGTCCAGTCCGGCGCTGGAGAGCGCGGCAAGGGTGCGCCGCGGGTCGGCGAATTCGGACTGCACGAGCCGCAGGCTGCCGCGGTCCGCCAGCAGGTCGGGCACGGCCTCGCAGACCGGATCGAGCACCAGTCGCTCGTCGTATCCGGCGTGCCATGCGCGCGCCGGTCCGATCGTAGCCGGCAGCGCATTGTTGACGCGCGGATCATGCGGCACGTACGGCGGATTGCAGACGACGAGGTCGAACGGCGCGACTCGACCGCGCGCGCCCACGACTCGAGGTGCACATCCACGTCCACGCCCGCACACACCGCATTGACGCGTGCGCATCGCACGGCACGGGGACAGATGTCGCACGCGGTGACCGACGAGGCGCCCAGCGCAGCGGCGGTGATCGCCACCACACCGCTGCCGGTGCACAGGTCGGCGATCCGGCGCCCAATGGCCAGCCCGGTCTTCTCCAGGACATCGGTGAGCACCCGGGAGTCTTCCTGGGGGGCGTACACGCCCTGTGCCGCGACCATGACGTCGCGCTCGTCGGTGTATGCGGTTGACACATCGGCCTTTCGACATGGCTTCGCCGTGATCTGACAGCGCTGCGGTGATTAATGCCCGGTATCGCCGGTGGTAAACCGCTCATGTGGTTTGCCTGGACATCGGGTCGGGGCGCCGGGCGAGTGAAGACCTCCGATGTCGCCGCCCTGCCGGTCCAGACCGGCGCGGGCATTCGCCACGCTCGGCAGGGCCACCCGACCGGGGTCTGGCGAACGGCACGCTCGCGCGGATCGCCGGAACTGCCTTGTGTGTGACCAGTAGTCGGGGATACCAGCTGCGGTGCGCGGTCGTTGACGGATGGGTTAAATAATCTGGCTGGGGGTAACCCCTCTCGACAACGGCGGCACCCTCGAAAACGTAGGATGCCCTTGCCGTAGAGAGAGCGGACGTCATGAACATTTGTCCCGCGTGCGGCTACCCGATGTACGGGCCGGGGCTTTGTCCCTTTTGTCTTCCCATTCAAGCCATCACCGACGATCTAACGTTCCAGCCGGTATTCAGCGCAGTGAACAGCCCTTCACCCCCACCGTCCCCTCCTGGTGGCATGCGAGACACTCGAGCACTTGTCACACGCAGGCTCTGACGACTTACCCAATCGCGACGGCGCCACTGTCCCCCCGAGAGTGGTAACGGCAACGGAAACTAGCCAAGGAGACGCAAATGGCTGAGGCACCAGTCAAGAAGGCCGCGGCGAAGGCACCAGTCAAGAAGGCCGCCGCGAAGGCACCGGTCAAGAAGGCCGCCGCGAAGGCACCAGTCAAGAAGGCCGCCGCGAAGGCACCAGTCAAGAAGGCCGCCGCGAAGGCACCAGTCAAGAAGGCCGCCGCGAAGGCACCAGTCAAGAAGGCCGCCGCGAAGGCACCGGTCAAGAAGGCCGCCGCGAAGGCACCAGCTAGGCCGAACGTCACCCCTGAGAGGCCGAATTTCACCCCGGATGTGGAGGTGGCCGCGGAGCGAATCAAAGCGACGAGTGAGCGCGTGCTCGAGTTGAGCAAAGAGAATGGCCTCATCTGGCTGGAAGCGTACGAGAAGATGCTGGACGGGGTGCTCAAGCTTGAGGAGGACGCGGCCAAAGGTCTCGGTTCCGACTGGGTCGAAAAACTTGTGTCAACGCAAGCAGACTTTATTCGTGACACGTTACGGGCATTCCTCGGCGCATTAAAAGATCGACTGAAGTAGTCCCGGTGCCTTCGCGGCCCGTAGGTCCGCGGAGTCATCGGTGATCGAAATGGGCTGGGCCGGCGGACGATTGGCAGGACCATCCAGATGCCCGCACCGGGTCGTCTTCGGCCAGGGCAGGGTTGTCCACTGCCGCGATGGAGGCGAGGTGACCGTCTCAACGAGTTGCGTTCAGTTCAGTGACGGCAGCATCGATATCGGCGGCTTGATCGAGACGCCGGCCGTCCAGATCGATCGGCGCCATTCAGCAGCGATGCTCGGCAACTCGCGGCGGCAATCATCGGACCCTCCACTGAGTCGACGGGTGGGTGCAGCGATGACCACCACCGAACGCCACCCCATCCCGCGGGCGGCCGGAGTCGAGCTGCTGTTCCAAGTGCTAACCGAACGGGAAGAGCGCTCGGTCATCGCTATTGCTCCGACGAGCCATTCTCTTCCTGGACAAAGGCATTCACTGACCCGCGATTGTGCGCTGCGATTGTTGACATGTTGACGTTCGCCGGCCAGATCACCGAGACCGGCAGTGCCTCCTACCGACCTGTTCACGCCCGTAACGCCCGCCCGGCAAGTTGACGGGTGGTGCGATGGCTTGCCGTGCCGAACGGCTGAGGTGCTATCCGCGCGGAGGTTCAGGAGTGTCGTCGCCGTCGGTCCTGGCCGGAATCCTGTCGACGTTCGTTTCGCGTGGCGTTACGGCTGGCGGTCTTGATCGGCCTTGATTCTGGCATTGAGGATCTCCACTGGGTGCCATGCTGACTGAGGATGTCGCGCGCCCTATCGCGCCAGCCCCGGCGGGGGAGTTCACGGTGTGTGCGGTCACAGCGCCGCCCGAGCGGCATTGCGCAGCGTGGGCCTCACCGGCTGGCCGCGCCCGCGGCCCAACCGCGCGGTCCTGTCCCTGACCCTGCGGTGACAATCGCCAGCGCTCACAACACGGGTCGGCCGCCGGTGACCGCCACCCGCGCACCGGAGATGTAACTGCCTTCGTCGGCGGCCAGCAAGACGTACACGGGCGCAAGCTCGGCGGGTTGGCCCGCTCGGCCCAGCGGTGTGTCGTCACCGAAATTGGCGACCTTTTCCTCGGGCATGGTGGCCGGAATCAGCGGAGTCCAGATCGGACCCGGTGCGACGCTGTTCACCCGAATGCCCCTCTCCCCCAACAGTTGGGCCAGGCTGGCCGAAAAATTGGCGATCGCAGCCTTCGTCGCCGCATATGGCGCCAACGCCGGGGATGGCATGTCGGAGTTCACCGACGAACTGCCGATCACCGACGATCCAGGACCCATATGCGGCAAGGCGGCCTTGACCAGGTAGAAGTAAGCTCCGACGTTGAGCCGAAACGTGTAGTCCCACTCTTCGTCGCTGATCTCCTCGAGGTCACTGTGGGACATCTGGAACGCCGCGTTACTCACCAGCACATCGATCCCGCCGAATTCGGCAGCGGCACGGTCGATTACCGCTCGGCAGTGAGCCGGCTCGGCCAGGTCGCCACGTACCAGTACACACTTGCGGCCAGCGTCCTCGACGAGCCGCGCCACCTCCGCGGCGTCCTCGTCTTCGTTGAGATAGGCGATCAACACATCGGCGCCTTCGCGGGCATAGGCGATGGCCACGGCACGACCGATACCGCTGTCGCCTCCTGTGATCACCGCGCGCTTACCTGCCATCCGATCCGAGCCGCGGTAGCTGTTCTCGCCGCAGTCCGGAACGGGACTCATTGCCGACTGCACGCCCGGAACCTGTTGCTGCTGCTTTGGAAACCCCACTCATCTTCCTTTCGTCCAAACCACCCTCATGCGGCGGCTGATGGATCCGCTGCGTTGGCCCTATGGCTTGAGAATGATCTTGACGGCGCCATCCTGCTTCTTCTGAAAGATGTCATAGCCGTGCGGTGCTTGATCGAGCGGCAAGGTATGCGTGGCGAAGGTGTCCACGCCCAACGGGTCGTCGTCTGTGAGGAGCGGCATGATGTCGTCGACCCATTTCTTCACGTTGGCCTGACCCATTCGCAGTTGGATCTGCTTGTCGAACAGGGTGAGCATCGGTAGCGGGTCGGCCATGCCGCCGTACACGCCGATAAGC
>Ga0310900_10001109_pt1 | contig 10414 bp, 7 predicted proteins | sample C24D1metaG_FD_203879 | JGI IMG/M metagenome (GOLD analysis project Ga0310900, IMG submission 203879) | Lab incubated soil microbial communities from West Virginia University Organic Research Farm, Morgantown, WV, United States - C24D1 | ecosystem: Environmental > Terrestrial > Soil >...
GTTGTCGCTTGAAGCGGAACAGCAATTGCTTGACCGCGAAGGCATCACAGTCGTGCAATATTCAGTGGGCGGTCAAAATCCGTTTAGTCCAGGAGCTTCGAAGCAAGCCTTATTTAACCTGAGTTACGAGGATGATTTTGCGGACTTCACCGCGGAAAAAGAAAAAATCGTACCGCTTCTCCAGGCGTTAGGCGGCAAAGGCGAATGGAAACAGCAGGACTTCACCGGCGGCGGCCTAGGCGGATCAGGCATATCGATGCTCGTCTATGGACCGGATATGAAGTCGCTGCAGCCAGTGGTTGATGATTTAGTGACAAAGCTCGAGGGTAACAAGGATTTGAAAAATATCAGTTCCAGCTTGTCTGAAACGTATGACCAATACAGACTTGTGGCGAGTCAAGAGAAGCTAATTCAAAACGGCCTGACGGCTGGCCAAATTGCAATGGCGCTTAGTCCGGTTCGCGAACGTCCCGTACTGACGACGATCGAAAAGGATGGCGAACAATTTAACGTTTATGTGAAGGTTGAAGCAAAGACGTATTCAAACAAGGCAGATCTAGAAAACGTGATGCTGACATCGCAGATGGGCAAGGAAGTGGCGCTCAAGAATGTTGTGACGATCGAGGAAGGCGAATCGCCTAACACGATTACAAGACGCGATGATCGTATTTATGCCGAAGTAAAGGCCGATGTAACGGCGTCCGACGTAGGTAAAGTATCGACTGAGCTTCAGAAGATGATTGACGAGACTGATTTCCCTGCCGGTGTTGATATTGAAATGGGCGGCGTATCGGAACAAATCAATGAATCGTTTACGCAGCTTGGCCTAGCGATGCTTGCGGCTATCGCAGTTGTATATCTCGTACTTGTCATTACGTTTGGCGGGGCCGTGACGCCTTTCGCGATATTATTCTCACTGCCGTTTACGATTATCGGTGCATTAGCGGCATTGCTCATAGCAGGGGAAACACTTAGTGTAACCGCAATGATTGGAGCGCTAATGTTAATCGGTATTGTGGTCACGAACGCGATCGTTCTAGTCGACCGCGTCATCCAGAAGGAGAAGGAAGGCTTATCTGTTCGTGAATCGCTGCTTGAAGCAGCGGGCACTCGGCTTCGTCCGATCTTAATGACGGCAATTGCGACTGTCGGGGCGCTGATTCCGCTGGCATTTGGCTTCGAATCCGGCGGACTGATCTCCAAAGGGATGGCGGTTACGGTCATTGGCGGCTTAACGAGCTCGACCCTGCTCACGCTCATTATCGTTCCAGTCGTCTATGAGTTCTTGAACCGTAAGAAAAAACCGCGTGCCGCAGAAGAAGTATAACGAGGCCTTGCTAAAAGGCGCAATAGGGAGGCTGTCTTCAAGATCATTGACCTTGAAGGCAGCCTCTCTGTACGTTCACGGGTATATCTATTAAACGGCATATAGGCGAATGCAGCAGGAACACTTGCGGAGTTAATTTCATAAGTATATGTCATGAACAATCAACGGCTTAAGACCAGTTCGACATGCCCAGCCGGAAAAATGTCTAATTTTGTCTGGACCGTTGAAAAAATCATGAACACATAACGGAGGCTACAGAGATGAATGAGTTTAAAAATGATCTGCAAAATCTGAATATTGACCCTTACAAAACGAGTGGAATAACGCCAAACGCCGGTCAAGGTCAGGTTGATCCTAAAGATTCGCGGCTGTGCATCGGCTTTTGTATCGGCTTTTGCATCGGTTTTTGTTCCTGCTCAAGCTGTTCCTGCAGCAACTGTTTCAGATGCTCGAACTGCGTTAGCTGCTCAAACTGCTTCCGCTGCGCTCGTTGCAGCAACTGCTCCCGCTGCAGCAGCTGTGCCCGCTGCCGCTAAAGCATCATTAAAGATTATGTAAACGCAAGATTCAAGAAGTCCCAGTCAGCGATTCGGCTAACTGGGGCTTCTTTCTATATAAGAGCAGTCATGACGGACAAATAGCCCTACATACCTTTATAGAGGAAATGTTGCAAGGATTTGTGGAAATTTCGACAAGGAGGTATGGAACTTGGATTCTTCTATGCGTCTTAAAGTGAGAGGGGATACTTTTTTTCTCCCGAGCTCTGACGGAAGCGTTTATTTTCGAAACAATATCGGCTCGTTTCGAATGGAAGGAAGCTCGATCAATCAGTGGATTGAAAAACTAATGCCGGTATTTAACGGCGAGCATTCGATGCATGATTTGACGGACGGCTTGCCGGAGCAATATCGAAAGATGGTGTATGAAATCGCGGAAGATCTGTATAGAAACGGATTTGTCCGGGATGTAAGCCGGGATCTGCCGCATCAGCTGAAAGAGGCAGTTCTTGAGAAATATGGATCACAAATCGAATTTTTGGACAGCTTTGAAGGCTCAGGCGCCCATAAGTTTCAGCGCTTTCGCCAGTCGAACGTACTTGCCGCCGGATCCGGCTCTTTTTTTGTATCGCTGGTGAAATGTTTGCTGGAGGCCGGGATGCCGCAAATTCGCATGCTGATTACGAATCCTGAAACGACGAATCGGGAACGGATATTGGAGCTGGCGGAGCATGCCCGCCGAACAGACCCGGAGGTCAGGGTGGACGAGGTCGTCCAGACTAAAAAGGGGCGGATTGATTGGCGTTCGGCGGTGCAGTCGTTCGATGCGGTATTATTTGTGTCGGGAGAGGATGGAGAGCCGGAGCTTAGAATTATGCAAGAGATTTGCAGGGAGGAGAAAAAGGTGCTGCTGCCTGCAGTATTGCTGAAGCAGGTTGGGCTGGCCGGACCGCTTGTACATCCGGATTTGAAGGGGGACTGGGAATCCGCTAGGCGCCGGATCCATCAACAAGCGATTTACAAAGATCCCCGGCTTCATGCTGTCTCCGCCCCGGCGGAAGCTATGCTTGCGAATGTAATCGTCTTTGAATGGTTCAAAACGGCTGCCGGGGTTGCAGGATCGGAGCTGAAAAATAAATTGTTTCTGCTTGATTTGGAGACATTGGACGGAAGCTGGCATCCGTTCCTGCCGCATCCGCTTGCGAACGGACGTCCATCCGTCAATCAGGTAGACCACTTGAAGCTGCTGTCAGCAGGAGAACCGGAACAAAGGAGCCTGGCGGGTTTAATGACTTACTTCAGCCGGCTAACATCGGGTGAAACGGGCATTTTTCATGCTTGGGAGGAAGGTGATCTGCGGCAGCTCCCACTGTCACAGTGCCGCGTGCAGACGGCAGATCCGCTGTCGGAAGGTCCGGCAGAGCTGCTGCCTGAGATCATCAGCAATGGCATCAATCATGAGGAAGCACGCAGGGAAGCTGGGCTTGCCGGCATCGAGGCTTATGTGTCGCGAATGACGGGCTTGCTTGTAAATACGGTGCATGCGGAAAACGATCCTGCAGCTCCGTCAAGCCCGCTTGAATTCATTGGCGTCGGAGCGGGAGAGTCGGCCGCGGAGGGCATTAGCCGCGGTTTGCAAAAATGTCTGACAGACGTCTATGAAACGGCGTTAGAAGCTCATGCTCCTTCCGTCAATCCGGTGCAGCTTAAACTAGTAGACGATGATCGATGCCGCTATTATTTAAGCGCGCTGACGACGATTCAAGGCTCGCCTTCGATCGGCTTTGGCGAAGATGATAACGGCTTTCCTGTCGCGTGGGTTGAAGCAAGCGGCTGCTGGTATGGCGCGGTCGACCTCAATCGCACGAGGGCGCTGCGCAGATCACTGCAGCGGGCGCTGCTGGCTGCCCAAAACAAAGAAGCTTGCGGAGCGGCGAATACGATTAGCAAGTCCTCCGTCAATGTGAAGGAAGCGATGGCGGAGAGCGTATCCATTCCGGCATGCAATCCGTTCGAGAATCGTGAGGTGCTGCATTCCGCATTGCAGCAATTAAATCGTTCCCGGAAGCATATAGTCGTCTACGATCTAGCGGTTGAGTCATTTTTGAAGGAGGGGCTGGCAGGGGCATTCGGCGTGTCGCTTCGAGAGGAGGAGGAAGGGTGAGCGCTACCGTAGCGGTTATAGGGGAAGGGCAGCTTGCAGACTATGTATGCGGCGAATTATCCGGTGACTGCCGAATCGTCCGCCAAAAGGATTTCACATCCGAAGTGCCGGAATCCGCTAAGCTGGCGCTTGTTCTACATGATGGATACAACCCCTCGGACCATCTATTTGCCGAGGAAGTGTTTCAGCGCTCCGGCGTGCCATGGCTGAGAGCGTTTGTTTCGTTCGGGGAGGGTGTGATCGGGCCGCTCGTTGTTCCAGGAATGGCGGGATGCGGAAATTGCGCCGATCTGCGCCGCTTAATGGCGGGAAATGACCGGAAGGAAATGTGGGAGCTTCAGCAGCATTTCATGCAAGAAGGCGTTTCTTCCGATGTATGGTCTTCACGCCTCGGTCTTCTTCATATGGCTCAAGTTACGGCGGCTGAGGCTCGTAGCGTGCTTGCGGGCTCACCAGCCCGAACGGAAAACCGGATCATGCTGATCCATCTGCAAACGTTAAACAGCTCCGCTCATTTCTTTTTGCCGGATCCGCTTTGTCCTTCATGCGGAACGTCGCCGGACGATGGTGAGGAAGCCGCCCGGATTTCGCTGCAGCCAAGTCTGAAAATTAGCGCAAGCAGCTATCGCTGCCGTTCAGCTGACGAACTGAAAGCAGTATTGACGAATGACTATGTGGACGCGCGAACGGGCTTTTTGAACGGAAAAATGATCGATCTGGTGTCGCCGTTTGCCGATTCGAGCGTCAATTTGCCTCTGTTCTCGGGGGATGAAGGCTGCGCCGGCCGGACGCATTCCTTTGCGGACAGTGAGATGACCGCCATTTTGGAAGGCTTGGAGCGATATTGCGGCATGTCGCCTCGCGGGAAGCGGACGGCCGTTCATGACAGTTATTTGAATTTGAAAGAGTTGGCGCTCGATCCCGTTTCAGTTGGCGTTCATGAAAAGGAGCAGTATCAAAGGCCCGGCTTTCCATTCCGGCCGTTTGATCCAGGCCGGCAAATCGACTGGGTGTGGGGCTACTCGTTTTTGCAGCAGAGACCGATTCTCGTACCGGAGCAGCTCGCCTACTACAGCGCGGGATGCGGCCACGGCTTTGTTTATGAAAGCTCAAACGGCTGCGCGTTGGGCGGCAGCCTGGAGGAAGCTGTTTTTTACGGCATAATGGAAGTGGTAGAACGTGATTCGTTCCTTCTGACCTGGTATGCTCAGCTGCAGCTTGCTCCTATCGACCTGTATTCCTCCGGGGATCTTGAATTGAATTTAATGGTCGAGCGTTTGCGCGAGGTGGTCGGCTATGACGTGCATTTATTTAACTCGACGATGGAACACGGCATTCCAAGCGTTTGGGCGCTAGCCAAAAACAAGGCGGATAAGGGAGTGAACATCATATGCGCGGCTGGTGCGCATCCGGATCCGGTGCGCGCGGCAAAAGGCGCGATCCATGAGATCGCGGGCATGCTGCTGTCGTTGAACGAGAAACTGGAGGAAAACCGGGAGCAATTTGAACAAATGCTGAACGATCCGTTTCTCGTACGGCAAATGGACGATCATGCGATGCTGTACAGCTTGAAGCAGTCGGAGGAACGGCTTGATTTTTTGTTGCAAAACGGCCGCCCGTACAGGACTTTCGCTGAAGAGTTTAAACCAAAGGCAGAGCATGCGGATTTGACGGATGATTTAAGAGCCATTCTTCAAAATTTCCGCGAGTTGAATCTGGATGTCATCGTGGTCGATCAGACGACGCCTGAGACGCTGCGAAACGGACTTCATTGTGTGAAGGTATTGATCCCGGGCATGCTGCCGATGACGTTCGGACAGCAGCTTATCCGCTTGAGCGGCCTGGAGAGGGTATTGCGAATTCCTGCAGAGCTTGGGTATGCCGATAAGCCGCTTGCGCCTGAGCAGTTAAACCGTCACCCGCATCCGTTTCCGTGATGGCCCGTCTGCTGTTTTAAAGCGGGTTTTGCCTTAAGCAAAGCCTTTAGGAGGAGTAGGAATGAGTCTGAAGGCATTTTTGCACCAATTGCAATTCGATCCGGACAAGGTTAAGCCTCAAAATTGGGAGACCGATTGGGAAGACGCCCCGCTTCCGTATAAGCTTTACCGGCGGCTGCCGGCTTTTCCGCTGTCCGCGGAAGTTCCGTTAACCTTGGAGCATAAGCCGGAATGTGCTGAGCCGACGCTACGCGGGCTCGGCCATTTTCTGTGGTATACGTTCGGGCTTACTCAGCTCAGCCAGGCTGTATCAGGACCGGAAGCGGGCGACGAGTGGGGAAGCCCGATGCAGCTTTGCAGGCGCTACGTTCCTTCAGGCGGTGGCTTGTATCCAAGCGAGCTTTATCTTTATTTGAAGCTGGAGGATTTGCCGCATGGCGTTTATCATTATGATGTGGCGCATCACCGATTGATTCTGCTTCGCGAAGGCGATTATGATTGCTATTTGGGAAAGGCGTTAGGCAATCGCTGCGACATACCCGCTTGTTTCGGCGTCGCGTTCGTGTCGACAATGTTTTGGAAAAATTACTATAAGTACAATAATTTTTCTTATCGTCTGCAGGGGCTCGATGCCGGATTGCTGCTCGGACAACTGCTGGAGGTGGCAAAACGGTACGGTTTTCAGACAGGCGTGTACTTTCAATTTCTTGACCGTGCCGTTAACCATTTGCTAGGTCTATCCGAGCATGAAGAGAGCGCCTATGCGGTCGTACCGTTATCTGCTGAGCCGGATACCGAATGGTTTTATGAAAATAAGGACGAAGACTTTATATCGGCGGCCGATTTGTGCAAAGAGCTGGCAGCGGTTGAGCATGAGCACTATATACGTTCGAGGAGAGTGGCGGAATATCCGGTAGTCTTAAAGATGAACGCCGCAGCCATGACGGATTCCCCGCAATGGTTCCGGCAAATCGGAAGGGAAGAAGAAGCGTCCGATAAAAACGCTGCGTATAGGCTCCCGCACGTGAACAGGCTTTCATATGACCTGGCGTCCGTTCTCAGGGAGCGTTATTCGCCGGAAAACGAATACGTATTGCGGACGGTTAGCAGCACCTGCCTTGCTGCTCTATTACAAGAGGTTATGGCTTCTTTTAAATACCGGAACGATTTGGACGGCAAGCTGCCGAGTCCAGAACCTCGTGTTTCCCTTTACTGCTGCTTCTATGGCGTGGAAGGAATCGGGAATGGCGCGTATCGCTATGACGGCTCGGAGCATGCTTTGCGGCTCGTTCGTACCGGTGATCTCCGGTCTTGGCTGCAGCGGGGGATGGCTCTGGATAACGTGAATTTGTACCAAGTGCCGCTTTGCTTTCATGTGGCAGGAGATACGAATCATCACTTTGAAAAGTTGTGCTATCGCGGCTATCGTATCCAGCAAATGGAGGCGGGGATGCTCGTTCATCGCTTGCTGCTTGCCGCTGCCGCTTCCCAAATGGGCGGGCGCCCACTGCTCGGCTACGATGCAAACACGAGTGACGAGATTTACGGAATGGTTTCCCGGGGACATACGAGCCTTATTCAGATACCGGTCGGTCATTGCCGCCGGCGTTCGCGGCTGGAGGGTAGTTTGGCACACTAGCTGTTAAACGAAAAAGGACAGATGGAATGTCGGTGACATTCCATCTGTCCTCTTCTGTTTATGCAGTTTGTTAAGCGGAGGGCTGCAAATTTACCGAGGCTGCTCCTTATCAGCTGCCGCTGCCGGGTAACATACGACAGGCAGGCACACATGGTGAGGGTGAACCATTGGATGGACCCATTCATGATGATAATCGATAGAGGTGTGTTCCCATTCATCATGCGAATAATGATCGAAGTGAATATGGTGCTCATCATCATGCATCTCAGGATGGAAATCATGCATGTGATGAAGGTCATGCATGTGATGCATCTCAGGATGGAAATCATGCATGTCATGCATGTGATGCATGTCATGCATAAGATGGAGGTCATGCATGTAGTGGTGGAATTCGAGCATATGATGGAAATCATGCATGTGATGATAATCATACATGTGGCTCAGATCTACACAGCAATGGCACTGGGATTTCGGTGTCTCCTCCGTCTCGGCTTCTGCCTGTGTAGCCGGTTGGTTAGGAATAAACTGCATTTGCTGATAATAATCCGGCATGGCAGCCGTTTGTTGCACATAAGGCTGATTGGGTATCATGATTTGCCTCCTTTTTTTCATACTTTACAATATGCCTTAATCGAAAAAAGGGCACTTATCCCTATAAAATGGGCTGAAGCAGTGGAGACGGCTTCTTGCCATAGCTAATCATCCAATTATTTTTGCATAGGACGGAAAGAAGAGGGTGAGGCTAGTACTATCACAATGAATCAGACAGGTGGTGGTAAAATGCTTCGTCATATCGTTATGAAGGCTGTATTTGTTTTGCTAAGCTTAGCTCACACTGAGGTGATGACAGCGGATGAGGCTGCCCTGCATGCTGAACCGGCTTATGCAAAGTGGGGCAAGCTTGCCGTAGAGGAAACTTCGAGAATGTATCGTAACGCATCCATTATCGATTATAAATATGAAGGCAGAACAAAGCTGTCAGAGGAGCAAGCGCAGGAGAATTTCGTGCTTTGGCTGCGAGAGGACTCGCGGGAATTTGGTGTTAGGGTCAGCATTACGATCCAGACAAGCTCGGATCAGCTGCTGCACCTCCAGATAAAGGAGCTTGATACGAATTAATTGAAACATCCTATGTAGCTGCTCCGTAATAGTAGAAGCAAAACGAGATCATATGCTTCAGGATGAAGCGGGAGGAGCTTAACGATGCTAATTACGACAACGCCAACGATTGAGGGACGTCCGATTCAGGATTATGTAGGGGTCGTTACAGGTGAAGCGATTATGGGAGCCAACGTCGTTCGCGATTTTTTTGCATCGATTACGGACATCGTAGGAGGACGCTCCGGTGCATACGAGGGCAAGCTGAAGGAAGCGCGTGACGTTGCGATCGATGAGATGAAGAATCAGGCTGCGCGGCTGGGAGCCAATGCGATCGTTGCCATCGATATTGATTACGAGGTCGTGCGCGAAGGAATGCTTATGGTTGCCGTTAGCGGAACGGCCGTTCGTCTGTAACTTAAGCGCGATTTTGAGGGAAAGCGATACAACTTTGATTGGTATAAGCAGCGCTTATGCAATCGGGTTTTGTCGCTTTTTTTGTTATGCAGGTGCTGCGATCGGTTGAACGATAAACTGTGTTCGTCTACTCTACTGATTTTACAATCTATTAGGTAAAATGATAGGTTTCGGTTATACTCATGGTGAAAGCTTTGATAAAATGCTTACCAGTTTACATGGTTACTCAGCATCTGATTTCAAACGAAATCAGGTGCTTTTTTATTTGATTTTTTATTGGAAAGCGGGCTGCATATGAGAATTAATAAATATATAAGCGAAACAGGCTTTTGTTCCAGAAGGGAAACGGACCGCTTAATAAGCGCCCGAAGAATTACAATTAATAATGTGATTTGTTTGCCGGGGGCTTCCGTAGCGCCGGAAGACGTTGTTCTTATTGACGGAAATGCAATAGCAAGCAAAGGGGAAGCCGTTTATATTGCGCTTAATAAACCGGTTGGCATAACTTGCACGGCAGCAAAGCATGTTACAGGTAATATTATTGACTTTATAAACCATCCCTACCGGATTTTTGCGATTGGCAGATTGGATAAAGCATCAGAGGGACTTATATTATTAACGAATGACGGAGATATCGTAAACAAAATGATGCGCTCGGAGAACGGTCATGAGAAAGAATACTTGGTGAAAGTGGATAAACCGGTCACATCCCAGTTTCTTCAGGAAATGTCGAACGGCGTAAATATTTTGGACACTAGAACCAAGCCATGCGCTGCTATTATGCATAGTGAATATGAGTTCCGGATAATTCTGACTGAAGGTCTTAATCTGCAAATTCGGAGAATGTGCAAGGCTCTCGGTTTTAGAGTTCTAAGGCTCGAACGCATAAGAATTATGAATATTACCTTGGACGGTTTAGAAAAAGGGGAATGGAAAGACCTCACCGCAGGCCAGTTACAGGGGCTGCTCGCACAGCTTAATTAAACAAGTTATATAGATGGGTTCGTATGCGATGTGTTCATTCCAATATGGACATTGACTTACCTTCGCGATACAATGCATGTGAACGAATAAACAACAAGCAAAGCTTGAAGGGATGGAAAATATGTATCCGGAAATGACGACAGCCGAGCTGGAAAACCAGCTGAAAGAAGGCAAATCCTTAAACCTCGTTGATGTTCGTGAGCCAGACGAATGGCAGGCTGGCCACATCAAGGAAGCACGCAGCATTCCGCTGTCTGAGCTTCAAGAGCGCATCAATGAGCTTCAGCAGGGCGATCAAGAAATCATACTCATCTGCCGCAGCGGCGGACGTAGCGGCAAAGCCTGCGACTT
>Ga0310900_10001110_pt1 | contig 10413 bp, 7 predicted proteins | sample C24D1metaG_FD_203879 | JGI IMG/M metagenome (GOLD analysis project Ga0310900, IMG submission 203879) | Lab incubated soil microbial communities from West Virginia University Organic Research Farm, Morgantown, WV, United States - C24D1 | ecosystem: Environmental > Terrestrial > Soil >...
ATCACGCGGGCGCTGATCGAGCGCGTGCCCTGAGCGAACGCAAGACCGCGCGAGCGGTCATGCGTGAGCCGAAGGGTTACGAATCGCGAAAGCAGTTTCACGGAAGGAAAGCCCTGAATCGCGGCGCCGCCACGATTCGTGAGTTTACGCCCAAGCCCGCCGACGAATGCACCGAGTATGCCCAGCAACTGGGGCCTGCCCTGAGCGAGTGTCCGGCCGCGGCTTTGCGGTCGGGCGCGAGTCGAACGGGTACTTGAATTGCACTTCGACAGCCACTCTTGTCCGATGTCGCCGTAATCTCCATGCCCCGCGTGTCGCAGGTGCGCACGAGGGTGGGTTCGTGGGCGCTGCCCGCGAGCGTGATGCTTGTGGCTGCCGTCGCGCCGTTCGAGCGCGCATTACCCGGCTCGGCTTTCGGCTTCACCCTGACAACCGTCGAACTGACGATTGTGATCGCGCTGGCGATCGGCGTGGTCGCGTGGGTGCGGCAGCCGTCGGCATTCGCGTGGCGCACGCCGATTTCCCTGCCGCTCGCGGCGATTGTGACCATCGCAATCGTTTCGGCGGCTGCCGCGCCCGAATTCCAGGGCAACGCCGCACGCGTCGCCGCGCGCCTCGGCACTGCGGCGCTGTTGTTCATCCTGGTCGCCAACATCGCCAGGAGCGATCGCGCCGCGAAGCAGATTGCCGCCTCGCTCCTCGCCTCGGCATCGATTGTCGGCATCATCGCCGTCCTGGAGCTGGCGCAAATTCCGTGGGTGCTCAACGCGCTCAAGGCCTTCCGCCCCGGGTTCCATGTCGTCGGCGGCCAACTGCGCGCCACGTCGACGCTGTTTTATCCAACCATCACGTCGATGTTCCTGGAGGTGGCGTTCGCTCTTGGACTGGTGTGGATTGCCTCGAGCCGCCTCGCGTTCGCCGGCCTCGTCCTCACGGGCGCCGGCGTGATCGCCACGTTCACGCGGTCGGGACTCATCACGATCACGCTGAGCCTCGCGCTCTATGGCGCCGTCCTCTACACGCGCCGCAAGCAGTGGGGCGGCGAACATCGGGCGCTGGCGGTTCTCGCCGCGGTGCTTGTTGCCCTCGTGCTGTTGTCGCGCTCGCCGCAGATGCTGCTGGCGCGCATGAGTGTCGAAGGCTCCGAGGATTGGTACGGCGCCGCCTACGACGTGCCGCGGCAGTTGACGATGAGGCCGGACAGCTTCAACGACGTCGAGGTAACCCTCGCCAACGAGGGCCGGCTGACATGGCAATCGACCGCGGAGCCGCCGTTTTCCCTCTCGTATCACTTCCTGCAAGCGGACAGCGAAGACGTCGTCATCTTCGACGGCCTGCGGACACCCTTCGTCCAGCCTGTCGAGCCCGGCGACGAAGTGCGGCTAAACGCGCACGTACGCGCGCCAGGTTATCCGGGAACGTATTTACTGATCTGGGACGTCGTCCAGGAACATCGCACGTGGCTCAGTCTCGAGGGCGTCTATCCGGGCCGCAGCATCGTCTCCGTCGAAGGCACGCCCGTCGGCGCGCCATTGCCGTCGCGAGGCCGCATGCCGTCGGGCGTGATGCGGATGCCGCGCTCGGTACTGTGGGAAGTGGCCTTTGGTATCGCGGGCGAGCATCCGCTGCTCGGCATCGGTCCGGATAATTTCCGGCATACCTACGGACGCCGCCTCGGTCTGGCGGCGTGGGACGAGCGTGTCCATGCCAACAACTCGTACATCGAAATGCTGGTCGGGATGGGGGTGGCCGGTCTTCTGGGCACGGCCTGGCTGATGTTTGCCGCGTTGCGATCGGGAACGCGAGCGCTCGTCGACGTATCCGAGGCGCGCTTGCCGATCGCCGCTGCATCGTTTGCCGCGTGTGCCGCAATCGCCGTACACGCGCTCGTCGACTCGTTCCTCACCTTTACGCCGACATACGCGGTGTTTGCAATCGCCGCGGGCATGCTGTTCAGTGCGCCCTCATTTCCAGAAGGTGAACCGTGCTGATCGCGTTCGACGGCACGACGCTCACTCCCGGTCGTACGGGTGTCGGCTATTACACCGAGCACCTGCTGCAGCATCTTGCCCGTGAGGTCGTCGACACCGGTGACGAGATCGTGGTCGTGTCGAACAAGCCGATTGACACGCAGTCGCCGCTGCCCGCTCACGTGCGCGTGCACGACGGGCATCGCTTCCCGGTGCGGATCGGGTGGATGCAGCTCCGCGCGGCGAGTGCCCTCGGCGCGCTGCGCCCTGACATCGCTCACTTCACGAACGGGATGATGCCGATCGGCTCTCCTGTCGCTACCGTCGTGACCGTGCATGACATGAGCCTCCGGCTGTACCCCAAGTGCCATCCGGTGCGGCGCGTCCTGCTCAACCGGCCGTTGATGGGTGTCGCCATTCAACAGGCATCGGCGATCGTCACCGTGTCCAACAGCGCGCGGCGCGATCTGCTCCGGCTCCACGGAGTGCCCGCGGATCGCGTCGCCGTCGTCCACGAGGCGGCGAGCCCGGCGTTCAGGCCGATCGAAGACCGGCCGCTCCTCGAGTCGATACGCACCCGATACGGCTTGCCGCGCCACTTCATGCTCTACGTGGGAACCATCGAACCGCGAAAGAACCTGACACGGTTGATGACGGCGTTCGCCGAGGCGCGCAAGGCCGGCATTGCCCAGGAGCTGGTCTGCGTCGGACCGTACGGATGGTCGTCCGGCGATCTCGCCGGCCACATCGAAGCGCTCGGCATCAAGAGCGCAGTGCATTTCACGGGTTACCTGCCCTTCGAGGATCTGCCGGCGATCTACAACCTCGCCGACTTTTTTGCGTTCCCGTCGCTCTATGAAGGGTTCGGCCTGCCGGTCGTCGAGGCGATGGCCTGCGGCATCGCCGTGCTCACGTCGAATACCTCGTCGCTTGGAGAAATTGCCGGTGATGCCGCCGAGACGATCGATCCGCTGAATACCGATGCGATCACCGACGCGATCATCCGCCTGGCGACGGACGCGGACCTGCGCCGCGATCGATCCGAGCGCGGCCTGCAGCGCGCCCGCAGCTTCTCGTGGGCGCAGACGGCGAAGGAGATGCTGGCCGTCTACCAACGCGCCGCCGGGGTCACGGCGAAATCGTCGTCGCCGGCGCCGGCCGACGCCGCCGACCAGCGCGTACCGGTCAAGTCGATGTCGAGGAGCCGGTTGTCATGACGACCGCGCAACTGGCATTCGATCGACTGGCACCCGCGTATGACGCGCTCGCTGCCGGCGAGGCTTTTCGGTTGCAGCGAAAGCAGACGCATCGCCTGCTCGCGCGGTGGATTCGGTCAGGCTTCCGTGTCCTCGAGATCGGCTGCGGGACCGGGGCGGACACGGAGTTCCTTGCGGGTCTGGGCGCCCGCGTCATCGCGTGCGATCCGTCGGCAGAGATGTTGAGCCGCGCGAGGCGCCGCCTCGAGGCCGCGGGCTTCGGCGATCGTGTCGGCATCCTGTCGTGCGGGCTGAGGGATTTACCACAGTTCCTCGACGCCCTCGATCATGCCGAAGGCTTCGACGCCATCGTCTCGAACTTCGGCGCGCTCAACTGCGCGCCGTCGCTCGATCCGCTCGGCGTGATTGGCCGCCGCCACTTGCGCGCCGGCGGTGCCATGGCGATCGGACTCATGGGCCGCGCGTGCCTCTGGGAGACGGCATATTTTCTTGTCCGAGGCGATCGCGGAAAGGCGGCGCGCCGTCGCGGCGCCACAGCCGATGTACCGGTCGCAGGCATCGCCGTGCCGACGTTCTACTACCGCACGAGCGACATCGGCGCCTCCCTCGGCGACACGTTCGTCAGGGACGGTGTGATCGGCGTCGGTGTGCTCGTGCCTCCCCCTTATCTCGAGTCGCGGTGGCGGCAAGTGCCCGCGGTATTGCGGCGCGCCGCGGCCGGCGTCGATCGAATGGCCGGCTCGTGGCCGCTCATCAATCAACTTGGCGATCACACCATGTCTCGCTGGGTGAAACGGCGGGCGAGCCATGCCTGATCTGCTGCTCGGCCAGGCGTATTACCTGCGCTTCGACCCGAAATTGTTCAAGGCGCAACAGCCCTACGCGCCGCTCGGCACGCTCTACGCGGCCTCATACCTGAGGCAGCGCGGCCACAGCGTCGCACTGTTCGATGCCATGCTCGCGGAGTCCGTCGCGGCGTGGGCCGTCGCGATCGAGGAGCAGCGTCCGAGACTGGCCGCGGTCTACGAAGACAGCTTCAATTACCTGAGCAAGATGTGCCTGCTGCGCATGCGGGAAGCGGCGTTCGAGATGATCGATCATGCCGTCCGCGCGCACGTGCCGATCGTCGTCTCAGGATCCGATGCCAGCGATCATCCCGAGCTATACCTCCGCCGCGGAGCCGTTGCGGTGATCATCGGAGAAGGCGAGATCACGATCGCCGATCTGGCCGATCGGATTCTCGCCAAGGCGTCGATCGAGGATGTGCCTGGCATCGCCTACCTCGATGATGCGTGCGCGGTGAAGCGGACCAACCCTCGTCCCTTCATCAAGTCGCTTGACGAGATGCCGTTTCCGGCATGGGATCTCGTCGACATCGATCGCTATCGCCAGACCTGGCACGGCCATCACGGCTACCACTCGATGAACATCGCGACGACGCGTGGCTGTCCGTATCACTGCAACTGGTGTGCGAAGCCGATCTACGGCCAGCGTTATGCGACGCGCAGCCCGAAAGCGGTGGTCGAAGAGATCGCGTGGTTGAAACATCACTTCGCGCCCGATCACCTCTGGGTCGTGGACGACGTCTTTGGACTGAAGCCCGGCTGGGTGGAGGAGTTTGCCGCGCTCGTGAACGAGAGCAACGCGCGGATTCCGTTCCGCTGCCTGATGCGCGCCGATCAGGTGACCGAGAGCGTCGCCAAGGCGCTTGCCAGCGCGGGCTGCCGGATGTTGTGGATGGGAGCGGAGTCGGGATCGCAGAAGGTCCTCGACGCGATGGAAAAGGGACTGCGCGTCGACGATATTCGCACCGCGAGCCGGCTGCTGAAGGGCGCGGGCATCGACGTCGGGGTGTTCCTGCAGTTCGGCTATCCCGGCGAGACGTGGACCGACATCGAAGCGACGCTGCAGCTGGCCCGTGAGATCGAGCCTGCCGACATCGGCGTCTCGGTGTCCTATCCGCTGCCGGGAACGGGATTCTACGAGCGGGTCAGGCAGGAGCTCGGCGTCAAGCAGAACTGGTTCGACTCGAGCGATCTCGCGACGATGTACAAGGCGACCTATGCGCCGGAGGTTTACCGTCGCGTGCACGGCCTCGTGCATCACGAGTTCCGCGCGCGCAAGTCCGCGAGCGCATTGTCGGCGCTCGTCAGGACCCCGTGGGAAATGCGGCCCTCGCATGCGCGCCGAGCCGCGTCGTGGATCTACAACCGTTCCGCACTCGCCGTCACAAGATGGCGATTACAGAACCTTCGCGTTGAACCATCGTGTTGAACCGCCGCGGTGACCCATCGTGATGAACCGGCCCCGCGTCGTCTTGTACAATCCGCGCGCCGTCTTCTACACGATGCCCTTGGCGCTTGTCGCGATCGCGTCGGCGCTCGATCGCGATCGGATCGACGTTGTCATCATCGACGGCAGGCTCGAGAAGGACCCAGTCGGAGCGGTCGTCGCCGCATCGCGCGATGCCGTCTGCGTCGGCATTACGGTGTTGACCGGCGCGCCCATTCACGATGCCCTCGCCGTGGGAAGGGCAGTGAAGGCGGAGAATCCTTCGACGCCGATCGTCTGGGGCGGCTGGCATCCGTCGCTACTCGCGTCCGAATGCCTCGATGAACCCTCTGTCGACATTGTCGTCTCCGGCCAGGGCGAAGACACGTTCAAGCACATCGTCGATCGGCTGATCGCCGGCGAGAGCGTGCGGGGGTGTGAATCGGGCGCGATGAAGGATCTCAACGCGTATCCGGCGCACGACTACTCGCTCATCCCCGTCGAAAAATATTTCGCGCTCAAGGGCGCGCGGCAGATCGATTACATCTCGTCGCAAGGTTGCCGGTTTCGCTGCGCATTCTGCGCCGATCCCGCGGTCTTCAATCGCGGCTGGACGGGACTCCTGCCCGAGCGGATCGCGGATGAGATCTCGTTCCTGCATCAGCGCTATGGGGTTGAGGACGTCTCCTTCCAGGATGAGACGTTCTTCACGCACGCAATGCGGGTGAATATGCTGGCCGACGAGTTCCTGAAGAGGAACCTGTCGATTACGTGGACGGCGACCCTGCGGGCCGACCAGGCGTGTCGCCTTGGCGAGAAGCTTTTCGCAAAGACGGTGCGCTCGGGACTTCGCCGCGTCATGGTCGGCGTTGAATCCGGTTCGCAGGAAATGCTGGACCGGCTGCAGAAGGACATGAAGCTCGAACAGGTCCGCGTCGCCGCCGACATGTGCACGCGCCACGGTGTCGGCGCCATCTTCAATTTCATCGTCGGCTTCCCGGGCGAATCCGGCGAGAGCATGCAGGCGACGCTCGCGCTCGCGAAGCAGCTGCGGCGATGGAATCCGGCCTTCGAGACGCCGATCTTCTATTACCGACCGTACCCCGGCAATCCCCTCGCTGAGTTGTGTGCCGAGCGCGGCTACGTCTTCCCGAAGGGCCTGGAGGAGTGGGCCGATTTCGATTACGTCGGCGGCCGCGGTCCATGGATCACTGCCGATCAGTGGAAGAAGGTGGAGCGGTTCAAGTTTTACGCCCGGCACGCGTGGAAGCCTGGAGCCTGGCGATGGCCGCTGCGAACCGCGTCGCAGTGGCGATGTGAACACGACTGGTACGGCCTGCCCGTCGAAAAATTGATCGTCGACTTCGTGCGTCCACCCCAGCAGGTGTCTTGAATGGATATCCTGCTCGCCCACGGCTACTTCCTGTCGCTCGATGCCGCCGAGCAGCGCGTGATGCGTCCGCATCCGCCGCTCGGCCTGCTGTATTTGTCGTCCCACCTGAAGCGTCGTGGCTTCGCTGTCGGAGTGTTCGACGGCACGTTTCTCTCAATCGCCGATTTCACAGCCACGCTCGAACGCGAGCGCCCGCCGATCGTTGGCATCGCCGTCAACCTGATGACAAAGCGCAACGCGCTGACCATGATCGCGCTTGCGAAACAGAGCGGCGCGAAGGTGGTCATCGGCGGCCCTGATCCGCCGCACCACGCGGCGTCGTACCTCGACGCCGGCGCCGATGTGGTCGTCATCGGCGAGGGTGAGCAGACGCTCGAAGAGCTGATCGTGGCGCTCTCCGCCTCCGCCAAGGCTACGGCGAGACAGGCTGCTGCTCCTGATTTGGCGAAGATTAACGGCATCGTCTTCAAAGGGGACAACGGCAAAGCCGCGAGCACGCCGGCCCGCGCGCTCCTGCCCGATCTCGACGGCCAGCCGTATCCGGATCGCGAAGCGATCGACCTGCCGCGCTATCTGAGCGCGTGGCGGGATCGCCATGGCAGCGGCACGGTATCGCTCATAACGGCGCGCGGCTGTCCGTACACCTGCACCTGGTGCAGCCGATCGGTGTTCGGCGAAACCCATCGCCGCCGCTCGGTCGGCAACGTTGCTGACGAAGTCGAGGCGATCGTCGATCGCTATCACCCCGAGCGCTTGTGGTACGCGGACGACGTCTTCGCGATTCATCGCACGTGGACGATCTCGTACGCGCAAGAGCTCGAGCGCCGCCGTATCCGGCTGCCGTTCGAGTGCATCTCGCGCGCGGAACGCATCGACGATGATGTCGCGGCGGCGCTGGCGAGTCTTGGTTGCTTCCGGGTGTGGATTGGTTCCGAGAGCGGCTCGCAGCGCATCCTCGATGCAATGAAACGCAAGGTGTCGGTTGAGCAGGTTCGCGACAGCGCCCGGAGGCTGCGCCGCCACGGCATCGAGGTCGGCATGTTCATCATGCTCGGCTACGACGGCGAGCGGATGGAAGATCTGCAGGCTACGGTCGATCACCTGAAGCAGACCGCGCCGGAGGTCTTCCTGACCACGGTGTCGTATCCCATCAAGGGCACGCCCTATTACGATCAGGTCGCCGATCGGCTCGCGCCACAATCGTGGGGCGAGGCCACTGATCGCGATCTCGTCGTTCGCGGCAGGCCGGTGCGCACCTACTACGATTTCGCGCGCCGCTGGATGACCGCTGAAGTCGCCAAGGATCAGCACTGGCGCTGCGGCCGGTACGGGAAGGCCGCGCGCTCCGCATCCTCGGCGCTCGTCGGCAGGATCGGCATGGCCGTCACCGCCAATTGGAGAGAACGATGATCGTTCTCCTCAATCCCTGGAGCACGCCGTCGCCGAAGAAGCCGCTGCCGATGTCGCTGCTGGCGCTTGGCTCCGTGCTCGACGGCGAATTCGAGTACACGATCGTCGACGGCAACATCGAGCCCGATGCCGCCGGCGCCATCATCGCGATCGCCGACAAGCGGCCGATCACCGCGATCGCCGTCACCGTGATGCCCGGACCGCAGTTGCGCGCCGCCGTGTCGTGCAGCCGCCAGCTGAAACGCGTGCTGCCGGGCGTGCCGATCATCTGGGGCGGCTACTTTCCCTCCCAGCATGCCGATGCGTGCCTGAGCGAGCAGACCGTCGACATCTGCGTGATCGGGCAGGGCGAGCAGACGATCCGCGAGCTGATGCGCGCGATCAGGAGCGGCGGACCGCTGTCGTCGATTGCGGGAATCGCGTACCGGGAGAACGGCACGATCTGCCGCACGCCGCCGCGCACGCTGATGCCGCTCGACGACCTGCCCGACTGGCCGTATCAGCAGTTGCCGATGGAACGCTATTTCCACAAGCACTATCTCGGCGGCCGCGTTGCGACCCATCACTCGTCGTTCGGATGTCCGTTCGCTTGTAACTTCTGCGCGGTTGTCGGCATGTCGAACCGCAAGTGGGTGGCGCAGTCGCCCGATCGAGTCGGAGCGGTGCTCGAAAAATTCAGCCGTCTCTACGGCGCCGACGCCGTTCAGTTCCATGACATGGACTTCTTTATCTCCGAAGCGCGCACGCAGGCGGTCGCGGATCGATTGAAGCCGCTCGGCATGGCGTGGTGGGCGCTCGGTCGTGTCGATGAGCTGATGCGCTACAAGGACACGACGTGGACGGCGATGAGGCAGAGCGGGCTCAAGATGGTGTTCTGCGGCGCCGAGTCTGGATCCACCGACATGCTGAAGCGAATGAATAAGGGCGGTACCGCATCGGCAGAGCTCACGATTGGGCTGGCGGCGCGGATGAAGGCACATGGCGTCGTGCCTGAGTTCTCGTTTGTGGTCGGCAACCCGCCGGATCCCGAAGCCGATTTGGCGCAGACCTTGTCGTTCATTCGCCACCTCAAGCAGGTGAACGACGCGACCGAGATCATCCTCTACGTGTATTCGCCGGTGCCGATGGAGGGCAACTTCTACGACGCTGCCCGCGAGCAGGGATTCGCGTTCCCCAACACGCTTGAAGGGTGGGTGAGTGAGCGCTGGCAGACGTTCGCGCTGCGGCGCGATCCGAGCACGCCGTGGTCGCACGGCGAGGTGCGCCAGAAGGTGCGCGACTTCGAAAGCGTGCTGAACGCCTATTACCCGACGGTCACCGACACGCGCATGACTCCGGCGCGGCGGCGTCTCTTGCGCGCCGCATCGGCATGGAGGTACCACGCGAAGGCCTACACGCGGCCGGTGGAGCTCAACCTGCTGCAGCGCGCATTCCGGTATCAGCGCCCGGAGACGACGGGATTCTAGGCATGCGGTGGCCCTTTGCCCGTCGTCGCGATGTTGCGATCGAGCGTCCTCGGCCTGAGCGAGGCCGGGCGGAGGCCGGCCGAGTCGAATGGCTCGATCCACAGGCGGCGTACGGACTGTGGGCGAAATCGTATCCGCCACGGCCGCATAACCCGCTGATGGAGCTCGAGCACGCCACCGTGCTGACGCTGCTGCCCGACGTGCGCGGGCTGACGGTGCTCGACGCCGGCTGCGGCAGCGGTCGTTATCTCCGGGCGCTTGGCGATCGCGGAGCGCGGGTGATCGGCATGGACCTCTCGACTGCCATGCTCGAGCAGGCTCGCACAACGACGAGGCGCATCACGCGCGCCGATGTTCGAGCGCTGCCGTTCGGCGGGATGACCATCGACCTGGCTGTCTGCGGTCTTGCACTTGGCGACATCGCGGAGCTCGAGCTCGCGCTGGCCGAGATCGCGCGCGCGCTTCGGCCCGGAGGCCGCGTCGTCTATTCGGTGGTGCATCCCGCCGGCGAAGCGGCGGGCTGGTCGCGGACGTTCGAAAGCGACGGGCGCCAGTGGGCGATCGATGGCCACTGGCACTCCCTCGATCGACACCGCGAGGCCTGCGCGGCGGCGGGACTCACGATTGAGGATTGGCGAGAGCCCGGGCTTGCCGAAGGCCAGCGCGCGGTCCTGGTCGTTCGTGCG